>OBUQ01000255.1_pt1 | contig 58934 bp, 55 predicted proteins | sample 1494951 | NCBI WGS metagenome assembly OBUQ01 (sample SAMEA2579938, study PRJEB22360) | human gut metagenome | biome: human gut; feature: human-associated habitat; material: faeces | place: Denmark | collected 2008/2010
ATTGCGGTTTGTAGGCGGATTGGGGCGGTATGGGGCCTGCCATGATCGAGGGGGAAGCTACCGTTAAAACCCTCGCGCGGCGGGAAGGTCACATCTGGCTACTGCCCCACAACCCGGCATTTGAACCGATTCCCGGTGATAATGCCACGATCTTAGGAAAAGTCGTTACCGTCTTGCGGGCGCTATAAACTGGTCACTTCCTGGCACTAAGGGGGGGGTTAGCTCAGTATCGAGCGCCTGCTCTACCAGCTTTGCGGTTTCGTTTTTCTTCCTTACTACCCCCCTTAAATCCCCTTTTACATGCTATTTTAGGTTCTATAGCTCCTAACGTGACTTCTTCTACAGTGAATTTTTTTGCCTTTATCTCCCCTGCCTGCTTAACATAGACAGGTCGACGCGGGGTGGAGCAGTTCGGTAGCTCGCCGGGCTCATAACCCGGAGGTCGTTGGTTCAAATCCAGCCCCCGCTACTAGCAAAAATCCTGCAGCCTTTGGTTGCGGGATTTTTGTTTTTCTACACGGCCCGCTTTTTCCTGCCACAATAAGAGCATGAGTAACATTTTGTGGGCATATCGCCAAGGCAAGAAGAGCTACGTAGGGCAAAATGAGCGCGGCGCAAAAGTAGAAATCGGGATGGGTGAAAACCAATTCACTCCCGGGGAGCTACTGCAACTAGCTCTGGCAACTTGCCATACTTTTTCCGCCGATCACGTATTATCTGCCGCTTTAGGGAAGGATTTTTCGGCTTCTGTAGGGGTGGCAGCACAAAAAGATGAGCGCCGCGACTCTTACTCACATTTGACGGTAGAAATGGTCACTGACCTCGCCGAGCTAAGCGAGGAACAGGTAGCGCAACTGCGGAAAAAATCCCAGGAAGCAATCGATAAATACTGCACCGTCGGCCATACCCTAGACGATGGCGCCAGCTACGACTTTGACCTAGTCTCAGAATAGCCACCTCAGTACGGATTAACTCCCAGGGGCACGACACCTCTGCCCCGCCCTCGTAAGATGTGACGCGCAGAAAATAGGGTTGCTATCCTAGCAGGCATTATCCCTGAATATGCGCGCGATTCTTATAGGCAACCAGACAATCCTGAGCCACCGGGGTGTCATTAAAGGTGTGGAAAACCCCTTCAATTTCTTGATAGGGCTCCGCGCCTTTGCCGGTGATTATTACCGTGTCGTCCTTAGCCGCCGCCAAAATCGCTTTACGAATTGCGTCCCGGCGGCAGGTGTTAACCTCGCATACATTCTCCATCTGAGGACGCACTTCTTTAATCCCTGACAGCAGCTGGGCACGAATATTTTCTGCATTTTCGGTGCGCGGATTTTCGTCAGTCACCCAGAGCATATCTGCTTCTTTAGCTGCTACTTTAGCTAGTGGCACCCGTTTAGTGGCATCGCGATCTCCATCGGTGCCAAATACCAAGTGTAGTTTTCCGGGCGTAAACTCTTGCATGGTGCGCAGAATCGAAGCTAGAGCCTCCGGGGTGTGGGCATAATCATTAATGACCAGCGGGGTGCCTTCATTACGCCGGCTGACAATTTCTAGACGCCCGGGAACGGCTAGGCTCGCTAAGCCCGCTTTTACGGCCTCGGCAGGAATTCCAATTCCGGTAACCATTAAATAGGCAATCGCGGCATCTTGCACATTGACTTCTCCGGGCAGGGCAACGGTGATTTCTTCCTCGCGTCCCCTATTCGGTTCCGTCTTCCCGATCAAAGTAAAATCGCAGGCGGCGTGGGCTATATTGTTTACTTTTCGGGTCACTACCCAATCGGCTTGTGCATCCGGATCATAGGCAGATACTGTCAGCTTATTGGTGTCGCAATTGGCCGCTAGCTGCTGCCCCCACTTATCATCAGTGCAGATCACGCTATAATCCGTAAATTCTTTCGAACACAACCGCGCTTTAGCAGCCAGATAGTTTTCCATAGTGTGGAAATAATCCAGGTGATCATGCTGCAGGTTAGTAAAAGCAGTGGCATCGAACTTCATTCCGGCTATACGCGCCAAAGCCAAGGCATGTGCAGATACTTCCACTACTGCGGCTTGCATCCCCTGCTCTACCCCATAAGCCAAAATACGCTGCAACATCGGACCTTCAAAAGTAGTGCGCGAAGATTGAATCCGCAAATCCCCCACCTGCGTTTCCGCAGTGGAAAGAATCATGGTGGAAAGCCCTGCCGCCTCAAAAGCGACTTTGGCAGCAAAACAAGTGGTGGTCTTACCGTTAGTTCCGGTTACCGCCACGGTTTTCATTTTTCCGGCCGGATTATCGAAGGCTCTAATCGCCAGGGGCGAGGCCGCTTGCCGTGGATCAGGCACCGTTACCACCGGGATTTTCACCCCTTGGGAGCGAGCCAGCTCCGCCCCTTTTTCATCAGTAATCACCGCTGCTGCCCCCAGGGATTCCACTTCGCTGGCAAACTTGGCGGCATGCACATTGGCTCCCCCCACGGCGATAAAGGCCTCCCCGGCCAAAATCTCATCGGAAGCCATCGAAACTCCCCGCACCTGAGCCTTTTCCCAGGCAGGATCAATTTGGGCGGCAAACCCCTCCACTAGGCGTGCTAGCGAAACCGGGGCGATATTTTGGGGACGAAAATCTCGAAAAGTTACGGTCATAACCTCTACTCTAGTGGCAATCTCCGCCGGGCGATAAAGTGAGCATCCGCAGCCTCCTCCCTTTTCTCAAGGCTGCACCAGCTCGCCTGCTCCCCTGCTAAAGATTTCCGCGAATACTTCCGGATCCGTGAGGTATTGTCCCAGTTGATTAGGCTTTCCGGAGCCGTGATAATCCGAAGATCCGGTAACTGCCAGTCCCAGCAGTTTCGCTATTTCCATGACCTCGGCCTGTTCAATCGGTTTTTGCTCCGGGTGGAAAGCCTCCAGGGCAAACAGTCCCGCCTCTTTTAGCTGGGCAATAGTGTCTACCGATAAGAATCGGCGCTGCCGGCCGCCTGATCGCGGGTGTGCCAGTACCGGGACTCCCCCCGCTTTTGTTATCTGTTCCACTGCGTAGACGGTATCGGGAGCCTGATAATGCACATAGTATTTACTGGAAGTAGCCAATACCTGTTCAAATGCGGCGGAGCGATTCGGAAAATACCCGGCTTTCACCAAAACATCAGCCACATGCGGCCGCCCTATGGGGCTCGACCCCGCCTGCGCGAGAACCTCCTGATAAGAAATATTGAAATCTTGGGATAAACGCTGCACCATTTGCCGCATTCGCTGCTGACGCGCCTGCACAGTTTTTTCAAATAAATCCGGCAGTACCTGGCTGTTCAGGTCAGGTAAATATGCCAGCAGATGAGCGGTGACTCCCTGATGCGAGGTAGAAATCTCTACCCCCGAAACCAGACTAACCCCGCATTTCGGCACCATTTTACTGGCCTCAGCTATCCCCGCGAAGGTGTCGTGATCGGTGAGGGCGATTACGTCTAGACCTGCTTGCGCGGCCAGAATCATTATCTGCTGTGGGGTATCAGTACCATCTGAACAGCAAGAATGAGTATGTAAATCGATTCGCGCAGCCACCATAGGACTATTTTAGGCCATAGTGGCATGATGGAAGCATGGAAGAAAACTTAGCAGCCACACAAGATCAGCCCCTTAAAGACCGGGTAAATAATCGTTCTCGCCGCATTGGCAGTCCCGCATTTCGCGAGTTTATTGGCAGCGGCTGGGGCGAACGCAAGGATCCCGATCCTATTCCCAGTCATGCTCGAGATTTTTTGGCTGCTCGCTATCAAAAACTAGGTGCCCAGTTCCGGGGCGAACGCCTGGTGATTCCGGCCGGAAACTACAAGGTTCGCTCCAATGACTGCGACTATCGTTTCCGGGCACACTCTGCCTTTGCCCATTTGACTGGGTTAGGCGGGGAACTAGAACCCGATGCCGCCCTAGTCCTGGAACCGCTAACCGATACAGAAGGCACCCCCTTAGAGAACGCCCCCGACAATGCGGGCGCAGCCACCCATCGGGGGATGGTATTTTTCCGTCCCCAAGCTCCGCGCAGCAGCGAAGAGTTTTATGCCGACTCCACCTATGGCGAGTTCTGGGTGGGACCGCGAATGACGCTTTCCCAGATGGAAGCGGTGACTGGCCTTGAGGCGCACCCGCTAGATACTTTACCCGATCAACTGGCCAAAGATGCCGGTCTAGTACAGCTGCGAGTTATTCGCGAGGTCGATGCTTCGGTGCAAGCAACGGTAGAGAAAGTACGTAGCGAAGCCGGGTTGCCAAGTGGAGAGGACGCGCGAGGGCTGGACGAGAAACTGGAAGAGGCCGCCTCGGTATTGCGTTTGCAAAAGGATGCCGCGGAAGTCAAGGAGCTCGAGCACGCGATTGCGGTAACCAAATCGGGCTTTGAAGCCATGATTCGGGCGCTGCCACGTGCCGTACAACACCACCGCGGTGAGCGGGTGATTGAGGGAGCCTTCCAGGCTCGTGCCCGCGAAGAAGGCAATGGTCTGGGGTACGACACCATCGCGGCCTCGGGAAATCACGCCAATACTTTGCATTGGATTGACAATGATGGCCCGGTACGCGAAGGCGATCTGATTTTGATTGATGCCGGAGTGGAAGCCGATTCGCTCTATACCGCGGATATCACCCGCACCCTGCCAGTAAATGGCAAATTCACCCCGGTACAGGCCAAAGTCTATAACGCGGTGCTCGATGCCTGTGAGGCCGGCTTGGCGCAAGCTAATAAGCCGGGATGTAAGTTCAAAGATGTGCATGACGCGGCAGTTGCCGCCCTAGTTAAGCATCTGGATGCCTGGGGAGTGCTGCCGGTGACCGCCGAGCAGACCCTTTCCCAGGACGGCGGAGAATACCGGCGCTGGATGCCACATGGAGTCTCCCACCACTTAGGACTAGATGTCCATGATTGCGCCTTAGCCGCCCGGGATATGTATATGGATGCCCTGCTCGAGCCGGGCATGTGTTTCACGATTGAGCCGGGACTCTATTTTCACCAAGACGATGAGCTTCTGCCTGAGGAACTGCGAGGCATCGGGGTCAGGATCGAGGACGATGTGCTAGTGGAAGCAGACGGGAGCGTAAGGCGCCTGTCGGAAGATATTCCCCGCACTATTGAAGCCGTGGAAGCCTGGATGGCGCAGGTACAAGCCGACTAAAGCGGTAAACGGCAAAACTAGCAGCTTTTAAGCTGTTAGTTTTGCCCGCGTAGTTTATTGAGGAACTGGCGGGTACGCTCTTGGGAAGGATTGCGGATTAACTGCTTGGCATCCCCGGATTCCAGTACCACTCCGTTATCAATAAAAAGGGCGCGATCAGCAACTTCTGCCGCGAACTCCATTTCGTGAGTTACGATTACCATCGTCATCTGCTCCGCTGCGAGCGAGCGAATAATCTGCAGGATTTCGCCAGTCAGCTCTGGGTCTAAGGCAGAGGTAGGCTCATCGAAATAGAGCATCTTTGGTTTTAGAGCCAGTGCTCGCGCAATCGCCACTCGCTGTTGTTGCCCACCCGATAACTCTGCCGGATAGGCCTGCCCTTTATCGGCTAGGTTCATCCTTTTCAACAGCTGCAGCGCTGTTTCTTCGGCTTCTTCCCGCCCTCTCCCCTGTACCTTGATGGGGGCATCAGTGAGATTTCTAAGCACTGTCCAATGAGGAAACAGGTTAAAGTCTTGGAAAACCAACCCGAAGTCACGCCGGAACTCGCGCTCGTCCTCGGTAGAAACCTTAACCCCGTCCTCTTTCTTTAGTGCCTGCTTCCCGAAATAGCAGATTTCACCGCTGTCCATTTCTTCCAAGAAAGTGCAGCAGCGCAACAGCGTCGATTTTCCAGACCCGGAAGGACCGAGAACCGCTAGCACTTCACCGGTATTGACGCTTAGCGACACTCCTTTTAGCACTCGGTTAGTGCCGAAGCTTTTTTCCATACCGGTAATACGTAGCGCTTCCATCTTCCTCACCTAATCCTGTAGCTTCCCATGCGTTTTTCAATCCGTTCCATCACTACCGCTACTACCAGGTTGAACACCCAGTAGAAGATCCCTGCTGCCACAAAGGGAAGCATAGAAGCGCTGGCGGCGGCCTGCTGCTTGGCGATCGTGAACATTTCCGCATAGGCAATCGCAAAAGCCAGAGAAGTATCTTTTACCAAGGTGATTACCTCGTTAGTAATCGAAGGTAGCACCGTGCGGAACATTTGCGGCAACTTGATGGTCAAGAAAGTACGCGCCGGAGAATACCCCAGGACAAAGGCGGCCTCCGACTGCCCCACCGGAATCGCCTGGAAACCGCCGCGGTAAATTTCCGCAAAATAGGCCGCGTAGTTAATGGCGAAAGCAATAATCACGGCGCTAAAACGGTAGGCCGCTCCAATCTGCATCCCAAAAAGGAAGAAGGGACCGAAATACACCACCAGCAGCTGCAGCATTAAGGGGGTACCCCGCATCACCGAGATATAAAACTGGATAAACCAGGCCAGCGGTTTAAACCGGCTCACCCGCCCGCCGTAGACCACCAAACCTAGAGGCAGTGATAAAACTAGGGTGAGTGCGAAGATGATGAAGGTTTGTAGCATACCGCCGGCAAGTTCCGGCAAAAATGATAAATCCATTACCCATAGCTCCCTGCGTTAGCGTGTCATATTTTACGCAGCGAACTAATCAGTAACAATTGATTTCTCTAGTTCGTACTTCTTTGCGATTTTCAGGAAAGTACCGTCTTTCTTCATCTCATCCAGAGTCTTTTGTACCTGGTCTCGCAAAGCTTGGTTACCCTTCTTAAAACCGATACCGTACTGCTCGGTGTGGAAAGGCGGATCCATAATCTCGAACTTATCTTTCCCGCGCTGAGCCAGCTGATAGTCAGCTACCCCAATATCAACCGCGATTGCATCCGCCGCTCCGGCCTGCAGGGTCATAAACGCGTTATTGTAGTCCGGCACCTGAGTAATTTCCTTGAAACTAGCTACCAAATCTGCGTTTTCCTTATCTTGCAGCGCAGCCAGTCCCGAAGAATCTACCTGCACCAACACAGTTTTGCCCTTCAGATCCGCCGGGGACTTAATCCCCGATCCGGCTTTGGTGACGAACACAATCGAGTTGTCTACGTAGGGCTTAGAGAAAGTGTATTGTTTTTCTCGCCCGTTCATGGTGAAGCCATTCCAGATACAGTCGATAGTACCTGACTTGAGCTCCATATCTTTGGAGTCCCAATCAATAGCCCGCTTTTGCAGTTTCCAACCGTTACGTTTGGCTACCTCAGCAGCAAGATCCAAGTCGAAACCTACATATTCTCCGCTTTTATCCTTATATCCGTAAGGAGGGAAGTTGGCGTCAAACCCCACTGTGAAGTCGTCACCTTTAGCTTTATCCGCATTAGCGGAACCTGCGCCCCCTGCACATCCGGAAAGCGATAGTGCCAGCACCAAACTGGTTAGCATTAGCAGTGTTTTCTTCAGCTTCATTTGGAATCTTTCTCCCTACCCACCTGCAAGACACCTAGAGTTTAACAGAGCGCCTAGCGGATCCTTTTAATCGCTTATTCTCATCTCAGAGTACAAAACATTTTGGAATTCCTAGCTTTTGGGTATAAGACACCCGGCGGCTTTCCCGTGTCATTGTTACCGCACCCAAAACGGGAGAAACTGCAGATTAGCCAGCCTGGTAACCAGTGCGAGCTTTCAGCAAGTCCCCACCGGGAACCGCATCGATAAGTTCGCGGGTGTATTCCGTTTGCGGATTGGCGAAAATATCGTCAGCCTTGCCGTACTCGACCAGTTTGCCCTGTTCCATCACCGCGATATCGTCAGCGTTTTCACGCACCACCGCCAAGTCATGCGTAATGAACAGATAGGTTAAGCCCAACCGGCCTTGCAACTCGTTAAGCAGATGCAGGATCTGATCTTGCACCAAAACATCCAAAGCCGATACTGCTTCGTCTAGCACTACCAGTTCGGGCCGCAGCGCCAAGGCGCGCGCAATTGCTACCCTCTGCCGCTGCCCCCCCGACAACTCGTTCGGGAAACGCCGCATAGCGCTACGCGGCAGCGCCACCATATCCAACAAATCTGCGACCCGCTTTTCTCGCTTAGCCCGGTCACCAATATTATGAGTGCGCAGCGGTTCTTCGATACAGCGATATACCGAGAACATAGGATCCAAAGATCCATAAGGGTTCTGGAAAACCACCTGCATTTTGCGGCAAAGCGCAAACAATTGCTTACGCTGCAGAGTAGACAGGTCAATACCCTCGTAATAGACCTTTCCCGAGGTAGGATCGAGCAGATTAAGAATCATATTAGCGACCGTGGATTTACCGGAACCCGATTCTCCCACTAAAGCCAATGTGGATCCCCGCCGTACTTGGAAGGAAACGTCATCAACCGCCCGGAAAGCCTTCTTCTTACCCTTTTGACCGCGGATTTCGAACTCTTTAACCAAGTGCTCTACCCGGATAACCTCTTCACCGAGGTGTTTTTCTAAAGGCTCGCCCAAAACATTGGTGCCCATAACTTTTTGCCCGGAGCCTTTGGCCGCCGCCACCGCCAGGTTCACATCTGCCGAGGTCCGCGAATCAATAGTACCGCTGGTCGCCTCATCTTCGGAAGGAGAATAATTGATTTCGATCCGCCGAGACGCCAGCGAAGGCGCCGCATTAACCAAGCGTTGAGTATAGGGATGGCGCGGATCGTTCAAGATTTCCCGCGCTGGCCCGGATTCTACTACCCGCCCGCGATGCATAACTACCAGATGGGAAGCACGTTCGGCCGCCAGACCTAAATCGTGGGTGATAAACAAAGTGGAGGTACCCAGCTCTTGGGTTTCTTTTTCCAAGTGATCCAGAATCCGCCGCTGCACGGTTACATCCAGAGCGCTAGTGGGTTCATCAGCGATTAGCAGCTGCGGTCCGGCAGCTAAACCAATGGCAATCAGCGCGCGCTGGCGCATGCCGCCGGAAAACTCGTGCGGATACTGTTTAGAACGCGTCTCGGCATTGGGCAGACCGGCATCCGATAAGGCTTTCATGGCCTGATCATGGATATTTCCGCCTTTAGTAGCCTCGTTATATTTCAGCGCCTCGGCTACCTGGGATCCAATTTTCCAAACTGGATTCAGATTTGACATCGGGTCTTGCGGGACCATCCCGATCTGGGCTCCGCGCACCTGTTGCATCTCTTTCTCAGAAAGAGTAGTTAATTCTCGTCCCGCAAATTTAATGGAGCCACCGGCAACTTTCCCAGTCCCAGGCAGCAGGCCAATTATCGACATTGCCAGGGTAGATTTGCCGGAACCGGACTCCCCTACAATCGCAACGGTCTGTCCGCGGTAGAGGGTGAGATTAGCTTTACGCACCGCTGGAACCACCCCGGTGGTGGACTGGAAAGTAACTTCTAAGTCTTTTACTTCCAGTAAGGGTTCGGGCATAGCATTATCACTGGTTGTCGCCGCCTTAGTGAAGGCAGCGTTTTGATCCGAGTCAGCTGCCATAATCTGATCCTTTTGGTTATTTTGATTCACGATTAATGTTTCCTCTGGTTCGGGTCGAGCGCGTCGCGGATTACATCCCCCATCATGATGAAGCTCAATACTGTAAGCGCCAAAGCGATCGAAGGCAAGAACAACACCATAGGAGCAGTCCGCAGCTGTTGCTGGGCAGTAGAGATGTCTCCGCCCCAAGAAACGATAGAGGACGGCAAGCCAATCCCCATGAAGGATAGCGTTGCTTCCGCCACGATAAAGGTTCCCAGCGCCACCGTCGCATACACAATCACGGGAGCCGCCGCATTCGGCAGAATATGGCGTAGCAATATCCGAATATTAGATACGCCCAGGGTACGAGCTGCGGTTACGTATTCCTCGTTCTTGATGGAAAGCACCGCGCCGCGAGTAATACGGGCAATTTGTGTCCAGCCAAAGACCCCTAGCACGATTACCACCATCCAGATGGAACGGTGTTCTTTGAACATTTGCATAATCACAATGGCCGCCAGCACCATCGGGATGGCGAAGAAAATATCCACAATCCGGGAAAGGATCGCGTCTAGAACTCCCCCAAAGTAGCCGGCCAAAGCCCCGAAAATAACGCCGATAATCGTGGCGGTTAGGGTCGAGAAAATCCCGACCGCGATTGAAGCCCGTGCCCCATAGATGATCCGAGAATAGAGGTCGCAACCCTGTTTGTCGAAACCGAAAACATGCCCCTTAGTGGGGCCTTCGAGGGAGTTTTCCAGGGTGCAATAGGTAGGATCTTGAGAAGTAAACAGCTGTGGTACTACGGCCATCAGCACTGACACCACGATGATCGCCAACGCTACCCAAAAGAGGGGACGGCGACGCAACTGTTTCCAAGCTTCTCCCCACACCGAGGAGGGTGCCGATTCGTCGGCTACCGCATCTACAGCGCCCAGGCCGGTTTCATCGACCTTGTTTACGAAATGATTTTGTCCAGGCAGAAGATTATTACTCATAGCGAATCCTCGGGTCTAGTACAGCGTATAACAGGTCTACTAGCAGATTAGCGACAATATAGACCAGCACCAGTACGGTGGTAACAGAAACCACCGTGGCGGCTTCACCACGCAAAATAGCCTGGTAAAGGGTGCCACCCACACCGTTGATCGCAAAGATACCCTCGGTCACAATCGCGCCGGTCATCAAGGCTCCCAGGTCGCCTCCTAGGAAAGTAGCCACCGGGATTAGCGAGTTCCGCAAGACGTGGTGGGTCATTACCCGAGTTTCGGGAATCCCTTTCGCCCGGGCAGTACGCACGAAGTCAGCGGTCAGATTCTCGGAAACCTCTTGGCGAGTAAGCCGAATGACATAGGCACAGGAAACTGCCCCTAACACTATCGCCGGCATCAGTAAGGACTGGAAATTAACATTTGCCCCTACAGTCGTAGGGAGCCATCCCAGTTTTACCCCGAATAGGAACTGCAGTAAGAAACCGATAACGAAAGTCGGCACCGCGATTACTACCAGGGAAACCACTAGCACGGTGGAGTCAAAAATTTTGCCTTTTTTTAGTCCGGCGAAAAATCCGAAGAATATCCCGATGACGGCCTCGAAGATAATCGCCATAAAAGCCAGTTTTATGGTTACCGGAAAGGCGTTAGCCATTACTTCAGTAACTTCCCTACCAGAGAAGGTCTTTCCGAAATCTAGAGTGACGATTCCCTTTAGATAAAGCAAATACTGCATCCACAGCGGTTTATCGAGGTTGTATTCCGCCCGAATTTGCGCGGCTACTGAGGGGGGTAGTCCCTTTTCTCCGCCTAGTGCCTGCACCGGGTCACCCGGCATGGCATACACCATGGCGAAAATCAGGAACGTTGCCCCAAAGAATACCGGGATCATCTGCAATAGACGATGCCCTATGTATCTGAGCATTGGTCTCTCCTTGACTATAAGCTGTGTTAAACCTTATCGCGTTAAAGCGCCGAGCAAAAAACCGGAGGCGGGTCAAAAGGCATTTTGCTACCTTGAGACCCGCCTCCGAACCTGCATTTATAACAGGATTATCTTTTGTTTCTCGTTGTCTTTAGGCGTTCTTAGTGATCTCGTAGTAAACCGGTTCACTCTTCCAGTTAAAGGCCACGTTCGAAACGTTGTCTTTATTCCAGACACCCAGAACATTTTGGTACCACAGCGGGATGGCGGGTAGATCGGTGAACAGAATCGATTGCGCCTGCGCAAACTTCGCATCCTGCTCGTCACCAACCGGCAACTTAGAGATCTCTACCATCAGTTTGTTGAACTCTTCGTTGTTGTACTTACCGTCGTTGGAGTTACCGTTCTTGGAGTATAGGGGCTCCAAGAAGTTACTCATACCCGGGTAATCAGCTTGCCATCCAGAGCGGAAAGCACCCTTGATGGTTTCCTGGGTAATAGCATCACGCAAGCCTTTGAAGTCCGGGTAAGGATCACCGACTGCCTCAATACCCAAGTTGGTCTTGAGCTGGTTGGCTACTGCATCTACCCAGTCTTTATGGGAAGAATCAGAGTTGTAACCGATGGTAAACTTGCCATCGAACTTGGAAATAGCGTCAGCTTTCTCCCATAGTTCCTTAGCCTTAGCTTTATCGAACTTCAAAACTTCCGCGCCTTTAACCTGTTTCATAACTTTGTCGTAGTTAGGCATGGCCGGAGAAGTGAAGTCTTTCGCCGGTACCCGGGTCTTCTGGAAGATCTTTTCGCAAATGCTTGCCCGGTCAATGGCGTAAGAAATCGCTTGCCGGCGCAGACGGCCTTCCTCATCCATCCCGAAATGCTTGAGACGATCCGGAATCGTGAAGGACTGGAAAACTGCTACCGGTATATTAGCGTTAGAATCCGGGAAATCAGACTGGAAGGTGCTCATAGAAGCCGCCGGGACATCGTCAAGTACATCCAGCTGACCAGACTGCACATCCGCATAGGCAGCTTCAGACTTGGTATAAATCTTGAAAGTGATTCCACCGTTCTTAGCTTCCCGCGGACCGGCGTATTTGTCGTTCTTTACCAGTTCAATAGACTCATTGTGGTGCCATCCCTTGTCCTTGAGCATATAAGGCCCGGAGGTAACCGTGGGGTTCTGGCCGTAGGCTTTCATATCTTTGAAAGCCACATCCGGCAGCGGCACATAGGCAGAGTAACCCAAACGCAGCGCAAAGTCAGAAGTCGGCTGGTTCAAAGTTACTTCAAAAGTGTAATCGTCAATCTTCTTCAGGCCGGCCAATTCCGGAACGTCGGGTGCCTCGGCTCCTTCTTCTTCGGGACCTGGGGTAAAGCCCTTAATAATCTCGAAGAAAGAGGAAGACATTTGCGCATTCTTCGGGTTCGCGCCGTAGTTCCAAGCCTTGATGTAGTTATCGGCCTTAATGGGTGAACCATCGGAGAACTTGGCATCTTTCTTGAGTTTAACGGTCCAAACTACTTGATCTTTAGACTCAATCGACTCCGCCAGTTCGTTCTTGGCCTCTCCGGTCTTAGGCTCGTAATAAACCAGGCCAGAGAACAGCGCGTCTAGAACGCGTCCACCACCGGTTTCATTGGTAGAAGTCGGAATCAGGGGATTTTGTGGTTCTACGGTATTTACAGTAATAATCCCTTTGTCATCTGCCTTCGCTGCGGAAGAGTCGCCAGCCCCATTTGAACAACCGGCGAGCCCAAGGGAAAGAGCAAGTGCAGATGCAAGGGCCAATGCGCCCCGTCGTTTCACTATTGCCTCCAAGCTTGTTGCTTACATTATTAAAGCTGATGTATCAGCAGAATTGTTGACACGATCACAGCCAATATAGCATTCCCAGTTATAGTTTTTACAAAATCCCAAGATTTTCTCGACTTGCTTTTGAGGAACCGATAACTGGTAGGATACCGACTACTCAGAAAACTAGCAGAGATTCTTAGGGAATCTACAGGGAAACTCCAAAGCCGATGATGCCGATGTCGCCCGCCGTGCGAGCAATATATGTCTTTCTAGATATGACGGGATAGGTCCGCTTCTTCCGGCTTTACTTTCGGCGTGCGGGTAACTAGCTTATGTCCTCCCCAGAGAGCCAAGAAGAACAGTAGCCCAATATAAATTGCCAAGAAGTCCATAATCGAGGCTTCCCCGCTAATCACATCCAAAGACTGACCAACTATCACTACCGCGCACATTAGGAGCGCAATAATCGGTCCTGCGGGATAGAAACTAGCTTTGTAGGGCAGGTCACTTACCGATTTTCCTTGGGCTTTATAGGCGCGCCGGAAACAGTAATGAGACCAGGCGATTCCCATCCAGGTAATAAAGCCTGCAAGCCCGGAAGCATTCACCAACCATACATAGACCTGACCGGTACCTACGCGCGAGGTGGCGAAGCAAAGTGCGCCTACCAAACTGGTAGCCACTAGTGCCATTAGAGGTACGCCGTGACCGGTCAGCCGAGCGAAAATCGCCGGTGCTTTCTTTTCTTTGGCCAGGGAATAGAGCATCCGGGTGGCAACATACATTCCGGAGTTACCGGCAGACAGAATTGAAGTTAAGATAACCGCGTTCATTACGCCCGCAGCTACCGCTATCCCGGCTCGTTCAAAAAGCAGAGTAAAGGGGGACTTGGTAACGGCCTCGGTAAAGCCTTGGGCAGTATCAGAATCGGCACTCGCTCCCTGTAAGAGGGCGGGATCCGAATAGGGAATCAGGAAGGCAATCACCGCGATCGCGCCGATATAGAACAGCAGAATCCGCACAAATACCGCCCTAGTAGCCCGGGGAACATTAGTTTCCGGATCTTGGGTTTCCCCAGCCGCTATCCCGATCATCTCGGTACCTTGGAAGGAGAATCCAGCAATCATAAAGACCCCCATAATGCCCCAGAATCCATTAACGAAGGGAGCATCTCCCCGCGTAAAGTTAGTGAATCCTGGAGATTCTCCCCCCATAATCCCGAGCACCATTAAAATCCCTAGTACCAGGAAGACGATTACGGTTACTACTTTGATAGAGGCAAACCAAAACTCAGATTCACCGAAACCACGAACTGTAAAGGCGTTAAGGGCAAACAGAATTATCAGGAATAACAGTGACCATATCCAGGCCGGTACCACCGATTCTGGAAACCAGTATTGCATCACGATAGTAGCGGCAACTAGCTCCGCTGCTACGGTGATTGCCCAGTTGTACCAGTAGTTCCACCCTTGCGCAAAACCAAATGATTTGGATACATAGCGGGTAGCGAAAACTTCGAAAGCACCCGAGGTGGGACAATAGGTAGCCATCTCTCCCAGGGATTGCATCAGGAAGAACACCATGATGCCGATCGCGCCATAGGCAACTAGGGCACCACCGGGGCCAGCACCGGTAATAGTACCGCCGGAGGCCACAAACAGTCCCGTACCGATCGCTCCCCCGATGGCGATCATATTCAGATGTCGTGCCTTTAATTTGCGATGCAACTGGGCACCTTCTGCCTGGGATAATTCGAGATTACTATCAGAAATTTCGCTACTGGCCACGGCATCCTCCGAGATGGTTATTTTCTAGTAACTTTATGAAAAGCTACCTCACCTTTCCAATCTGTAGTCACCTTGCCCACATGTTGACTAAATCCAATGTTTGAGCTGGGAGACCATAGCGGTATCGAAGGCAGATCGGCTAGCAGCAGAGTCTGTGCCTGTTGATAGAGTTCTCTAGCCTCTGAAGCTGTATCTGCCGCCTGCGCCCTCGTCAAAAGCTCGGCGTACGCGGGATTGTCATATCCCATTTTGTTACCATTACCGCCTTTTACGTAGCGTCCGGCGAGCAGGTTATTTGGAGAGGGATACCCCATTGACCATCCCATCCGGAAAGGCCCGGTAAAGGAATGTTGATCCATCATTTCCATCAGAGTTTTGAAATCCGGTTTAGGATCACCGACTGCTTTAATCCCCAGAGCGTTCGACAACTGGTTACAAATTGCATCTACCCACGGCTGATTAGATTCGTTGGAGTTATAGGTAATTTTTAGTTCTCCCTGCCAGGGATGGATCTTATCGGCAGCTTCCCAGGCTTGTTTGGCAGCTGCAGCATCAAATTCCAGCACCTTGTTGCTTTCGGTGCCCCGCTCGATATGTCCCAAAATCTGCGGGGGTATGAAATCAGTGGCTGCCTTGCGGGTGCCGTAGAAAATAGTTTTTATTATTTCTTCCCGATTAATAGCTTGCGATATTGCCCGGCGCCGCAGTTTTCCTTCCTCACCTGAGAAGTGTTTCGTCTGGTAGTCAATATCTAAGGTCTGCATCCCGGCTTGCACCGCGCTGATCCGTCTGTTCCCCAAATCCTTTTTAGAATTAGGCAATTCGCCATCCGGGATTTGGTCAAGCACATCCAAATTCCCGGCTAAAAGATCCTGGTAAGCAGCCGATAAATCGGCATAGATTTTAACTTCCAGTCCCGCGTTTTTTGCCTCGCGCGGCCCGCGATAGGTAGTGGATTTATCCAGTAGTATCTGACTGGAAGGCTCCCAAGTAGTAAGAGTGTAGGGACCGTTGCCCACCGGTTTTTGCCCAAACTCTTTTTTAATTTTCCCTTGTTTATCAAAAGCGCTATCCGGGAGCGGATAAAAACCATTGATCCCCAGGCGATTGGAAAAGTCAGCCACCGGACGTTTCAACTTGATAGTTATTTTGTCGTCACCGTTAGCCATGACCCCACTGAGGTTACCGGTTCCATCTTCTTCAGCACCCTCGATTGCTTCATAAGCAGTAGTCGCCCCCAGTTTTTGCGCAGCTGAGGCCTTCCAGGCACGCACAAAGTTCTTCGCCAACACCGGAGTGCCATCAGAGAATTTACGATCAGTATTCAGTTGAATGGTCCAAGTTTTATGGTCGGAAGAATCTGTAATTTCTTGAGCCACATCGTTTATCACTTGCCCCTGCTTGTCATAGGTGACTAAACCGGCAAACAGTAAATCAATAATCTTGATTCCGGCTTCGTCATCGGCAGCTGCCGGGATTAGTCCGCGAGCCGGCTCTTCCCCATTAATTAGTATCCGATCAACCGAGTCTGTTGGGGAGTTGTTACTGCAAGCGGTCAGACCTCCAGCAGCTAGTATGGCCGCTGTTAGGACTGCTAGGGAGAGCCAACGACTGCGCATAGTCTTAGCCTTTCTAAAAACCGGAATGATTAGCTTTCATAATACTGATTTATTACTGTTAATTGATATTTTGGGCAGATTGCTTTTGATTTTCCAAAATTAATAGAAATAATCCTTATTTTTCGCTAAGAGCAACATAAACAGCTGGAACATAAGGTTTTACGGACGCGTAACCGCTTTCCCCGACAAGGTCGAGGCGCCTGCGGCAGTAACTAGTTGGTCTAGTCGGAAGCGGCGTCCGCGAGTACCTCAAAATGAACTGCTCCGGCCGGGGCTACTTTCCGCACAAAATCCGCAAAGCCGGTGCCCCCAGAGGCCAGGAATTGCTGGTAAATCGCTTTCCAACGCCGCCATCCGTACCAAGGTGCCAAACTCAACGCGGGAACCCCTAGGTATCGTTGCTGCAACAGCATGCGGTTCCCGGGGAGCGATACGGTATCGCTGAGGTAGTCGACGGCCTCCGGCAATCCCCAAGTTTTTCCTTTCCCTTGCGCGCCGTATAACTGCAGATCCGCTAGAGCCAGCGCCGCATAGTGCACAAGTCGCTCTTGGATTTGCAAACTGACCTGGCTAGGAATATCCCAAAGTTTCGGTGCCATTTCCAGCGCGAACAGATCCCAACCTAGATTGGAGATCGGCAAACGCGCAGCTATCCGGGTAAAAAGATTAGCGCCGAAAGCTTCACGCACTCGCGAGTAGAGATGAGAGCCTGGTATGCCCTTTTCCAGAGCAGCTAGCGCAAAGTAGCGGTTATCAATCTCTAGGAAAGAGTCGAAGGCTTCACCACTAGTAGCCGTAGGGTTCTCGGTGCCTCGATAGGAGTAGGGAGACCTGCTGGCAGCGCACTTACGCGGTAAAACCCGATTGTTTTTTGTCAGGCGGATACCTGCTGAATAGTAGGGATGTACTAGGCAGCCGTGGGGATCATTTTCCCATTTCAAGGGCGAGGTTTCGGGATTTACCAGCCCGGCTAGTTCTGGATCCACCTGGGAGTGGAAGCCTTCCCAAGCATCTTCCATCGCCCAAGTTAGTACGTTAAAGCCATCGGCAACTTCTAAATCAGAGAGCCGATAGGCTGGTTCATCCCCCAACTCGCTGCGCAACTGTTCGCATGAAGCACGCAAGCGTACTAAATCTTGACTAGCCGTTTCAAAAAGCTCACCCGGATTAGGGTCAGCGACTCCTATGCCCGATAAGGAAATGAAATAAGAGTGCGGATCAATAGGACCTATTGGCGAGCATGCCGGCAGAATTTCTTGCCGCAAATAGTCTGCCATTTCTGAAAAGACACCCTGAGCGGTAACGACCCCTCGCTCAAATGCCCGCTGACTCATTTGCGACAGGCGGGTAGCGCTCATCTCCGCGCGTTTATCTTCATAGATGTCATGATCTGGATTCGCCAGGACGGTTGCCTGTTTCAAAACCATTTCCATGACTTCCTGTGGGAACACCCAACCGCGATCTCGAGATTCCCTCATCGTGGTTCTTAGTCCCGCAAATGCTTGGGGAAGAGCCAAGAATCTCCGGGTAAGATTACCCACCGCTGCCTCGTTAGTTACATCCATCAATTTGAGCGTTTCCGCAAACACCTGGATCGGCGAGTTAGTTCCGCTAATCTCGGAAGTCAAAAACCCAGATTCGAACTTCTCTTGTTCGGCGCGTGCCCAAAGGGTAAATCCCTTAGCTTCTCTAATCTCGCGAGCTGATCCCTTAGGGGTCTTAGCCACTCTCTCTAAAGTGTCTTTTCGCAGATTGTAACGTTCAGAAATCCCCGGAGGCGAATAATCCGGCAAGAAAGCGTCATATCCGGAGATTCCCCATTCGGATGCTTTGAACGGGTCGATCCGGGCATAGGCGGTGACGTATTGATCAAGTACGCTGTCAATTTGCTTAACTTGGTTAGTCAATCGCACCTCCTATATTCTCTTTATTTAACGTTTGCCCCCGGTCGGTCTGGCTAGATCGCTCGGCTATCGGTTCAGCCCTATATTATGGCTTACACCCACGAGGAAACTAAAAATAATACTCTAGAAGTGATGGAACAGTATTTCACGGATCAACCCGCGGCTCTTGCCGCCGAACGCACCTCCATCGAGGTGACTTTAGCTGGCAAAAAACTTAGCTTAGAGAGCGCGCAGGGAGTATTTTCTGCTCGCCAGCTAGATAAAGCCACCGCGGTGCTATTGGCTGAAGCACCTCCCCCGCCTGAAGCCGGTACTTTCTTGGATCTAGGTTGCGGCTGGGGACCGCTGGCAATCAGCTTGGGAATCTTCAGACCTAAGGCAAACGTGCTAGCGGTTGACGTCAATGAACGCGCCCGGGATCTCACCCGCACTAACGCCCAGCGGGCAGGACTTTGCCTAAAAGTAGGCTCCCCTGAGGAGATTCTGGCAGCCGCAAGAGCTGCTGGAGGACTCGATCTGATCTGGTCTAATCCCCCGGTGCGGATCGGAAAGAAACCCCTCCAAGAGCTACTACTCACCTGGTTGCCGTTATTAAAACCGGGTGGAGAAGCGATTTTAGTTATGGGGAAGAATCTGGGCGCAGATTCGATGCAAAAGTGGCTGTGCGCGCAAGGGTTCCCCACCCGCCGCCTCGCTTCGAAAAAAGGTTTTCGCCTGTTAGCGGTGTCCCCTGCCTAGTTTGCGACTAATCCCGGAATACGCGGGGGATAGCTTTTTTCTCCCGCCCAAGAATTCGGAAAAAGACCGCAGGCATTTTCCGAATTCTTATGCCCACCGCACCCACTCGGATAAAAGTTATCCCCCGCGCTCGCTGGTGCCACCTACGTAAGGGTCGAGCCGTAAAAGATGCGAGAGGGGACTTGAGCCGAGCGCAGCGAGGATCACCGGGGCCCCCGAGCGCTTTTACGACCCGACCCAATGCGAGAGGAAAAATGAACTCCCCGCGTTTATTAGAGCTAGTGCCTGTTCATGAGCTACTGCAGATATAACAAGCGCGGGCAGATACTATTCTCAGCATCTGCCCGCGCAGTTATTAAGTTTTAGTTATCTGGTCAGCACGTTTTCCCTGGTGGAAAAACTGCTATTGTCCTTAACGAGAAGCCACTAAATCTTTTGCGTCGACACTGGTATCCCGGTCAAGAGCAGTTTCTCGTTGAGCCAGCAGCTGGGTACGGACTCCGCGAGGATCCTTAACGATAAGGTAACCGATCCAGACAATGCCGGCCAGTGCTACCACGAACAGACCCAGGTAGGCATCGTTGAGCATATCGCTGGCTGCGGGTGAAAACACCTCTGCGCCCTCTTCGATATATTCAGCAGCTAGGTCAACTGTCCACATTAGGGAGGCGCCCCAGTACATCCAGCAGAGGAGGTCTACCCGCATCTTTGACTGGGGGGCATGCGCATACCACCAGGCGGTGCTGGCAATCGCCGCAAAAAGTGTAATCACTAAAGTCATGGTTTACTTCCTTAAGCGTCGATCTTCTCGGTAACTACTTTGCTGCGTCGTTCACTGGCGCGAATCAGGGCGAGTCCAATCCCCCAAACTGCGGTGACCAGCAGTGCCATCCCGACCCCCACGGTACCCATCTCAAATAGCATTTGCTGGGTGGTGGAACGCTCCGTGAGCGCCGATAGGAAGGGGAAATAAGGGATTACTTCCCCATGCCACAGGTGTTCAAAAGCCAGCAGCAAGGCTCCGCCCCATAGCAGGTTGGTTAGCCAGGTCAGCTTGCGAACTAGATTTAATGAACGTTCGGTGCTTTCCGGGGTGGCGCCTTTGTGCGCTTTCCTTGCGATCTGTTTCTTAGCTACCGTTACTGCCGCTGCTTCAGCAGCAGGAACAATAAAACATGCCATGATAACTCCTTCGAATATCTATGAGCTTGCTACCGAGTTTAACAAATAATCCGCTTTCGAAAAGAATACTTCCATCTCTCCGCACGCGCTTCTAGGAGATCATCCCCAGCTCTCGCCAGGTATCTAAGGACTCTTGGGCTTCCTCGGCAGTTAAAAGATTCATTGCAAAACCATTTTGAATTAGGACATAGTCGCCCACGCGCGCCTCGGGAAGATAGGCCATACAAGCGTCCTGGACTTGTCCAGCTACATCGATACGCCCCATCGGCATCACGCCCGACTCAATCGATAAGATTTTGCAGGGCACTCCCACACACATGGCCTTAGTCCTTTCTTGCCGGGATACTGGAATCTCTCACTTTAGGATACCCCTCGCTACTAATGCTGGGTATCAACCTGCAGCCCCATTTGCCCCTCCGGCGCCGAGCTGAGCGGTAAACAGGGATCAGCCTCGCGAATTGATTGCTCTAGAGCCGCTTGCCTGTCGGCATCTTCCTTAGCGATAGCCTGGGTTAATAAATCTGCCAGCCAGGGTTCGTTTTGTGCAGTGGGGGTGAGAATCGTAGCGGCAGTAATTATCCCCTGGGGATCGCTGCGGTAAGTATGAGCCAGCAGTCCGCGCGGACCATCAACCAGCCCGGTAGCAATTCCCTCTGTAAAACGTAACTGCTTCTCCGACGGACCCGCTTCCAATTCCCCTAACTCAAGCAGGCGTAATAGCTCAGAAACTAGCTCGACAGTTTTTTCCAGGACATGCAAAGTAATGATGACTCTCGCACTAGCAGCATCGCGGCCACCCGCTAACCAGCGCTCTTGCGCCTTGCTGGCGAGCTCACTGGGCAAAACCCCCACGGAAAGTTGCGCGACCGGGCCTACCCGATAGCGTCCCGGGACTGGCCCCAAAGCGCTCAAATAGGGGCGCGGTGCCGGCGCACCCGGGTTTTCTTCCGCTACCTGCTGGTTCCATTCCTCGAAGTCAAACTCTTTCCAGATCGACCCGGCGCGCGCTGCCCGAACCTTGTTTCCAAAAATATCCGGATCTGCGTCCTCGTTAATCAGAGCCAAATCTGCCCCGGCAAATTGGCTGGATACTTCGGTATGGGCTTGCTGGTTGAAAGCGAGTTCGCATAGCTTTTTGGCGCTTGCTAGCGCTGCCGGGAGCTCTTCTTTCAGCTTTGTTAAATTTTCGATACTAGGCAAGTTCCTGACCCCGCCCGGTACGGCAGTAATTGGGAAATGCCCTGGCGACCCTGCCGCAACCAGCATTTTCTTAGAAATTTTTTTTAACGCAATCCCACTATCGCGGTCTTGGCGCAAGAAGCGTAGCGAATGGGTTTCCACTACCGATCCGTAATGTAATAGGCGGCGGGTAAGCTCGGCTACCGGGGATATTTCATTATTGCGACTGAGGGCGTCGAGGGCGCGGATTCCAGCCAAATGGTGCGCTACCGGGCAAATCCCGCACAAATGCTCGGTCATTTTCAATGCTTCCAGGGCAGATTTTCCCACCAACATTGCATCAATCCGCGGCAACCCTTGCAGATCAAAATGGGCATGAGACTTCCCTTGTGAGTCTGGGGTTATCACTACCCGTCCTTGCATCGGATCAATGATTTCATCTAGGTTGATTTTCATTACTCTCCTGAGAAAATAAATATATGCATGAACTTGGGCTATTAACTTCGGTAGTGGCGGCGGTGGAAAAAGCAGCCGCTGACGCTGAATATCAGGTTACCCGAGTTGAAAAAGTCGCGCTAAATGTCGGTACTATGTCCGGCGCCATTCCAGAAGCCCTGTATGGTTCCTGGCCAATAGCTCGCGAAAATACCATTTGTGCTACTGCCGAGCTGGAGATCAACCCTATTTCCGCTAGTGTTTTCTGCCCCGGCTGTGCTAAAGATGTAGAGATTGACGAATTTTTCGCGCTGCTTTGCCCAGAATGCGGCATGCCTACCGGCAATCTCACTCACGGCCGCGAGTTTGAAATTTCCTGGGTGGAGTGGGATCAGAACTAACGCTCGTACTATACCAAGTAAAAACGGCTGCCGATTGCAAGCAGCCAATCGCTCACGGGGGAGCTATTTAAGCCACGAGTCTAGGATTTCGGCAGCATAACCAACCGCCGGTTTTATTCCCGATGCTGCGGTGGCGGTTAAACCTAAGTGTAGATCGACCTTTTCGCTAACTACCCCCACAACTTCCAGTACATCTGGTTCTTTTCCAGTAAGACGTGCGGAGCTTAGCACATCTAGCAGTCCCACCTGGTGCGGTGACATCTTCATCGAAAGCAGACGGGGCACATGATCCCCACTCATATGCAATGCCTGTCCCGGATGGCGCCCCTTACCCGGAGCTATTGAATCTAGGATCAAAAGCCGCTCGGCTTCTTGCACTACCGGAACCAGTTCCATACCGTTCGTTCCGCCTTCTATCAGTGAAAGCTCTCCCTTGGCCATCGCGGCCTTCCAAGCAGGGCGTTGGGGCACTAATGCTTGTAATCCCGCTAGAATTTCTAAGCCTATGCCATCATCACCCATGATGGGATTTCCCACTGCCAAGACGGTAAAACGGCTTCCTTCCCAGGCACTACCATCAGCCTGCGAGGTGTCCGGAAAGGGTAAATAGTTATCGCTGCTGTTTGAACCTAAGGGAGTTTCCGCTGGTAAACTCGCAGGAAACTGCGGGGTAAAGCCCCCCGCAGGATTCAAGTCACCTGCTGACATCTATTCCTTTCTATCTACAGTTCAGGGGCATCGTAGGGCTTTGAGGTACGCCGCATCCAAACCCCACCAGAAATCATCGAAGAAATCCCGCCGTGACGCTCAAGAGAATCTGCCCGGAAAGCAAGATAGATATGCCCGATAACGAAACCCCAGAACATAAACATGATCATGGCGTGGATAAAACGCATCATCGGGATTCCCAGCCAGTCGTTGGGAGCAGCCAATATTTGCCAGAAAAGGTTGGTATTTTTGTACGGCAATGCATACAGTGCTAATCCGATAAGCATCTGGAAAGCCCCAAGGACATAGATAGAGGTGTAGGCCATCTGCTGCAACGGATTGTGCGCCACATAGAGCGAGCTTTCTTTCCGTAGGAAGAGGTAAAAACCTACGGTCTCTTTAAAATTGATCCAGTCTTGCTTCTTCTTAAACGGCCAGAAAGTTTCCCACCTCATATAACGATCTTTAGAGATGAAAGCGATAATGACGCGGGCTGCTCCCACAGCCAACCAGGCAAATGCTGCTGTGAAGTGGATGAAACGCATGATCCCCATGAGGAATCCGGGATCAATTCCCCGAAAGAAAGTATCCCCAAAGAACGGATCCATAATGTAGTAGCCAGTTACGGAAAGGGTCACTATCAGAAAAACGTTAAACCAATGCAGGAAACGCAAGCTAGCGGACCAGACACTCAGCCTTACCCAGTCTTCGCTGGTGGGAGTAAGATCTCTGCCTCGCAAACCGGTACCCACCGGACGCACATTTACGAAGCCTTCCATAGTGAAGGGGCTAATCTTGCCGTTTTCGTCCACGGTGGCGGTTGCCACCCCCAGGCAGCGATAGCCGCGCGACCCCGCCATCTGCGCGTTCTTCCTGAGCAAGGTTCGCAGCGATCGCTCGGTTTCAGCGACATTCATCACTGACTCGAGATCCCCTCGGGCAATGATGGTATTACGAGACTCCCCGGTCTTGGTTCGTTTCATATCGTTGATGCGTGCCAGCGAGTAGCGGCGATCCACCGGGGGATCAAAGTTTTTGGCAGGAATCTCAACATTAGGTGCGCCATGGCGGAACCGGTAGCGCAGTGACTCTTTGAGCGCTACATCGACCGGATCGGTGCTGCCTTTAGGAGACACTGCCGCCATTACCAGCAGGCGGCGCAGGGAGATATCCGAACAGCTGAAGCCGCCCCCAACCTCAATCCCCTCGGTTTTGGCGCTATCTTGAGTGAAAAACTCAATTTGGCGATCTTTATTCGCTTTCGCTAAAGCTTTGTCAGAGGATTTCTTCGATACTTCTACAGTTGGCGTTCCCGCTTTGTCGTTCATGACGTCACCGCCTCACCCAGGAGATTGCCATCGGGATCGAGAATATGAACCCCACATGACATACAGGGATCATAGGAATGGATAGTGCGCATGGGCTCCAGGGGCGCTTTCGGATCTACCAGCGGATGAGTTCCGGTTCCCATCAGGGATTCTTCGTAGGGGCCGGTAACTCCTTGGGCGTCGCGTCCTCCCGCCAACCAGGTAGTAGGCACTACTGCTTGGTAGCGTTCTACCTTGCCATCTTTAATCGATACCCAGTGCGATAGGTCTCCGCGGGCAACTTCGATAAAGGCGTATCCTTGCGCCTGGGTAGGCCAACTACTCGGATCCCACTTACTGGCATCAAAAACCTCAATATCGCCTTTCTTGATGTTGTTAACCAGGGCGTTGTAATCCTCGCGCATTAAATCTGCGGAGACTACCGCTTCCGCTGCCCGAGCAAAAGTACGTCCCATCGTAGAGTTTATCTGTTTGGGAGTAATACCTAAGGTAGCGATCGCCCCGTCAAGGAGCTTCTTAACCGGTGCGTAACCTTGGGCGTACGCCAACAACATCCGTGCTACCGGTCCGACCTGCATTGGTTTACCCTCATAGCGAGGAGCCTTTGACCAAGTGTATTTATCGCGATCACCTAGCCATTTGAATGGGGGCTTCGGCCCGGTGTAGTTTACCGTGGTCTCGCCCTTATCGGGAGTAAGTCCCTTCTTGTCCCCCACCGAGTACTGGTACCAAGCAGAAGTAATAAACTCTTCAATCTTGTTAGGATCGAAAGGATGAACCTTGGTGAGGTCATCGTCGAATATCACACCCGGCTTAATGGCGGTGTGGGGTGAGGACAGACGAGATTTATTCGGGTCACCCGCAAACATCGATCCTGCCAGTCCCACTGCCAAGTAGTTTGGATGGGTAGCACCAATATCGAAGTAGTCTTTGTATACCCCGCCCAAGGCGAGAATATCGGGATAGTAACAATCCTTGACAAACTCGTTAATTTCCTCGACCCAGGTTTTTACTTGATCCATTTGCACCTGGTTTATGGATTCTGAGGACTTCGGATCAATCGAGCAGGCCATGCCACCTACCAGGAAGTTCGGGTGCGGGTTCTTGCCCCCGAATACCGTATTGATCCGAATCATGGAACGTTGGAACTCCAAAGCGTCCAGATAGTGAGCCACACACATCAAATCTGCTTCTGGAGGAAGGCGGTAATCCGGGTGATCCCAATACCCGCCGGTAAACACCGACAGCTGCCCGGAATCCAAAATCTTCTTTACCGTGTCCCGAACTTCGGTGAAGCGTTTCAGGTTATTGCCCCGCCATTTAGAACCGACCGAGTGGGCGAACTCCAGCGCTTTAGCTGGATCTGCTTTCGCGGCATTGGGGACATTAACGAAGTCCAAAGCATGCAAGTGATAGAAGTGGATCACGTGATCCTGGATTTCTTGCGATCCTAACACTAACGAGCGGATCAACCGCGCATTTTCTGGGGGATTGGAACCGATAGCGTCCTCTACTGCAGTAATGGAAGCAATCGCGTGAACCGAGGTACAAACCCCACAAATACGTTGGACGAAAGCCCAAACATCCCGAGGATCGCGATTTTGAACGATAGTTTCAATTCCTCGGAACTGGGTGCTCACGCTCCAGGCTTTTTTAATCTGCTCGCCTTCGGTTTCCATCTCTATACGCAGATGTCCCTCGATGCGGGTTAACGGGTCGATAACTACTTTTTCAGCCATTATTTCGCCTCACTGTTCTTTTCGGTGGCCTCAGGAACTTCTGCGTTAGGGTTTTCTTCCGTTGAGGGCGGCTCGGTATCAACATCCGTGGCTTCCCCAAAAGCCGCCATTGGAGAATTCCGGGTGGCTTTTCGATCCGCTGCGGCTCTAGCGGCGGTAACTCCCGCATGTACGGCGACTCCTGCCGCCACTGCGCCGGTAAAGCCCAATCCTACCTTCTCGGCAGTAGCTTCCACTCCGAATCCCGGAACACTGGGCAAGACTTGGTAGAACGGTGAGAAACGATCGAAAAAGTCACGCTCGGTACAGCCGATACAGGGGTGACCGGCACCAATCGGCCACCCTGATTTCATATTCCATTGCACTATCGGGCAGGGGCTAAACGTCGAGGGGCCTTTGCAGCCCACATCGTATAGGCACCATCCCTCCCGTGCGCCAGCATCGTCAAAGGTACGCACGAATTGGCCGGCATCGAAGTGAGGACGCCGCGGGCAGGAATCGTGAATCCGCTGACCATAGGCAAAGAGGGGACGTCCCTCGGAATCAACTTCGGGAGGCTCACCGTGGGTCAAAATATAGGTTAGGGAGGCGGTGATTACTTCCCCAATCGGAGGACAACCAGAAACGTTGATAACCGCTTTGTCTTTAATAATTTCATCTACCCCCACTGCTCCGGTGGGGTTAGGCTTAGCAGCTTGCACCGAACCGTAAACGGCGCAGGCACCCACTGCCAAGATAATGTCTGCGTTCTCAGCAGATTCGCGCAAAACCTGCTCTGCAGATTTGCCACCTATGGTGCAGTAGATACCACCATCTTTAGTGGGTATAGAACCGTTGACCACTAAGATATGCTTTTTGGCGTTAGTTTCAGCCAAAGCTTTTTCCGCAGCCTCACCGGCGGCCGCCATCAGCAGCTCGTTGTAGTTAACCGAAAGTAAGTTCAGTACCACTTCTTCTACCGTGGTTCCCCCGCTACGCAGAGCCGATTCCATACAACCGGTACATTCTTGGAGCTGGAGCCACACCACATTGGGTTTGGTGATCGCCCCTAGTTTATCGGCCAGCTCCTCGGCGGCTTTTTGGGCCGGAGCCGCATGCGCCATCTGGGGAGTACCCACAGCAAAAATTGCTGCCAAGCCAGCACAGTATTTTACGAAATCTCGTCGGCTGACCCCGGCACTGGCGAGGTTATCGGCGAGGGGGCCCTCCCGCCCCGGGTTTATCTCATAACTCATTTCCGGTTCCTCACTGGTATTTAAGTTAGACCACAACGTCTGTCGAAATCATTATATCTAGCCACCGCCCACAAATCAGGGTAACCAGCTAATACGTCCACTGATATTACGCAAAAATAATTAGCGTATTCATAGTTGCTGCAGCCACTGAACCCAGGCGTCAATCCCCTGCCCTTTTTCGGCGGAAACTTCCACCACTTTTACCCCCGGGTTGACCTGCTTCAAGTATCCGCGGAAGCGATCCATATCAAAGTTAAGATAGGGCGCCAGATCCATCTTGTTAACCACCACGATCTCTACCGAGCGGAACATCACCGGATACTTTAGGGGCTTATCTTCGCCCTCGGTAATAGAGAACACCATCGCTTTGGCGTTCTCCCCCACGTCAAACTCTGCCGGGCACACCAGGTTGCCCACATTTTCGATAATCACCAGGTCAAGCTGACTGAGGTCTAAACCATCCAAAGTGTGATGCACCATAGGGGCATCCAAGTGGCATTCTCCCCCGAAGCCTTGGCCGGTGTTGAGTAGGGAAATTTGAGCGCCATAACCGCGGAGGCGATCGGCATCCAAAGGAGTCTCGATATCGCCTTCAATAATTCCGATCCGCATTTTTCCTTGCAGTTCAGCCAGGGTGCGCTCCAGCAGAGTGGTTTTTCCCGACCCGGGCGAACTCATCAGATTAACCACTTTTACGTTGTGTTCTGCAAACGCCTGGCGATTATGCTCTGCCAAGTGATCATTTTCCGCATAAATATCTTCTAGGATTTCAATGCGTTCCTTCTCGGTGTCATATCCCGAGTGATCTCCGATTACCTCCGGATCAGCTACATAGTCACCATGATCGTGATGGTGGGTATGATCCCCATGATCGTGTGAATGTACCGTGCCATCATCGTGGCGATGAAAACGTCCCATTTTATTCCTTCCCTAAGGGTGTTACCTCAATAGAAACCACTCTAAACTCTTCCCCACTAATTATCTGCAGATCCCGCGAGGAGCATTCTTGGCAGCGAAAATCCAACACTTCCCGCAATTGGGTGATTGCTTCGCATTTACGGCAAGACACCACCGCCGGTATTTCGGTGATATTGAGCCGGGCAGGACCGCGCAAAGTATTCTTACGAACCGCTCCCCAGGCGAAATGGAGAGCTTCGGGTACTACCTGTCGTAAATGTCCAACCTCTAATTCGACCTCTAGCACCTCACGTCCATCTGCGTTCCGCGAGACTATCCGCGCAAGTTGACGCGAAAGCGCAACTTCGTGCATGACCCTCCTTGAGTTCGTGACTTGCCGCTCACAGCGGAACCCTCTTAACCTTACCCGCTTCCCTTGACGCGGGTTAGCGCTAGGGTGGAAGTTGTTGATTTTCTATGAGGAGGACCCAGGTGCGGCGAGCCTATCGACTGAAAGGCGTGGTGCAAGGAGTAGGTTTTCGCCCCCACGTAGCCAAAGTTGCCGCCGGTTTTCCCTTAAGCGGTTTCGTGGGAAACGACGACGAGTCGGTTTTTATCGAAGCCCAAGGCGCCGCCAGCGATATTGATAACTTCATGGCGAAAATGCTGGCGACTCTCCCTCCCCTAGCTAAGGTTCTGCACACCGCTGCCTGCGATATTGCCGATATTGAGGGCGAAAGCGGATTTAGGATTGTGTCTTCGCGGCGGCGTTCTGGCGCGCGCACTCTGATTCCCTCCGATACCGCTACCTGCCCCGATTGCTGCCAAGAAATGATCGACCCCACTAATCGTCGCTATCACTACCCTTTTACTACCTGCACAAATTGCGGCCCGCGAGCAACGATTATGCGTGATTTACCCTATGACCGGGACACCACCACTATGGTTAAATTCCCGATGTGTCCGGCTTGCCAGGCAGAATATACCGATCCAAAAAATCGGCGCTACCACGCACAACCGGTTAGCTGTTTTGATTGCGGCCCCGTGTTGTGGGTAAGCGATACTGCCAACCCAAATCTGCGTCCTCCCTCGGGAGATCGCCGCCCCTTGATCGCCGGAGCCTTAGACGAAGCTCGAGCCCGTTTGCTACGTGGAGAAATCCTGGCGGTGAAAGGTATTGGCGGTTTTCATCTAATGTGTGATGCCCGCAATGAAGAAGCAGTAGCCCGGCTACGCAAACGGAAAAATCGCGGAGAGAAACCGTTTGCAGTGATGGCTCCCAGTATTGAGGCTGCTAACCGGCTGGCGCGGTTAAGTGATTCCCAGTTAAAAGAGCTGGCCTGCCCGGCGCGCCCCATCGTAATTGCTCCTTTCGGCTCCGAATATAATCTAGCGCCCGCGGTGGCTCCCGGGTTGGGGGACGTGGGAATACTTTTGCCCTATGCTCCTTTGCACTTAGAGCTTTTGAGTGCTGACTGCTCGGACATGGCACTGGTGGCAACCTCGGGGAACCTGGCAGGAGAACCCCTGTGTTTTACTAACGAGGACGCCTGCGAACGTTTGACCCGGATTGCGGACGGGTTTGTTTTCCATGACCGTGACATTTATTTGCCGATGGAGGACTCGGTTTTCTTAGCTAACCCGCAAGTAACTATTCCTTCCCGGCGTTCGCGCGGCTATGCACCGCTGCCAGTGGCGCTCCCGCAGGTAGCCACGGCACCTACCTTGGCAATCGGAGGGGAGCTAAAAAATACTTTTTGCCTGGCCAGCGGGGATTGGGCACATCTGTCGGGGCATATTGGCGACATGGGCACTCTTGCCAGTCAGGAGGCCTTAGACAGGGCGGTAACCCAGATGTTGAATTTCCAGCATTCCCAGCCCGAAAAAGTGGTTTGCGACCTGCACCCTGCCTATTCCACGGTCAGTTGGGCTTCCCGTTTTGCCGACCAGCGCAACATCGCGTTATTGCAGATCCAACACCATGTGGCGCATGCCTATAGCCTCCTGGCGGAACGCTCTCACTTGGATCCGGCGGTAATCGTGGCAGTAGATGGCACCGGGTATGGAACCGATGGCACTATCTGGGGAGGAGAAATCCTGGAGATTGCGGGAGACACATGGCAACGCCGCGCTCACCTGCCCTCATTTAGCTTAGTGGGAGGCGACCGGGCAGTGCGTTATCCCTGGCGAGTCGCTTTAGGGATAGCCCATGATTGGAATCTGGATCGGATTACCCAAGCAATCAGCAGCGAAATTGGCGATCGGCAGGGAAACAATGCCGAGGTCGAACTGGTAAAAAGCCAGTTAAACACGGGATTCGGAGTAGTATCCACCACTAGCTGTGGCAGATTATTTGACGCTGCAGCCGCCATTTTGGGAATCTGCACGTCGGTCACCTACGAGGCGCAAGCGGCCATGGAATTAGAGCACGCTGCCACCACTTGGGCCAATACGCATGTACGGGCGCTGGCTCAACGCTTTGGTAGTTACCGGGAGCTTTTTGAAATGTTAGTTGAACCGGGACGGGAAGTAGGCGAATGCGCCTGGCAGTTTCATCTGGGGCTAGCACAACTACTGGGGCTCCAAGCCGCAGAAACCGCCGAAAAAGCGGGCATAAGAACTGTGGGGCTGACCGGCGGGGTTGCCCTGAATCGCCTATTTAGCAGCCATTTTATCCGGATTATGCGCGAAGGTGGCTATGAAGTCTTGACTCACCAGACCGTGCCCCCAAATGATGGGGGTCTGAGCCTAGGACAGGCGTGGGCCGCTATTTTAGGGGCAAGTGAAGGCTAATACTACTAGGCAGAGTTCTACCTTTGACGCCCTCCCCTAGATCGTTAGCAGATTCGCGGTAGCGGATCGCCCACCAACATATCAATCATCCGAGTACCCCCGAAGGCCGTCACCATCACCACTGATGACTCCGGTTTGGAAACCACGCGTCCGATATTAGCTGCTTCTTCCCCGCCCGGCAGTGCCCGTAGCGCCTCCAGCGCGGTATCTACCTGGTCAGCGGGAACTACCGCACAGAACATACCTTCGTTCGCCACATAGATAGGATCGATCCCCAACATATCGCAGGCACCGCGGGTCATATCGTGTACCGGAATAGATTCGTCCTCGATAGCTATCCCCCAGCCGGTAGCCACCGCTAGTTCGTTCAGTACCGTTCCCAGTCCGCCGCGAGTAGCATCCCGCATCCAGCGAGTATCCGGAACCGCCGCCATTAAGGCTTCCACCAGGTGATTAACCGCGCGAGTATCAGATTTAATGGGGGCTTCAATCGCCAAATCCCCGCGTGCCATCATCACCGACATCCCGTGATCTGCAATCGCTCCCGAAACAATAATCCGGTCACCGCGCTGAACTTGGTCTGCACCCAGTTGACGCGAAGACGGCACAATCCCGATTCCGGCAGTGTTAATAAATAGTTTGTCGCCGCTGCCTTTGGGAACCACTTTGGTATCGCCGGTAACGATTCTTACCCCCGCGTTCTCGGCGGCATCTCGCATCGCCTGCACTTCGCGGCGTAAATCCGCAATCGGCAATCCCTCTTCCAAAATAAAACCGGCGCTAATCACTTTGGGGATAGCGCCCGAAACTGCAAGGTCATTGACAGTCCCATTAACCGCTAACTCCCCAATAGAGCCACCAGGGAAGACAATCGGATTAACTACATAAGAATCAGTGGACATTGCCAACTTGCCGCCGTCAAAACTTCCGTCCCCGCTGTCAGAGCCCAGCAGTTCTGCCAGGGGCAGCACCCCCGCATCAGTTAGTTCCGCAAGTACCTCGTTGCCATAACCAGAAACAAAAACTTGATCAACCAGGGCAGCCGAAGCTTTCCCTCCCGCCCCATGCGACAGCGTCACGTAATCATCTTTGAGTTTCATGCCGCGACTACGTACCCGGGCAATATTGGAGTTTACTTTTGCTTCGTCATTATTAAGGCGGTTTTTCGGATCCACATATCGATAATTGCACAATGGGGTGTCATTTTCATCTTTTGATAGCTCAACTAAATGTCAGTAATCTGGAAAAGAAGCTTGCTAAAGGAGATTCATATGTGTTTGGGAGTACCAGCCGAAATCGTAGCATTCGACGAAACCGAGAGCGGCCGCGCCAAAGTTTCCCTATCTGGAGTGGAGCGCATGATTTCCACGGATTTACTGGCAGACGAAGGTTTGAAAGTTGGCGACTGGGTGCTGGTACACGTGGGATTTGCCATGTCTCAGATTGATGCCGATGAAGCCGCCACCACATTGGAGCAGATAAAAAAGTTAGGACAGTTCGAAGATGAACTAGAACAGTTCAAGACCACCTCGGTTTAACCGTCCCTGCCTTACCTAAAGAATCTTTTGACCGCGAAATGAGACAGAACAAATGAAGTACGTTGACGAATTCCGTGACCCCCAGTTTGCGCGCCAACTGGTAAAACGTATCAACGCGGAGGCTAAGCATTTTGAGCGCCCGCTAGCATTTATGGAGATTTGTGGCGGACACACTCACACTATTTACCGGCACGGCCTGGAGCATTTATTGCCCGAAAACGTACAGTTCATTCACGGTCCGGGCTGCCCGGTGTGCGTAATCCCCATGGGAAGGGTCGATGACGCCCTCTGGCTAGCTAATCAACCGGACGTCATATTGACGACTTTCGGGGACATGATGCGGGTACCCGGCTCTCAAGAATCCCTACTACAGGCGAGGGCGCGAGGACGTGATGTACGTTTCGTTTACTCTCCCCTAGATGCTTTAAAGATTGCGAAAGAAAATCCGGATAAAAAGGTAATTTTCTTTGCTATCGGGTTCGAAACTACCGCCCCCTCCACTGCGGTGACTCTGGTAGCCGCTAAGAAACAGCAGGTAAAGAACTTTTCCGTGTTCTCTAACCACGTGAAAATCGAGCCACCGCTGCGGGCAATCGTAGGCGCAGATGAAACCCGGATTGACGGTTTTATCGGGCCCGGTCACGTAGCCACCGTCGTCGGCTCAGACGCCTTCAAATTCTTGCCCACGGAATACAACAAACCGGTGGTAGTAACCGGTTTTGAGCCGCTCGATATTCTACAGTCGGTAGCCATGCTAATCGACCAATACCTATCGGGAGCGGTTGAACGCGGTGAATCACGAGTAGAAAACCAGTATTCGCGAGTAGTACGTCCCGAAGGTAACTTGGCTGCCCTAAAACTTCTTGACCGGGTATTTTCCACCCGCGACACTTTCGAGTGGCGAGGCCTCGGCTGGATGCCCTATTCCGGGATGGGGATTTCCGAGGAATTCGCCGCCTGGGACGCGGAACGACTGTACAACGTGCCAGGCGTGCGGGTTCCCGATCCCCCGGCCTGTGAATGCGGATCGGTGCTCACTGGACGGATTAAACCTTGGGAATGTAAAGTCTTTGGCACTGCCTGTTCGCCCGAAAAACCCATCGGTACCTGTATGGTTTCCCCCGAAGGCGCGTGCGCCGCGTTCTATAATTTCGGACGTATTGATCGAGAAACCGCCCACGCTATCGTTATTGAGGATTAGTAGGGTCTGGCTCGGTAAAAGCGCTCCGGGGACCCCACGTTCCGCTTGGAGCAAGCGGAACGAGCCCCTCTCGCATCTTTTACCGGCCGCGCCCCTTTCCCTCGCAAATACTCTATGCCTCTGAGCGGCTCTGACTGGGCACGCGGGGGCGAGGTTTTTCCTCCCGCCCCCTCGCACGATTTTGGGCAGGAGGAAAAAAGTTTTCCGCGCTCTTACCTGCATTAACCTAGTCAAATCGGAATTCTAGGCAGTTTATTGCTCTTCGTTGATTCGGAGTAGGGTTAGGGCTTGCTCTAAGTTGGCGGATGTGCCTTCTTCGCCGTCTAACCAATGGATTCTCGGGTCTTTGCGGAACCATTTGCGCTGTTTACGGGCAAGCTGCCGAGTTTGCAGCGCTATTTGCTCTGCAGCCTCGTCGCGAGTGATTTTTCCGGCTAGCAAATCCATAACCGCCTGGTAGCCGGTGGCGCGGCAAGCAGTGGGAGTATCTGCCAGCCCCTGTTTTTCTAGCTCCGCGACTTCCGCGATAAATCCTTGCGCCAGCATTTGGGTAGTGCGCTCGGCTATACGCTCATCAAGCAGTGGAAGCGGCCAGGAGATTCCCAACTGCAAAGCAGGCTGGAAGTATTCCCGTCGCGGCATAGTGGCTGAAAACTTCCTGCCGGTTAGCTCATAGACCTCCAGAGCGCGAATGACCCGGCGTTCATTAGCCGGCACGATTCTGGCGGCGGACTGCGGATCAACTTCGGCAAGGCGTTGATGCATTTTTTCTATCCCCAGCTGCGCCGCCTGGGCTTCTAGGCTCTTCCTAATACCGCTATCGGTTCCGGGGAACTCGATTTTATCCAGGACGGCGCGAACATAAAGGCCGCTCCCCCCTACCAGTATTGGTAGCGCTTTGCGCGCGCGAATTCGCTCAATAATTTGGCGACAACTGCGCTGATATTCTGCTACTGACGCTTTTTCGTCTAGCTGTAAAACGTCTAACAGGTGATGCGGGATTCCCCGGCGTTCATCTACCGGAATCTTCGCGGTTCCGATATCCATACCTCGATACAGCTGGAAGGCATCAGCCGAAATAATCTCGCAAGTGATTCCTTTCTCCCCCAACGCCGCAGCTAATTGCAGGGAAAAACCAGATTTACCGCTGGCAGTTAGCCCGACTACCGCTAGGAGAGGAAGCTTGGAGGAATCCATTAGGCTACCTATCCGCGAGGACGCATGGCGGGAATTCCCAGTGAAACCTGCTGGGAGTATTCTTCCTGTTTACTCTGACGCGCCTGCCAAGCGTCCCCGGCTCTGGTGGGGCGCACCGAGAATAATCCTCCCTCCAAGGCCGAATCTGCCAGTAAGTTATGGGGAGCGCCATGAGTGACAGTAGCCGTCACCATATCTCCTGGTCGCGGCATTTTTTGTCCGGCAGGTAATGCCACGTGGATTAGGCGTCCATCTCGGGCGCGACCAGATACTCGGTGAGTTTCTTGATCTTTTCGCCCCTCGCCCTCGGAAACTAATACCTCTACTTGGCTGCCTACAAGTTTCTGGTTTTCTTCCAAACAAATCTGGTCTTGCAACGCAATCAAACGGTTGTAACGTTCTAGCTTGACCTCGTGGGGAATCTGATCCTCGCGGTCAGCCGCCGGGGTGCCAGGACGCGGCGAATACAGGAAGGTAAACGCAGAGGCAAAACGAGCCTGCGCTACTACCTCTAGCGTCTGCTGGAAATCTTCCTCGGTTTCTCCGGGGAATCCTACGATGATATCGGTGGAAATCGCGGCCTCGGGCATAGCTTCCCGCACTTTATCCAGTATCCCTAGGAAGCGTTTTTGCCGGTAGGAGCGGCGCATCGCGCGCAAAATAGTATCAGAGCCCGATTGGAGTGGCATATGCAAGGTGGGCATCACGTTTTCAGTTTCCGCCATTGCCCAAATCACGTCATCACTAAAAGCCGCCGGATGCGGGGAAGTGAAGCGTACTCGCTCTAAATCTTCGATATTTCCGCAGACCCGCAGCAGCTTGGCGAACGCTCCCCGATCTCCAAATCCCGCGCCATAAGAATTGACGTTCTGTCCCAGCAAAGTCACTTCAATCGCGCCTTGAGAAACCACGGCTTCTACTTCCGCGAGTACTTCCCCCGGGCGGCGATCGCGTTCCCGTCCCCGCAGGGAAGGCACTATACAAAACGTACAGGTGTTATTACAGCCAACCGCGATTGACACCCAAGCGGAATAGGAGGATTCTCGCCTGGTGGGCAAAGTGGACGGGAAAACTTGCAGCGACTCTGCGATTTCTACTTCAGCGCGGTGATTGTGCTGTGCCCGCCTAAGTAATGCGGGGAGCACATCTATATTGTGGGTGCCGAATACCGCGTCCACATAGGGGGCTTTTTCAATGATTTTTTCGCGCATCTGCTGCGCTAAGCAACCGCCCACCGCGATTTGCATTCCGGGACGTTCCCGCTTCACGCTGGCCAGTTGCCCGAGGTTTCCAAAGAGGCGGTTAGCTGCAGCTTCGCGTACCGAGCAGGTGTTGATTACTACCACATCAGCGCCCCCGTCTCCGGCATTGGTGGCGCGCGCGGCTGCTTGCGGCACCAGTTCGACCGGTATCAAGCCGTCAGCTTCTAGCAGACCCGCCATTCGTTCGGAGTCATGCTCATTCATCTGGCAGCCAAGAGTTCGCACATGATAGGTGCGAGGCATTTTATCGTTGCTTGTCATCGCGCTTAAGTCTAATAGGCGAGCTCCAAGTAGCGAAAACGACTGTGACCGAGGGCTCTTTGGCAAGTTGTGTCATTTGTTTCCTCTCTCCCTGGAGGAAAGTAGCGGTTAGCTGTTATCTTCTGCCCACTGATTTACCAAGGAGACAATTTCTTGACCAAGTTCAAAATCGCTGATTAATGGTATTAGTACTGTGCTAAGACAGTAAAGTATTCTAAATTCGGATTTCATTCCGGAGCATCTGTAGTTATCTCAAAAAACGAGGAGAGTTACCGTGCCTATTTTAGATTTAACGGACAGCGAAGCGGTAGCCCGCTATGAAGAATTCGTTGCTACCAGTCGGTACGGTCACGTTATGCAATCGGTTAACTGGGCAAAAGTAAAAAATAACTGGGACAGTGATTACGTTTATTTGGAGGACGATGCGGGAAATATTACCGCCGCCTTGTCCATACTCTCGGTCAAGAATGATGGATCCCACGCTTTTATGTATGCACCGCGCGGCCCGGTCTGCGATTTTAAAGATATCGACACCGTGAAAGCCTTAGTTGAAGAAGCTGCCGCGGTAATTGAAAAACGTAATGGATTTGTCTTAAGGATGGATCCCGAGTTTGCTTATGACGAGGAAGTGCTCGCGAACTATCGGAATGCGCGGATTGCTAATTTGGTGATCACCACTCGGGGAGTTGATGAACACCGTTTCTCCAATCCTCGGATGCATATGATTGCAGACATTAGCATGGGGGCTCATGACGAATTCCTGAAAACGGTAAAATCGAAAAACAAATGTAAAATCAAAGTTCCTTATAAACATGGCCTGGAAACTATGCGTTTTCATCATGGTGATCCCGGGTTTGAGCAAGCACTCGATAAATTTTATGAACTAACCAAGATTATGGCGAAGCGCCAGGGAATCACCTATCGCCCTAAAGATTACTTCGTGCGCCTATTTAATGCCTTCCCCCCCCCCAGCCGTAACTCTCTATGAAACTCGCACCCCCGAGCAGGAGGTACTTTCTTGCGCCATCGCTTTGGGCTTCAACCGTAAATGTTTCTACATTTACGCTGCCAGTTCCAATGAAAAACGAAATCTTCGTCCTAACTATCAAATGAATAATGAAGCAATAAAGGACGCTATCGAACAGGGATACACCCAATACGATATGGGAGGAATCTACGAGGTAGATAACTCAGGGGGACTCTATAGCTTCAAAAAAGCCTTCTGTGGCGAGAGCGGCCTCTTGGAAATGATTGGACAGTTCGACTGGGTTTATTACCCTGAGGTCTACAGCGAGTTCAGCAAATAGCAGATCACCACCGGATTGTTTTCCGCCAGCGTGCGAAAAACAGCCTTTTGGGGTCATCGATAGCAGAGATAATCCCGACTTTTAATAGTTGAAACCCCAATTAGCAAACCCCGCTCAAGCCGATAAGCTGAATACAAAGGCGATTAACCCTAAGGAGATTATGATGCCGAAGTTGCGTCCTTTCCGTGCGCTGCGTCCCACTAGCGAGGCTGCTCCGCGAGTAGTGGCACTACCCTATGACGTTATGAACCGTGAGGAAGCTAACGCGCAGGGCAAAGACCCGAACTCTTATCTGCATATCACGCGCGCGGAAATTGATTTGCCCCTAAGTGTGGAACAACACGGCGACCAGGTGCACGAGCAGGCTGCCGCTAATCTGACAGATTTTATTGACCGGGGCGTGCTGGTTCGCGAAGACCGCCCTTGCCTATACCTGTACCGGGAGACTTGGCGGGGCTCGAGCCAGGTAGGAATCGTAGGGTGCGCCCAGGTTGCCGATTATCAAGACGGCATCATTAAACGGCACGAGAAAACTTTAGCGATTAAGGAAGCCGACCGGATTAAACATTTTGACCGAGTGAACGCGCATACCGAACCGGTATTTCTCACCTATCGCGCCCGTGAAGAAATAGACGCCCTCACCGCGCGGGTAACTCAAGAAGATCCGCTGCTGAAAGGAGAAACTTTGGAGGGCACTGTCCATGAGCTTTGGCCGCTCTCGCCGGAAGACACTTCTTTAGTTAGCGGCATCTTTGAATCATTGGACTATTTTTATATTGCCGATGGACATCACCGTTCGGCTTCCGCGGCCAAAGTGGGACTTTCTCGCCCCCGGCGCGCAGATGCCTCCTGGAATGAATTCCTAGCGGTCGCGGTTCCCGACCACGACCTGCGGTGTCTGCCCTATAACCGGCTAGTGCTTGATTGGGGCGACACCACCCCCGAACAGTTCTTGCAAGACATATCGCAGGTAGCAGCGCTAAGTGAACTAGGCGAGTTTGCTGCCCCGGAAAATGCTGGTGCTTTCAGTATGTATCTAGGCGGCAAATGGTATGCCTGCCGCTTCCGTCCCCAGGTTTTAGCCGGTAAAGAGCTGCCGGATTCTTTAGATGTGTCTTTGCTGCAGGAACAGGTACTTGCTCCCCTGCTGGGAATCACCAATCCGCGCACCAGTGAACGCATCGAGTTCGTAGGCGGGATTCGCGGAGACAGCGAACTTAAAGCAGCGGTGGATAAGGGCGCTGCCTGCGCGTTCTACATGTACCCTACCCAGATTAACCAGGTAATGGAGGTGGCTGACGCGGGACAAATAATGCCCCCTAAATCCACTTGGTTTGAACCGAAACTGGGCAGCGGCCTGTTTGCTCATCCCCTCTGGGATTAGGCGGCGGGCTGCATTTTCTACTTTCTCGGCCCCGAACTGCGAACCGGTTTAGGGTTTACCGGGGTTTAACGCCCTTGTTATTACGAGGACGCAGGCAAACTTAAGCCGGGCGAGGTTGGTCTTTCGCACCCCCAAAACGCCGATTGCGTCCTCCAAATGCGGCTAGTTCCCGCCAGAGTTGTTCGCGTTTAAAATCGGGCCACATCTCGGGGACGAAACTTAGTTCCGCATAGGCGCATTGCCACAGTAAGAAGTTAGAAAGGCGTTGTTCCCCGGAGGTGCGGATCAGTAAATCCACATCCGGTATTCCCCCCAGATACATTTCCCGCGCCAAGGTGTCCTCGCGGATATGATTGTCACTGATTTCCCCGGACGCCACCCGGCGGGCAACCGCGCGAGCCGCATCAACCAGTTCCGCGCGCCCTCCATAGTTAATACACATATTGAACACCAGGCCGGTGTTATTTTGGGTTAGTTCGGCGGCAGCTTCTAGCTCCTTGATAACCGATTTCCATAGCCGACCGCGCCGCCCCGACCAAACTATGCGCACGTTCCAGTCGTTTAGTTCCCGGGAGCGCCGGCGGATCACATCCCGCGAATACCCCATTAGGAAACGTACTTCCGCGGGAGAACGTTTCCAGTTTTCGGTAGAAAAAGCATAGACACTCACCATTTTTACCCCGGCCTCTACTGCCCCGGCCAGGGTGTCCATGAGCGATAATTCCCCGGCCTGGTGCCCTGCCGTGCGGGGTAATCCCTGCTGGTTAGCCCAGCGTCCGTTACCGTCCATGATTAGCGCCACGTGGGAGGGAACTGACGATAATGGGGGCATTGACGACCCTTTCCCAGGGGGAACGGTGGCTACGAAATCTTGATCGCTCATAGTCTTATTATGCCCTGCGTGCCATCACGGACAAGGATTTTAGTTTTCGCTCTAACACCCATTCCGTATAGGCGGTGACCACTTCTTCTGCGATTCCCTGGGTTAGCGGATCCGCCTGGTAGACCTGCGGCCACTGTCCCGCCAGCAGCGCGGTGAGCAGGTCGGTTACTGGCTTAGAAATGCGGATACCTCCGCTTAACTGACAGTTTTCGCAAACTACCCCACCGGCAGGTGCGGAAAATACTTTAAAGGGGCCCGCAGTACCGCAGAGGGCGCATTGGTCTAAAACCGGCGCCCATCCGGCAATGGTTAGGGTACGCAATAGGTAGGAGGATAACACCATGCCGGGGCGGTGCGCCCGATTTGCTAAAGCGGGTATTGCCCCGGCGAGCAGGCGGTATTGACTGCGCGAAGCCTCGCCCTCGGAAAGCTTCTCGGCAGTTTCTAGCATTACCTGCCCCGAGAGGTACCGTTCATAATCGCAGGCGATTGCCGGGGCATTCAAGCTGAGCGAAGTAGCCTGAGTAACCGTGTCCAGGTTACGTCCGGAGTGTAACTGCAGCTTTACCCGGTTGAAGGGGCTCAGGCGCGCCCCAAATTTTGAGGAGGTGCGGCGCAGTCCTTTAGCTACCGCTCGTACCTGCCCATGGTCGAGGGTGAGCAGGGTCAAGATCATGTCTGCTTCCCCTAGCTTGGTGGTCCTCAGGACTATCGCCTGGTCGGTATAGGTTCGCAGCACCCGCTCATTATCTCACATCTAGTTACTAGGTCAGTGTTGAGGCTATAAACCCCACATTCTACAGGGCGCTGGCGCGCACCTACTAGCATCTTCTGTCAAAAAATGGATATCAGCAGCCCACATAAAATCTGCAAAACGATTGCTAGAACCCCTGCAAAACGATTGCTAGACTTCATGTAAAACGATTGCTAGACTTCATGTAAAACGATTGCTAGACTTCATGTAAAACGACTTTTAGCATCTATTAATCGAGGTAACTATGCTTCCAGGTTCTTCCGGAAATTACTTGAGACGTTACGTAGACAACGAGCTTGATGCGCTGCTTCCAGAGCTACATGGAATCGCGCTTGACGGCCCTAAAGGCGTAGGGAAAACCGTCACCGCTTCACGTAGAGCAGAGCGCGTCCTCGAATTGGATTCTCCGGATGTACGTAATCTAGTCGCCTCGCAGCTGCGAACAGTGCTTACCTCCCACAAAACTGTACTGCTTGACGAATGGCAAAACTATCCGCCGGTTTGGGATGCTGCCCGCCGGCTTATCGATGAAAAAGCCGCTACTCGTTTTCTTTTTACCGGCAGCGCTACTCCGATTGAAAATGTGGACACCCACTCTGGCGCCGGGAGAATTATCTCGCTGCGGATGCGTCCTCTAGCATTATCGGAGCGCCCCGGCACTACCCCAAAGATTTTTATCCGCGATATTTTTTCTTCAAAGCCCTTTTCAACTCCGATATCTGGGGAAAGTAATTTTTCTTATTCCGATTACGCCGGCGCCATCTGTTCCACCGGCTTCCCCCAGATTGAAACTCTTTCTCCCCGGGCACGCAGAGCCAGTATTGATGGCTACATTTCGAGGATCGTAGACCGAGATTTCCCCGAACAGGGGCTTAGCTTGCGTAGACCCGCAGCACTACGCGCATGGCTGCGTGCCTATTCTGCTGCCACCGCCACCACCGCTTCATACACCAAGATATTGAAGGCTGCGCTACCGACAGAGGGCGACTTACCTTCAAAATCAGCTACTAGCAGCTACCGGAATCTCCTAGAAAAACTTTGGATTCTAGACCCGCTTCCCGCCTGGTCGCCCACTTATACTTCCTTCGCGAGATTGTCTAAAGCTGCTAAACATCACCTGGCAGATCCGGGGTTGGCCGCTTATCTTATGGGGGTCAGTGAAGATGTTTTGACCAGTGGTGCCGAGGGCACCCTAGAAACTTATGGGCAACTATTTGAATCACTGATGTTGCTCACTTTGCGGGGAGCTGCTCAAGAATGCGAATCTCAAGTTTTTCACTTCCGCACTCCTTCGGGAGAACGTGAGGTAGATGCGATTATCGAGCGCTATGACGGGAAAACTATTGCATTCGAGGCAAAGTCCTCCGCAATCCTAGATGCAGAGGACGTCCGCCACCTCAACTGGCTAGAAACCCGCCTCGGAAATCGGCTACTGGATAAAATCCTCGTATATACCGGTCCTTACGCCTACCGCCGCAAAGACGGGGTGGCAGTGATTCCTCTGGCGCTCCTAGGTTAATGCCGCTCCCAGGGTACTAGCTCACCATTTGCAGACGTTCTAACGCAGGTTTTGCAAAGTATTTGCCGCTCTCCTACAGCCTCTTGCCAATCCCTTCCCAGGTGAAATACTCTTCTAGCTCGACCATTTCGGGCTCTCTCAGCACCTTTTCGACTAAGAATTAAGGTAGTAAATCTGCGGCTAGTTATCGTCCCCTTCCACCTCGAAAAAATAGCTACTAGCAGTGAAACTATGATTATCAACTGATAGCATGATTTTGTGTTCGTCGATACCGCAGGTACTTTAACTCCGGAAACGGCGCAGTTGCGCGCCCTATTAGCCGCAAATACCAACGAGTTACGGGCTTTACTGGAAAAATACGGAGCCTCTAATCCGCTGCTTTTTGGTTCGGTAGCCCGTGGCGACGCCAATGCTAAAAGCGACATCGACATCTTGGTAGAGATGAGCCCCGAGGACGGAAACCTGTTGATGCGGGCGAGCGGGCTATTGGAGGAAACCCGGGAGCTTTTAGGGAAGAATATAGATATTTTCCCTGTTCAACTAATAAAATCAGAGTTTAATCAGCAAGCGCTCGATGAGGCAGTACCGCTATGATTCGAGATGACAAATCACGCTGCCAAGACATTTTGCGAGCCATTAACAAATGTGAATACTACCTGGAACAGCTAGCCCCTGATAGTTCTGCCGAGTTTACTGAGATGGTGGAGGATGCCATAGAACGGAACCTACAAATAATAGGGGAAGCCACCAGCCGTTTGTCTTGTAAGGTCACCGACTCGAATCCAGAGATTCCCTGGGCGCAAATCCGGGGGTTTCGTAATATTCTCGTTCACGAATACTTCGGAGTTGACATCCAGATAATCAGGGACGTAGTTGAAAACCACCTGCCCGCTTTAAAGAGCGCTTTAGGGGATTACCTTAAACGCAGACAACTTTAGAAACAATTGGTTATGCATATTATCCGCCCACGCAAGGACGGGGTGGCAGTAATCCCCCTGGCGCTCCTAGGTTAATGCAGCTCCCAGGGTGCTAGCGCACTTTTTGCAGATGCCCTAGCGCTCGGCGCGGTTGAGGGCGCTAATAACCGCCTTATAGGTAGCGCGAGTAATCGAAGAATCAATACCTACCCCCCACAGTACTTGACCGGCAATCTCGGCCTCCACATAGGCCGCTGCCCGCGAACTCTCACCGGTTTCCATCGCGTGCTCGACATAGTCCAGCACCTTAATATCCAGACCCAGCCCTTGGAAAGCAGAAATAAACGCCTCGATAGGGCCCGGCGCCACTGCCTCTAAAGTGCGCAAAGTACCGTTATCGCTAACCTGCGCCCGCAAAGATACTTCCCCAGTTTCATGATTGTTATCTGCGCGAGAATCACGCAGTTTAAAGCGCCCCCAAGGCGAAAGGTTATGTTCTTCGCCGGGCAAATACTCATCAGCGAAAATCTTCCACAAATGCTGCGAATCGACCTCGCCCCCGAACTTTTCCGTATAGTCCTGGACATGGCGATAGAACTCTACCTGCAGGCGGCGCGGCAAATCCAAAGAGTAGTCACGTTTCATCAGGAACGCGATACCGCCCTTGCCGGACTGAGAGTTCACCCGCACCACAGCCTGGTAGTCGCGCCCTACATCACCGGGATCAATCGGCAGGTAAGGCACTGTCCAGACCACCTGATTCTGGTCACCACCAGCTGCAGCAACTTCCCGGGCACGCTTATCAAAGCCCTTTTTAATGGCATCTTGGTGAGAGCCAGAAAAGGAAGTGTAAACCAAATCGCCAGTATAGGGCTGGCGGGGATTAGTTTCCATCCGGGTGCAATACTCTACGGTTTCACGCACCCGATCCAGGTTGGACAAATCCAACATGGGGTCGATGCCCTGGGAATAAAGATTCATCGCCAAAGTAATCAAATCTACGTTGCCAGTCCGCTCGCCCTGCCCCAACAGGCAGCCTTCTACCCGGTCAGCACCGGCTTTCATAGATAGTTCTGCCGCAGCAATCCCCGTTCCCCGGTCATTATGGTTATGTACCGACAAACAGACGTGTTCGCGGCGGCTCAGGTTCCGGCTCATCCATTCGATTTGATCCGCATAGGAGTCCGGGGTGTAACGCTCCACAGTTGCCGGCAGGTTCAAAATAATTTCGCGATCCTCATCAGGCTGCCAAATATCCATGACCGCTTCGCAAATTTCCAAGGCAAACTCAGCTTCGGTATCCACGAAAATTTCTGGAGAATACTGCAGCCCGAAAACCGTGGAATCATCTAATTGCTTTTCAGCTTGCGCAATTACCTCGCGCACCCCGCTTACGGCCAATTCCACAGTAGCGGCTTTATCGTTATGGAATACTACTTCCCGAAAGGTTGGTGAGGTGGCGTTATAGATATGCACATTGGCGCGCGGCACCCCCACTAGGGACTCTACGGTACGTCCGATTAAATCTTCACGCGCCTGAGTAAGCACGGAAACGCACACGTCCTCGGGGATAGCGTCCTCTTCCACCAGCGAGCGCACAAAATCAAAATCTATCTGTGAGGCCGCCGGAAACCCAATCTCGATTTCTTTCAACCCAATCTGCACTAACAAATCAAACAATTTGCGTTTACGCCTCGAATCCATCGGCTCAATCAACGCCTGATTACCGTCCCGCAAATCCGTAGATAGCCAACGGGGAGCCTGGGTAACATTTCTATCTGGCCAGGTACGATCCGGCAGTTTCAGGCAAGTATCCCAAAAATGAGCATACTTTTGAAAAGGCATTCCGGAAGGTTGTTGCTGGGGAGCTTTACCAGTAGTTCGCATTCTAAGATTTCTTTCTGCTTTTTAGTGGCTGGCCGAAGACACCAAAGAATCCCGCGACGAGCCTCGACCAGTTTTACTGGACTTCGTCGCGGCAGCCTAGCAGCAGAATAATCATGCGCACGGGACTACTCTAAACCGTTTTTCCACTTTCTGGTAACCACCGGCCCGCATATTGAGCAGACAACTGCGGACCTTGGGTGGATTCCCGAGAAATAAAGACACCTTCACCGGCCACTAAACGATCCCCAGCTTTCGGCAAATAGGAGGCACCAAAAATCTGTTTCATCAGTACCGTTACCCCCAAGTTAGCGAGTTTATCGACCGGCTGGTCAATTACGCTGATCGCCGGAGACATTACTGAGAACCAGGGAATATCATCGATTGCCACCAATCCCAGGTCGCTGCCTAGCTGCATCCCCATACTTTTTGCGATCATCAATACCCCCAGGGCAATCTGGTTGGAGGCACAGATAATAATATCGGGACGGTACAGTGACAAGAGAGCCCGGGCGGCACTAGCTGCGGAAACTGCCTCATGAGGGCAATACTCCACTTCTAACTCCCCAAAACCACAGTTAGCTAAGGCTTCCTGGAGTTTTTCAGTGCGTCTTTGCCCCGATAAAGAAAACTCGGGGCCGGCAAGATAAGCGGGATGGCGATACCCGGAAGCGCGCAGATGCTCTCCCAGGTCTTGCATTGCTCGGGCAGAATCAATCACCACCGAGGGGATCTTGGCTCCCGGAGCTTCCCGATCTAGAGCCACCATTGCTACCGACTCGGGAGGGTCTGGATGTTTCCATCCGGGTGACACTCGGGAGGGAGGTACCACTAACAGCCCATCTACCCCTTGTTTTACCAGTGCCTGAATTCCGTTTTCGTAGCTTTGCCCGTCCTCATGCGCATTAGATAGCACCAAGGACGCTTGATGGGAATGTACTGCCCGCTCGACACAATGCGCCAGCATCGCATAGAACGGGTTCATCACGTCTCCTAGGACTAATCCGATGGCTCCGGTACGTCCTGTACGCATCGCCGCTGCTAGTCGGTCTTTTTGGTACCCCAGTTTGTCGGCGGCTGCCAATACTTTCTGCCGGGTAGCGCCAGCTAGATGAGTATTCCCATTCAACGCGCGCGAAACGGTAGCAATCGAGACTCCCGCCTCCTTGGCCACGTCCCTAATGGTCGCCACGAATATACGCCTCCTCGCGCTAGAACTTAATGTTAAAGATCCTAGCAGGAACACTTGTCTATAGGGAAACGTTTACAATAATCCTTTTTCCCTCTATGAACGAAGCAGAGATAGCTACCGGCCGCCTAAAAAACGATCTCAAAGCGCCTCTCTCCCCTCCCCCTTGAGGTAGAAAGCTAGAATCCCAGACGTCCGAGCATTTTCGTGTCCGACTGCCAATTCTTTGCCACCCGTACATGCAGGTGCAATTGCACCGGACGTCCCAATAGCTTTTGAATCTGCCGTTTGGATTTAATCCGCACTCGGCGAATATGGCTGCCACCTTTACCGATCAAGATTCCTTTTTGAGAGTCGCGTTCCACGAACACGTTTACATGCACATCTAATGGTTTAATTTCCTGCTGAGGGGAGGCGGCCTCGCCTTGAGCCGCAGTATCGGCAAGGGAGGGAGCATCGCCCGAAGCAACTTCGCCTTCTGTGCCTTTGGCATTATCTTTATTATTTTCCGAGGCGCGGTGCGTACCGTACCCAAGGCTCGGGCCGCTATCTTCCCCCTGGTAGAGAATCTCTTCTACCTGCACCGCAATCGAGTGCGGAAGCTCTTCGCGTACCCCTTCTAGCGCTGCCTCGCGCACAAATTCCGCGATCAGTTTCTCTACTGACTCGTCGCTTACTTGGTCGCGCGGATATAGAGGCGGAGAAGGTGGCAGATATTTCGCGATCTGATCCGCCAGTACCGACACTTCTCCCTCTTTGGCACTGACGGGGACAATCTCTTTCCAATCCCCCAGTTCGCCCGCAGCTATCAGCGCTGATACCATCCGCTCTTTCGAGACCAGATCAGCTTTGGTAACCGCCAATATAACCGGAATATTGAGTTCATTAAGTTCGGCAGCAATATAGCGATCGCCCGGACCGATCTTTTGATCTGCGGGCACGCAAAAAACCACTGTATCCACATCTACTAAGGCTTCGCGCACCATATCGTTTAAGCGTTTACCCAGCAGCGTGCGGGGGCGGTGTAGACCGGGAGTATCGACCAATACAATCTGATAATCCTCCCCCTGAACTACTCCGCGTACGTTATGTCGGGTAGTTTCCGGACGCGAAGAAGTGATTGCCACTTTCTGTCCTACCAGCGCATTCGTTAGGGTAGATTTTCCAACATTAGGGCGACCCACGATGGAAACAAATCCTGCACGATGCTCGCTATGTGCTATTTTGTCTTGCTCACTCATTCTTCGTCCGTTTCTGTGTCTAGACGTTCCACCAATAGGGTATCCATTTGCCGGCGCCGGCCAGCAACTTCTTTCACCGAAATTTCCAGTCCCTTAGTCTGGGCACGTGATCCCAGCAGGGGCACTTTTCCTAAAGCTTTGGCCAGCAACCCACCAGCAGTATCCACTTCGTCATCAGTTATTTCCAGACCTACTAGTTCAGCGAGGTCATCTAAACCTAAACGGGCGGGCACCAACCAGGTATTGGCGCTGAGTTGCTCCGGTTCTTGCTCGGCGCGGTCATGTTCATCAGTTACCTCTCCGACCAGCTCTTCCAAAATATCTTCAATGGTCACCAGGCCAACGGTGCCTCCCCATTCGTCAACCACTACCGCGATATGGGGAGCGTCCACTTGCATCTGACGCATCAAGTCGTCAGCGAGCATTACTTCGGGGACAAAGAAGGCTTCGCGCATCATTTCAGGGACCGGATGATCCATTAGTTCGGGGCGAGAAAAACAGCGCGAAATCAGATCTTTCAGATAGAGCATTCCCCGCACATCATCGGCGTCTTCCCCGAGCACCGGGATCCGCGAAAAACCAGATTGAATGAAAACTTCGAAAGCTTCTCTGGCTACGGTTGTGGTTTCTACCGCCACCATATCGGTACGCGGCACGATAATTTCCCGAACCAGAGTAGTCCCCAGTTCCAAGGCAGAACGCACGATTTGGCGGTCTTCATCCTCGAAAGCTAGGTTCTCTTCCTGTCCCATTTCGTCGACCATTTCCCGGAAATCTTCCGCGATTTCAGCCCGAGAAGCGGCCTCATCTACCGGACCGAGGGGCGCGATCTTTTGCACTATCCATTCTACCGGGCGAGAAAGAACCGATATTTTTAGCCCAAAATTAACCATTTTACTCAGCCACAAAGCGGTAGCTTCGGGGCGATAATACCCCACCCGCATACCTACAAAAGTGGCAAAGATCAGCAGCAGGGCTCCCAATACCAGTAGCGATACTAACAGCGCCACCCACCAAGTCAAGCCAAACCCTACCATAGCCAAAGTCATACAGGTGGCCGCTAATACCTGTGCAAACAGGCGCCAAGACTGGCAGATAGCCACGGTATGTCCCCGATCTTCCAGCAGGGAACGTACTAACGGCGCGTGGCGGCGCCCTGCTTCTACCAGGTCTTGAGCCCGCGCATGGGAAAGAGTTTGGTAGGCTCCCAGCGCCGCTGCCCAGGCGGCATCTACCCCCACTAATGCGATCGCTAAGGCGAGGAGTCCTCCCGCAGGTATTTGGGAGATCAAGTTCAGCTCCGCTCCGCTAAGAAGGTCAGCAAGAGTTTGCGTTGCAAAGCAAACATTTCTTTTTCTTCATCCTTTTCGGCGTGGTCATAGCCAAGTAGATGCAACATACCGTGCACCGTAAGCAGCAGCATTTCTTCGGCGGAAGAGTGCCCAGCCCTAGCGGCTTGGGCCTGAGCCACTTCGGGGCAAATCACAATGTCCCCTAAGATACCGGCTTCGGTGGGAGAATCCGCGCTGCCAGGGCGCAGTTCATCCATCGGAAAACTCATCACATCGGTCGGACCTTCTAGGTCTAACCAACGTTCATGCAAGGCAGCAATCGCATCCGGTTCCACGAAAATCAGCGACATTTCAACCGCTGGAGAAACATGCATTGCCTCCAGCACATAGGCGGCAAGCTCTTGGAATTCTTCCCCGTCTATTTGGTATTCAGTTTCGTTTAATACCTCTACGCTCACCGATATTTCTCCCCCTCATCTAAAGTGTTCGCATGTCGTTCATAGGCATCAATAATCAGTCCCACCAGTTTATCGCGCACCACGTCCTCGCTGGTCAAATAGCAAAACTCGATATCCTTAACTCCGGTGAGGACGTTGCGAGCATCTTTAAGTCCCGAAAGCTTGCCCCGAGGCAGGTCAATCTGGGTAATATCCCCGGTCACAACCATAGTTGAGCCTTCCCCCAGCCGGGTGAGAAACATTTTCATCTGTTGGGTAGTGGTGTTTTGAGCTTCATCCAACACGATGAACGCATGAGAAATGGTGCGCCCGCGCATATAGGCAAGCGGAGCAACCTCAATCGTGCCCGATTCTAGCAGCTGGGCGAGTTCCGCCGGTTCCAGCATTTCCCGTAAGGCATCATAAAGAGGACGCAGATAGGGATCGATCTTTTCGGTGAGTGTACCGGGCAAAAAACCGAGCGATTCACCTGCTTCTACCGCGGGACGGGTCAAAACTATCCGGGACACCGCCCCTGATTCTAAAGCTTCCACCGCTTTTGCCATCGCCAGATAGGTTTTTCCGGTCCCGGCTGGCCCTACTCCAAAAACGATCCGATTATTGGCGATCGCCTCTAAATATTTTTGCTGGCCAGGGGTTTTTGCCCTAACCTGTCGGCGTTTAGTACGCAGTACCGGCAAGGTTTCTTGCGATGACATGAGGGTTAACGCCTGCTGGACTGCCGCGGCAGATAAGGGATTACCATGACGGGCAGCTGCAATCAATTCGCCTAGCAGGTCGGCACCCATCCGCGCCTCGCCGGGATTGCCTTGAAAAGTTACGATATTGCCGCGCGAGTTAATCCGTACCCCCGGCAGATTATCTTGCATTGCCCGCAATACCTGGTCTCCCGGGCCAAAAACCAGCACCGGATCCAAGTCTTCGGGCATTACCACCTGGGTTAGCTCATCGGTCATCTCAGAGTGCTTCCTTCCGTCCCCACAAGCCGCTGCAAAGTCCTAACGCCGCCAAGGCAGCCGGCCCGGCACTAGAGGAGCGCAAAACGGTAGGTCCCAGCCGCGCAGTAATCGCGCCAGCAGCACAAAACTTAGCAGTTTCCTCCGGACTCACCCCGCCCTCCGGGCCGACTATCAGGTGTATCATTTTCGCCTCGCTTACCTGCTTCCAGGCTTCGACAAGAGGTAGGGAGGAATCCGGATCCAGCAACACAAACTTTTCATCGCTACTTCCGGCGGCGATTATTTCTTGCAGCCTGCGCGAATCAGCTAAGGGATCTAGGAGAGGCCAGTTGGCACGGCGGGACTGTTTTGCTGCCGCTTGCAGTAGCGATTCCCACTTCTTGGCTCCTCGCTGCACTTTGGATCCCTTCCACTGCACAATAGAGCGCCCTGCCGCCCAGGGGCGCACTCGGCTAACCCCTAACTCGACTGCCGACTCTACCGCCTGTTCATCACGCCCACCCTTTGAAAGCGCCTGAATCAGCCCAAACTGCGTTTGGGGTAAAGATAGGTGCATTACCTGAAGTACTGCAAACTCTAAAGAGTTTTTATCGGTTGCCAGTATCTGGCAGCGCAGGCGCAACCCTTTACCGTCAACCAGATCGAGGGGGTCACCTACTCCCAGACGCAGAGAACCGCCTGCGTGGGCAGCTTCTGCCCCTTTGAGGGATCCGCGTTCTCCTTCCTGCAGGCTAGAAAGCGGTGGGCAGGATTCTTCACCTAAAAATACCGGAAGAAACATTAGTGACCTGCAAATCGTTCCCGCAGGCGAGAGAACACTCCACTATCCGCTAGCGGTTCTGGTTCTACCCGATCTTCTTGTCTAAGCTGTGCCAATTGCGTGATTAGCTCCCGCTGAGCAGCATCTAGGTTAGTGGGCACTTGAACCATAATATTTACAATCAGGTCACCGCGCCCTTCTCGCTGTAAACGCCCTACCCCCAAGCCAGCAAGGCGAATCTGTTGGCCAGGCTGGGTGCCTGATGCAATAGTAATCTCTTGAGTCCCATCAAAAGTTTCCAAATCAACTTTGGTTCCCAAAATAGCGGCCGTCATCGGCACCCGCAATGTGGTCTCCAGATTATCCCCGCGGCGGGAAAACACCCGGTGGGCACTAACTTTGATCTCTAAATACAAATCCCCGCTGGGGCCGCCTCCCGGTCCTACGGCGCCTTTACCACGCAGCTGCACTTTATGCCCGGTTTGCACCCCGGGAGGAATCTCTACCTGCAAAGTGGAAGTGGTACGTACTCGTCCTTCGCCGGAACATTCGGGGCAAGGATCAGGAATAGTGGTACCGTGACCGGCACAGGCACTACAGGGAACAGTGGATTGCATTTGTCCCAAGAAGGTGCGGGTAGAGCGGGTAACCGAACCGCGGCCATTACAAACCTGACAGGTACGCGGGGAAGTTCCCGGGGCGCAACAGCTTCCCTCACAGGTAGGACACACTACTGCAGTCCGCACCTGCACCTGCTTCTTTACCCCAAACACCGCTTCCTCTAAGGCAATTTCCAGGCGCTGACGCAGATCCTCACCTCTTCGCCCTCTCGGAGTCGGGCCACCGCCCGTATCTCCTCCGAAAAAGCTCTCAAAAATATCGGAGAACATGGAAAAGTCGCCCATACCTGAGCTGGCAAAACCGGACTCACCGCCCATATCGTAGCGGCGCCGCTTTTCCGGATCAGACAGGACTTCGTGCGCCATCGAGACCTCTTTGAAAGCCTCTTCTGACTGTGGCCCAGCTACGTCCGGATGTAATTTGCGGGCTTTACGGCGGTACGCACGTCTAATCTCCGCCTCCGTAGCGTCCCGGGAAACCCCTAGAATCTCATAGTAATCAGCCAAGGATCCGTTTTCCTCTTTCCTAATCTACCTGGTCATCATCCGCGATAAATACCGCGAAACCGCACGAACAATACTCATTGCGCGCGGATAGTCCATTCTTTGCGGGCCCACTATTCCGACATGGGCGACCCCGCTTTCTTTATCCCCGTAAGCCCCGGCCACAATGGAAGTTTCCGACAGGGAATGCTCTCCTGATTCTGAGCCAATCGTAACTGTAACTGGCGAATCTTGTTGATCAATCTCTGAAAACAGCCGCAACAAGGTTACTTGCTCTTCCAGGGCATCTAAAATGGAGCCGATCGAACTAGAGAACTCGGGGCTAGAGCGCACCAAATTTCCCGCCCCTACCATCACGATCCTCTCGGTGCGTTCCCCGATAAGCGCCTCGCGAATAATCGGCAATACCTGAGAGATCACTTCCAGGTGTTCCGGGGCGGCTCCCGCCATTAACACTGGCTCCACCTGGGATATTTGTGATGCCTCCATTCCCTCTAAAGTGGAGTTTAGTAGCAACGCCAAAGAGCGGGCACTCGCAGAGTCAACCTCATAGCGAGTTTCGATAGTAGCCTGTTGCACCCGGGCGCTATTGGTAATGACGATTACTAACAGTTTGAACTCTGCAACTGGGATTAGCTCGATATGGCGCAGGCCACTGCGCTCAAAATGCGGGTACTGTACCACCGCTAATTGCCGGGTCAACTGGGCTAAAACCCGAACGGTACGGGCTACTACTTCATCAAAATCAGCGGCGCCTAAAACGAAAGTCTCAATCGCGCGCCGCTGAGCACTGGTAATCGGGCTGAGCTCTGATATCCGGTCTACGAAGGCGCGATACCCCTTTTCGGTGGGTACTCGCCCAGCAGAGGTATGAGGCTGATAAAGATAGCCTTTCTCTTCCAGCACCGACATATCATTGCGAACCGTAGCCGGGGATACCCGCAAATCATGCCGATCTACCAACGCTTTAGAGCCTACAGGTTCACCAGTTTCCACATAATCGGTGACGATAGCTCGCAACACATCATCCCGCCGGATACTTGCCTGGCTCATATCTCCTCACTGTCCTTAGAAACCGTAGCGCTCAATCTCAGCAAAACCTTTGTCAGCACTCGGCCGCCTCGACTGCTAACTCTACCTTGATTGACCGCTACTTATTAACCTCGAACCTGTGATTCGCGCAAAGCTAAAGACAAAGCAGATTACTTGGCAGCCTGCGTCAAAACTTGCACCATGGCTAACGCTGCCTGTACGGCCTCGTATCCTTTATCTTCGCTAGAGGCTTCTAACCCGGCTCGATCCAAGGCTTGCGCTTCGTTATCACAGGTCAACAAGCCAAAACCTAGGGGAATCCGGGACTCAACCGACACTTTGGTAAGACCATAGGTCGCGGCATCGCAAACATAGTCAAAATGAGGAGTACCCCCGCGAATGACTACTCCCAGACAAACCAGGGCATCCGCTTTCCCACTTTCAGCATAGGCTTTAGCCGCTAAGGGAAGCTCAAAGGAGCCCGGAACCCGCACTACTTCGAATTCCGCCTTCGCGTCCTGACAGGCGCGTTTAGCTCCTGCTACCAGCCCCTCCATGACCTGCTCATGCCATTGAGTAGCGATAATCAGCACTTTCTTGCCTGCTCCAGCAATATGTAAGTCGGGAACTCCCGCTCCAGCCATTTTTCCTCCTCAGTACCAGTAGATTATTCCGTAGGGCGCCGCGGCTATTTCTTAGCCACGAAATTGTCGAGATTGTGGAAGGTATGTCCCAGCCGCTGTTTGGTACGTAAATACTCGATATTGTGGGGATCGATCCCGACTTCTAGCGGTACGGTTTCCTCCACTTCAATCCCATCTTGACTAAGCAGCGCCTTTTGCGGATTGTTTGTCAACAAACGGATCTTAAGTAGCTGCAGATCCCGTAAGATAGCGGCCGCAGCCCCATATTCACGCAGGTCAACTGGCCATCCCAAATCAAGATTAGCCTGAGCGGTGTCCCGTCCTCGATCCTGTAAGGCATAGGCTTTAATTTTTTCGCTCAGCCCAATCCCGCGCCCTTCTTGACCGCGCAGATAAACAATCGCGCCGCCCTCATCCGCCACCTGTCTCATCGCTTGCTGTAGCTGCGGCCCGCAATCGCAGCGCAGCGAGCCGAAAGATTCCCCGGTCAGACATTCGGAATGAATCCGCACCAACACGGTCGCCTCTGCTGTCTTTTCGGAGATCAGAGCCATATGTACTGTCCCCAATTCGGAATCCTGATAAGCACGCACCGTAAAATCCCCAAATTGTGTGGGAAGTTTGGCGCTGGCGATCTCGGTAACTCGGGTGATCTTAGCTGGCTCTACCGGTGTTCTTCCCTGAGATAAGAATTCTTTCAGCTCTGCGACTGTAATTAGTTCCAGGTCAAACTTTTCGGCAATTGCCGGGCAGTCCCGGTAGCGAACCATGGAACCGTCATCATGAACCATTTCCCCGATAGCGGCTACCGGCATCAGCTCTGCCAGTTCCATTAAATCAACTGCCGCCTCGGTGTGTCCTGACCGGGTAAAAACCCCGCCACTGCGCGCCCTAAGCGGCAAAATATGTCCGGGACGCACCAAATCTTCACTGCTGGCCTGCGGGTTAGCTAAAGCCCGCAAAGTGGTACGGCGATCCGCAGCTGAAATCCCGGTGGTAACTCCCCTGGCAGCATCACAAGAAACGGTGTAACAGGTGCGCAGCTGATCCTGATTAGCTGGCCATTGAATCGGCAATCCCAGCAAATCCGCACGTTCCGCCGGCATAGGGGCGCAAATATAACCGGAGGTGTAACGCACCATCCACCCCATCCACTCGGAGGTAACTGTTTGGGCGCTAACAATCGCGTCTACTTCGTTTTCCCGGTCTTTAGAATCCGCTACCAGGACGGGTTTTCCTGCCCGCAGCGCCGCGCTGACCCGCGCGAACAACTTGGCCAAGTCACTCATTAGTTTTTACTCCCCTCAAGTAGACGTTCCACATATTTCGCTATCTGGTCAGTCTCCAAATTGACTAAAGAGCCGACCGAAAGCGTTCCTAAAGTAGTGTTATCGCGGGTGACGGGGATTATTGCGACCCGGAAATAGTCCGTGCCCACCGCGGTTACGGTTAAAGATACCCCGTCGATCGCAATCGAACCTTTCCGAGCTATCTGGGGCATTAATGAGGGCGGTGCCGAAATCTGTAGCTCTCGCCAACGCTCCCCTTCCTCTAGGGAAGTTACCGTACCGGTGCCGTCAATATGCCCGGCAACCAGGTGTCCCCCTAAACGATCCGTAGGCAGGAGGGCGCGCTCGAGATTTACCCCCTCGCCCAGGCTTTTTTGTCCCAGAGTGGTGAGCCGGACGGTTTCCGGCATGGCGTAGGCATAGAAGGTATCGCCTGCTACCCGGGTCACGGTCAGGCAAATCCCGGAGGTAGCCACCGATTCTCCCGGGGATAGCTCGGAGGCGAAAGTGCAAGAAATCCCAATTTCGAGGTCTGCTTCTCGCTTATTTAGCGAGCTAATTGTCCCCACCTCTGCGATTAGTCCGGTAAACATGCTGTCCCTTCCTTTTCTAACGCCAAGAAAACATCTCCGCCTAACTCTTTAACCTGTTGTAATTGGAAATCCAGGGAACTGCTCAAAGCGGTAACCCCTAAGTCGCCTATTCCTTTGTGCCCCGCGCCCAACAGGCGGGGCGCTTGGTAAATATGTAGTTCATCGACCAGATTCGCCTTCAACGCTGCGGTCACCAAGGTCGGTCCGCCCTCCAGGAGCGCGAAAATCTCTCCGCGCTGATAGCAGCTTTCTAGTACCGCCTCAAGGTCGTGGGTGCGAGCCTGTTCTGCTTTGCCCGCGAGATAATATTCTGCGGGAAGGTTGCGCTTGCCCACCACGAGGGGACGCGGCTGGTGCGGGAGCTCGCGTCCATCGGCTGGACGCGCCGACAGCTGCGGGTTATCAGCGAGGACGGTACCGGTACCGGCAATAATCACATCCACGCGAGAACGAATCCGGTGTGCATAGGCGCGCGAGAGCCGATTGGTAATCCACTGGCTAGATCCGTCCTTAGCGGCGCAATACCCGTCCAGGGTCTGCGCTACTTTCGCAATCGTCCAGGGACGGCCGCGTCGGGTGGCCTGCACCCAGTGGGCACTAACTTCCCGCGCCTTCGCGAGGGCGTTTGCGTCAATCCCCGCTTCGCTAGCGGACATAGCGTTAATCCCCTGGCTTCTTAAATACTCTCCGCCACCGCTAGCCCTAGGATTAGGATCGGAAACTGCCCAGATTACATTTTTGATCCCCGCTTCAATCAGGGCGCGGCTACAGGGAGGCGTTTTACCGGTATGGTTGCACGGCTCCAAGGTGACTACGGCGGTTAGCGGAGCCGATCCGGTATCCTCTTTCAAGTTGGTTAGCGCATCTACTTCCGCGTGCGCGCTTCCAGCTCCCCGGTGATACCCCATTGACAATATCCTGCCTGCAGGAGAAAGAATAGCGCATCCCACCTGGGGATTTCCTCCGACTCTCGGGCCTTGGAGGGCAGCTTTGCTGGCAGCCGCGAGACCGTGAGTAAGCGCAGCTTTAGAGGGCATTGAAAGCGCCAATAAAAATCCTCCTCGCCAATAGAGTGTTCCGAGGAGACGTGGGCGCGCGCAGACGCCATGAAGGCACAACTGCCCGTGCTGCCTCTCATCCGGACTATAACCGTCGGTACCGGAATTTCACCGGTTCAGCCGCCCATAGTGAGCGGGTCGCGGACTTTACCGCCGGTTCGGATTTTCACCGACCCCGGAGCACCCGTTTATTATGCCACATTTTCTCTCCATTCGCTCAGCGCGCGTGGGTGCCGCGCATTTGCGATAATGGAGCTAGCCTCGAGAACAGGAGTTGTCCATGATCCCGAATTATCGTTTTGGTAGCGAAGAGTTACCGGTACAGGCCGGCCGCTACCTGCTAGTTGTTTCTCCCACCTGTCCCTATTGCCGCCGGGTCACGATTGCGCGGCGGCTGTTAGGTTTAGAGGCCGCGATCGGGGTACGCTATGCTACCGGATCCGGCCCGGATGGTTTCGAGTTTATTCGAGATGGCTATTCCTATGACCCGGTGCTGATGGTGCGTTCAGCGCACGAGCTTTATCGCCGCCAACCCAATTTTGAGCTTGATGATCCGCAAACCGTGCCGGTGATACTAGATTCCCAGCGCGATAACCAGATCGTGGCCACCGAATCCGCCGATATGCTGCTCGATTTTTGCACCGCTTGGAAACCTTTTAGTCATTTTGAAGCCCCTGACCTATATCCGGAAGCTGAGCGAGCAAAACTAGATGCCCTCGACGCTTGGCTAAATAAGCAGCTAGTGGCACCTTCCTGGGCGGTTTCTCACAGAGAAGCTGATGCCCAGAGCAGGCGAGATTTTTCGCTGGCTTTGGAACGCCTGGAAGAAATGTTGCGAGAAAATCCCTTCCTTACCGGTGAGCAGCCCGTCGAAAGCGATATTCGCGCCTTTGTGGTTTTCCAAGTGCTTTCCGCGTCTTCTCCCGAAACCTTGCATGATTTTGAGGCCATTAGCGAATATCTTTCTCGCTTGAGCAAATTACCGGCTTGGGTCAGTCCTGAAGAGGCAGCGGCTTTGGATCCTAACTATTCCGGCAGTGGCAAATCTGAGGACTCTTCCGGGGCGATCGCCTGTAGCGCCTAAGACTTTCCTCTATAGTTAGGGCGTGTTCGATCGCTACGGAAAAGACGTCCTCGCTAACGATAATTGGCGCAAGCTCCCTACTTCCCGCCCGGTTGCTGCTACCCGCGGCTTAGTAGTTGAGGATGTGATGACCGGTTTTGTAGGCGCGGTAGTACGCTGTTATAAAGCCGGCGGCATGTATCTGGTGGAGCTGGAGGATCGCCGCGGCAAAGTGCGAGCTTTTCCGCTTGGAGCCGGTTTTTGGATTGACGGAAAACCCGTGGAACTACGGGCTCCCGCACCTAAAGTCAAAAACGACAAGTCTGCGAAATTGGCAACTGGCCGCGCCGCCACGAATTCTGGTTCGCGACGCGACCCTTGCCAGGGCAAGCAGCGGGCGCGGGTAGCGCGGGCTTCCCGGATTTGGGTGGAAGGACGCCATGACGCGGAGCTAGTAGAACACGTTTGGGGTGATGACCTGCGAGAGTTAGGGGTGGTAGTAGAAATCCTGGATGGGGTGGATCATCTTCAGGAACGACTAGCAGAGTTTGCTCCCACCCCGCGGACAAGAATCGGCGCCTTAGTCGATCACCTGGTAGCCGGTTCTAAAGAGTCCCGAATCGCCCAGCAGTGTATCGACACTTTTGGCGAGGACGCAGTCGCGATTGCCGGGCACCCCTTTGTGGACGTGTGGCAGGCCGTAAAACCGCAACGCCTGGGGTTATCCACCTGGCCGCAGGTGCCGCGCGGCACCGATATTAAAGTGGGTAGCCTGCAAGCGCTCGGCTTGCCGGCTGAAACCCAAGCGGATATTGCTCAGGGTTGGAAACATATTTTGCGCCAAGTGCGCGACTGGCGGGATCTGGAACCAGGTCTTTTAGGGCCGGTAGAGTCCCTAATCGATTTCGTTACCGCCGCCGGCACCCGCTAACTTACCAGCCCAGTAACTGACCAGTAACATAGTCAGCCATTAGACGCCCCCGCAAAGTTAATATCGCTTCGCCG
>OBUQ01000259.1_pt1 | contig 58383 bp, 39 predicted proteins | sample 1494951 | NCBI WGS metagenome assembly OBUQ01 (sample SAMEA2579938, study PRJEB22360) | human gut metagenome | biome: human gut; feature: human-associated habitat; material: faeces | place: Denmark | collected 2008/2010
TCCGTACATGTTCGGATGAATATGGGAAGTGTTCGGATGAGGTTGCTAATCAAGGGCGAACATGGGCCCGCATTTGAGTTTTCAAAATGTCCCGAATCGGCTGGGCGATTCGGGATACAATGTCAATAGGAAACGACGCATCCCGCGTAAGTGTTCGAAAGCGCGGGCGGCCTAGTTTTCTGGTTTTGTTAAATGCCCGGGCCTCTAACCCCGGGCATTCTTATTTGCGCTTGCGGCGCAAATGCCGTCCACCGTCCGCACCGCGCGTGCGCCTACGGACCTTAAACCGAACCTCATACGAGTCAAAAAACGCGATGACGAACGAGCCCACCGTCGCGAGGGCGGCGAGCACATTAAGGAATTTCAGCATTTGGGGACCTCCGATCGAGTCGTCGGCCGCCCGCGCACGGAATGCGTCGCAAAGCCATTTTACTGCGAGCACTCGCACTTACAGCTGGTAAACGCGATTTTGACAAACATTTGTTCGATAGTTACAAACACTATTCATCATCCAGCGGAGCCTGGCCGCATTGTCCGGGTTTGCCCGACGTGTTTGCGTTTTCAAAATGTCCCGGATCGGCGGGGCGATTCGGGATACAATGTCAATAGAAAACGACGCACCCCGCGTAAATGTTTGGGAGCGCGGGCGGCCTAGTTTTCGGTTTTTGTTAAATGCCCGGGATTCGACCCCCGGGCATTCTTATTTGCGCTTGCGGCGCAAATGCCTTCTACCGTCCGCACCGCGCGTGCGCCTACGGACCTTAATCCGAACCTCATACGAGTCAAGAAACGCGATGACGAACGTGCCCGCATCGGACGATGGAGGCTGGCTGCGTTATCCAAAAAAACGGGGCAGACTCCAGCGCGGAGTCTGCCCCGAAAAGAGAATGGCAAAGCAAGAACGTCGATGGACGAGAAAAGTGTCCGCAAGTCTCATGGCCATCACATCCCACCTGCCAAAGGGATGGGTGAGCGAGCGTTACTCCTGCTCGGACTCCTCAGCCTGCTTACGGCTGCGGATGAGGTGCGCCACGCCGATGCACAGCACCGCGCCACCAGCGATCCAAGTGAAGGTCACGCCATTGAGACCGGTGAGGGGGAGGTTGGAGCCCTTCTTATTCTCGACGGTAAGGATGACGGTACCATCAGTCTGAGTAGCGCCCTCAAGGATAACGAAGTCGGAAGTCTCCGCCGTCCTGGTGACTGTCACGTTCTGCGCCTCTTCCTCGGTTTTATGAAGACTGTCTGCACTAGACGCCTGAGTCGAGATCGTGAAAGTGAAGTCCTTCAGCGAATTGTAGTTGCCGAGGGCAGTCTGCTCATGAACGGTGTAAGTACCGGCGTCAAGTCCCTTGATGTAAATTTCGCCATTTTCATCAGTGAAGAACTCATGCGGCGTTTCACCAAGGTTGCCATGTTCCTGAACGTATTTGTTCTTAGAAGCGCTGCCGTCCGCATTGTCATCAGGAACGGTAGCCTGGATGGTAAATCCAACATTCTGGAGCTTGTCCTTGCTTTCGTGATCTTGCTTGACGAGTTTGAGCGCGTAGGTGTAGTCGCGTACGGTGTCGGGCATGGAGGTGCCGGTACCCTCTGCCATGGGGTTGTTGGAGTAAACGAGCTTGACGGTGTTCTCGTTGCCGTTGCCGCCCACGACAACATTGGCGTCCTTTTCGGGGTCGAGCTTGGCGGTATACTCGACATAAATCTTCGTCTGCGCGGAGAGATCGGCCACGGCGGTCTTGAGGTCGGTGAACTTGACAGTCAGGGTCGACTTGCCGGTGAGTTCGTCGGCGGTGACGTCAGCAGTGTAGTTGTTGTCTGCCGCGATCTCTGTTGCAGTACCACGATCCGTCCCGGCGTAAACCTTGATGCTGCCTTTCTCTGCGGTCAGGCCGGCGGACAGTTCGTCGTAGAACTCATACTTGCACGTACTAAAGGACGCAACGTTGTTGGCGACGGTGCCGGTAAGCTGGTAGTTCACGTTCTGGCCCATCTGCGAATCGGCCTTGTCCGCCCAGATGCTGTTCGGCTTGTCGTCCTTGACCTTCTTGGTCACGGTAGGAATGCTGGTCTTCTCGGTAACGGTCACGGACTTGCCGCCAACGAGGGCAAAGATGGGCGAGGTACCGGTGTTGGGCTTAGAGACGTCCAGCGCGTCGGTCACAAAGAGGTAGTAGCCGTTGCTCGTAGCGGTAAAAGGAGTGCCAGCAGCGAAGGAAGCACCCGTCTGGGTGGAAGCCTTGGCCACGGCATCCGCGATCTTGTAGAGCAGGTCGTTGTTATTCACGCGGGTATCGTCAGTGGTGTCCTTCACGTTCTGGGCAAGATAGTCCGCGACGGCCTCGGGGGTCGAGGAGTCGTCAATGCCGGAGCCCTTGACCTTCTTGAGAACACCGATGACGGCCCCCTTCGTCTCATTGTTCGCCCAATTAATGTCCGAGGCGACCTTGGATTTGTTCTGGTCCACAACCTTGGCCGTAAAGATCTGATACGCCTTAAACTTGGTCGTGCCATTCTTGTCGACCTGCGTGATTGTGATCGTATCGTCACCCTCAGCAAACGCCATGGTCACCGGGGCCATGACGCCGCCGAAGCTCAGCGCTGCTGTGAGGCCGGCGGTTACTGCCAGGCGTGCGATGTTCTTGTTCATGTGCATCTTCTTTCCTCTGCTTTCTACTTCGTAACTCATTCGATCGGTCATCATCTGTCTGTGTCTTAGCATCTACTTCGCTACGTTTCGCCCCGCTCTCTGTGGGGCTGCCAGCTACTCTTTATGGCTGCCACCTCCCCGCTTGACCAGGAGCGCGACCACGATGAGCGCGGCTCCGGCGACCGCTGCGGCGGCCGCGGCGTACATTGCCATATCGCCAGTCGAGGGCATAAAGCCTCCGGTGGTAATGCTAGGGGGTGTGCCGGTGGGCGTGTTGATGAGCGACGCCTCCAGGCTGCCCGTCGACCCGTCCGCGCTGTCGGCGCGCAGGGGCGACTCGGCCGTGATGGTGAGTTTGGGCTTGGCGGCGGCCACCTGGTCGACGTCCAGGCCCTCGGCCTTGACCGTCACGGAGCGCGTGCCCTCAAAGGCGGTGTAGCCCTTGGGTGCCTTGAGCTCGCGGACCTCCAGGCTGCCCGAGTCCACGCCCGAGACGGTCACGCGGCCGTCCTCGCCCGTGGTGACGGTGGCCTTGCCCTCTGCATCCCACGTGCCGTCGGCCGCCAGTGTGCGACCGCGGTCGTCGGCGATGCTCAGGACCGCCCCGGCAAGCGGCTTGTCGCCGTCGCTGCCGCGCTTGGTGAGCGCGAGATCCCAGGTGTAGGCGCACGCGTCATCGCTCGGCGTACGGGTGAAGCCGGCGTCGCCGGACTGGTCGGCAAAGGGAGAGCGCGGGTAGCGCAGGTAGACCTCGTTGGGGTTGCCCTTCGCGATGCCGTGGTTGCATGCGCTGTTGAGCGGCGCGTTGTACACGGCGACCACGCGGGCGCCCGCGGTGAAGGCGTCGGCCCCGCCGAGCGCGGCGATCAGGTCGCCGGTGCGCACGGTGAAGGTCTTGCCGTCGGCCGCTACCTTGGTGGCGCACTGGGCCGTGATGTCGGTCCAACCCTTCGCGGGCTCGGTGCCGGCGCGGCCGTCCTTGTCGGTCTGGACCGCACCAAAGCCGCCGTCCGCGCCCGCCGCCGCGTACACGCGCATGCTCGCGGCCACCTTGGAGGGGTCGAGCCCCGCGCTCATGATGTCGACGAACTGCACCGCGTAGGTGTCGTAGGCCGTGAGCCCCGCCGGGACCGTGGCCGAGAGACGCCAGTACAGGTCGTCGGCGACCGTTGCGTCGGCGGCCTTCTGCCAAGCGGCGGTGCTGTCCTCCAGCACATGCTTGGCCACCTTGGGGGTCGCGGCCTTGGGCTTGACGGTGACGGCGCTACCGCCGACCAGGGCCATGATCGGCGCGGTGCCGGCCTCGCCCTGGGCGATGGCGTCGTCTTTGGCGACGATGAGCCAGTAGCCGCAGGACAGCTCGGCCGCCGTGCCCGCGTTAAGGGCCACGGGCTCGGCGTCAGAGCTCTGGAGGGAACGAGCGAGCTGTGCGCTCAGCGCGCTCGTAAGGTGGGAATCGGTGTTGAGCCACTCGGCAGCTTCCTGCGCGGTGGTCTGGGAATTGGGCATGCCGGCGCTGTGCAGCACAGGCAGCGCGGCGTCGCGCACGGCGTCGCTTGCCCAGGCAAGGTCGGTGGCGATCTTGGCGTCGCTTTCGCCGTCGACGACGTTGGCGCTAAAGATCTGGTAGGCGTCGTAGCTGCGCGCCACGGTACCGCTCACCGTGATGGAACCGGTTGAGGCCGGCGCGGCCTGCGCGGAAGCGGGGAACACAACCGCGCAGGTGCCGATCAGGAGGGCGAGCAGCGCAAACAAGATCGGGAAGGAGCAAACTTTCTTATTCACGACGCTCGCCTCCCTTCGCATTCGCCTTGCGACGAATGTGCATCCAGGCCGCAGCAGCGCAAAGCACCGCCGCGCCGGCAAGGTACGTCAGAGTGACGCCCGACATACCAGAAAGGGGCAATGTGGTGGAGTAGGTGTTGGTGAAGGTGGGGATGGACTCGTCGGTGAGTTCGTGGCCCTTGTCGGTGGTCACTGGTTTGCCGTCACGATCCTGAATCTGCTTGTAAGTAGCAGTGACGTTGATTTGGTGGTTAGAGTTGTCAGTTGCATTGACCGTAATCTCATAGACCGACTGGTCGTACTTATAGTTCGTAAACGGCGTAGTTGGCCGCTGCTCGCGAACATAATAAGTAAAGATCTTGCTTGCACCGCGGCCCGTGGAGTCGGACGCGAGTTTTTCGAGGTCTGTTAGTTCGTACTTAATCTCGTCGAAGCTTAAGGTCTGGGACTTACCAGCGTCGGTCTTGGTCGACTTATTCTGAACGATCTTCGTGAACTCTTTGTCGGTCGCAAGTTGAAGCGTAAACTCCTTCATCTCGCCACCCTCAACGACCTTGGTCGCCTTGGGAATCCAAGAGCCGCTGGAGGTGTACGGAGTGTACTTGTTGGTGAAGGTCTTTTCCCCATTGGAGCCAGCGACCAAATAATAGCCGTCAGAATCTGCCTGCACAGAACGCGGATCGCTAGGTGAATCACCGGAGTGCCTGGTTACAGTCATGCTATTAATCGTGTAGTTATGAACTATGAGATTTGTAGTCGAGTTCGGATTGTCCCGAGTCGGAACAGACATGAGCACAGACTGATGGTCCTCGACCGTCACCACAATCTCGTACACGGCCGTGTCGTACGTGATGTCGGAATCAGTACCAGCATTTTCAACCAAATAGTATGTAATCGTGTTAGCCGTACCGTTCGCTGCAAACTGCTCGCCAAGGTTAAACGTGATGTTGCCGTTTGCATCATTATTTGCAGTTCCTACCTTAGTGCAAGCGTCGCGATTGAATGTCCCCTTAGCGAAAGGATCATTCGAATCCTTGCGGTAGACCGTAAAGGAGAACTCCCCATCTTTGAGGTTGCGGCCGTTCAGCGCCTTGGTCGCCTTCAGCTTAAGGCTCGGGTAGACGTGCGCATCCGCAGGCACGCCTAGGTACAAGTCGCCATTCGACATGATGCCGCCACCATGGTCCCAGGAATAGTTGCCCGTGATGAAAGTTGTCGCTTCATTCTGCGCAGCACCCCGCGCTTGAATCGCCACCTTATCCCCGACCGTAACACCCGACATAACACCCGAGGTCAGGCCGATGCTTTTTTTACCCCAACAGCACCGTTGGCGGGGATGTTGATAACTTTTTCAAGTTCGATGCTTCCCGAGTACCGGGCGTCTCCACCACCAAGCATCTCACCAGTCACAGCTGCGATCGGCGTTGTGTGATCATGCGCTGCGAGGAAGAAATCGGCATGACCATTGTCACGAAAAACATCTTTCAAATAGGCGGTATAGTCTTGATTCTTACCGTCGCCGCCTTTAGAAAGATGGGGCGCTTTGTCATTGCCGGTATTGTGCGCTGGGTCGTAAGCAGGATCAGGATAATTTTCGCCAGGATACTCATTACCGGCAGACTTATTGCCAAAGATTGCCGTGCCTTCAGTGTTCGTTACCAAGGTCTTACCCGATGGGCAAACCGCAACGCCGCCACCATAGCCGCCAGCGGTATTGCTGCTTATATACGAGTTGTATACAAACAGCCTGCCTGCGTTATCCGCGTATTTCGAATCACCCTGAACAAAGATGCCGCCGCCGCCCCAGTCGTAGCGAGACATGCAGCGATTGTTTGTGATGTAGACTGTACTTTTTTTAGTGCCGTTACTATCTTTAGGGCCGTTAATCATCGCGTCAACCCTCTGGCCCACTCGAATGCCAGCACCCTCAGATCGGAAGCTCACGTTAGAGGCAATATATCCTCCCGTAATGTCGAGCCATGCCATATCTCCTCGACCAAGATTGGTAACGTAAACGCCGCCACCAGCTTCGTCAGAATAATTGCCAGTAATCTGGCCACCGGAAATGGTGACATAGGCGCCGTTATTGGCAGCAAGTCCGCCGCCACCGTGGTCACCATTGCCATCCTTGCCGCAGAATTGAGCCATTCTATTATTCGTGATATAGCCGCCAGAAACGTTCACGATGCCGCCCTCGGCCATAATGCCGCCACCGAGTCCCTCGCCGAGTGTGCTATTACCGGAGATTACGCCATTAGTTATGGTGACCTTGGAATAACGGGCATACACACCACCGCCACTATAAGCGCTGTTGCCGACAATTACGCCACCGGTCAAATAAAGGGTCGAGGCACTACCTTGCTCGTTGGAAACCATAATGCCCGCGCCGATACCCGAGCCAGAAGCGCCGCAAACGTATCCGCCGCTCATGTTGACGGTAGAGCCGTTCTCGGCATAGATGAGGTTGCCGACGCCGCAGCCCTCTTTCTGCGTAAGCGTACCGCCCTGAAGGTTAAACTTGCCGCCCGCGTAGACGTTGATGAGCTTCAATTTGGAACCCTTGGACGCAGTTGAGACAATTGCACCCTTGATGTTGGCCTCATGTGTTTCAAGCGTTTCCGTTGTGCCCGTATCGTTAGCGGACGACTTGGTTACGTAATAGGTGAGCAGGGTCGGGATGTTATCTTTGTCATAGTCGACCGTGGCATTCTTGCCATAATAATCGCTAGTAAACTTCTGGCCTTGATCATCCAGCTTCTGACCGGGAGTGACCTTTTCAGGATCCTGATTAGAATCATCCTTGATTGTAAACTCGGCACCATTACTCACATTGAAAAGCGGCCTGTTCTGGTTTTCGCCCGAGTGCTTTATCTTGCAGCCATTAAGATCAAGGGTGATATTGCTACCGCTCTTATTGAGATTGATTTCGCCGTTGTACTCGATGTTCTGCATCAGCTTGAAACTGGCGGACTTACCCGCCTGAACACCCTGAAGTTTACTGCAAAGTTCTTCTTTGTTAGCTATTTCCCCGGCAGCCGCTCCAGCCTGCTCGTTTTCCGCAACCGCAGCAACGGTTTCACCATCCGAAGTCGTTGTGCCCTCGTTCTGCTGTTCTTCCTCGGGCTGTCCCTCAAGCTGGGCATCGTCGCCAGGCTCGTCGCCCTCGGTCTCGTCACTATTCTGGTTTTCGGCATCTTTGCCCGTGGAATTGCCTGCACCGGCCTCCTCGCCCAAAACGTTCTCGTCTGTACCGGCGTCCTCGCCCAAAGCGCCCGCGTCTGCAACGGTCGCCTTGGTAGAAACCGTCTGGGCATCGTTGGCAATGGCCTGCGAGATCGGGGGCATGACGAGCGACAGTACCAGGCTCAACACGGAGGCTCCGCACAAAACGCCTGCCAGTACACGGCGCGTCGCTTTATTACTCTGCTTAGATTTGTCCGAATTCGCTTTCATCGATGTCTCCTCCCCAAGAGACCGCGATCTTGCTCTTTCCCTATCAAGCTTGGACGCGCAACCGATATTTGCGCGCGCTTAGTAATGGTATTGTACTTCTTGTTTAAACATCTATGTACTAGATTCTGACATTATTGTAGCAGTAATCCAGCGCTCTTGACATTTGCTCAAATTGACTGTTTTTTATTAACCTTAAATAAAACTAAATTGCTGGTAATTTAGCTATTGCTATTTTTTATTCGCCAGCGTATTATTTGTACAACATTTAACTCAAATGCAATAATGCTGTGAACGGTGGGCATTTAGCGGTGAGCGGTAGCACTAGCTTATATTACAGGCTACCTCATTAGCAATCTGCGCGGATGTCGCGCCGCTAATTAATGATGTTCGCATATCTATATACACGAAACTAGAAGAATCTCGGCATCATAGGCAAAACTACCCAAACCCTTGACTGCGCTTGGGCTACCACCACAAAGGCACCCGTCCCCTTTGTGGTGTTCTTCCCCGGTGCTACAGCAGGTGCTCCTGGATGAAGATCGCGATGCCGTCTTCGTCGTTACTCGCGGTTACAAAGTCGGCGGCGGCACGGGTGGCGTCGCTGCCGTTTGCCATGGCCACGCCCACGCCCGCGTCGGCGACCATGCAGGTGTCGTTATCGGCATCGCCAAACACGCAGATGTTCGTAAGCTCCATGTCGTTGAGCTCCGCCACGCGCACAAGGCCGCGCGTCTTGGACACGCGCGGATCCATGAACTCGTAGAGCCGCTGCGTGGTTTGCAGGGCAGCCGCCTTAACGGTGTCGTCGACGAGCGTCGACGCCCGCTCAATCACCCGCGGCATCGCCTCGGGCGCCATGGTAAACATCACCTTGGGTTGAGGCTCGCGCAAAAACTCGGCAAAATCGACCACCTGGTAGGGCACGCCGTCGACGCGCGACAGGTGCTCGACGCACGCATTGCTCTCGGGCACATAGAGCACGCCGTTTCGGGGGCAGACGGGCGTTGCCGGCAGGCCCGCCATGTGCTTGCAGATGCGCGCGATGGTCTCGCCCGGCAGCGGGTAGCTCAGCTCGTTGATGCCGTGCGCACGGTCGATGACCTCGGCGCCACCGCAGCCCACGAGCACGTCCACCAGGCCTTCGATGCCCCAGAGCTCGTACATGGCCTCGGTCGCGTGGGCGTCGCGCCCGGTGCACAGGCCAAAGAGCACGCCGCACTCGCGCAGGGCGCGGATCGCCGCCACGGTGCGCGGGGACACCGTGTGCTGGCTCGTGAGCAGCGTACCGTCGATATCGCAGAACACGGCTTTGATGTGGCTGAAGGTGGTGTCCATGGGGGCCTTTCTGGGTTGTGCGGCGGTGTGGGGCGTATTCGCGAACGGCGTACATGGTATACCAAGGCACAGGCGCGGCCCGTCAAAGCAAAAACCGCCACAAAGGTGCCTGGCCCCTTTGTGGTGGCAGGATGCAGGATGGCCTGGCCCAGGGCGCAAACCATCACAACATTCGACGTTTTTCGGCAAAATCGCGATTTTTACCGAATGTTGTGATGGTCTTTACTGCCATGCGGCACGATCAAAATGCCGGCGTCCAACCAGCAGCAGCGCCGCGGGAACCGCCGTCACAACCATGCCTGCCCCCACGAGTGTCCGTTGTACGCCAAATGTCGCCGCCAGCCACGGGGCAATCGCCAGCGGCGCCACGCCGGCGAACATGTTGCCAAAGCCCATAACCGAGTTCACGCGGCCGAGCTGCTCGAGCGGAGCCGTCGTTTGCACAATGGTGTTGTGGAGCGGATTGACGACGCCCCAAGCTATGCCCAGGGCGATCTGGCCGACGAGGGCCACGCCCACGTACGGCGTCCCCACATAGAGCAGACTTCCCAGGCCCACGGACATGAGCGCCACGAGCAAGGTTTTAAGGCTGACCAGGTGCGGCGGCAAGCGGAGCGCGAGCACAGCACCCAGCACCGCGCCCACGCCCGAGGCCGACGAGAGCCAGCCCATCCACTCAACGCCGACGCGTAGGACATCGCGGTAGAAGAACGACTCCAGCGGGTCAAAGGCGCCATAGCCAAAGTTCGAAAGAAAGATGATGCAGAACAGCAGGGCGAGGACGCTGTTGGTGAAGACTGTCTTGATGCTGGTCGCGAAGGTGACACGGGAGGATGCGCTGGAATCGGGGCTTTGTCCGACTTTGTCCGATGCAATGTTACCAATCGCGGGCTTGCCTTCATGCGCGGCTGCCTGGCCTGCCCGCGGTTTAAAGCCCCAACCGACGACGAGCGCCAGTACGGTAAAGATCATCATGAGCACGAACACCGCGCGTGACGATGCAGCCGCCGCGACAAAGCCGCCCAGCGTGGGGCCAACGATAATACTCACGTTTGAGAACATGGCGATGGCGGAGTTGATGTCTTTGAGCTCGACGGGGTCGTCGGTGAGGTAGGCCGGATAGGACGTGGCGATGGGCTGGGCGAATCCCATCGTAAAGCCCAGAAACACCGCGCCGAGCAGGACGACGCCGGTCGCGCTACCAAAAGCGATGATTGCCGTGCCAGTTGCGAGAGCGCCGATGATGCTCAGCAAGAAATGGCGGCGCGGACCCCAGGCGTCGAGCTCCGCGCCACCCGCAAAGGATCCCAGGATCACAAATACATTCATAAACAGGACAGCCAGCGATGTCGCGATGACCGAAGCGCCGTCCGCATAGGTGAGTGTTCCGATAACGCCGATAAAGTAGCTGGTCTGAAAACCGGTGTAGATGAGGAAGCGCATTGCCACCAGGTGCTTAGCCTGCGCGGACAGCGACGAGTGGGATTTTGGAAATACAGATGCGGGCATGGGGGCTCCTTGTTGCATACGAATAGCGGGCAGCGGTCATTCATCCGCCGTCCATTAACTCAATCTATCCGTATGCCTAACTAAGGTCGCATCGAGCCCTTTCCTTACGTCTTTCCGCCCAACATGAACTACTTGGTAGATTTTAAGGCATGTCCCTAAAGTCTACCGAGGTGGTCTTGGATGAGATCGCAGATGGCTCGGGCGTCGTTGATGTTGATGGCTCGGGTCGCAAAGCCGGCGTCGAAGGCCTGACGCGCCAGGGCCTCGTTGCAGGCAAGGGCCAGCGTGTGACCGTCGACCAGGTCGAGCGAGCTCTTGCCGCGCAGACGGTCGACACCGGAGCGAGCGACCACGATGTTGTCGAAGCCCTCGGTCTTGTAGCCCTCGATGATCACCACGTCGACATCGTTGTAGCGCGACAGCAGCTCACGCGCGGGCATCTCGTCCTCCTCGCGCGTGTCGGCGTACTCCGCCCAGCGCGTGGCGCAGATGAGGCCAACGTGCTTGGAGCCGGCCTGGTGATGGCGCCACGTATCCTTAGCGGGCACGTCGATATCAAAGCCGTGGTGCCCGTGATGCTTGAGCGAACCCACGCGCAGGCCGCGGCGGGTGAGCTCGGCGATAACCTTCTCGACGAGCGTGGTCTTGCCCGAGTTTTGGTAGCCGATAAACGCGATCGCGGGGACGGCCGGAGTGGGAGCTGCGGGCGCGATGGCGGCAGGTGCGCTTGCGGGTGCGTTGCCGTCTGCGGCGGCAGCCTCAACAGCAGCGGCCTGGCGCTCGGCGCGGTCCCATATGCCCGAGCGGCCGCCCTCCTTGTGCAGCAGGCGAACATCGACGATCTCCATGCCGCGATCGACCGCCTTGCACATGTCATAGATCGTGAGGCACGCGGCGCTCGCGCCGGTCAGGGCCTCCATCTCAATACCGGTCTTGCCCGTCACGCCGGCTGTGACCAGCACGTGAAAGCCAACCTGCCCGTCCGCGCGCGCCGGCGCCCAGCCCTCGGGCACGTCCTCGGCCGGCGTCCCCGCCGGAGTGATGGGCGCAATGTCGCACTTGCTCTTGGTAATGAGCAATGGATGGCACATGGGGATGATGTCACTCGTGCGTTTGATGGCCATGATGCCCGCCACGCGCGCACAGGCAAGCACATCGCCCTTTTTGGCGCGGTCCTGCAGCACCATGGCCTGCGTCTCGGGGTGCATGAGGATGGTGCCCTCGGCGATGGCGATGCGATGGGTCTCGGCCTTGTCGGACACGTCGACCATGCGTACCTCGCCCTTGGCGTCCACGTGCGTCAGCTCGTCGCGACGGGCGTCACGGGCGGGTTCGGTGGCAGCGCTGGCAGTCGGCTGCGCGGACGCGTCGGCGTTGCCAGCATTCGCCGCAGCCGTGGCTTTGTGGGCAGACATCGCGGCCCTGCGAGCGGCCTTGGTGGCATCGGCGTACCTGCTCTTGGCCATATGATCATCCTCCGATTTGGGACATAAATCGTTGCGTGCCCTCAATTATCGCGTGTTCCTGCGGTTTGTGGGCCACGGCATCGCGCCAAATCGAAAGGACCTGCATATCATCACCACGGCGCAGGGCGTCGCGCACCGAATACTCGGCATCGCTGAACAGGCACGGACGCACGTTGCCATCGGCCGTCAGGCGCAGACGGTTGCAATTCGCGCAAAAATGGTTGGACATGGCGCTAATAAAGCCAACCGTTCCCGCCGCGCCCGGAAAGTGCCAATAGCGCGCAGGGCCCGCGCCGGCGGGGGCGTCGTTGATGTCGAGCGGTTCAAGCTCGCCCAGTCCCGCCGCGGCGGCCCCGGCATTGATGCGCGCCCGCAGCTCGTCGCTCGGCACGGTATCGCTCGCATCCCACAGCTCGGGATTGAGTGTGGGCGCGTGAGGGTCCACAGCGCAATGCGAGCTCGTGTGCTCGTCGCCAATAGGCATGTATTCGATAAAGCGCAGGTGGATGGGGCGGTCGAGCGTGAGCCGCGCGAGGGCTGCCACATCCTGGTTGAGCCGGCGCACCACAACGCAGTTGACCTTAACGGGCTCAAAGCCCCAAGCCAGCGCCGCGTCGATGCCAGCCATGGTCTGCTCGAGCCGACCCAGGCGCGTGATCTTTCCAAAGAGCGTAGGGTCGAGCGTGTCGAGCGAAATGTTGACGCGGTTAAGCCCCACATCTTTGAGCAGCGGCGCCAGCTTGGGCAGCAGGGCGCCGTTGGTGGTAAGCGAGATGTCCTCGATCTGCGGGATCGCGCGGATGTCACGAATAAGCGGGATGATACGGCGGCTGACCAGCGGCTCGCCGCCCGTCAGGCGCACGCGGCGAATGCCCTCCCCCGCTACCAAGCGCACAAAGCGGGCGATTTCCTCGGCACTGAGCAGCTCGTCGTGCGCGCGGGGCGTCACGCCATCGGCCGGCATGCAGTAAATGCAGCGGAAATTGCACTTGTCGGTAACGGCAATGCGCAGGTAGTTGATATCGCGGCCAAAGCCGTCATGTTGCACGTGCCCGTCCACGCAGCCCTCCCCTCGCGCGGCGTTTTATTCTTCGGAAAACATAATACCCCACGAGAGAATCACGCCGACACCCGTACGACAGGACAGGTCGCTTCAAGCAAAACGGACTATCCAAGCCCATCCTCGGCACCCAAACCGTCCCAACATTCGATGCTTTTTCCAATTTTGGCAAAAAACGTCGAATGTTGGGACGGTTTGTCCGCTCACAGCACCCAGCAGAAGGGCCAAAGTGTCCCTAGAGGTCCCCACTCCAGTTGCGAATCACGAATTCCCGCAGGTCATTCTGCCGTTTCTGGAATGCCTCGCTTCGGTCGCACTTGATGCCCATAGCAAGTGCGATAGCGTTCATCGCCCGGTGCAATTGCAGCTGATGGGCAAACTGAGTCCCGGTGAGGACAATCATCCTAAAGCCCAGCGCGCTCAGTACGGTCATACGCTCCGCATCAGACGCACTGCGCTGTTTATCAAGATGATCCGAGCCGTTGTATTCAATCCCCGTACCGCTCGCAGGCGCATATACGTCGATCTCGAAATACCCGGCCTTAGCAAGATACTTGAACTCGTTGGGAACATCGACCCGATGGTTGAGCTCGATCTTGGTGTATCCCAGCCCTCCCTGGGAACGCTTCGCGACGACCAGGATTGCGGTGGCCGTCTCCATGGGCGACCGCGCGCCATCGTGCACGCGCCTGAGCACGGCGGCCGCGCGTATAGCCCCCTGACGAGATCGGTTCTCATTGCAATAAGCAATCAAATCGGCAGCGGTATACCTCTGCCCCATCTCGACATAATCGTCCGTCGACAGATGATTCAAATGGTATCGGGCACAGATTTCGTAACCATATTCCAGCTGCTCGGGTTCGCTCATCCACGAACCCGCTTGGACAAAGCACATGAGCTCATCAACCACCAGAAGGCCTTCTGCCACCTCGATAAGATGGTCTGAAGGTACCGGCGCTCCAAACACGTGGCACCTAAATCCAGCCGGCGTCGAGCGCTCAAAATCGAAGTTGACGAGCGTATCGATATGATCGAGCTCTTCTCGTGGAATACCGAGCGCAACCAGATAGTCAGTAACGATCCCAACCGCCGTTGAAGCCCTCAGCCCCTTGGCATCGAGTCCCAATTTGGGCAGGCTCGCGGTCGGCTCCGCCTCGTTAGCAAGCGAGTCCTCATCGTATAGGCTGCTTGCTCGCGAGAGCGGCTCGGACGGGCGCGCCACGTTGTGGTACAACCAGGCAGTCTTATGGGACAGGACGATCGGCAGGTCCATGAGCCCTCCAATGGAGTCGGATAACCAACCTTATTCCCCTGCCCACGGATCCGCACACCTTCGTGCGCAAGAAAGCGATTCCACCCGGTCGAGTGGTAGAAAAACCATCACAACATTCGATGCTTTTCCCGATTTTGGCAAAAAGCGTCGAATGTTGTGATGGTTTGAGGCGAGGTAAGGGGCATGGAGGGTCAAAGCATCGTACTTTGCAGGGCGCGTGCCCGTATTCAATTGGAAATGACCGCACTCGGAGCGTGACTTTCTCGCCCTGCCGCCGACACAAACCTTGACTCTACAATCGTTATAGGGTTTTCACTACACTGGTAGCTAAACGAACCAAACCAGAAAGTGCCCCGCCCATGGAACACGACCTCACACGCGGCAATGTCCTCAAGACCATCGCGGTCTTTGCCCTGCCCTATATGCTCTCGTACTTTTTGCAGATGCTCTACGGCATGGCCGACCTGTACATGATGGGGCAGTTTAGCGGCGCCGCCGGCATCACCGCCGTGGGCAATGGCGCGCAGACGCTCTATATCATTACCGTGACGCTCGTGGGCCTGGCCATGGGAACGACGGTCATCGTCGGCCATGCCGTGGGTTCGCGCCGCTTTGACCGCGCCGAGACCGCCATCGGCAACACCATCACGCTCTTTATGGGTGTCTCGGTGGTGCTGGCCGCTGTCTTGCTCGCACTGTGCCCGCAGATTGTGGCGCTCATTGGCACTCCCGCCGAAGCCGTCGAAGGCACTGCCGCCTACCTGCGTATCTGCTTTATCGGCATTCCCTTTATCGCCGCGTACAACATTCTTTCGGCCATCTTTCGCGGGCTGGGCGATTCGCGCTCGCCCATGTACGTGATCGGCGTGGCGTGCATCATCAACATCGCGCTCGATTTTCTGTTTATCGGCCACATGGGGCTCGGCCCCGTGGGCGCAGCGCTCGGCACGGTGACCGCGCAGACGGCCAGCGTTGCCCTCGCGCTCATGTGGCTCAAGAGCCGTCGCACAAACATCCACGTTAAGCGCAGCGACCTGCGCCCCCAGCCCGAGGTGCTCGGCAGCATTCTTAAAATCGGCGTGCCCGTGGCTGTGCAGGACGGCTGCATCCAGGTGGCGTTTATGTTTATCACCGTCATCGCCAACCACCGCGGTCTGGTCGACGCCGCCGCCGTGGGCCTGGTCGAGAAGATGATCAGCTTTTTGTTTATCGTGCCGAGTTCCATGGGCGCTACCGTCAGCGCGCTCACGGCACAAAACGCCGGCGCGGGCAAGGGCGACCGCGCGCGTCAGGTGCTCAAGGATGCCATGACCATCTCGGTGGTGTACGGCTGCCTGATTACAGCGCTGATGTGGCTGGTGGCGCCGGCGTTTATTGGCTTTTTTGCCAAGGACCCCGCGGTGGTCGCGGCCGGTACCGGCTATATGCACAGTTATATTTTCGATGCAATCTTTGCCGGCATCCACATTTGCTTTAGCGGCTTTTTCGCTGCATACGGCAAGAGCTACATCGGCTTTGCGCACAACGTGCTGGCTGTGGCACTCATTCGCGTGCCGGGCGCGTGGCTGCTGTCGAACGCCTATTCCGGCACGCTGTTCCCCATGGGTATCGCCTCGCCGTGCGGCTCGATTCTGTCACTGATTATTTGCGTGGTGGCATTTACCGTACTCAACCGTCGCGGAGCTTTTGACAAGTTGGCAGCGTAGCGGGGCAACGCGAGATCGCCCTCATCGACGACATCATCAGCGACGACCCCACAACCTACGTGACGCAGATCACGGTACCGGTTGCCCCGTCCAAATAAGAACCGCCCGGAAGGCATCATGCTTTCCGGGCGGTTCTTCAATTTGGCTATCGATGCGCTAAGTCTGGGGCACCTGACCAGTCGCCAAGATCTGCTCGAGTGCGTCCTCATCCAGCACGGGTACACCCAGCTGCTCGGCCTTGGTGAGCTTGGAGCCTGCCTTGGGGCCGGCGACCAGGTAGCTCGTCTTCTTTGACACACTGCCCGAAACCTTGGCGCCGAGTACCTTGAGCGCCGCGCCCGCCTCGTCGCGGGTGCGGTTGACGAGCGTGCCTGTCAGCACGAAGGTCAGACCCGCAAGTGGCTGTGCGTCGGCGAGCTCGCCTGCCACGCCAGCGTCGGCTGCGGCTTGCGCGTGCGCGGCGCTCAAATCGACCTCGAGCGACAGGCCCGCCTGGCGCAGGCGCTCCAGCACGGCAAGGTTCTCGGGCACGGCCAGGAACTGCTTGACGCTCGCCGCAATCTTAGGACCGATGCCCTCGCACTCGGCGATGTCCTCTTCACTCGCCAAGACGAGCTTGTCAATCGACAGGAATCGCTCGGCGATGACCTCGCCCACGCTCTTGCCCACGTGGCGGATACCCAGGGCAAACAGCACGCGACCGAGCGGCTGGCTCTTGGACTTGTTGAGCTCGGCGATGATTTTCTCGGCCGTCTTGAGGCCTACCGGAATGGGGTCACCCTTCTTGACGCCCTTTTTGCTGTTGGAGCTGGCATAGATGCGCCCCGTGTCCAGTCCGGCGATGTCGTCGACCGTGAGCTGGTAGAAATCTGCGACGTCGTGGATCAGGCCGGCGGCGATCATCTTGTCGACGATCTCATCGCCCAGGCCGTCGACGTCCATGCAGCCGCGGCTCACCCAGTGAAGCAGGCGCTCCTTGAGCTGCGCGGGGCAGTCGATGGAGACGCAGCGGTAGGCGACCTCGCCGTCCTCGTGGACCACGGGGCTGCCGCACACGGGGCAGACCTCGGGCATGTGCCAGTCGACCGAATCGGCCGGGCGCTTGTCGAGCACCGGGCCCACGACCTCGGGAATCACGTCGCCCGCCTTGTGCACGATGATGGTGTCACCCTCGCGCACGTTTTTGCGGCGGATCTCGTCAATGTTGTGCAGCGTGGCGCGCGCGATGGTGGAGCCGGCGACCGTCACCGGGTCGAACTCGGCGACCGGCGTAAGCACACCGGTGCGGCCCACCTGGATGCGAATCTCGCGCAGGATGGTCTGTTTTTCCTCGGGCGGGAACTTAAAGGCAATGGCCCAGCGTGGCGCGCGGGCGGTAAAGCCCAGGTCGAGCTGCTGTTGGAAGCTGTCCACCTTTACGACCACGCCGTCGATGTCGTAGTCCAAGTCGCCGCGGTGCTCGAGCGCCTGGGCGCAGAACTCGTGGACCTCGGCCGGCGTGGCGCAACGGGCAACGTTGGGGTTGACGCTAAAGCCGGCGCTACGCAGCCAATCGAGGAACTCGCGCTGACTGTGGACGTGCAGCGGGTCGGTATCAGCAATGGCATAGATAAAGGTGGCAAGGTCGCGGCGCGCCGTGACCTTGGGATCCTTCTGACGTAGGCTGCCGGCGGCGGCGTTGCGCGGGTTGGCGAAGGGGTCGCGGCCCTCGGCATCGGCCTCGTCGTTCAGGCGCACAAAGCTGCCCTTAGGCATGTAGACCTCGCCGCGTACCTCAATAGTGCGCTCGCGGTCGGCGCCCATGTGGGCGAGCGCCGGCTCGGACAGGTGCATGGGCACATCCTTGATGGTGCGCACGTTGAGCGATACGTCCTCGCCCGTGGTGCCATCGCCGCGTGTGGCTGCGCGTACGAAGGTGCCGTTTTGGTAGGTAAGGGCCACGCCCAGGCCGTCAATCTTGAGCTCGCAGGTATAGGTGACGCTACCAGCGCCGAGCGCATCCTCAGTGCGCTGGAGCCACGCGTCGAGCTCGTCCAGATCCATGGCATCGTCCATGGAATACATGCGCGCCATGTGCGCGACCGGCATAAACTGCTCGCTCACGTAGCCGCCCACGCGCTGGGTGTAGCTGTCGGGCGTCACCAGGTCGGGGTAGGTCGCCTCGATTTCCTGCAACTCAACGAGCATTTTGTCAAAGGCGGCGTCCGTGATCTCGGGCGCATCGAGCATGTAGTAGCGATAGGCGTGGTAGTCGAGCTCGTGGCGCAGCTCGGCCGCACGCGCTGCCGCCTGGGCACGGGCATCGGTCGGTGCGGTGGCTTCCGCGGTCGTGGGCGTTTCGGTATCGATGTCCACGCCGTCACCAAACAGGCTCGATTGCTCCATAGCGGCACTCCTTCGCTCGATTTCAAACGGATACAAGAGTACCACCGGTCACCATGGGGCCGAATAGCCCTTTCGAACCGCACCGAATCGGCAGCCACCAGACCGGGGTGGACAGTTAGTTCAGATACGTATAAATCCTAGAGCTGAATCAGGCACGAACACCCCTGTTTCAACTAATTTGGGCTCCTCGAGACCATGTAAACGTCCCGCTCTCCCTCCCAAACGCCCATTCGAGCCCCATTCCAATCAAATAATTGCTCAAAACGCATCCTAAGCTGCCCCAGATTTATACGTATCTGAACTAACTGTCCAGACCATTACGAACCAGGCCTCTTGCCAGCCACAAGTGATCCGTTTTCCTCCGTCCCCAAGGGATCGGTACGAAAAGAGGGGGCTGCCCCGCGTTGGCGGGACAGCCCCCCTCTGGCCTCGATATGTGCGAAACGGCTCGCTAGTAACCCTGACCGTAGCCTTGACCCTGACCCTGGCCCTGCTGGCCAAGCAGCTCCTCCAGATACTGGCGCAGCTGCTCGTCGGTAATACCGCCGTTGCCGGTATCGGTCGCGCTGTCGTTCTGCTGCTGGTTCTGCAGCTCCTCGTCGGAGCCCAGCTCAACCGTGACCTTCTTCTCTTCCTTGCCGCGCATGAGCGTGATCTCGACCTTCTCGCCCACCTCGTGGCTGCGCAGCGCGATGATCAGGCCGTCGGCGCTCGAAATCTCATCGTCGCCCAGCTTGGTGATGACGTCGCCCTCCTGAATGCCGGCCTTGGCGGCAGGACCATCCTCAACGACGCTCGCCACATACGCGCCGCTATCGGTGCTCAACTTGTTGGTGCGGGCGTTAAGCGCATTGACGCTCGAAAGCGTAGCGCCCATGTACGGATGCACCGGCGTCTTACCGTCGATGATCTGGTCGGCAATGTTCTTGGCGTAGTTAACCGGAATGGCAAAACCCACGCCCGAGCTGGAGCCCGAGTAGCTCTCGATAAGCGAGTTGATACCCACAAGCTCACCGTTGTCGTTGACGAGCGCACCGCCGGAGTTGCCCGGGTTGATGGCGGCATCGGTCTGGATCATGTTGGCATAGATGGTGTTACCGTTGGTAGAGCTCATGGCCGTTGAGCGATACAGCGCCGACACAATGCCCGTGGAGACAGACTGCTCGTTGCCGAACGGCGAGCCGATCGCCATGACCCACTCGCCCACGTTGAGCTTGGAGGAATCGCCGATCTCGATCGGGGTGAGCTTGGAGGCGTCGGCGTCCTTGAGCTTGATGACGGCCAGGTCGCTCGAGGCATCGTTGCCCACGAACTCGGCCTCGTACGTAGTGCCGTCATCCATGGTCACCACGTACTGGTCATAGCCATCGACCACATGGTTGTTGGTGAGGATGTGGCCCTCGGTATCGAGCACTACGCCCGAACCGACGCTACCCGAGCTATCCGACTCGTCGGCAGACTGCGAAAGCGAGCCATTCTGGCCGCCGCTCGAAGTGGCGGTAATGGAAACCACGGAGGGCAGCGCCTTGGCAGAAACGGCCTCGGCCAGCGTGGTGTCCTCGGAGTCAATGGTGATCTTTTGCGTCGACGAACCCGAAGCACCCGCCGTCACGGCATTCTTGCCGCCACCGATATCGAGCGTGCCACTCATAATGAGCGCGATGACCAGCAGGGCACCACATGCGCAGCCGGCAAGCGCTGTGATAAAGATCGGTAGCTTTTTGGTCTTGGTCTTGACCACCGTGTGCTTGTTCACGACCTGTTGGCCGCCCAGCGGCTTGCCGGTCTGCGTATCGTAGGCCTGCACGTAGGGAATGTTGCTGTCGGCAGGCGTCGACTCCACCTGCACGCGCGGCTGCTGCTGAGTCTCGCCGGCGTTGCCCGCATCCTGGGGACGCTGGGAATCGTTCTCGCTCATGGCTGCGATCCTTTCGTCAAATAACCAAAGGCCCGCCAAACACGTGGCGGGCCATCATTGTTCACGTTGAGTTGTACCCCAATATGCAGGCGTACGTGTACGAGAACGCAATCTTTTAGGAAGGCTTAAGTTCTGCTGCAAACTCGAAGGGAACCCGCACCTGCGGCAAAACCACCACAAAGGTGCCTGTCCCCTTTGTGGTGGAAATCTAGTCCTTAAACAGATAGCCCACGCCGCGGACGGTGGTGATGTGTGCCGCGATCTGCGGACCCACCTTGGAGCGGATGCGTCGAATGTGCACGTCGACGGTGCGCGTGCCGCCGCAATACTCAAAGCCCCACACGCGGTGCAGCAGCACCTCGCGGCTGTAGGCGCGGTTGGGGTGCGTCGCCAAAAAGCTCAGCAGCGAGTACTCCATCAGCGTCAGGTCGATGGGCTCGTTATCGAGCGTCACCTGGTAGGTAGCCAGGTTGATCTCGAGGTTATCGATGTTGAGCACATCGTCGGCGGTGACGGTCTCCTCCTCGCCCATCAGGCGCTGCGCGCGAGCCTTGAGCTCGTTGGGAGTCGCCGTGGGGCACACAAAGTCGGCATGCGCGTGATTCGGCAGGCGCAAGGTACCGAGCGCCTCGTCGTCAACGATCACCAGCATAGGGACGCCGCCGCGATCGTCAAGCCACTTGGCAATCTGATCGATGCGGTCGCTGCGGATGCCGTCGGAGTCGAGGATCAGCAGGTCAAAGTCGTGCGCCGCAGTCGGCGAATCGGGGGTTGCCAGGCTCACCTCGACACCCAGGGTGGTCGTCAAGCTGCGGGCAAACTCGTGGAAGCGCGTCGTGCGCGCCATGAACAGGGCACTCTTTTCGGACATATCGGCCTCCAAAGAAATGAGCTCAATCGTACTGGAACAAGCCAGCGCGATTAGGAGTTCGCCAGGTAGTGCTTGATCTCCCACTCGGTGATCGTAGACTCAAACTTATGCCACTCGTCGCGCTTCTTTTTGAGGAAGAAGCTGTGGATGTGCTCGCCGAGGGCATCCTTCATAAACTGCGAGTCCTCAAACACGTCGAGCGCCTCTTTGAGCGAGCGCGGCAGCGGCGCGTAGCCGGCCTCGACCATCTGACGGTCGGTAAGCTTGAGCGTCTCGGCCGTTGCCTCGGGCGGGAGTTCCAGCTTGCGCTCGATGCCGTCCAGACCAGCCGCCAGCGTGACGGCGTTGACCAGGTACGGGTTGGCCATGGGGTCGGGGCTACGAAGCTCAATGCGCGTGGACAGCTGCTTGCCGGGCTTGTAGACCGGGATGCGGACCATGCTCGCGCGGTTGCGCAGGCCCCACGTAGCGTACTGCGGCACGGAGTCGCCGCCCGTGGTGATGCGCTTGTACGAGTTGACCGTGGGGTTGGTGATGGCGCTGATCTCGCGGGCATGCGCCAGAATGCCGGCCATATAGTGCTTGGCGACGTCGGAGAGATGGTACTTCTCGTCGTCCTCGCCCCAAAACACGTTGTTGCCGTCGTGGTCGAATAGCGACTGGCACAGGAACATAGCGCTGCCGTCCTCGCCCGCCAACGGCTTGGGCATAAAGGAGGCGTGGCAACCGCTCTCGTAGGCCTGCTGCTTAATGATGAGCTTGGCCGTGGTGATGGCGTCGGACATACTCAGGGCCTCGGCATGGCGCAGGCTCATACCGTGCTGCGAGCGGCCGGCGGCGTGGAAGGTGTACTCCACGGGCACGGACATCTTCTCGAGCGTGAGGACCGTGTTGCGACGCAGGTCGCGGGCGGCATCGCTCACCGAAAGATCGAAGTAGCCCACGTTGTCGAGCGGCTCGGGGGTGTGCTCGTCGGGGAAGTAGTAATACTCCAGTTCGGCACCCACGTTGAGCAGATAGCCAGCCTTCTCGGCCTTGCGGAACATGCGGCGCAGGGCATCGCGCGGGTCGCCGGCAAACGGCTTGCGATCGGGAGTGCACACATCGCAGAACACGCGGGCTACGCCGTTGTGGCTCGGGCGCCACGGCAGGATCTGGAATGTCGAAGCATCGGGGAACGCCAGCATGTCGGCTTCCTCGGGCGTGGCAAAGCCCTCGATGGCGGAGCCGTCAAAGCCAATACCCTCCTCAAAAGCGACCTCGAGGTCCTCGGGGCTAATGGCAAAGTTCTTGAGGCGGCCGAGAATGTCGACAAACCACAGACGCACAAAGCGGATGTCACGCTGCTCTACGGAGCGGAGTACGTAATCGATGTTCTGCTGGTTCATGTCGCTCCCCTTTCTTTCGGGCGGGTTTCGACTGGTCTATATCGCAGATACTATCGCAGAAAAATGTTTCCGCAGGGTTAAAGCGTATCAAGCGCCCAAAAAACGTGCGCGAACAGGGCCGTGAGGCCAAGAGACTAGCGCGAGGTCGAAGCGCGGTGTTCGATGTGGCCGGGGACCTCGATGCGCTTGGGGGCGAGCTTTGCGGCGTCGCCCACCGTAGTGGTAACGACGTCGATGCGCTCGGACAGGCGTTCGACCACGCGCTCGGCGATGGTGAGGGTATCCTGCGCGGCCGTGGTCACGCCGCCAAAGAGCACGTGGTTCCAGGGGTAATCGTCAAACGTCGCAATCTTGAGACCCGCCGGTAGCGAGGGGCCGAGTTGCGCCAGTGCCTCGGTCAGACGCAGAAAGACCAAGCCGTTGACGGCAATGAGGCCGAGCTTTTTGCCCGCGTACTCGCGGATGGCCTCGTCCAGGCGATTGACGCCCTCGACACCGCCATCGGCCAGGGTAACGACCTCGCCTGCCAGGCCGCGGCGCGAGAGCTCGTCGGCAAAGGCCTCGGCGCGCTCGCGACGCACGGGGCTGTCGTCGCTTGCCTCGGTGAGCAGGCACAGACGCTCGCTGCCCGCAGCGGCCAAGGCGTCTACCAGGCCGGCGACTAGCTCACGGTTGTTGGAGGTCACCAGATCAATGCCACCGGCGGCAACGTCGCGGTCGAGCAGCACGACGGGCAGGCGTCCCGCGGCTGCGGCGATTGCCTTGTCGTTGCCGCCGCAGGTATTGACGACCAGACCGTCCACGCCGGCATCGATAAGCCTGGTGAGCGACTCGGCCTCCTTGGCGGGGTCATTGCCGCTAATGGCCGTCATGAGCGAGCAGCCGCGCGCGGCGGCGCTGGCGGAAAGGCCCTCGAGCATGGCGCTGGAGAACGGGTTGGCGATGTCAGCCAGGATCACGCCGATGAGGTTGGTGCGCGAGCTGCGCAGATTGCGCGCGGCGGCACGCGGGCGATAGCCGGTGCGCTCGATGACTTCAGCGATGCGCGCGCGAGTTTCCTCGGTCATCTGTCCGGGGCGGTTGTTGAGATAGCGCGAGACCGTTGCCGGGCTCACGCCCGCCTCGGCGGCAATGTCCTTGATTCTCATCTGCGCCATAGCGCACCCCGTTCCCCAATTGTCGGCAGTCTGAGCCATTTTAGGCATTTTTTTTAAAAATCTCGCTTGCAAAACGTTGTAGGTGAGCAGCATCGTTTTTGCGCCTCGAGCAGATGCGATGATGGGCTAGATAGCCGAGTCTTTGGGCAGCTCGAAATAGTCGGGATGCAAGGCGATAACCGGGCCCTGCTCCTCGGGCATCAGATGCAAGTGCGTCTCTGCCAAATAGCTCGCCGTGTCGGTGTCGCCCTTCTTAATGGCCTCGAGAATCCGGCGATGCTGCCGACGAATCGGTTCCCAATCCAGATCCTGCGACACCATACGCAACCAGTTGTATCGCTCAAAATGCGTGTTGACGCTCTTCATCCAATCCCACAACATATGGCGGCCGGCAATCTCAAAACACGTCTCATGAAACAGGTTATCCAAGTCGAAAAAGCGACGCGTTTCGCGATGGTCGAGCGATTCGGACTCGGCAAGAATCTGCTCAAGCCGCTGCTTTTGCTCGGGCGTGGCGGCAGAGCAGCATTTAATAAGCACGCTTCTCTCGAGTTTCTCGCGCAAGAAGCAGGCGTTCTCGGCGTGCTCCATGCTGATTTTTGAGACATAGGTGCCGCTTTTGGGACGCGTTTCCACCAGCTCCTGCTCGCGCAGGCGCACAAAAGACTCGCGAATGGGCGTGCGCCCGATTCCTGTCTCCTTTTCCAGACCAATCGCCGAAAGGCGCGTGCCGGGTTTGAGCTCGGCATAGATAATCTTGGAGCGCAATGCGTTATATGCCTGATCTTGCAGGCTCTGATAATGCTGGTGTTGTTCCATAAAGCCCTCGAATGAAGCTCACGGTTTGTCGAATATCACCCGTAATACTATCGCATCCCCCATTCCCTCAGTTGAGGTGAAATAGGGCGCGCTCGCGTCGCCAGGATCACAAGAGCAAGCGGCGGCATCCCGAAACCCGGGACACCACCGCTATTTTGCTATCGGATGGCGCAGAGACGCCCCCTCCTCATGCACCAAGGGGTTGACTAGAGTTCGCAGGCAACCTTGTAGCCGTCGCCGATGGCGTCACGGATATTGCCGCACTTCTGGGCATCGCCCAGCACGTGGATGGCAACGCCGGCAGCGGCAAGGTCGTCGGCCAGCTTGGTGTTGGGACGATAGCCCATGGCAAGCACCAGCGTATCGGCATCGGCGATAGTGTGGACCTCGCCGTCCTTTTCGTAACTGATGGTGTCCTCGGTGATCTCGGTCACCTTGGCCTCGGTCAGCACGTGAACGCCCTTGGAGAGCATGCGCGTGATGAGCACCGCGCGACCGGCGCCGCCCTCGTTGGCGGCGAGCGTCTTGGTCATCTCGATAACCGTGACATCGCGGTTGGCCGGCGACAGGTCGTTGACCAACGGGGCCAGGTAATCGGCCGTCTCGCAGCCAACGGTACCGCCGCCCACGATGACGATCTTCTTGCCCGGGAAAGCCTTGCCGCCCAGCAGGTCGTCGGCCGTCATAACCTGCTTAAAGCCCTGCATGAAGGCCGGAGCGATGGGCTCGGCGCCATAAGCCAGGACGACCTCGTAGCCCGCGTAGTCGCGCTGAATGTCCTCGGCCGAAAGCTCGGTACCAAAGACGCACGTGACGCCTGCCTCGGCCAAGCGACGGTACTGATACTTGATCACGCGGGTGAGTTCCTGCTTTGCCGGCGGAACGGCCGCGATGCGCATCTCGCCGCCCGGTTCGTCCTGCTTATCCACGAGCACCACGTTGTGGCCGCGCTTGGCGGCAATGTAGGCTGCCTCCATGCCCGCAGGACCAGCGCCCACAACGAGCACGTTCTTGGCCTCGGCGGCAGGCTCATAGCCGGCCTCATCGCGCTCCACGTCCGGGTTGACGGTGCAGGAGATGCGCTTGCCGAACATAATGCCGTTCAGGCAGCGCAGGCAGCCAATGCAGGGGCGGATGTCGTCGGCGTTGCCGGCGGCTGCCTTGTTGCAGAACTCGGCATCGCACAGATTGGCGCGGCCCATCATGCAGATGTCGGCAGCGCCGTCCTCGATCAGTTCCTCGGCAATCCATGCCTCGTTGATGCGGCCAACCGTGGCAACGGGAATATTCACATGCTTTTTGATCTCGCGCGAGCAGGCGGCGTGCGAGGCCTGCTGCGTGCCGGCAGCGGGAATTGCAGAGCCGCGCTTGATAGTGGTGCCGCCCGACACGTGGATCATGTCGACACCAGCCTTCTCCAGGCGACGCGAGACATAGATCATGTCGTTGAGGGTCAGACCACCATCGGTGTACTCATCGCCCGAGATACGGACGTCGATGATAAAGTCCTTGCCGCAGCGCTCGCGAATCTCGGCGATAACCTCGAGCAGGAAGCGCATGCGGGCGTCGAGCGAGCCGCCATACTCGTCGGTGCGCTTGTTGTAGAGCGGAGTTAAAAAGCCGCCAAGCATGCCATGGGCGTGCGCCGCATGGACCTCGACGCCATCGACACCGGCCTTCTGCATACGCACGGCAGCGTCGCCAAACTGATGCGTGAGCTCGTGAATCTCGTCGACCGTGATGGGGCGCGGTGCCTCGCGGGCGTAAGACGGGCCCACAAAGGACGGAGCGATCAGGCGAGGCGTGCCCGGAATGTTAAAGGCCATATAGGCGGGGTGGAAGAGCTGCGGCATGATCTTGCAGCCATACTCGTGGACGGCCGCGGCGAGCTTTTCCCAGCCGGGGATAAACGTGTCGTCGTAGCAGCACATGTCACCCGGCAGATAGGTGTAGGTGGGCTCGACCGTCACGACCTCGGTGATGATGAGGCCCACGCCGCCCTTGGCACGGGCACGGTAATGATCGACCAAGTCGCCGGTCACATAGCCGTGATCGGCCAGGTTGGTAGATACCGGCGGCATAAAGACGCGGTTCTTGACCTCGGTCGTACCGACCTTGATCGGGCTAAAGAGCATCGGGTAGGCGGATGACTCCATACAGGGTTCCTTTCGTTTGAGCCGCTCGGCGGCAGTTGCTAACGTACCTATCGTATCAGTATCCGCCGCATTCGCACTCGCTCGCACTCCCCACCTTCAATCCCGACCCTCACAAAAAAGTTGCGGTGGAATACGGAGTAGATGAGGCTTTTGACAGGCAAAACAGTCCGTATTTCACCGCAACTGATGGGCGGGGTGGAATTGAGGGCTCAGATAGTCAGTCATGCCCTCATCCGCCACTCCCTCACCTACAGCGCGCCGTCCAGCATAAGGTTCACCTTGAGCACGTTGACCGTGGGCTCGCCGAACACGCCCAGGAATCGGCCCTTGGTGCACTGGTCGATGATCTCGCGCACCTCGCCTTCGCTCTTGCCCGTGGCCTTCGCAAGGCGCGGGACCTGGTACTCGGCGGCATCCGGAGAAATCTCCGGGTCGAGGCCGGACCCCGAACACGTCACCAGGTCGACGGGCACAGCGTCCATATCGGCATCGGGGTTGGCGGCGCGGATCTTCTTCACGCGCGCATCAATCAGCTGCCGATACTCCTCACTCGCCGGGGACAGGTTGGACGGGGCACCATACGCCATAAGCTCGCCATCTTCGCCTTCGAAAATTGACACGTTCTGGATGCGGCCCCACATGTGGTCCTCATCCTCGAAGTTCTGGCCGATCAGCTCGGAGCCCACGATCTTGTCGTCGACCTTGATGAGCGAACCATTCGCCTGATACGGGAACGCAACCTGGGCGATGCCGGTCACGACGAGCGTATAGCCCAGGCCGCAGACAACGGTAAACAGCGCGAACACGCCCAGTGCGCGCGATGCAACGCCTTTAAACATACAAACCTCCACTTACATAATGCCGCAGAACGCGAGCAGCATGTCGATGAGCTTGATGAATACGAACGGGGCAACGATGCCGCCCAGACCCCACACGAGCAGGTTGTGGATCAGCAGCTGTCCGGACGGTACCTCGCGGTACTTAACGCCCTTCAGCGCGGCCGGGATCAGCGCGACGATAACGAGCGCGTTATAGATGATGGCCGAAAGAACCGCGGACAGCGGGCTTGCCAGACCGAGGATGTTGAGGGCGTCCAACCCGGGGTAGATCGGCGAGAACAGGGCCGGGATGATGGCGAAGTACTTCGCCATGTCGTTGGCCACCGAGAAGGTCGTGAGCGAACCGCGGGTCATGAGCAGCTGCTTGCCGATACGCACGACCTCGATGAGCTTGGTGGGGCTGGAGTCGAGGTCGACCATGTTGCCGGCCTCCTTGGCAGCCTGGGTGCCCGTGTTCATGGCCACGGCGACGTCGGCCTGGGCCAGAGCGGGCGCGTCGTTGGTGCCGTCGCCGGTCATGGCGACCAGGTGGCCCTCACGCTGGAACTCGCGGATCTTCTCGAGCTTGCCTTCAGGGGTGGCCTCGGCCAGGAAGTCGTCAACACCGGCCTCGGCGGCGATTGCCGCGGCGGTGAGCGGGTTGTCGCCCGTCACCATGATGGTCTTGATACCCATGCGGCGCAGGTCGGCGAACTTCTCATTAACGCCGGACTTGATGATGTCCTTAAGGTACACAACGCCCAGCACGCGGCAGTTCTTGGTCACGACCAGCGGGGTGCCGCCGGCCTTGGCGATGCGTTCGACGGCCTCGTCGCACTCCTTTGAGAACACGCCGCCGGCTGCCTCCACATAGGTGCGCACGGAATCGGCAGCGCCTTTGCGGATCTCATTGCCCTCGTAGTTCACGCCGGACATACGCGTTGCCGCGGTGAACGGGATAAACTCCATACCCTTATCCTCGAGTGTGCGGCCGCGCAGACCGAACTGCTCCTTGGCGAGGACGACGATGGAGCGGCCCTCGGGGGTCTCGTCGGCCAGCGAGGAAAGCTGGGCGGCATCGGCCAGCTCCGCGGGATCGATGCCGTCGACCGGGATGAACTCGGCGGCTTGGCGGTTACCCAGGGTGATGGTGCCGGTCTTGTCGAGCATGAGGATGTCGACGTCGCCGGCGGCCTCGATGGCGCGGCCGGACATGGCCAGCACGTTGGCCTCGTTCAGACGGCTCATGCCGGCGATGCCGATGGCGGAAAGAAGGGCACCGATGGTAGTGGGAGCCAGGCACACGAGCAGCGCCACGAGCGTGGTCACGGCCGTGGGGTTGTCTATGTCGTTAAGACCGACCGAGAGGCAGGAGTAACAATACAGGGCCAGCGTGACCAGGATAAAGACGATGGAGAGGGCCACCAGGAAGATCTCCAGAGCGATCTCGTTAGGGGTCTTCTTGCGCGCGGCACCCTCGACCATCGCGATCATCTTGTCCAGGAAGCTCTGGCCGGGCTCACTGGAGATCTTGACGATGATCCAGTCGGACAGCACCGTGGTACCGCCGGTAACGGCAGAGCGGTCGCCGCCGGCCTCGCGGACTACGGGGGCGGACTCGCCGGTGATGGCGGACTCGTCAACGGAAGCAGCGCCCTCGATGACGTCGCCGTCGCCGGGAATCTGCTCGCCGGCGCGTACGATCACCAGGTCGCCGCGCGTGAGCTCGGTGCCGGGAACGACGGTGAAGTGCTCCTTGTCCTCAACGGACTCGATGCGATGGGCCTCGACATCCTTCTTGGCCGCACGCAGGGAATCGGCCTGGGCCTTACCGCGGCCCTCGGCAAGCGCCTCGGCGAAGTTCGAGAACAGGTCGGTGAGCCACAGAATGACCGCGATGGCGACCACATAGTAGGTGGGCACACCCGCGTCCTGCACACCGAAGATGGAAGCGACGGCCAGGACGGAGGTCATGACGGCGGAAAGCCACACCAGGAACATGACCGGGTTTTGAATCTGGACGCGAGGATCCAGCTTGGCAAACGAGTCGCGGACCGCGCGGCCCATCATGTCTTTTTGCATAGTCATAAATCTGCGCCCTCCTTTACGCAATCATCTGGAAGAACTCGGCAACGGGGCCAAGCGCCAGGGCCGGGAAGAAGCTCAGGGCACCGATCAGCAGAACGATGAACACGAGCAGGAATACGAACATGCCGTTGGTGGTAGACAGGGTACCGGCGCTCTCGGCGACCTTACCCTTCTTGGCCAGCGAGCCGGCGATAGCCAGCGTACCGATGATGGGCATGAAGCGGGCGAACAGCATCTCGAGGCCGAGCATGACGTTGATCCAGGGAATGTTGCAGTTCATGCCTGCAAACGCCGAGCCGTTGTTGCCGCCGCATGAGGTGAAGGCATACAGCACCTCGGAGAAGCCGTGCGCGCCACCGTTGTTGAGCTGGTCGGCAAGACCGGGCACCATGCAGGCGATGGCCGAGCACACCAGAATGGCAAACGGAGTTGCCAAGCACAGGACAACCGCCCAGCGCATCTCGCCCGGCTCGATCTTCTTGCCCAGGAACTCAGGCGTGCGTCCGACCATGAGGCCGGCGATGAACACTGTGAGGATGGCGAAGCCGATCATGCCGTACAGGCCGCAGCCCACGCCGCCGAAGACGACCTCGCCCAGAGCAATCTGGAGCATCTGGACAAAACCGCCCAGCGGGGTGTAGGAGTCGTGCATGGAGTTAACCGAGCCGTTGGAAGCAGCCGTCGTGAAAGCGGACCAGGTGGAAGAGGAGGCGATACCGAAACGGCTCTCCTTGCCCTCCATGTTGCCGCCGGCCTGGCCGTCGGTCATCTTGATATTGACCGCTCCGCCATCGGCCAGCTGCGGGGTGCCCGCATGCTCGTTGACGGCGATGATGCCGGTGAAGATCACCAGCAGGATGAACATGGCGGCAAAGATGGCCTTGCCCTGCTTGGTGTTCTTGACGCCGATACCGAAGGTGAAGCAACAGGCGGCCGGGATCAGCAGCAGGCTGGTCATCTCGATGATGTTGGTGAAGGCACTGGGGTTCTCATACGGATGGGCGGAGTTCACGCCGAAGAAGCCGCCTCCGTTGGTGCCGGACTGCTTGATGGCGACCTGGGGAGCCGCGGGACCCTGGGGCAGGAACTGCTCGGTGACCACGCGCGCGCCCTCGACAACCTTGCCGTCGACCTTGACCGTGTCGCCCTCGATCTGGGCGCCGTCGATGACGCTCCAGCCGCCGTCTGCATTAGGCTGAACAGCGACGGGCTCTACGAGCTCAGCCTTCTGAGCCGGCTGGAAGTTGGAGATGACGCCACCGGCAGCCAGGCAGATGCCGAACACGAGGTTCAGCGGGATGAGCACATACAGGACGGTGCGGGTGAGGTCGACCCAGAAGGAACCCAGACCCTGCTCCTTAACCTGACGGAAACCGCGGATGAGCGCGAACATGACCGCAATACCGGTGCCGGCGGACAAGAAGTTTTGCACGGTGAGGCCCATGAACTGCACAAAGTAGGACAGGGTGGTCTCACCGGAATAGGACTGCCAGTTGGTGTTGGTTATGAAGGAAGCAGCCGTATTGAACGACAGGTCCCATGACACACCCGGCAGGTGCTGGGGATTGCCTGGCAAGAAGGACTGAAACACCTGGAGTGCCACAAGAGCCACGAGGCCGATCCCCGAAAAGACCAGCACGCTCGCCAGATAGCGCCTACACCCCATCTGCTCTGCCGCGTCGATGCGAAGCAGACGATAGACGCCACGCTCCACAGGAGCAATCACAGGCGACAGGAACGTATGCTCACCATCCATGATATGGGCCATGAACCGACCGAGCGGAACGGCCAGGACGACGAGCACGGCAAAGTACAAGATGTACTGAATCGCAGCGTCCATAGTTTACGAATCACTCCTCATCAGAATGTAGATGTAATAGATAAGGAGTCCAATGCAGACGACTCCAATGATGGGAATGAGGATGTCCATTTACCGCCCCTTTCACGCGCGGTCCGATGTCTCGGACGCCTGCTCTCGCAAGCGTCTGGGGACAGTAAACGCTTCTAGGGATTAAAGAGGCGTGAGGGCCGGGGCTCATGTCCTTAAGATGCCGTAAAGATGCAGGTAGAAAGCACTATTGCGGCTGCAGTGCGCCTATACTCGACCTCGCGAGCATACAGTGGCGTCCTCACCGCGTATGCACGCATGGACAACGTTTCAGAAAGGCTACGCTATGCAGCGCGACGCATCGGACACTCGCGTCAATCCAGACCTCATCCTCAAGGCAATTGAGAAAGACGAGGCCGCCGATGACGCTCGGACCAGCCGGGGGCACCTCAAGATTTTCTTTGGCTACGCTGCTGGCGCAGGCAAAACCTATGCGATGCTTCAGGCCGCCCACGCCGCCGAGCGGCGAGGTGTCGACGTCGTCGCGGGATACATCGAGCCGCACGAACGTCCGGCAACTGCCCATCTTGCACAAGGGCTTGAGAACGTGCCCTGTAAACTCATCGAGCACAACGGCATTGCGCTCAGCGAGTTCGATCTAGATGCGGCTATCGAACGCGCCCCTCAGCTCATCCTTGTCGACGAGCTCGCCCATACGAATGCGCCGGGGTCTCGCCACGACAAACGCTATCAAGACGTCGAGGAACTTCTACATGCGGGCATCGACGTCTATACGACCGTGAACGTTCAGCATATCGAGAGCCTAAACGACATGGTTGCATCCATCACCGGCGTTGTCGTGAGCGAACGAATCCCCGACCGTATCTTCGATGATGCCGACCAGGTCGAGCTAGTCGACATAGAGCCCGAAGACCTACTTGAGCGCCTTCGCGCCGGCCTCGTCTACCGTCCCGCACAAGCCGACCGAGCGCAACAGCATTTTTTTACCGTCGAGAACCTCACCGCACTCCGAGAAATCGCGCTGCGCCGCTGCGCCGATCGCACCGGTCACCTCACAGACGCCGCACGCGTGCTGGGAAACCGTGACTACTACACCAGGGAGCGTATCTTGGTCTGTGTCTCCCCGGCGCCGACCAATCCCCGCATCGTCCGTGCCGCCGCACGCATGGCGAAAGCGTTTCGCAGCGAGCTCGTCGCCCTGTTCGTAGAGAGCCCGCGCACGCAAGCCATGAGCGATGATGAGCGCGCCAAGCTTGCAGCCAATATCGCCCTAGCCGAGCAGCTCGGAGCACATATGGAAACCGTCTATGGCGACGACATCGCGTTTCAGATCTCCGAGTTCGCGCGCCTGTCGGGTATTTCGAAGATCGTCATGGGGCGCACGGGCGAGCGCAGCAGCGTCCGTCAGGCCCTCTTCGGCCGCAAATCTCTCGTAGAACAGCTCATAACATTCGCCCCGAACCTCGACATTTACATCATTCCAGAACAGTCGACTCCGCCCTCCCGACCCAAAGGACGCCGCCATGCGCTCGCCCTGCAGCCGCCCAGCAGCCGAAACGTGCTTCGCACGCTGGCCCTCTCTCTTGCCGCCACGGCGATTGGCACGGCTTTCCGCCATCTGGGATTTGCCGATTCCAGCATCATATCCCTCTATATCCTCACGGCCCTGCTGACCGCCGTCACCACGACGGGGCGTATCTGCACGATCGTATCGAGCGTGCTCTCTGTAGTGCTTTACAACTTCTGCTTCGTCACGCCTCTGTTTTCGCTCGCCAGCTACGACCGAAGCTATCTGGTCACGTTCGGCATCATGTTCGCTACCGCTATGGTCGCCGGCGAGTTAACTGCGCGCATCGCCGACAACGCCCGTACATCCGCCGAGAACGCATTCAAAACGCGCGTACTCCTCGAAACGAACCAGCTCTTGCAGCAAGCCCATAGCGCGGAGGAGTGCGCCCGCGTCGCCATGAACCAACTCGTCAAACTGCTAAAACTCGACGTGGTCTTCTACCCCGCCGAACACGGCACGCTCGGCAAGGCGCTCTATGAGTCCGCTGGCACCGAAAACCGATCCGCGTCGCTGCTCACCGACTACGAGCGCGCCGTTGCAACCTGGACCTACACCAACAACAAGCGCGCGGGCGCAAGCACGCGGACCCTGCCTGAGGCGCGCTGTCTCTACCTCGCGGTTCGCACCGGCGACAAGGTATTCGGTGTCATCGGTATCGCCCTGGAGGGGCGCGAGATCGAAGCCTTCGAGCATTCGATCGTCCTATCTATCGTAGGTGAATGCGCCTTGGCGCTCGAAAGCGACCGGGCGGCGCAAGAGCGCGAAGAGGCTGCGGTCTTGGCGAAAAACGAGCAGCTGCGCGCCAACCTTTTGCGCTCCATCGGCCACGATTTGAGGACACCTCTCACGGCTATATCCGGATCTGCGGCAATCCTTCGGAAGAGCGACGAGAAGCTCAGCCTCGAACAACGCTGCGATCTTGCCGATGCCATCTACGACGACTCCCTCTGGCTTATCGATACCGTGGAGAACCTCCTCGCCATCACACGCGTCGAGGACGGCACCATTCGCCTCAACTTAACATCCGAGCTCATCGACGAAGTCATCGAGGCCGCCCTCAGCCATGTCGCCCAAGCATCGCATGGACGTACTGTCACCATCGAGCACACTGACGACATCCTGCTGGTACGTATCGACGTCCATCTCATCATGCAGGTACTTACGAATCTCATCATGAACGCCTTCAAATACACGCCCGAGGACTCGACTGTCACCATCAGTGCACGTCGCGAGGGTGCGTTCGTCGTGGTGGACGTCGCAGACGATGGGCCGGGTGTGGCAGACTGCGACAAGCCTCATATCTTTGAGCGCTTCTTCACCTCAAGCAATACGCGGCCCGTGGATTCGCGTCGAAGCATCGGCCTTGGGCTGTCGCTCTGCCGCTCCATCGTAGAGGCGCATGGCGGCGTCATCGAAGTTCGCGACAACCACCCCCATGGAGCCGTCTTCCGTTTTACCCTGCCCGCCGAGGAGATCGAGATTCATGAATAATGCCGCTAAGCCACGCATCCTCTTGGTCGAAGATGACCCGACCGTTCAAAACCTCGTTTCGACCGCGCTTGACCTCCACGGCTATGTCGTGAGCAAGGTTTGCAACGGCCAAGCCGCCATCATGGATGCGGTGTCGCACGGCCCCAGCCTCATCATGCTCGACCTCGGCCTTCCCGACATTGACGGTATCGAGGTCATCACGAAGATCCGAAGCTGGTCGGCAGTCCCCATTATCGTCATTTCGGCGCGCACCGAAGATTCCGACAAGATTGCAGCACTTGACGCAGGGGCAGACGACTACCTCACCAAGCCCTTTTCTGTGGATGAGTTGCTCGCGCGCGTCCGGGCGAATTTGAGGCGTTCCTCGATGGCGTCGGGCGAGTCGACAGAAGCGAGCACGTTCGACAACGGTCCGCTGCATATCGACTACGCCGCGGGATACGCGACGAAAGACGGACGCGAGCTCTCGCTCACCCCAACCGAGTACAAATTGCTCGTCCTTCTAGCGAAAAACGTCGACAAGGTGCTCACCCACACCTTCATCACCCGCGAGATATGGGGCACGAGCTGGGACAGCGATCTGGCGAGCCTGCGCGTGTTCATGCGCACCCTGCGCAAGAAGATCGAGGCAGACCCCTCTCACCCCAAGATGATTCAGACGCACATGGGTGTCGGGTACCGCATGCAGCGTCTCTAGCCCGCCCCACAAAAAGTTGCGGTGGAATACGGAGTAGATTAGGCCTTTGACAGCCAAAACAGTCCGTATTTCACCGCAACTGATGGGTGGGATGGAGTTAGAGGCCCAGGTAGTTGGTCATGCCTTCGACGGCGAGCTTAGCGCCTGCCACGGCATGAACCACGGTGAGCGGGCCGTTGACCACATAGTTAGCGATACCCCAAAAATTCTCTTCAACTCGCCGCGCTCGCGTCCAAATGCACAAAGCGCCCCGCGAACGGATACTCGCGAGGCGCCTGGATGCCTGGACCTTATTTGATACCGCGACCCAAGTCTTCGGCGATCTTGTCTACGCCCTTAAGCGCGGCGCAGGTTTTTTTGTTAGAACAATGCCCCGTGCAAACGCCACCCTGAGCGCAGTCGGCGCAGGTGCCCTTGCGGTAGATGCGCACGCACACGGCGGCAAACGCAATGCCGATAACAGCCAGTACAACAATATCGATAGGTGCCATAGCAAGCCTCCTCTAGTTAACCACCACTTACTTTACCCCATTCTCCACCTACCAAAAAGGGACAGGTTTATTTTGGTCGGTTTTATCTGCGGAAACGCCACATCTCCCCCACCAAAAAGCCCGAGTGTCGCTGGGACACCCGGGCTCGTGGAAAGGGGCTAATCCTTATTCGGACTTAAGCGGAAACTGCGGCGGAAGCGGTGTTGGTCTCATCCTCGTCGGTCCAAGCGTGCTTGGGCATGGGACGGAAGATCTGGAAGAGCATCGCAACCAGCAGCACGATGGCCACAACCGTCCAGATACCAAACTGGCCAAGGACAAGCAGGTTGTAGAACTGGTTGATGAACAGGCCGATGACCCAAGCGAAGGCGCACTCGTAGCCGATGGCAATCGCGGTCCACTTGCCGGAGTCCATCTGATTGCGGATAGTGCCCATGGCGGCAAAGCACGGGGCGCACAGCAGGTTGAAAGCGCCGAAGGCAACGCAGGCGCCCATAGTCGGGAACATGCCGGCAAACGCGGTCCACAGGCTCGGGTCGGTCTCGGCGGCGTCAGCAACCGACAGCAGCGAGCCGGCGGTGGCGACGACGTTCTCCTTGGCGACAAGGCCAGAGACAGTCAGCGCAGTTGCCTGCCAGGTGCTAAAGCCGAGCGGGGCGAAGATCCAAGCGACCAGGTTGCCGAGCATGGCAAGCACGGAGTAGTCCATAAACTCCTCGGGGATGCCGTCCATCGCAGGCAGGAAGCCAAAGGAACCGTTATAGCTACCAAAGTTGGAGAGGAACCAAACGACGACGGTAGACGCGAAGATGACCGTGCCGGCCTTCTTGATAAAGGCCCAGCAGCGTTCCCACACGTGCAGCGCCCAAGAGCGGATCGCCGGGAAGTGGTAGGCAGGAAGCTCCATAACGAACGGCGTCGGACGGCCGGCGAAGAGCTTGGTCTTCTTGAGCATGAGGCCCGAGGCGATGACGGCAAAGACGCCCAGGAAGTAGAAGAGCGGGCTGATCCATGCGGCGGTGGTGGAAGAATCGCCGATGATGGAGCCCATGAGCAGGGCGATGATCGGCAGCTTGGCGCCACAGGGAATGAACGTGGTGGTCATGACCGTCATGCGGCGGTCCTTCTCGTTCTCGATGGTCTTGGTGGCCATGACGCCGGGGACGCCGCAGCCCGAGGACACGAGCATGGGGATAAAGGACTTACCGGACAGGCCAAAGCGGCGGAATACGCGGTCCATGATGAAGGCGACGCGGGCCATGTAGCCGCAGTCCTCCAGGAAAGACAGCATCACAAAGAGCAGGAACATCTGCGGCACAAAGCCAAAGATTGCACCCAGGCCGCCGACGATGCCGTCGCAGACCAGCGAATCGACCAGGCCGCCGTCCTCGGTGCCGCCCGCCACAAGGGCGTCGTGCACCATGGTGGTGATACCCGGGACATAGGGGCCGTACTGTGCCGGGTCGACCGAGTCGGCATTGTCGCCCGCAGCCTCAACAGCTGCGTCATAGGCGTCGCGACCCTGACCGAGCACGTACCAGCCGTCGGTGCCGAAGAGTTGGTCGTTGGTGAAGTCAGTCACCGTGCCGCCGAGGGTAGAAACGGCGATGTAGTACACGCAGAACATGATCACGACGAAGATCGGCAGACCGAGGATGCGGTTGGTAACCACACGGTCGATCTTCTCGGAAGTGCTCATCTTGGCCGGAGCCTTGGTGAGGCACTCGTCGATGATATGCGCGATCACGCCATAGCGTTCGCCGGTGATGATGGACTCGGCATCGTCGTCGCAATCCTGCTCGCACTGGGCGACCAGCTGCTCGACGCGAGCGGCCTTCTCCTTGGTGAGGTTGATGAGCTTGCAGGCGTCCGCGTCGCGCTCGAACAGCTTGACGGCGTAGTAGCGACGCTTGTTGGCGGGAACGCTCGCCGGCAGGTTGTTCTCGATGTGGTCCAGAACGTCCTCGATGGAGGAATCGAACTTGTGCTCCGGCACCTGGCCCTTGGAAGCAGCGGACTTTTTGACCTGCTCGAAGAGCTCCTTGATACCCTTGTTCTTAAGAGCCGAGATCATCATGACCGGACAACCGAGCTTCTTGGAGAGCTTGTCCGTGTCGATCTTGTCGCCGTTCTTCTCGACCAAGTCGGCCATGTTGAGGGCGACGACCACGGGCAGGCCGGTCTCGATAACCTGAAGCGCCAGGTACAGGTTGCGCTCGAGGTTGGTGGCATCGACCACCTGGACGACGACATCGGGCTCGCCGCTCATGAGGTAATCGCGCGAGCACTGCTCCTCGGGGCTATAGGGGGAAAGCGAGTAGATGCCGGGGAGGTCCGTAATCGTGACGTTCTTGTCACTCAGGAGCTTGGCTTCCTTTTTCTCAACCGTGACGCCGGGCCAGTTGCCAACGTAGCCGTTGGCGCCGGTGATCAGGTTGAAAAGCGTGGTCTTGCCGCAGTTGGGGTTACCCGCCAGCGCGACATGGATCTGAGAATCCGCCATTCAATCCTTCTTCCTTGTGTGCCCGCGCTGCTTTCTCCGCGCGGGCTGGATAATGTGCTTCAACACTGCATCATTGAGTTAGAAAAACCTAACTTTATCTGCAGAAATATGTGCCGCCGGCCCTTACTGGACCTCGACGACGGCAGCCTCCTCCTTGCGGATGGAGAGCTCGTAGCCGCGCACGTTGATCTCGACCGGATCTCCGAGCGGTGCAACCTTTACGACCTTGAACGAAGTGCCCTTGATGAGCCCCAGGTCCATAAGGTGACGGCGAAGTGCGCCCTCGCCGTGAAGTTTGACGATGGTAGAGCTCTCGCCCACCTTAACGTCACCCAACGTCTTCATATTCTTTTCCCCCTTTCAGCTTTTATGGAATGCTGCGAACTAACCGACAGTCATGATGTGCATGGCGACCTTGGAATCGATACCAAAGCGTGCACCCAGCACGGTGACGATGATATTGGCGCCACTCGAGCTCACCACGTGAACCTCGCTGCCCTCGACAAAGCCGAGGTCCTTGAGGTGGTGCTTCATGTCCTCATTGCCCTTTACACGAGACACGTGCACGGTTTCGCCCGCTTTCACCATCGAAAGCGGCATGGCCGGCATCTGCGGTCCGCAAGACATGAGTGTGCTCCTAACGTCAGTTCGTCCTCAACATCGACGCAGCAAAAGTTAACCACGTCTATGTTCGCTACAGTAAACTAGCACGTGGCTAACTTTTTGGAAAGGGTTCCTATTCAGTTTTCGGAAAAGTTTCCTATATGCAACAAAGAAAGATGTGACAAAGGGACTGTCCCTTCGTCACATTGTTGCGCTTTAGAGCGAGAGGTTTCTGATCGACGTGACGCACGAGGCCTCGTCCACGCCCGAAACGCGGAACACGATGTCCTCGCCGCATTCGCCGTAGAGCGCCATGAGCCCCATCACATCGCGACCGTCGGTATGGCGCTCGCCGATACTGACCGACACGTCGCTACGGTGCTTGGCAATGATGTCGTAGAGCAGCGCAACCGGGCGGGCATGCAGTCCCAACGGATCTTTAATCGTCTTTGTAAACTCGACCATGTCCCCTCCCGCGGCATCGCACATTCGGCCGGCAAACCCAGCCACGTGGTAGTTATTGTAGCGTTAGATGCTTGTCGAGAGCTCCTCTGAACACCTCGTGGGCAAAAAGTGGCAAATATGAGTACTGTCACCAATTTAGTAGCAGCAAAATCGAGAGCAAAATGCCTACTTTGAGCGATTCGAAGAGGTTGAAAGCCGTCAAACGCCCTTTAAAAGGGGTTAGATAAATTGATTTTGAGCCCATTTTCGCTCAGAACAGGCCGAAAAATATGACACCTCTTTTGCAACAGTACTCATATTTGGCATTTTTTGACCACGGGGTCCAAACCGTGCCCCAAAACACAAAAGGAGGGGCCTCGTAAGGCCCCTCCTTAGGAAAAGGAATCGATTTATTCCACAGCCGTAGATTAATCCTAACCGCTACTCCATCATGTCGAGGACGGAGGGGCGAAGCTCACTCTCGGCGGCCTCGGGATCGGTCTCGCGCAGGCGGTTGATGTAGCGGTTGTACCACATCACGGCAAGGCCCAGGAAGACAACCACGCCGCCGACGTTGTAGACCAGCGTCAGCCACAAAGGCTGATCGAGCGGAATGGTGCCGCAGATAAGCACGAAGCAGAAAACCACAAGCAGGAATGCAGCAATGGCCAGGCCAAAGGTACGCGAACCCATGCGGAAGCCACGGGGAGCAGCGTCGAAGTTCTTGCGCAGCATAAAGTAAGCAAGCAGGATCAGCAGCGGCGGGAGCAGAGCGGTGGCAGCCGTCATGTTGGTGACGATCATGAGCAGGTCGTCGAGGTTACCAGAGCCCAAGGCCGGGATGATCAGGATGGGGACGACGATGGCGAACTGCAGCCAAGCGGCGCGGGCGGGAATGCCGTGCTCGTTGAGCTCGACGATCTTGCTACCAAAGACGCCCTTGGGGATCTCGGTGAAGAAGACCTTGATGGGAGCGGAGGTCCACATCATGAGGGAGCCCAGCGTGGCAGCGAGAAGGATCAGGCCAATGACGCGCGTGGACACTTCCATGGGAATGCCAAAGTGGGCAAAAACAGCACCGAACACGTCGAAGATGCCGGTGGAGATGGCAACGCCGCCCTCGGGGATGAACAGGTTGACCAGCAGCGAAGCGCCTGCATACAGAAGGCCGATGGTCAGGCCGGCGATAACGACGGTGCGCACGAAGGCCTTGACGCCACCCTTAAGGTCGTTAAGGAACACGCCGACAGACTCAGCGCCGCCAACGCCCTGGATGATCCAGGCAAGCGTACCGAAGAAGCCCCACATAGTTGCGAAGTTGCTCATGTCGGGAGCCATGTTAGCGGGGGTAGGAGCCGTAGCGAACTCGACGCCGCCAAAGGCAGCAGCCAGGGACAGCAAGATGAACACGGCAGTCAGGCCGAGAGCCGCGGTCGAGCCGAAGGAGGAAATGGAGCCGATCCACTTAGCGCCCTTGGTCGAAACCCACGTGGCGATAGCAAAGACGACGATCTCGATAATGGTGATCCACAGCTGCGAGAGCTCGGCATTGGCACCAAAGGACACGTAGCTCGCGTAGATGATGACGTTGGGCAGGACGGACGCAAAGTAGAACAGGTTAACGAACCAGTAGCTAAATGCCGTCAGGAACGCCCAGCGACCACCCATCGAGGTCTTAACCCAGGCGTACACGCCAGACTCGGAGTCCCTGTTGAGGCCGACGAACTCAGCGGTAACCAGGGTATAGGGGACAAAGTACAAAAGCGTGGCGAAGAAGAACGACGGCGCAGCTGCCAAGCCGATGGCCGCGTTGTTGTTGATGATGTTCTTGATACCGAACACGGCGGCGACCGTCATGCCCAGCAGAGCGAACGAACCAATCGTTCCTCGTTTTTCAGAGCTCATAAGCCCTCCCAATCATCCGTTATATCTCATCTAAAACCGTCCGGACTGCAAGCGCAATCGTGGACGGCGCACCTGCTAAGGGGAATGGGGAAAAGGGAGTCAACAAAGCCATCCCCCTTAACGGCGCGAAGCAAACGTCCAAACGGACGAATACTACTTGTTGGGGAAGGAATAACCTTCAACCGTCACGTGCAGTACCACGACGCGGGGATCCGCGGCATCGGCCACGACACGGTAGGCCTCGTCGATCTCGACGACGGCAACGCCGCCGGCGGGAATCGTCACGGTCTCCCCCGTACCCTCAAAGCGCTCACGATCGTCGATATCGCTGTATGCGCGGGTGCAGGTGAGGCCTGCCTTGGGGGCAACCTCGACAGTCAGGTCGCCGTCGAGCGGGGCGAGCACGGCATGGTAGCGACGGTGACCGACCAGATCGGCGGTAGCTGCCTCGTGGGCGTTCACCCACCAGTACACCAACGAGTCGCCGATAGAGTACGCCACGTCGTGCTGCAGGTCGGCAACACCATCGAGCGCCTGGCCGGTGCGCATCCACTTCTTGACGGACTTCATCTGAGCGTCGAAATCGGCGCGCGAGTTAAAGACATGCATGACTTATGCCTCCTTAATGGGTGCCAGCGCCTGAGCCAGATCGGCAGACGTCAGCGGTCGCAGGGACACCTCAAAGCTGAAGCTCTCAAAACGGGTGCGGTAGGAATCGAGAACCTCGGAACCCCAAGAGTTCGAGCCAAGGCCGAGCAGCTGGTCGTTGATGTTGACCGTGACCGTATCGCCCTTGACAAGGTCGTAGACGTGCTTGGCGTTATCGATTGCCTCGCAGCTATAGGGCCATGCCGAGAACGAGAACGGATTGGAGGCGGCGTCAGCCGGACGAGTCACCAACACGCCGTCACCGTGACTGGAGCGCAGGGCAACCCAGCGGGTACCCTCGCGGTTGGCGCAGTCCTGAGGCATAACGTAGGGCGTGAACATGTCGTCGACCGTAGTGCGATAATGACCGACCGGGTTGGCGCGCAGCGAGTCCGGATAGTTCTCGCCCGGGCCGTGGCCGTACCACTCGACGGCACGATCGCAACCGGGGACCTCGAAGGAAATGCCGATACGCGGGATGATATCCGAGTAATCGCCGTAAGGGTCGCCGGAAACCTTGAGGTCAATGCGACCGCTCGGAAGCACGGTGTAGACAAGCTCGACACGCATGCCAAACGCACGGACGGGAGGAGCGATACGCTGGCTCACGGTAACGACGACCGCATTGCCGTCCTGCTTCCAAGAAACCTTGCGGGTAGACGTCTGCATCACATCGATGAAGTTGTCCTTCCACAGGGAGTCGTACTCCTGGGCGTGGTTGTCGACAAGCGGATGCCAGAAGCCCACCTGAGGACCAGAGGCCATAACGTCGCGGCCGGATGCCTTCCAGGTGCTGATGGTGCCGCCGATCTTGCTAAAGACCACCTCGCCGTTGAGGGAGCGGATGCAGATTTCCTGCTCGGTCTCCTCGACGGTAAGCTCGGGGCGAACGGGGGCCGCAATCGCCGGTGCCGGATGGTTGGCGATGGCAAACTGGCTCGCACCCAGCTGGAACATCGGCTCGCACCAGGTGCGGGCCGCCATGGTGTAGGCATGCACGGTCAACAGGGTCTCGCCCACCGCGGCCTCGCGAATCACCAGCGGAAGCTGGACGGATTCGCCGGGAGCCACCGCACCGGGCATGAGGGTCGTGCGGCGCACCACATCGCCGTCTACCAGGGTCTCCGCCGACAGGCAGATATCCTCGAGGGTGGTAAACCAGCGCTTGTTGGTGACGGTCAGCTCGCCCGCCTCGGTATCATAGGCCATGCGAACCGGGCAGATGACCTGGCCATACTCAGTGAGGCCCGGGCTCGGCTGCTGCCAAGGGAACACCATGCCATCGATGCAGAAGTTGCTGTTGTTGGGGTAATCGCCGTTGTCGCCGCCATACATATCGTAGGCAACGCCGTCCTCGGTCACGGCTGCCAGACCGTGGTCGCACCATTCCCAGATAAACTGACCTTGGATGCAATCCCAGCGATCGAAGACCTCCTGGTACTCGGACAGGCCTCCGGGACCGTTGCCCATAGAGTGACCGTACTCGCAGTTGATGCGCGGCTTGGGGAACGGATGCTCGCCAAAGTCGTTCATCTGCGACACGCGGGAGTACATGGTGGAGATAACGTCGACGGTATCGGCGTTGCGGTCCTCCTCGTAGTGGACCGGACGACCATCGAGCTCGTGAGCCTTGGCGTACATCGCGCGGATGTTGCAGCCATAGCCGCTCTCGTTGCCCATCGACCACATAATGATGCAGGCGTGGTTGCGCTCCTGCATCACCAGGCGCTCGACGCGGTCGACGTAGGCCGGCTCCCAGGCAGGGTCATCGGTGACCAGGGCGATGTTGCCGATATTCTCGAAGCCGTGGCTCTCCATATCGGTCTCGGCGACCAGCATGATGCCGTACTCGTCGCACAGCTCGTAGAAGCGCGGGTCATTGGCGTAGTGGGAGGTGCGCACCGCGTTGATGTTGTGCTGCTTCATGAGCTCCAGGTCGCGGCGCATGCGATCGAGGCCCACGGCGCGGCCCTTGTGATCGTCGTGATCGTGGCGGTTGACGCCATGCATCTTAAAGTAGGTGCCGTTGAGGTAGATATGGTTGCCCTCAACCGTCACCTCGGCAAGGCCCTGGCGATGCGGCACGTACTCGCTGACCACGTCGCCATCGTAGACCTCAAACGTAAGGTCGTAGAGGAAGGGTTCCTCGGGATTCCAGAAGTGGGCATCGGTCACGCTGCACTCGGCATGGCCGTCGATGCACTCGCCCGTAGCCACCACGCTCTCGCCATCGCCGAGCGTAAACACAACGCGGGTAGCACCCTCGGTCACCGCATCGAGCGAGATCAGAGCGGCATCGCCCTCGCGGTGCGTGCGGAACCTAAAGTCGACCAGGTGCGCGGCGGGGCGCTGCATAAGGTACACATCACGGAAGATACCCGAGGCCCACCACATATCCTGGTCCTCGATATAGCTGCCATCGCTGTACTGCAGAACCTTGACCGCAAACAGGTTGTCGCCCTCGACGAGCGCGTCAGTCACGTCAAACTCGGCGGACAGGCGCGAGCCCTTGGTCATGCCGATAAACTGGCCGTTGACGTACAGCTCGCCATAGCTCTCGATGCCGTCGAAGCGAATGATCTCGCGAGCACCGGCGGGAACGGCGGGAAGGTTGACAATGCGCTGGTAAACACCCGTGGGGTCATCGGAGGGAACAAACGGCTGATCCACCGGGAACGGGAAGCCCTCATCGGTATAGGCAAGATTGCCATAGCCATCTACCTGCCACAGGTGCGGAACCTCAACGTGATCCCACTCGGGCTTATACGTGGAGAGCTCCTCGTTGGAAACGGCAGCAGGGCCCTCAAAGAGACGGAACTGCCACGAGCCGGACAGCTGGACAAACCCGCGCGACAGCTCGCGGCTGTACGTTGCAGCGAGATCGGCGGTCTCGTAACCCATAAAGTACGCATGGGGTGCCAGGCGGTTCCTGTGGGTGAGCGCTTGGTTTTCCCAATCGTTAATGGTGTCCATGGTGATGCTCCTTCGTCATCGTAGTGATTCTTGTGCAACCGGTTGTCCTTATCTTACGGGCGGTGCAAAATATTGTGCAACCGGTTGTCCGCTGAACGGTCGATTTGGCCGGATTAACGGTGCAACCGGTTGTACAACCGCGATACTTATGTCACCCTGAGTATCGATGTAGCGCGTAAAACATCGTCCTTAAGCTCGTGGGCAATCGCCGTACCCGCTGCTTCTCGCCTATGTAGGACGCATTCAATCGCGGCTTGATTGCAAAACGACACCGATCGCCGGGTATCGCAAACGCCGTTCAGGCGCACTATAGTAATCTGTATCCGCATTAGCCTCTATCGATAGCCACCGACCAAATTGCTCAGGAGACGCCATGACCCAACCAGCACACACCGCACCCACGCTTGCCGAGGTTGCCGAAGCTGCCGGTGTATCGCGCTCCACGGCATCGCGAGCACTCAACGATTCACCCCGCATTAGCGAGGAGACAAAAAAGCGCGTCCGCGCGGCGGCAAAAGAGGTCAACTTCGTTCCCAACGCACGCGGCAGGGCGCTCGCCGTCGGACGCACGGAAATAATCGCCGTACTGGTTACCGAGCCCCTGAATGAGCTGTTCGGCGACCCCACCTACAGTGAGTTTTTGAGCGGCATTACCGAGGAGCTCTCGGAATCGTCTTACCTACCCGTGATCTTACAAGCGTCTTCATCCCATGAGCGTAGCCGCGCACGTGAGCACTTTGAGCGCCGCTCCTTCGACGCCGTCATCGACGTCTCGCCCTACAAGGGCAGCGAACTGCTCGAAGTGCTGCGCGAGTTGAACGTTCCGACGGTATTGTGCGGCCAGCTCGAAGGCCATCCCTACCGCGATGTGTTCTCGACGGTCTATTCGGACGACGAAGAGGGCGGACGCTTTGCGGCGCTCGCCATGAAAGAGCGCGGGCGCAAGGACATCGTCGCCGTGTTGGGACCTCGAGACAATCCCGCCGTTATCGACCGCCTTCGCGGCTACCGTGCGATTTTGGGCGAAAGTCTTCCGGACGAAAACGTCATTTATACCGGGTGGAGCAGCGGAGACGGCTACCAAGCCACGCGACAGCTGCTCGCGCGCGAAATCCACGCCGACGGCGTGCTATGCGGATCGGACCGTATCGCAACCGGCGTTATCGCCGCGTTCAACGAAGCCGGAATCAGCGTGCCGCAAGACGTTTCGGTCGTGGGCTTCGATGATCATGAGGTCGCCGCCCGCACCGTTCCCGCGCTGACAACCATTCGCCAGCCGCTGCGCGAAGAAGGCCGCACGGCTGCAGGCATCGCGCTCGATATGATCAACGGCGCCGAGCCCACCACCACCGTCATGCACATGCAGCTCGTTCAGAGAGACTCGCTGTAGGAAACTGGCATGGGCCTTCGGCTGGGCCGCTTTAGCGGAAGGCTGCCCCATTCTGAATCCTACGTCAGCGCAATACCGTCGCATAAAAAACGAGGGAAGGCACGCGTCCTTCCCTCGTTGCAAGCAATTTGTGGCCGCTCGCCTACATCAAGCGCAGGCTGACGTCCTTGAGCTGGGCGCCGCTAACGGCACTCGGGGCGCCCGACATGAGGTCGGAGCCGCTGGCCGTCTTGGGGAACGCCATGACGTCGCGGATGGAGTCGGAGCCGGTGAGCAGCATGCACACGCGGTCCAGGCCCAGGGCGAAGCCGCCCATCGGGGGCGCACCAAACTTGAGAGCCTCCATGAGGAAGCCGAACTGCGACTCGGCGCGCTCCTCGGTAAAGCCCAGGAGCTTGAGCATGGACATCTGCATTTCGGCGTTGTGGATACGCATACCGCCGCCGCCGGCCTCAAAGCCGTCCATGACAAAGTCGTAGGTGCAGGAACCGGCTGCCAGCGGGTCGGCCTCGATCTTGGCGATGTCGGTCTCGGTCGGCAGGGTAAAGGGCTGGTGCTCGGCAGCATAGGCCTTGCGATCCTCGTCCCAGTGGAACAGCGGGAAGTTGACGACCCACAGGAAGTCGTGGCCCTCGCGCTTGACCTCGAGCGCATTGGCCATGTGGGAACGCATGCCGCCCAGGATCTCGTCGGAGAGCAGGCGCGGGCCGGCGGCGAACATCACAAGGTCGCCGGGCTCGACGTCCATGCGCTCGCGCAGGGCAGCCATCTCCTCGTCCGAGAAGAACTTGACGATGGGGCTGTTGATGGAGCCGTCCTCGCGGAAGGCGATCCAGGCAAGGCCCTTGGCGCCAAACGTGGAGGCCACGCCGGCGAGCTTGTCGATCTTGGCGCGAGCCCAGACACCGGCACCCTTGGCGTTGATGGCCTTGACGACAGAGCCCTCCTCGTTTGCAGCAGTCGCAAAGACCTTGAACTTGGAGTTGGCAAAGATGTCGGTCAGGTCAACCAGGTGCATGCCGTAGCGAGTATCGGGCTTGTCGGAGCCATAGGTGTCCATGGCCTCCCAATAGTCCATGCGGCGCAGCGGCGTGGGCATCTCGACACCCATGCGGCCGAAGGCGTCGGCCAGGACCTCTTCGAGCACGCTCATGACGTCGTTCTGGTCCACGAAGGACATCTCGATATCGACCTGGGTGAACTCGGGCTGACGGTCGGCACGCAGGTCCTCGTCGCGGAAGCACTTGGCAACCTGGTAGTAGCGCTCGACACCGCCGACCATGAGCAGCTGCTTCAGGAGCTGCGGGGACTGCGGCAGGGCGTAGAAGTTGCCCGGCTGAATACGGCTGGGGACGATAAAGTCGCGGGCGCCCTCGGGCGTGGACTTAAACAGGGAGGGCGTCTCGACCTCCATGAACTCACGGTTGTGCAGCGCCTCGCGGATGGCGAAGGTGAAGTCGGAGCGCAGACGCAGGTTGGCCATCATCTCGGGACGACGGAGGTCCAGATAGCGATAGCGCAGACGGGTGTCCTCGCTGGTCTCGATGCCGTCCTCGATCTGGAACGGCGGGGTGACGGATGTATTGAGCACCTCGGCGTGGTCGGTCAGGACCTCGATCTCGCCAGTCGCGAGCTTGGTGTTGGTGGTCTCCTCGCCACGGGCGCGCACGACGCCGTGAATCTTGATGGGCCACTCGGGACGCATGGTCTCGGCGATCTTAAAGGCGTCGCCGTCGGAGTGCTCGGGGTCGAAGGTGAGCTGCGTGATGCCCTCACGGTCGCGAAGGTCGCAGAAGATAAGGCCGCCGTGGTCGCGGCGACGGCTCACCCAACCGGTGAGGGTGACCTCTTCGCCCACGTTCTCGAAGCGAAGCTCGCCGCAGGTACGGGTGTGCATGGAATGTTCATCGATGGGACGGGTCTGGCTCATACCAGTGATCCTCCTTTATGGATCTGTGCCGCCCCGTGTCGTTCCGGGCGGCGTCGTACAGATTTGCCCAGCCTGCGTAAACCGCGCAGCCAGACATGGCGTTCTATCTTATCGCACTCGCGTCGATGTGCCGCGAAAAAGTGGCTCCTGCCCAAAGACTTGACGGAGACGAAACAATTGACGCACCGTGGCCGTCGCCGACGCGCGCCACGTGCGACAATGTGCCCCAATACAACTGCACTCGGAAAGGCCCGCCATGACTGCACGCCTCATCGTTATGGATATCGACTCCACGCTCATCAACCAGGAGGTCATCGACCTGTTGGGCGAGGAGGCCGGCGTAGGCGAGCAAGTGGCGAAGATCACTGAGCGCGCCATGCGCGGCGAGCTCGACTTTAAGCAGGCGCTCGAGGAACGCGTGGGGCTGCTTGCCGGCTTGGACGAGAGTGTGTTCGAGCGCACCTTTGAGCGCGTGACGTTTACCCCCGGCGCGCTGGAGCTTGTGCGATCGGCGCACAGCAAGGGCTGGAAGGTCGGCGTGGTAAGTGGTGGCTTTCACGAGGTCTCCGACAAGATCGTGGCCGCTGCAGGCATCGATTTTTGCCTGGCCAACCGCCTGGAAGTCGTGGACGGCAAGCTCACCGGCAAGCTGGCGGCAAACATTGTGACCAAGGAATCCAAGCTCATCCAGCTGCTGGATTGGGCAGTTGAGTGCGGTGTCGACATGGCCCATACCGTCGCGATCGGCGACGGCGCCAACGACATCCCCATGATCCAGGCCGCGGGCACGGGCATCGCGTTTTGCGCCAAGCCCAAGACGCGCGAGGCCGCCCCGTTTGCCATCGACGAGCGCAACCTGATGCTCGCCATGGACATCATCCTGCGCGACTAGCCGATCCATCTAACAATTGAATCAGTCTGTCCTATAGTTTCCGAACAATTTTGTCTTAGTGTTCGGAAACATACCCTTTGAGTGCTAGACTTTGCGCCGTCGAAGGGAACATATATGGATAAGCGAGATCTTGAGCAGCTGCTGAGCGATGTTGCCGGCGGATCAGTCACCCCTGCCGACGCGCTTACGCGCATCCAGACGGCTCCAACCGCCGATCTGGGTTTTGCGCAGCTCGATCTTTCGCGCGGGGTGCGCCAGGGAGCCGGCGAGGTTGTCTACGGCGCCGGTAAAACCGCCGAGCAGATTGCCGCCATTATCGAAGCGCTGCACGATGCCGGCCAGGAGCGCATCCTGGTCACACGCCTGGACGCCGAAAAGGCAGCCCGCACCTCGGAGCTCCTCGACAACGGCATCGACCTGGGATATGTCCCGGACGCACAGCTCGCCCTCGTGGGAGGCAAGCCCTCCCCTACCGGCAACGGACGCATCGTCGTCGCCTGCGCCGGTACGAGCGACCTGCCCGTCGCCGAGGAAGCCGCATTGACGGCCGAGTTCTATGGCAACGAGGTCGACCGCCTCTACGACGTGGGTGTCGCCGGCCTGCACCGTCTGCTCGCGCATGCCGAGGAGCTTGCCCAGGCACAGGTGGTCATCGCCATTGCCGGCATGGAGGGCGCACTGGCGAGCGTTGTCGGCGGTCTGGTGAGCTGTCCGGTCATTGCCGTTCCCACCAGCGTGGGCTACGGCGCGAGCTTTGGTGGCGTAGCCGCACTGCTCGCCATGCTCAACTCCTGCGCCAGTGGCGTTTCGGTCGTCAATATCGACAACGGCTTTGGCGCCGCCTACCAGGCAAGTCTTATCAATCATCTGAGCGCCGGCACACCTCGCGCCCGTTAAGGAGCATTTCATGTCCAACCATCAGCACACGCTTATCATCGACGGCACCTCGGGCATCAGCGGCGACATGACCGTCGCGGCCCTGCTCGACCTGGGCGCCAGCGAGGAGCACCTGCGCGAACAGCTCGCCACGCTGCCGGTCGACGGCTTTGAGATTGCCGTCACGCGTGCAAACAAGCATGGCATCGACGCCTGCGATTTCGACGTCCAGCTTGCAGAGGAGCTCGAGAACCACGATCACGATATGGCCTGGCTCTACGGCAACGAAGCAGCTGCCGAGCACACGCACGAGCATGAGCACCACCATCATGACCATGGCGAGCACGAACACGAGCACTGCCACGATCATGACCATGAGGCCCACGGTCATGGCCACGAGGGCCACCATCACGCCCACCACCATCACCACCGTTCTTTGGCGGATGTCACCGCCATCATCGATGGCTCACGGCTAAGCGATGGTGCCAAGCGTCGTGCCCTCGCCATTTTTTCCGTACTCGCTGATGCCGAGGCAAAGGCTCACGGCAAAACGCCCGACACCGTCATGTTCCACGAGGTGGGCGCCGTCGACTCCATCGTCGACGTCTGCTCTGTCGCCATCTGCCTCGACGATCTGGGTATTGAGGAAATTGTGGTCGAGTCGCTCTCCGAGGGCCACGGAACCATCCGTTGCGCCCACGGCCTCATGCCCATTCCCGTCCCCGCCGTTGTCAACCTATGCCAAGCAGGCAATATCGCCCTCACGCCCGCGCCGGTCGCCGGCGAGCTCGTGACGCCGACGGGCGCCGCCATCGTCACCGCGCTGCGCACGTCCGACCAACTGCCCTCACGCTACCGCATCGAAGCCGTCGGCTACGGCGCCGGCAAACGCCCCTACGAAGGTTGCTCCGGTACGCTCCGCTGCCTGCTCGTTCACGCGGACGCATAGCCATGGATGCCCGCAAGGCAAAAAGCCGCGCTGCCATCGTTACGGCGTTCTCCGAGCTCCTGTGCGAGAAAGACTACGGCAAGATCACCGTCGGCGACATCATCGCTCGTGCCCACGTAGGTCGGGCCACGTTCTACGGGCTCTTCAAGAGCAAAGATGACCTGCTCGCTGAGCTCGTGCGCGATATCTGCACCCATGCCCTCGACGATGACGGTACGCCCCTCGATGACCCACTCGTACAGGTCGAGCATATCCTCAACAACCTCTGGAATCGTCGGCAGGGTGTACGGGCACTGGTAGCCGGCGCCGGCTCACGCGTCTTCGCCGACTGCTTACGCAAGACCATCATGTCACGAGCAACCGAAACCGTCCCTACCGACCCAAACGGCCCCGCCGCCACCATGGACCGAAGCTTCCTACTACACCACATAGCCTCAAGCTTCGTAGGAATGGTCCAATGGTGGGCCTGGCACAACTTCGAAGCAAACAAAGCCGACGTAGCCAAAGACTACCTCTCAGCCATACAACCCCTCTTCAACTAAGATAGCCTCTCATTCCAAAGTCTCGCCCCCCATCTCAGGGCACCAAAAAGCAACGCGCCCATCCCATCCCCAAGTCACGCTTTCTTGTAAGGGCACCCAAAAAGCAAAGTACCCCTCCCATCCAAATTCAGATATATGTTGGGTTGCTTGTTCCAATCCAACTGGATTCCCGCAGGGTCCGGCATAGGTTAACTTTCCGCCGCATTCCGCAGGACGCAAGAAGCTCCCGCCGCACGAAGTGCGCAGCGGGAGCTTCTTGCATGTCCGAGGACGCGGCGGAAAGTTAACCTATGCCGGACCCGGACGTTATATCAATTGCCTTCGACTAGAACATGCCCAGGAAACCATGCACAAACAGCGCGGCCACGATAGCACCGACAAACGGCGCGATGCCAGGAACAAGCAGACCATACTTCCAGTTGTTGTCAGCCTTGTTCTTGATCGGCAGCACCTGATAGGCCATGCGAGGACCAAGGTCACGAGCCTGGTTCATGGCGAAGCCGGTGATGCCGCCCATGCCCATGCCAACGGCCCAAACGATCAGGCCGACGCAGATGGCGAGCATCAGAACGTTCTCGCCGGCGCGGTTAGCGGCAGCGAGGATGGCGCTGATGAACACAAAGGTGCAGATAGCCTCGCAGAAGAAGTTACGGGCATAGTTCGTACCCTCGGTGGTGGGGTTGGTCGAGAAGATGTTGCGCTGGGCAATAGGGTCGACGACGCCCTCGGAAGCCTTGAACTCATCGGCATACATAAGCCAAGCGATTACGGCGCCCACAAAGCCGCCGAGCATATCGGCAATCATGAAGGGGATGCAGCTGCTCCACGGCACCAGACCGACGATGCACTGGGCAAGCACCATGGCGGGGTTCATGCACACGGCGCCGCCAAAGACAAACAGGCAGACCGAGATGCCAAAAGACCAAGTGGTGATGGCAAACATATGGCCGGAGCCCTGATACTTGGTGCCCTTGAGCACCGTATCACAGTGCACGCCCACGCCAAAGATGATCATGAGGGCCGTTGCGCCGAATTCGCAGAGGAGTTTGGTAAGCATAAAACCTTATCTTTCTTGTCGGTTATAAACGATTCGTTTAGGCCGCGCACTAGTGCTGCGCGACGACAACGCCCAGGCCATCGGGAATGACGGCAACCTTGGCATCGGCACCCTTCATCTCAAAGGCGAGCTTGAGCGCCTCCTCGATAGTGTTGACCGGCGTCATGTGCATATCCTTGAGCATCTGGTGATCGCACAGGTCGGTAACCATGATCACGGGATGATGTGCCAGGATGCGAGCGAAGATCTGGCTCGTCCACTGGTCGGGCAGGGTCTCGTCCTTAGGACGATCGATGCAGGCACGCTCAAACTCCGCCGGATCGTTGTCGGCGATGTTGTGATAGAAGCCCTCGCCGCCGTGACCGTCGGCACAACCGGCGACGTCGATGATCACACCGCCCTCGGGAAGCGTGGCCTCGGCAGCGCACATGCCCTTCACAGCCTGATAGATGTTCTGATCGAGGGGGTAGCCACCATTGGTGGTGATGGCAATCTCGCACTCGACGGGCTCAACGCCGGCAAGGCTCTTCACGAACTCGCAGCCGGCCTCGTGCGCCTTGTGGATATCGCCGGCAAAGGAGCCGATGACCTCGTGCTTGCCGTTAAGCACCACGTTGAGCACAAAGGCAAGGTGAGCCATCTCGGCGGCGGCAAACATGTCCTCGCTCACGTGGTTGTGGCACAGGTTGCCGGCACGCGAATGGGAGTCGTTCACAAACTGACCGTTGTGGTTGTACATGATGGTCTTGTAGCTGGCGATGCCAGGCAGGACGGACTTGCGGCTACCAGAGAAACCGGCAAAGAAATGCGGCTCAATGAAGCCCTCGGCAAGCAGCAGATCGCAATCGGCAGCAATCTTGTTGATGATGCACTCGCCACCAGAAGGCAGGGTACCGATCTTTTTCATCATGCTGTCGTCGGTCGCGACATGCATGACGATCTCCTCGTTAGCGACGATCTCCTCGCCATACTTGTTGACGAGCTCCTCGTGCGTCGACGGACGGTGCATGCCAGTTGCAACCAGAATGCGAACGCGCGCCTCAGGCGCAGCGGAGTGGATGTGATGCAGCAGAATAGGCATCGTCACACGCGAGGGAACGGGACGCGTATGGTCGGAGCTAATGATGACGATATCCTTTTTGCCAGCACAAAGCTCCTCGAGCGAAGGCGAGCCATAAGGGTTGGCAAGCGACTCCTCTACCAACTCTTCCTGCGATTTCGTAGTCTTAAACTCGTTTTGATGACCTTCCATCACGCCTGCGAAGTTCTTGTCCTCGAGCTCCAGATGCAACGTCTTGTGGTCAAACGGCAGTTCACATTCAAACAATGACGAGCGCCCTCTTTCTTTCAACTGACACACTAGATAAACCGTTGGAAGGATACGCCGCTCACCTAAAAACACCACCGTCCACCGACTCATTAACACAACGTTCATATTTGACCCACAACAAAACGGCCGCGATCCCAAAGGGAACCGCGGCCGCCTGTCAAAGACACTATAGACAGGATGATTTACGCAGCGCCGAGGCAAACATCTACCCCGAGACGTTCGCACGTAAGCCATTTTGCATAAATGCGTTAATTAATTGCATAAAATGGCGAATGGATTTCTAGCCGTAACAGGGTGGTACCCTCCGGAGCGTGCATTTTTGCGAGTATTCAGCATCGCGAGATAAGATTTTGGTGTCAAAAGTCTTTCAAAAGGTAGATAGTCCTCATGACTCGTCCCATCTGGATAGCATGCGGCGAGAAACCAGCCATATATGATCGTCGCCAAAGCCCAATCATCGTGCAAAAGCATCAACAGGGGCCGCGAACGTCACCCATAGCCTTATGCACCAATCTTTGGCTGCTGAAAACTCCGTTTTTTGCACGTCGCCCCAAGTACCACCCTCACCCAGCGGCTGATCCGCCGAAGGCCGGACATCGCAGGGTCCGCCATTAGTTTACTTTTAGGCACACTCCGCAGGACGCAAGAAGCCCTCGCCGCACTCCGCATCAGGCGCGAAGCGCACTTTATTTTCATCAGCTTTAATCCCCGAAGACCGAGGACGAAGGGACCCGACGGGTTTCCCTCTGAATGCATTCCGCAGCACGAAGCCCCCTTATCCGCAGCTCCAGAGGAGCAGGATAAGGGGGCTTCAAGTGCGAGGACGCATTCAGAGGGAAACCCATCGGGTCCCGGTGAGAGCCACAGGGCTATCGATTACCCCGTGTTCTGCAGTCCTGCCGAGACGCCGGTCACAGTCGAAAGAATCAGGCTCATGTACTCGGCCTTCTTCTCCTCGGCCATCTCGTCCTGGTTCATACGCACCTCGCGAAGGGCGCGGACCTGGGCGATGGACAGGGCGTCGACATAGGGGTTACGCACGCGGACGGCGCAGCCGAGCACGCGGCGGCGCTGCAGCGGCCACTCGTCACCGACGATGGCAAGGACCCACTTACGCGTGAGCTGCATCTCGGTGAAGACCTTCTCGGACAGATCCTGGCGATCGCCCAGGTGCAGATACATCTTGGCGATGCGCTGATCGGTCTTAGCGATCGACATCTCGATGTTGTCAATGAACGTGCGGAAGAACGGCCACTCCTGGTAGGCAGCCTTGAGCTGGTCAAGATCGCCAAGCTGCTCGCAGGCGGTGCCCAGACCGTACCAAGCGGCCAGGTTAATGCGCGCCTGGCTCCAGCTGAAGATCCACGGGATGGTACGCAGGTCGTCGAGCGACTTGGCACCCAAGCCGCGCTTGGCGGGACGCGAGCCGATCGGCAGCAAGCCGACCTCGGTCAGCGGCGTCACGGTCGAGAACCACGGTGTAAAGTCCTCGGTGTTCAGCAGGTCCAGATAGCGCTCGTGGCTTGCGGTGTTGAGCTTCTCGGCCATATCCCAGAACTTCTGCGTGGTCTCGGTGTTGGTCTTCTCAACACTCGGGGCCGACTGCAAAAGCGTTGCGGCGGCAACGGATTCAACATGGCGCTGAGCCAGCGTGCGGTTGCCGTAACGGGCAAAGATGACTTCGCCCTGCTCGGTGAGCTTAAAGAAGCAGTTGACCGAACCCTTGGGCTGCGCCAGCACGGCCTTGTTGGCCGGGCCGCCGCCACGGCCCACGGCACCGCCGCGGCCGTGCATGAGCACCAGGTCGATATCGTTCTTCTCGGCCCACTTGGCGATGCGCTCCTGCGCGGAGTGCAGCGCGAGCATGGCCGTGGTAGGACCGGCATCCTTAGAGGAGTCGGAATAGCCCAGCATGACCTCCATGCGGCGGTTGGTCTGGGCAAGGCGTTTTTGCACCACGGGCAGCGTAAGCATCTGGTCGAGTACGTCGACGCAGCCCTCGAGGTCCTCGAGCTGCTCGAACAGCGGGATCACGTCGAGCTCGGGAACGTCCTCCTCGTGTGCGAAGGACAGGTGGGCAAGCTCAAAGACGTCGGCCACATGCTGGGCGCTCTTGGTAAACGAGATGATGTAGCGGTGCGCCATCTTCTTGCCGTAGCGCTTTTGGATGGAACCGATAGCGCGGAAGGTATCGATGACCTCGCGCGTCATGGGCTGCAGGTCGCCATGGATACCGTTCTCGTGGATATCCTTGAGGGCGCGGGCGTGCACCACGGAGTGCTGACGGAACTCCATCTCGACCATATGGAAGCCGAAGGACTCGACCTGCCAGATGATGGTTTGGACCGGACCGTAGGCGGCACGGACGGCACCGCAGGCAGCAAGCGAACGCTGGACGACGCGCAGGTCATCCAGGAACTCGTCGGCGCTGTGGTAGATGGTGTCGGTGATGCGGCGCACGGTGGCGTTGAGGCGGTCGGCCATGACGAGCATGACGGCGCGATGCGGCTCGTGCTCGGAGATCAGCTCGGCGCGTGCCGTGTACTGAGCGCTCATCTCGACCTGATGGTTCCACAGGTTCATGAGTTCTGCCGACGGCTTGCTGTAGGCGGCCTCGAGCGTAAGGTTGCGGCCGATGCGGCGGCACTTGTCCTCGAGCTTGAGCACCATGTGCGTGAAGTACTTGGCGGCGACCTCGCGGCTCACCTTGGCGGTAACGTTGGGGTTACCGTCGCGGTCGGAACCGATCCAGCTGCCGGGATGGAAGAACGCCGGGCACAGCGGCGGCACGGTGCCGGCCTTGTCGCCCAGCACCCAGTCGTCAAAACGACGGTAGATGACGGGGATCACATCGAACAGTGTGTTATCGAAGATGTCGATGATGGTATCGGCTTCCTCGACCGGCGTGGGCTTCTTGAGCGCGATGGGGCTCGTGCGCACCAGAGCGTCAATCTCCTGCAGCATATGGCGCTCGTTCTCCACCAGGTCGGAGCCGCCCAGGCGCGGACGCTCCTCCAGCAGGTTGGAGATACGGCGAATCTTGCCCTCGACGGCCTTACGACGGGCCTCGGTGGGATGTGCGGTAAAGACAGGGTGGAACTCGAGCTTGTCGAGCAGCTCGTTGGCGCCCTCGACACCCATCTCGTTTACCAACTGGTGATAGGCGACGGTGAGTTCGTTGGCGGGATCGACCTCGGTATCGGTCGACGCACCTGCCTCGCGCTCGCGCAGCTGCGCCACGCGGTAGTTCTCCTCCGACAGGTTTGCCAGATGGAAGAAGCTCGTAAAGGCGCGAACGATGACCTGTTGCTTATCGAGCGGCAGACTGTCAATCAGATCGACGACCTCACGAAACGCCACAGCAGTAGGCTCGTCGGCGGTGGGCACGCCCTGCTCGTCGACGGACTCGTCGGCAGCACGGGCGCCGGGGTTTCCGGCATTGGCCACAATCTCGGCCGTCAGGATCTTGTCGAACAGGTCCGCGATCTCGGGATCATACTCGCTAAGCACACGGCGCTCCAGGCGCAGGAACAGCGCCAAGTTGTCGCGCAACTCCTCGGGGATCTCGATCTCGGCGAGACGCTCCCTGGACTCGGCATTCGAGCCGATTCGGTTAACGAGGCGGTTGACCACGGCAGCGACGCGCGCCGCGGCTTCGGGTACAGACTGGTTGCTTAGGTTCTCAGCCACGTTTCCTCCCATTCCTCCTTCTATGCACGTAACATGCGGTATTCATTATAGGCGCTTGAGAAATACTTTCGACACTGATTGCGCTTTACCACACAAAAGTATTTTCTGCATTGCAAGGGTTTTTGCTCTAAATGGTCGTATTTCTCGGTGGACGGCATACACAAACGGGGGCATTCCGCATAAATGCGAAACACCCCCGTAACAATCGCTCGCAATGAACGGGACACCAAAGCGGGTCCGCAGCTCAAAAAGATGCGCTACAGGCGCTCGCGAACCGCCTCGACCACGTTGGCCAGATCGACCAGTACCTCGTCATGGCTCTCCATGTCGCGTACCTTGACCTTGCCGGCGGCAAGCTCGTCGCCGCCCAGGACCAGGATGAGTTTGGCGCCCACCTTATCGGCCTGCTTGAACTGGGCCTTGAGCGAACGGCCCTGATAGTCGGCCTCGGTCACGATACCTGCGGCGCGAAGCTCCTGCGTAATGGCAAAGATGTTCTGGCGCAGCTCCTTGCCGGCGTTGGCGACATAGACGCACGGGACCTCATCGGCACCCAAGTCGTTACCAAAGGCCTGAAGGGCCAGCAGCGCACGCTCAAAACCGACAGCGAAGCCGACGCCCGCCGTGGGCTTGCCACCCTCGAGCTCGACCAAGCCATCGTAGCGGCCGCCGCCGCCGGCGGGGCCGCCGCCCGGGCCCGGGGGACGAGATGT
>OBUQ01000276.1_pt1 | contig 55819 bp, 53 predicted proteins | sample 1494951 | NCBI WGS metagenome assembly OBUQ01 (sample SAMEA2579938, study PRJEB22360) | human gut metagenome | biome: human gut; feature: human-associated habitat; material: faeces | place: Denmark | collected 2008/2010
GTCAAGGATCGAAAAGTGAAATGGGGAGGGCAAAAGGCGCCTGCCGTAATGGCGACTACCGCTAAAAATAACTTATAGGTAATCTGGCGGAGCCAAGTACGTAAACAGTTAATTAATAGTGCGGCACAAAGAGGGATAAAAGTGTATCCCAACAGATTTGGATATAGAGTGCCGTATCCGATGAATCCCATGGGGAATTGAGGGAAAGCCAGTGATAGCGGGATAGATAATGTAGTTGCTACCTTATTTCTGGTGACTTCCGAAGTAAATGTGTAAATGCTAAGTGGCCAAACCAAGAAAGCAATTACAACCGTTAATGCGTTGGTAGCCACAACCACGGATCTACTGCAGGTACTAGCTATCAAGGACACAAGGCCATGCCAAGCGGCCGGATAATAACCGCTGGGATCAGTTCCGACAAGGTTCGTAGCTAGGGTAGAAGCGTTACCGTTTTGGGTGAACATCATCGCCAGATTTAGATGAAATGCGTTATCCCAGCTCTGAGCGAATGCACCCGGCAGTTTAATGACAGTAGCGAACCAGATAGTGGTAAGTACGAAAACCGCTACAAAAGTGGCAGGGATATGCCAATTGTTCTTGGGGGTGGGAGACGTTTGTAGGGAAGTATCTTTTGGGAAATGACGCGGAGTGGAAAGAAACTTCCGACGAATAAACTTCCCCATCCAGCAGACCAACAGGAGCAACAGGGTGGCCGCTAGCAGCGGCAAAAATCCCCAGGTGATCCCGATTTTTCCTGCAGCAATCGCAGTTACACTGGCGATGGTGACCGAGGCTGCGGGGGCCCAAGCCCAAAGCCATTTATTCCGTAAGCCTATAAACGAACCGACGACTAGTCCCGGAAGGAACACTATAGCTAAGGCAACCAATAATGGGAGCGGAAATAACCACCAGTTGTAAAAAAACTGCTCCGGAGTAGCTGGGCTGAAAATATCCATAGAATCGAGGTGAAGATTTAGCGGGACGCCCGGTTCCCAATAACCATGCGCGGGGTACCTTTCCACAGCTGAGGATCGGTTACCCGGCGGCCATCAAATAGTAGCTTGATGCCGGGCAGATCTTTCGCGCTGATGGTTTTGTATTCGGCATGGTCAGCCTGCACGATGGCGGCGGTAACTTCTTCTCCTAGGTGGTAGGCATCCCAACCGAAGCCCGCTAGTTCCTCGTCGCTAAACATGGGGTCATGAACCAGTACCTTCGCCCCCCGCTTGCGCAAGGAGTCAACGGTAGCGAACACTCCCGAGAACGCGGTTTCTTTAACAGCACCCCGGTAGGAAGCACCCAGTACCACCACCTTTACGCCCTTGAGATCCCCTAGCACTTCCTCAACACGGGAAACTACGTATTCGGGCATCCCAGCGTTATAGGTACGCGCGGTCCGAACCACGGAGGCATCAGGATCGGTAGATAGATACAGGCGCGGGTAAACCGGAATACAGTGTCCGCCAACCGCAATCCCGGGGCGGTGAATGTGAGAATATGGTTGCGAGTTGCAGGCATCGATTACTTTTTGTACGTCAATACCAACTTTGTCCGCGTAGACGGCGAACTGGTTAGCTAGCCCGATATTAACGTCACGATAGGTAGTTTCTGCCAGTTTCGCCATCTCCGCAGCCTCGGCATTGCCCATGTCCCAAACCCCGTTTTCGCGAGGCAGATCGGGGCGCTCATCAAATTGCAACACGCTTTCATAAAAATTGATTGCCGCCTGGGTGCCCGCTTCGGATAGTCCGCCGACCAGCTTAGGATAGCGGCGCAAATCCTGGAATACCCGCCCAGTTAGTACCCGTTCGGGAGAGAACACCAGGTGGAAGTCTTCGCCCTCTTTCAAACCAGAGATCTCTTCGATCAGCGGCTTCCAACGGTTTCGGGTAGTGCCCACCGGCAGCGTGGTTTCATAGGAAATTAAAGTTCCAGGGGTTAGATGCTCCGCCATGGAACGGGTGGCTTGATCCATCCAACCAAAATCTGGCTGCCAGGTTTCGTCGTTGACAAACAGGGGAACTACCAAAACGATGGCATCTGCATCGGGGATAGCGTCTGCGTAGTTGGTAGTAGCGCGCAGTTTTCCCGCGGGTACCAGCTCAGAGAGTTTTTCTTGCAGGTGAGCTTCTCCCGGGAAAGGCTCTTTAGCCTGGTTAATCAGGTCAACGGTCTTCTCGTTAACATCGACCCCAATCACGTCCTGTCCGCTAGAGGCAAACTGTACTGCCAGGGGCAAGCCGATTTTTCCCATTGCCACAACTGCTACGCGCATGAAAACTCCTTTGAGGTCTTCAACAACTCAACAAACTGTGAGTCTATTTTACGCGGGAATGGGCAAACAGTTCACATTCCCTGCTGAGAGAAAATAACTTATCCAGGTTTTCGCTGCTCACGTAGTCCCTGTTTCTTTTAATGATGTAAAAATTTTAATCTAAACTGTATATACTGCATATTGTCCCCATACAGATCGTGGAGTGAGGTCTCAGTTATGACTGGTAAAAGCAGAATGATAAGAGGGCTGACCTGTTTTACCGCAGCCGCCAGTTTAGTTTTGGCAACGGTGCCCGCCTATGCTGCGGAAGTAACAACTCCACCAGCTCCGCAGTCTCCTTCATCTACAGAAAGTGCTAGTACGGACGGTGTAAACACGCCGGGTCCATCCCAAAGCTCTAACGATTTTGCCGACAGAAGTGGTAACGATGGTCTGGAGATTCAGGATTCCGACTCTGAAACCTCTAGCCCCCAGGCGGAGGCCCCTACTCCCCAGGCGGAGGAAAGCTCGGTTCAAGTTCCATACACCGGATCATCGGTTTTACCGGGTTCTCTGCCTCCAAGTAATAACGAACCGTTGACCAATTCTCGTTATTCGGGAATCAGCATTTATTACAAGAAACAGATAGGTCAGGGTTGGGGCGCTAACGGAGTTCTAATGCTGAATAATTACCTAGGTAGTGGACACGCTGATCTTTTATATTTCATTCCGCGTAACAATGATATTATCATTCGACTCTACTCAGGAACTCCTGGTGGGGGAGTGAGTGCCACTGCTAATATTGGTCAAGGGTGGGGAACTTTTGATTATGTGGTGGCAGGTGACATAAACCAAGACGGCAAAACAGATTTATTGGGTAGAAAAACCAATGGCGATCTTTACTACTACGAGGCTCGTAAAGGGGCTATGTATTTTAAACCCGGGGTTAAAGTTGGTAACGGCTGGTCTGGTATGCGTTCTTTGACCTTTATGCCTCGCACCATAGGTAACAAAGCTGGAGTTCTAGCGGTGGATACTGCTGGACGTATGCATATTTATCCTTTTGCCAATAATAGAGGGAATTTTGCAGGCTCGGTCAAGCTAGGATACGGTTGGAGCCGTTTTACCAGAGTGATGGGCGTTGGGGACGCTGATAGTAACGGAAAATCAGATTTCTTGGCGACTGATTCTTCAGGCTATCTGTATCTTTATCGCGCCAACTCGGCTGGGACTGATTTTGCAGCTGCTCAGGTAGGTCACGGCTGGAATGGAATGTCCCAGATTCTACCTATTGATATGTCGCAAGGTGGGGGGATCACGGCAGTCGATAGTAAGGGAAAACTCCATTACTATACGGTACACCGCCACAGTTCATCTCCCCAACCTGGATGGCGTCCCCCGGCCCGTTATTTGCAACCCGTTAGCGCAATTCGCCCAGCGGGATCAACGGTGGTGCCTCGCCTTGGCTGGAATGGCACCAAGGTACGGGAAGTTCGCGGTCGCCTAGTAGGGACACCGCCTTTGAATTCCAGCATGACTTTTGATAAACGTACGGAAAATGCGGTCAAACGTTTTCAGCGACGGTACAAGTTAGGCGCTAACGGAATTGTCGATTATCGGACTTGGGTAAGGATGACTTCTCGCTCTTGGACTATGGATAATTTCCGTATGACGCCAGTGCCTTTAAGCGCTAACCGTAACCAACGGCTTAACGCGATGCTTACCTTTGCCAGGAAACAAGTTGGAAGTCCTTATACTTGGGGAGGTGCTGGTGGTTATGTAGATGGTTATGACTGTTCCGGTTTGGCTCTCCAAGCGATTTACCGGGCAGGACTTGACCCACAACCCATCAACGTTATTGCCCATGCAGCGCCTACCTATCGCAGTTCCAAACAGCTGTATGCACATCCACGCTTGCAAAAAGTCGGGTTTGGTGCCAGGCAACCAGGAGATTTAATCTTTTGGCAAGGACGCGGCGGTATTTACCACGTAGCTATCTACCTAGGGTCAAACCAAATCATTGAATCTAACTATGGTCATGCCCGGCAACGAGCTCTCTATAACTGGGGTAGTATCGCTCCCTACGTTGTACGGCCGTTGGCGAGCTAACGGGAATAACTGTAGCTACTAGCTAGTGTTTTGTTAGGAGGTGCGTTCATAAACTATGCGCAGCAAGAAGCTTGGTATCGTCGTTGGGGTAGTTACTGTCATAGCGTTGGTAGTAGTAGCAACGGTCTGGTTTTTTTGGTCTCGGTCCGGGCAAGAATCCCTTCCTCAGCCGAGTGGCCCGCAGATTAAAGCGTCTGTGGGGCCTAACGCTAACTTGCCGGAGATACGAGCCGGCTCGCAGGGATGCGCTGCCATGGATAAAATTTTGAGTGATCTATTGCAGCAAACCCCGGAGGGTAAAGCATTCACAGGGCGCGCAGCACAGATACGAGCTCAGCAAAATAATCCTGGTTCTGGAACTGAAAACGCAACACCTGAGTGGGCGAAGTTTCTAACGATTCTTCCGAAGCACTACGCAGAGTTTGAAAAAGCCGCAAGGAAAGATGAATCTGCTAACAAGGCAATAAAAAATATGCGCGAGATTGTAGACCTGGAACCGCAGCTAATTACGGGAGAAATTCCCGAATATACCGATGGGTCGGTAGCACAACGGCAGCTTGAAGAAGGTAAAACTCCCGAACAGAACCCAGAATATGTTAAGAAGTCGGAGCAGCTAGATAAACTGTTGGATCAAGTCAGTTGGTGTATGCCCACCTGGCCAGTTCTCTATGGATAGGAAGTTTTATGCTCGCTTACTTTTGTAGATAAACTACCTATAAAAAGCCACTGAAAGGTAACTATATGACCCGCATAGTTGATAGTGCAGATGTTTCTCCCGAAGCCCGGATTGGGGAGGGCTCCAGCGTCTGGCATTTGGCGCAGGTGCGCGAAAATGCGCAGCTGGGGAGAAATTGCATCATTGGGCGCGGCGCCTATATCGGCGAGGGCGTGCAGATGGGTGATAACTGCAAAGTGCAAAACTATGCCCTGGTTTATGAACCGGCATCGATAGAGGACGGAGTGTTTATTGGGCCGGCAGTGGTGCTGACCAATGATCACTTCCCGCGTGCGATTAACGAGGACGGCTCAATTAAGTCTGCTTCTGACTGGGAACAGGTGGGGGTCACTATTAAGCGGGGAGCGGCGATTGGTGCCCGCTCAGTTTGCGTAGCACCAGTAACCATCGGCGCCTGGGCACTGGTGGCGGCAGGTTCAGTAGTCGCCAAAGATGTTCCCGAATATGCCTTAGTAGCCGGGGTTCCGGCGCGCCGCATTGGCTGGGTAGGGCCAGCAGGAGTAAAGCTGCAGCCAGTTGCGGGCGAAGAGGGTGTCTATGAGTGCCCCCAGTCCGGTAAGCGTTTTCGTGAAGTTTCTAATAATGAGCTAGAGGAAATCTAAGAGGCTGATTTTTCATTAGTAACCATCTAAAGCAGGCAAAATGTTAATTTTATTTCGATTTGCTTAAAGGTTTACGCAGAATGGATTTTGACAGTTCAATAGCTCTTGCCAAAAGCACGCTAACAACGAATACAAGTATTCCAACAGCGATAGCGCCGGCTACCCCTGTATATAGATAGAAGGCATCTAAGGGGGTTAGTAAACGGAGCATTTCCAGCACAACTGCGTGAATCGCGTAGGTCCATAAGAGATAGGGGCTTACCAGGCGAGTCACTAGCATCACTGGTGAGCTGAATTTCCGTATTCCCTTAAAACAGACGAATACTGTCGCCGAACAGATTGCGATGAAGATGTTAGTGTTAGTGTTCGTTACGTCTGCAATATGTGCACCATTGATGGTATCGGTTCGCCAAATTAACCATCCAGCCACGAAGAAACTAAATATACAACAGCCATAAAGGAGTCTGCGGGAACGGTGTCGAAGGTCAGTGTTAGCCAACCAGTATCCTAGCAATACATAGATACAAGGAAAGGTTACAGCAAGACTGATGGAAACCTTTGAATCAATTAGCTCTAATAAAGATATAGCTTTATGATTCAGTAACTGCGCGCCCTCGTTACCCAATTGGTTCGCAAGTCCGTGGCCAAAAACAATTACGCCTCCTACAATTAGCGAGGTCATCAAGGCGGCTTTGTCTTTTACTATCTGCCTCAAGACGGGTGTTATTACATATATGCCAAGAAGCGCCCACAAATACCACATATGATAAGGAGTTTCGAGCGTAATGCGCAGAAATGAATGAAAAGTTTGTTCTTGATTTGGTAGTCCACAGCTGAGTTCAATTGTTGCCCAGGCTAGGGAGGTAACAATGAGTACAAAGGAGATCCGGCGAATATAGGAAAACAGTTTTTGCCCAGCAATTTTTCTTTTTGGGGAAAGGAGAAAAACTCCAGTTACCATCAAGAAAACGGGTACAGCAAACCTAGAGATTGAGTTGAGGATTACTAGCATCCACCAGTTGGCGGTTCCTACTAGGGGAGGAGCTGCTGAAAAAGCGGTGAGTGCCAATGCGCTACTGTGTAGACAGGCAACAAACAAACACGCAAATACCTTGAGGGCATCAGCCCAGATTAAACGGTTGGAAGAAGTATTAGTCATCGCTGTCCTTGGCCTAAGTCGTGAGCGCCAGGACACCTCCTCTTATAATGTATTACCTAAACTTTTTCATAGGTTTCGGAAATGATATTACCGAATCTCGGGGCTCGAATAATGATATTACTATAGAAAAACCCAAGTATTTCGCCATGTTATTTTGGAAAGACTTAGTATATACAGGAAATTATGGACTCTATGACTTGCAGAAAATTTTTACAGGGAGGTTGTGGTGGGTGAGCGTCGCGGTTTCATTAGGATAGTTTCTCGGATTTATTTGCCGGAGGCTGCTGCTGCCTCTTTCCGCTTAGCGGGGGTAGCCAAGGCGTTACGGGAAAAAGGCATAGAAGTTGAGGTGGTGACCACCACAGCGCCTCCGGGAGTGCCGGTCTCTGATCAAGACCGGGTACGGCGTTTCCCGGTGCTGCGTGATAAAGAAGGTTACGTACGCGGGTACCTGCAGTACCTTAGTTTCGATATTCCCGCATTTTTTCGAGTCTTATTTTCGTCTCGCGCTGTCGTAACCTTAGTGGAACCTCCGCCTACTACCGGGTTTTTCATGCGGATTGCCAACAAGCTCCTTGGGGTTCCCTATGTTTATTACCTGCCAGATCTGTGGGGAGCGGCCAGCGCATCCTTTGCCCCTAATATCGTTGTAAAAGCGGTAAAAGCATTAGAAGCATTTGCGGTTCGGGGTGCTGCAGCAGTAATCGCGGTTAATGAAGAGATTGCTGAGACTGCGCGGGTAATGGGTGCAAAGTCGGTGCATCTGATTCCGAATGGAATAGATACTGATACCTTTACCAACGCAGTAAAGCCGTTATCAAGCGCTGAGAGAGAAGTTATTGGTTTAGGGGACGCGCCGTATTTTATTTACACCGGCACCGCTTCCGAATGGCAAGGCGCCAGCATCTTTATCTCTGCTCTGGCTCAGGTCATCGACAAAATTCCTCACCATCTGGTGTTCCTTGGTAAAGGCAGTGACTGGGGTCTACTTCAGGAACAGGCAGCAAAACCGGAACTAAAAGGCCGGGTACACGTCCTGGAAACGCTTCCTCCAGATGAAACTGCACGCTGGATAGCGAGCGCGGACGCTGGGCTTGTATCCATAAAAGCCGGAGCTGGATATGACCATGCTTACCCCACGAAAGTGCTCTCTACCTTAGCGTGTGGAACTCCGGTGATTTATGCGGGACCGGGACCGGCACGTGAAGATATTGAGGCTCACAGCCTCGGAATTTGCGCTGATTACTCTCCCTTCAGTCTGGCAGGGGCATTCAAAAAAATTGCTGCTGCGCCCTCTGTAATCTTCAACGCTGAGAAGCAGCGTGGGTGGGTGCTAGAAAATAAGTCATTAGTGAAGAGTAGTCAAGCAGTAACACAAGTTTTGATAAATTGTACCTCTAAATAGTAAAAATGGACGCACTACTTTTACGAATCCGTTTCCGAGAATTTAGTATGCTTCACCGCAGTAGTTTATTAATATGCGAAGTGCGGCTACTATCGCCTTGCAAGGTTAAAGAACAGCTGATTCTAGGTAAGATCCGCAGTAGAACTCTCAGGCGAGAAGTTTGAGAGGTCTGCAGCCACTTTTTTGGCGCGTGCCTCCCAAGTATGCTCCGAACGCTTTGCCAATACTCGTTCAGTGGCTTGGGTAATCTGTCGCGGATAATCTGCGAGGTAACGAAGCGTTCGCTCAATATCTGCACGGTCATTGTTAATAACCCAACCCCATTCGTTGTCGGCTACTATCTGGCTGGCCAAAGTACCGGAGCTTACAATAATTGGTTTTCCGTAGTTAACGTATTCAAATAACTTCACCGGCACAGCAAACCGCCAATAGTGAGTAGGATTGACAACTATCGCAGCTATATTGGCATTACGATACAAATCTAGTAGCTCATCGCTACTGCGGTGTACCACGCGAATGTTGCTACAGCCAGATATATCGTACTCGTTTGCAACTTCATTCCAACGATTATTCGCAGTGCAGATTGTTAGAAAAAAATCAGGGTTTACCTTTGCTGCTGCCACGAGTTCGTGAAGTTGATAATGGGCTCCGATACCACCCACATACAGAAGCCGTATTGGATAATTTTCAGCCTGTGCATCGATGGTATTTCCGCCAGGTGGTAGCTCGCCAACCCGTGTGTCAACAAGTTGTGGAATTTCTGCTGCCATCTGCAGCGAGGGAACGTAAATTCTAGTCATATACCTGCGGTAAAGAGACAATTCCATCCGGTATATCAGTCGCATAACTGCCGCGAGCGGCTTGCCAACTCGCTCTACATATTCATCAAAACGCCAATAGATATCCCGGTAGAAAACCGATTGAGGAATACCGTTGCGCTTGAACCAGGCGAATATCTGCGCATCTAAAAAAGGGTGTGGAAAATGATTAGGGTCACCAAGCATCGGTGGGATGGTAGCGGACTCCGAGTACATGAAATCGAATTTCTTTCCCGTCTTTACCTGTAATTTTAGCTCTCTAAACTTAATGCTACGTTCTCTCGCAGTGCCAGTGAGGTCAAAAACTTCGAAACCTGCCTGTGTGAAAGCAGCTTTCATCTGTATTGGTCTAATTGCGGAGGCCGAGACGGAATCAGGGTTTAATCGGTAGGCGGTGTGGAAGACCATTGCGGGCATTTCTTATCCCCGTATATTGCAGTAGAGATCAAAATATGCGTCCGCGACACTAGAGGGTGAAAAGCGATTCCCTATGGTAGCAACAATTTCTTCGGAAGTTATAGCGGCAGTTTTTGCTTCCACACGTTGCACAGCATCGGCCCAGTCTTTAGGGTCAGTGCCGGATACTATCTCCCCGATGGCGGGATTCACGTATTCGGGGTGACCGCCCATGTCGCTCACGACCACTGGTCTGCCGTTTAAGATAGCTTCCGCTGCAGAGACAAAGAAGTTTTCAGCTTCTGTAGGACCAATGAAAATATCCGATTGTCCCAGTCTTTCTTGTACTTCAGAGGCTGCAACATGACCGGGGAGAGTTAGCCTTACTCCTTGGGCACTAGCTAGCTGCTCAACGTCAGCTCGCAGTGGTCCATCACCGAGCCACAGTAGCTCTGCCTTGCGCCCCCTAGCGTTTAACTCTGCAACGGTCTCAACGGCTACGAGTGGTCGCTTTCGTGGTATTAATCCACCTGTGGAGATGATCCGTAACGAGTCACGCTTCGTACGACGAGGTACCAGGTAGGTAGGCATAGGTACTTGGCATGGAATAACCTCTACAGGTTTTGCTCCGCGTACTTGTCGAATCGGTTTTGCAAGGTACTCGTTTACTGCAACCACCACGTCGGGAAACCGCTCCAGCTGCTTTAAGGCAGGCTGAATTTTCTGCCAGCTTGGAGGAAGACTTTGTGGGTTAGAAAGTCCCGACCAGTGTTCGGTATGTACCCAGGGCTTTCCTGGTGCGCGAAAAGCAAAGGGCTCAATGGCTGAAATTGCTTGGGTGTGTACTATATCTGCCGCTTCTATGTATCGCTGGAGTCTAAGGCGTGCACGGACTATGGAAAATGGGTTGTATGTTGCCATCGGGATACGTACTGTTTTCAGACCGTGTACCCTAAGATGTCTACTTCCATCATCTAGCTGCGGGGAAACGAGATGTACTACATTAATATCCGCACCTCCAGCAGCTAAAGCCTGGCAATCTTTAACCACGAACGTACCGGAGGAAGGATTTTTTTCAGTTGGGAACCAGGAGGTTACCATCACAACACGCATCTGGAGGTACTCCGTTCTTCGAATTAAGGTAACTCAATGGATTCGACCACGAGTTATGACTGCACTATTATAACCCTAAACAATGCCGGGACTTAGCGGAGAAATGATGAAGATTGTTGATAGCGATCTATGGGAGATTTACGACCTACAAATAGGGCGAGTTTATTGGCGAGCCAACTTGGGTCAGCGCCCAGAGGACTCCGCTGGTTCACTCGTAGATTGGGCTTTGGCGCAGCGTGGGCATTGGGCCGCAGTAGTAGAGAACTCTGATGGAATATTCGGTATCACAGACAATCTGCGGAGTTTCCCGATACTTTACACACTAAATGGAGATCTTCTGGTCTCTTCCACTCCAACACCTTTGATGGGTGAGATAGATTCACCGCGTCTAGATACCATTTCTGCCAGAGAGTTTCTGGAGAGTGGTTATCTGCTTGGCTCGCAATCCTTAATAGCTGGAGTGTCGAGCGTTACCGCTGGAACGGTAACTAATTTGCAAAGCGGCGAGGTTGTAGATTCATACCGAATGCCCACGGAATATGAGGAGTCCGATGCAGAACCATTGGACTATATGAAATATTTTTATGAAGTAGTACTCCAACAATTTGAACCTCTGGCTGCTTCGGGGCGCCAGTTAGTAGTACCTCTTTCGGGAGGTGCCGATTCGCGTCTGATACTGCTAGCACTCAAAGAGGTGGGGGCAAGTAACGTTTTTACTTTTACCTACGGTGTGCCCGGGTCGCCGGAAGTGCGAATCTCTAAGCAGGTAGCAAAAAGTGCGGGATACCAGTGGCGTGGTATTGAGCTCAACCGAACCAAGGTGCATAAGCTATGGCTACAACCGCAGACGGGAGACTTTCTGCGGGCAACCTGGAGTGGTGAGGCACTTCCACATATTCAAGATTGGTACGCTCTGCACGAACTTAAGACAGATTCGAAGGTTGATAAAGATGCTGTGATTCTTCCCGGACACACTATCGTTGGAAATGAGCATGACGATGAACTTATTTTCTCCGGACGATTGTCCATTCGGGGAGTTGCGGATTTAATAACCACACATCACTTCAATCAGCGTGGAAAGACCAAGGTTACTGAACTTCCCTCATCCCTCCAGACTAAAATCCGACAGTTCTTGGAGGAAAAGTGGGAACCAAGAAACTCAGCTCGTAATTCCCAGGCTTTGGTGGAGCTTAATTTAATTACCCGCCAGGCACGCTACATAAATAACTCAATGAGGGGATATGAGTACTTCGGGTATGACTGGGCTTTGCCCATGCTCACAGCCGATTCCTGGGAAACATGGCTGGCAGGTCCGCGAGCACTCCATACGGCAGATCGCAGGTACTATATCGATTTTATTAACCGTAAGTTCGAGCGTACATTCGGTTCTGATATAGATTACTTCATGCCTCGAGCTGGAAAGATTGAACCGGAACGGAAGCGGAAGATTAAATCAGTTCTTAGTGCGGTCGGCTTGTTAAATCTGCTGACTAACCTGGCGCGTATTCGCACTGAGCGGCACCACCCAATGGCTTTTGAAGCTCTGGCAGGTAAGTTAACACAACGCGAATTTGAGATAAAATTATTGCGGGGCTACCGGACGCTGGGCATATACAGTGAACTCTTCATCGCCAACGAGTGGGTACCTGGACAGCGGGTGGTTCCCGAGGGATAAGCAAGTTTTCGTTTTCTCTTCCCGAACATTATAATAATTGCAAACCCCATAGCGGCTATCAATTCATTACGTCTCATCCAATAGTTGCTGAATAAGTACCTGGAAGAGTGACTTCGTCGTTATCTCGCTATGCATTCTCGGTAGCAGTTAATGTGTCTTATGCAGAAAGCCTGTGGTGAGCAGGTATCGCGCGCCTGCTCCCTGATTGCCGCTCGCAGCTTTAAACTGGGTTTTCCAAGGTCTAAATGACGTTGCATAGCGTTTTTGAGGCTAGCGATATCCCCAATGCGGACAAGCGAACCATTAGAACTGTTAATAGCAAAGTTTCCTGCCGGAGTTCTCGTAGAGATACAGGGGGTCCCGCACGCTTGTGCCTCCGAAAGAACCGTTCCTCCAGCTTCCCGGGTTGAAGCCAAAATAAAACAGTCAAGCTTAGACATCAATTCTGACATGTCACTCCTAGGTATTTGTCCCAAAAATGTTACTTGTGTAGAGATGTCTAAACTCTTGGCTAATGCCTGTAGGTCACTGATTTCATCCAGGGTTCCCCCTGCCATTTTCAGCTCACACGCCTTGGTGTTTTCAAGTTGAGAAAAGGCTTTAATAATGTTGGCAGGACACTTATTACTATCCAGCGAAGAGACGTGACCAAAAGTGAATTTTTCGGAAGTTCCCCTGTAAAGGTCTTGATCGAAAAAGCTACTTGCAGCTGGTAGCCGACAGGGGATAAACGGTTTCGAATGGTAAAAGCTAGTGAGTGCGCTCGCCATATCGCCAGAAACCGTAAGGCGAAAAGCTGCTCTAGTTACCGCTTGCTTAATGGCTCTATAGCGAAAACCTTGGGGATTAATGGTAAGCGTCGAAGGTCGATGCTCAGTTATCCCGAAGGGTACCTTCGAAACTCGTGCTAGTTGTCGTGTTATTAGGATCGCCGGGAAAACCGAATGGGCATGGATAACATCTGGTATCCAGTCTTGGTCAGAAAAAAAATTTGCTATTTGGTAAGCGGAGAGCCGAGCGATATCAGAATCACCTGGAATGATGGATCTGGGAATCACTGGAACACTCAGAAAACAGCCGTCAGGCATTGGCTTGGGGCGCAATGCGCGGAAATTGTCCATCTTCAAGGTGTTGGCACTACTAGTGACAGCTACCTTAACGTCTACGCCAACTCGGCGAAGCATATCAACTTGCTCTGAGAAGAAACTTCCATTCGCTGGATTATCTGCGGTTGGATACCAGGAAGGAACCCACAAAACGCGCATGTGAACCTCACCCTTCCCAACTAAGCAGGGTTTTCACCACTGCCTTGGCTGCTTTTCCGTCTCCGTAAGGGGTTTGGCATGTGGCTTTTTCCTGAGGACGGTGGGCAGCTTTTACTAGGGCGTCTCCTGGTTCTACTAGCTGGTTCCACCCCAGTTCTACGGTTTCTACCCATTCAGTTTCCGGGCGCACTGTGGTACACATGGTTCCCAGCAAGAAGGCTTCTTTTTGTAGCCCCCCCGAATCTGTGACTACTCCCGCCGAATGCAGAGCGGAAGCTACCAGCTCCGGGTAAGCGAGAGGACGATGCTCCAAAAGATTTCCGCGGGAAAGCTTGATACCGTGCTCTTTGCACTTCGCCACCAGCCGCGGATGGGCCAAAATAACTGTCGGTAAATCTAGGTCAGCCAAGGAATCAAGAATCTGTTCAAGGCGGGGTTTATCGTCGGTGTTATCGGGGCGGTGAATGGTGGCGAGTCGATAGCCGCCCTCAGAAAAACCAAACTCTTCCATAATCGGGGAGGGCTTATCCTTAACCTGTTCCTTAACCTGTAAGACCACATCGGTCATTACGTCACCGACTACTACGGTGCGCTCCGCTAGCCCCTCGTTACGTAAATGCTCGGCTGCGACAGCAGTGGGAGCTAGTAACAGGTCAGCGGCGTGGTCGGTTAAAACCCGGTTGTGTTCCTCGGGCATCCGGCGATTAAAAGAGCGTAGCCCCGCCTCTAAATGGGCTAACGGTAGGTGTAGCTTTACCGCTGCCACTGCGGCGGCCAAGGTAGAGTTAGTGTCCCCATAAACTAAAACCCAATCCGGTTGATATTTCTGCAAGACCGGTTCGATTGCGATCAACATTTTTCCGGTTTGCTCGCCGTGTTTGCCGCTGCCTATCCCCAAATGCTCATCTGGGGAGGGAATACCCAGGTCACGGAAGAACACGTCCGATAACATCGGGTCGTAATGTTGCCCGGTGTGGACGATAATGTGTTCCACCCTCTGTTTTTCCATCGCTTTTGCGATGGGGGCGAGTTTAACGAACTGGGGGCGAGCACCAACTACAGATAAAACCTTCATAAGGTCATTCTATGTTTAACTGCTACAGGAAAGAATCTAGCTTTGGGTGGCGGGTTTTGTTGTCAGTAATCTGCGGTCAAAATTTTTGGCTACATTAAATGCCATCACCAGCATAAATAGTAGCATCGCTGCCATGGTTAAGCTCATGATAGATACGGTTTTTAGCATCGAAAACGGGGAGAAGAATAAAATTGTTAGGGGGACCACACAGTATGCAATTGCGAATAAAAGCATCCTCGCTTGAGTCTCGGTCACGATGAAGATATTAGAAATAGGGGATGTAAGAACGGTGACTAGAATCCAGGGCGTGAGGGCGCGGGCGTAGTAGCCTGCCTGATCCCATTGCGGGCCGAAGAGGAAAACAAAGAGCCAGGGAGCCAGTACGAAAACTAGGGTAAAAATTGGAATGGCGACAATAGTAAGTTTCTTAGTTACATTTTTTACCAGCGGCAGCATTTCTCCGGGTTTCACTACCGACATTCGCTGGTAAAACACCTGCGTCACCGAGGCAGTAATAAAACCCATCGGGACTTGTAGGATTGTCTGCGCCTTGCTGAACTGGCCTAATAGTCCGGCACCAGATAGTCCAACTATCAGATTCATTCCATTATTACGTAGAGCATCAACCATCACGTTGGGACCGTTTAGCAAAGGCATTTTTCGATAGCGAATCGCTAGACTGCGCATAGAGGGTACATCTTCTGATGGATCGAAGCGTAGTTCTTTGCGGGTTTTCCAGAGCAGGATGAAGAGAGCAAGCGCCTGGCCAGTTATTGTCCCAAGGAATAGTCCAACCACCGAAGGGAAAAGGAAAAAGAACGCTAGCTGTAATACAGCCACCCCTGTGGTTTGGATTACCCGATTTTTGGCGATTAATTTGTAGTTTGTTTTGCGGGTTAGCCAAAACTGAACGTTGGCCAATTCCGCGTTTTCGTATATAGAAATTCCGGCAAAAAATAGGCAAATCGTTAACGGTTGGGAGTTGTAGGTTTGGCCAATCCAGCCCGAGCCGGCGATGCACAGCAGTGAGGTAAGAATGGAGATGATCAAAATACATCTGCGCGCCAGACGTCGGATTTGCTTAGCTACTTCATCTGATTTAGGTAGTACGATAGCCAGGTCATACCGTAAGGCAGCAATTGTCGCCGCAAAGCTAGTGATTGCGGTAAATATCGCGAAATGTCCAAAATCATCAGGGGTGTAAAGACGAGCCAGAGGAATAGACAGCGCGATTCCCACTGCCTGAGCTAAGGCAGTGCCAGTAACTAGGGTCAGCACCTGGCCAATAAACTTGCTGCGCCGCAGGGAACCGAGGATTGCTTCTAATAATCTGTGCAACTAACCCTCCTTCGCGATCCTAGCCATTGGTAATAGAAAAGGTATTGGGTGACAACAGGTTTCCTAATCAGCGGTGGACAGTAGTGACTGAACCCAGGTCTTAAAGTGCGGACACTCGCTCATAACGTCCTCTAACTTTGCTTTCTCGAATATCTCGGCCGAATCCGCTATCTTGTGGTATTTAACTGTGCTGCCTGCCTTTAACTTTATAATTCGTTTGGACGGGGCAGTATGTGGTGAGTTATTGATCTCCTCAACCCCACGCGCTTTCTTTGCCCAACGGTGCATTTCGTGAACGTCAGAATTACTAAAAACGTCGGAGGATCCATGCAAAGCTGCAGCAATAACTAAAGTCTCAAACTCGTGTTTAACAACAAAGGGAAGCCACTTTCCGGATTGAGCTTCCTTTTTGTGCAGATTTCGCATCTGGCTTTCTATTTCCCGAAGTTCTGGGTTCTTCAATCCCGCCCTCTTAATAAAATCTTGGGGGAAACCATAATAGTCAATCATCGTGGATACCAGGCTCAACTGCGGTTGGCGCAGTAGCCCCTGTATTAGTTGGTGATACCCCTGCCCTGATTTGGAATACCACGATCCTCCGCCGGAACACATTTTTCCATTTGCGGCTCGCCCGGTCTTGACCTTTATAGCTCGGACATTTATTCTTCCATCACTCATATCATGTAAATAGGGAGTCAGATGATTAAGAATAAACTGTTGCTCCGTAGGTCCTTCCGCCACAATCGCAATCTGGATGGGTGTGCTGGCGTTATAGCTACTGGGGCTATTTTCACTTTTCACGAAAACAACACCTCGCTTCGTGGCGCGACGTTCAGAACATTGCTTTCCCACATTTGCCCCACGGAGTAATCTTCTAACCATGCAGTGTATTCTTTAGGGTCAGGGCGGCAGATAACAGTGCCCCCATTTTCTCTAGTTACCAGAGCAATTTCTTCCAAGGCAAACTGATCTGCCAGAGTAACTGACTGGGTGGTGACGATTATTCTTTTCTCCTCGCTAGTGACTTCATGGAGCATTTCCCCTAGTTGATAAATAGCGAAAGGATGTAACCCCAGTTCAGGTTCATCTAAGACGATAGTTTGGGGTGCGTTGGTTTGTTGCAATAAAACGGCTAAGCAAATGAATCTCAAAGTACCAGAGCTTAATCTTTCAGCAGAGAAAATATTGTCTATTCCTCTTTGTTTCCAACGCAAAAGCGTCCTGTTCGAGCCTTCATATTCTGGGGTGACAACGAAGTCATCAAAGAAGGGAGCTACTGAACGTACGGAACGGAGGATACCTTGGTACCTTTCCTTATCTGTTTCTTGCATCCGGAGAAGTACCGCAGCCAAGTTGTTGCCATCGTAATGGAGACGAAGATTATCTGCTATGTCACAGCTTGCGAACACCGGAGAGCGAGAGGAGGAATCCTCAAAGTGAAAAACGCGACACCCAGCGAGGATTTCACGAATATGCCTTTGAATCCCGGTATCAGCACTGTTAGGTAAACGCTCTGACAACACCGATTCTTTCACTACCGGTCTCCATCCGCAGTTATCGTTAAAGTCGTCATAATAAGGCTGCTCATACTTATCGGTGTCCCAAAATAACAGCCGTTCTCTGACCAGCGGGCTGTTGCCCACACCGCGGAGAAACTGCACATCGTATAGGTTAAGCAGGTCTGAATCGCGTCTGTCAATGAGACTCACGGCGAAGCACTCAGGATCAAATCCCTTTCCCTGGTGTTCTTCCGCGAAATCAGAAAGCTCCGTTCCTTTGAAAAGATGGTCACTAAAACCTCCACTGCGCATGACAGCATCCCTAAAGGTGCCATCTGCCAGGCGTGATAGCAACTCTATGCCGCGAAGAACGTTTGACTTTCCCGAACCATTAGGGCCAATCAACAAGGTGACCGGGGTGGACACCTCTAGCTTAGTCTTACGGATAGAAAACAAATTCTGAAAACTGAAGGAACTAACCGCCATATGGTCAGTGTACAAGATGACAAAAACATCGAGCGAGATTCGGCGGTCAGACCCAAGCTAGTGGAGTCCGAAGAAATCTTTCCCACCCTACTGATTGGTCATAATCGCCAATTGTTAGAGACTTGCATGTAGTAAAAGTTACGAGTGGAATAGTCGGTGTTACTTCGCAGATTCCAGGATTTCTTCCACTACCTTCAGGGCTTGCAGGGCTTCCGACATGGAGACGTGCTCGTTGCCTTTGCCTAGAATGGCGTCCCGGAAGTGCTCGTGTTCTACTCGCAGCGGTTCGCGCTTGGGGATCTCGTAGCGGGTAACTTCGCCCTCGGAAACTCCCCGGAAGTTGGCAACTTGGGTCCACTCCACCGGGATGGATCCATTGCGGTAGAAGGTGAGGTCACCCATCATGGTGTCGGCCACCAGGGCACCCTTTTCTCCAATCACAATGGTCTTGCGATCTTTGAAGGGGCACAGCCAGTTCACCAGGTTGTTTACCAGCACTCCGTTTTCCAGTTTGCCGACCACATTGACCATGTCTTCATTTTCGCGACCTGACCGGTAAGCAGTTACCGCCGATACTGACGCATAGTTCGAGCCCGCCACCCAAGCAGTTAAATCCACATCGTGGGTAGCTAAATCTTTGACTACCCCCACGTCCGAAATTCGTGCCGGGAACGGAGACTGGCGGCGGGTAGAAATCTGGTAAACCTCACCCAGTTGCCCCGCAGAAATCCGTTTCTTCATTTCCAGGAGGGCGGGGTTGCAGCGTTCCACGTAGCCCACGGCTCCGATTAAAGAGGCTTCCGCGAATGCTTTCACGATCCGTTCCCCGGATTCCGCGTCGGTCGAAAGCGGCTTTTCTACCAGAGTGTGTACTCCGGCATCGGCCAGTTTCAACGCGGTTTCCTCGTGGAAGACGGTGGGAACCGCGACTACGCAAGCATCCAAATCTTGCGCAATCAGGGCGTCTATATCGGGGAGGACTTCCATCCCTTTGGAAACCCCGAACTTATCGCCAGCCGGATCCGCCATCGCTACCAGGTCAACGCCGGGCAGCTCGCGGATATTACGTACGTGGTGCCGGCCCATCGAGCCGATACCGATAATTCCGTAACGCAGGTTCGCCATGCTTTATGCACCCGCCTTGGCTAGTTTGTTGACCGCTTCCACGATTCGCTCCAAATCGTCTTGCGAGAGGGAGGGGTGAACCGGTAGCGATAGGCATTCTTTCGCAGCCTTTTCGGTGTGGGCCAATTCCAAACCCTTGGCGTAGGGAGCGAGAGACGGCAGGCGGTGGTTAGGGATCGGGTAGTAAACGCCGGAACCAACCTGGTACTCATCTTTAAGAGCAGCCGCAAAACCATCGCGGTCTTCGCTAACCCGTATAGTGTACTGGTGGTAAACGTGCTCAGCTTCTGGCGCTACCGGCGGAACCTTAACTCCCTGCAGATTCTCGTTCAAGAATTTCGCGTTGGCGCGACGCTTTTCCATCCAACCTGCAACCTGAGACAGCTGCGCCAGACCAATAGCGGCGTTAATATCGGTCATCCGGTTGTTCAGACCCACCAGTTCGTTCGCATAGCGCTTTTCCATGCCCTGGTTACGAATCATCCGGGCTTCACGGGCGAGTTCGGCGTCCCCGGTGGTGATCGCCCCGCCCTCGCCGGCGGTCATATTCTTGGTGGGGTAGAAGCTGAAAGCCCCGAAAGCCCCGAAAGTGCCTACCTGCCTGCCGTTCCAAGTAGCGCCATGCGCCTGGCAGGCGTCCTCGAAAACTAGGAGGTCGTGACGCTTAGCAATATCCATAATGGCGGTCATGTTCGCCGGGTGCCCGTAAAGGTGAACCGGCAAGATAGCGCGGGTCTTCGGGGTAATGGAAGCTTCAATCGATTCAGGATCCAGGCAGAAAAAGTCGTCTTCAATATCAGCAAAAACCGGGGTAGCACCGATAATCGCTACTGAGTTACCGGTGGCTGCGAAAGTAAAGGAGGGAACGATTACTTCGTCACCCGGTTTAATCCCGGCAGCCAGCTGCCCCACATGCAAAGCGGAAGTGCCCGAGTTAACCATTACTGACTGCTGACCATCGCCACTGGCCATCTGGGCAGTGAATTTCTCTTCGAACTCTGCTACCCGCGGGCCTTGCGCGACCATGCCGGATTTTAGAACCGCATCTACCGCGGCGCGTTCTTTATCGCCAATAATGGGTTTTGCGGCGGGAATAAACTCTGCAGTCATTAGTTAAGTAACCTCCTGGGTCTGGTGCGGGATAGCCCTTCAAGTCTGATGATCTTCGGTCAGCTTCCCTGTTTCATCACCATTATAAGTGCGAGAGTACCCGGCGCCTATAAGAAAAGTGCTGATTGCTTGTTATTCTAGGAAAAGAAACCAATTGGCACGGAAAAGGTAGCAGCAGACTATGACAGCTAGAGATGACACCTGGGTCATCATTCCCGTATATAACGAAGACCAGGTGATCGGGCAAGTAGTTAAAGATCTGCTCCCCACCTTTCCCCATGTGGTCTGCATCGATGATGGTTCCCGGGATCGGTCCGTGGAGGTGGCAGCAGCTGCCGGCGCTACCGTTATCCGCCACCCCGTGAATCTGGGGCAAGGCGCGGGACTACAAACCGGGATCGAATACGTGCGGGGATTCACCCCGGCGAAATATCTGCTGACCTTTGACGCTGATGGGCAACACCGAGTAGAGGACGGCCTGGCGATGGTGGAGCAAGCCGAACAAGAAAACCTGGCGATAGTTTTCGGGTCACGATTTTTATCTTCCCAAACCCAGGTCGGTTGGATGAAACGGCTGGTGCTTAAAACGGCGGCGCGGGTGACCGCCAATCGCACCGGCATGAAACTTACTGATGCGCACAACGGTTTACGGATTCTGCGCCGCGATGCCTTTGAGCAAGTAAACCTGCTGCAAAACCGGATGGCGCACGCTTCTGAAATAGTGGCGCAACTGGCGCATACGGGACTGCCCTGGGCAGAACATAGCGTGTATATCCGCTACACCGAATATTCCAAAGCTAAGGGACAATCTCTGCTTAACTCCATAAATATCCTCACCGAGTTGCTGGTCAAATAGGGGCGAATGATGCTAATAAAAATCCTGCTGATTGTTGTGGTGGTGCTTCTTTCTCTCTATATGTTTAAGGCCAACTTGGGGGCAAAACAGACCGCCTGGCGCCGCCTGGGGATATTGGTTTTTGCGATTGCTGCGGTGATAGTAGTGATTTTCCCGGGTATTACCACTACAATTGCTCGTTTCCTAGGGGTCGGTCGCGGGACCGATCTTCTGCTGTACGGGCTGGTAATAGTGGTTCTTTATAATATGTTGATGCAGGCTAAGCAGCGTAATGCCGCGGAGCGGCGTCTTACGAAGCTCGCCCGGGAAGTAGCAATCACCCATACCGTCCTGGGGGAGGACGAGAAACGAGTTACCTCGACTGTAGCTGGTAATCCCACTGAATCCATTTCCAACGTCAGCGGTGATGGCGCACCTCAGCAGCCAAGCGAGAACAGCTAACGCCAATGAACAAAGCTAAATGGGTAAAGCTGGTCTACCGCTCGGGTAGGGATCCACAAAAATATTGACTCCGCCCGGCCGCTTCTATCTCGTCCCGCCCTCTTACGTGCAGCCCCTGTAAATCAGGGAGCCCCCAACCCTACCTCCCAATCCATCCCTCGCTACCTGCGCAAGCTAACAAAGGCGTGCTAATGTTAGTTTACCTGCTTAAATAATTGTTGTAACAATTTTCCGAAACCTCTTGACCTAAACGATTGTGTCGGCTATCGTGGCAATACCGAACCGATTCGGTAAGGTTTTCGGTAAATGAGTAGATAGCGGGAAACCGGTAGCACTATCGGCGATCCTGCAGCCAAATACGCCGGCGGAGCAGCTGGTAAGGCGGAGGAAAGGACACTGCGATGGCGCAGAGCAAAGCAATAAATACCAACGATCCCAAATATTCCAAATTGTCCATCGGGGTTTGTCCCGACCAGTGGGGCGTATGGTTCCCCGAGGACGAAAAACAAATGGATCCCCGGCAAGCCTGGGAAGAAATGGCAGAAGCCGGCTTCGAAATCATCGAAACCGGGCCATTCGGCTATTTCCCCACCGATCCCAAAGAACTACAAAAATGGTGCGATGAATTCGGAATGAAGGTAGTCGCCGGCACTGGCTGGGGGATTCTCCACAAGGCCGAAGCCTGGCCAGAAACTTTGAAGACCTTCCGCGCCATCGCCGAAACCCACGCGGCAGTCGGCGCCGAATACATCGTGCACCTCCCTCCGCTATACCGCGATGACAAGACCTGGGAATGGACAGATGACCGCGTCCTATCCGATGATGCCTGGAAGCTTTATGTAGAGCACGCCAACGCCCTCGGGCAAATGCTGTTGGATGAATACGGCTTGAAGATGGTGCTGCATCCTCACGGCGATTCCCATATCGAAACCCCCGAGGAAATCGCGCGTATCTTTGACGCCACTGACCCCAAGTACGTAAACCTCTGCCTCGATTCCGGCCACGTGGTTTACGGCGGTGGCGACCCGGTAGAACTGATCAAGAAATACCCGGAGCGGATCACCTACGTACATATCAAGGCTTTCGATGAAGCCATCACTAAAGAGGCGCACGAAAAGGACTGGCCCTTCGGCGAGGCCGTGGCTAAGGGCGCATCGGTATGTCCTCCGAAAGGACTGCCGGAAATGCATGAGTTCGTGGATGCGCTCGCGGAACTAGATCGCGAAATCTACTGCATTTGCGAGCAGGACTGCTACCCGTGCGAGCCCTCATTCCCGAAGCAGAACGCCATTAACATGCGGGAATACCTGGCCAGCTGTGGGCTGGGTCTGAAGTAACTATCCATCACTTACCTGATGCCGCGGGAGCGCAGTAGATATTCCGCTCCCGCCGGCATCTGCATTCAGCGGCTGTGAAGTCGCGCCTGGTCGCACTGAGGCCACCAGGCAAATCACTCATAGGGGAGAAAAATGACATTAAATATTGGCTTGATCGGTGCGGGGGGCATGGGACGTGCCCACGTAGAACGGATCGAAAATGAGCTGACCGGCGGCAAGATTGTGGCAGTCGCCGATCTAAACCTAGATGCCGCGAAAGAAGTAGCGGAAAAAGTTGGCGGCAAAGCCTATGGCTCCGGCGAAGAGCTAATCGCGGATCCGAACGTAGATGCCGTCTTGATCGCCACTTTCGGTCGGGTGCACAAGCCCGATGTAATTCGGGCGATTGAGGCCGGAAAATACGTGCTTTGTGAAAAGCCGTTGGCAACCACGGCAGAAGACTGCCGCGAAATTATGGAGGCCGAACAAAAGGCGGGGAAGAAACTAGTAACCGTCGGGTTTATGCGTCGCTTTGACCAGTCTTATGGCATTTTGAAAGCCAAGATGGACTCCAAAGAGCTGGGCGAAACCACCATGGTGCACTGCCGTCACCGTAACCCCACGGTTCCGGAAAACTACCTGTCTTCCATGGCGATTGATGACACCGCCATTCACGAGATCGATACTTGCCGCTGGCTAACCGGTGAAGAAATCGTGAACGTGCGGGTAGATATTCCCCGCTCCACCAGCTACAAGTTTGAGCACCTGACCGACCCGATCGTAGTGGTCATGTACACCGAATCCGGGATTCGCATCGATGACGAAGTAAACGTCAACATTGGCTACGGCTATGACATTCAGTGCGAAGCGGTAATGGAACAAGGTACCGCCTACCTGGGGGATCAAGAAAAAGTATATGTGCGCTCTAGCCAAGAACGCGCCAACGCCATCTGCCAGTCCCATATCGACCGTTTCCACGATGCCTTCAACCGCGAGGTGCAACAGTGGATTAACGCCGCCAGCGAGGATCGCCACACCGGTTCCAGCTCTTGGGACGGATACGCTGCCACCTGCGTAGTGGATGCCGCCCTAGAATCCTTAGAATCACGCGAGTCCAAACTGGTCTCCGTGGAGTTAATTGAACAGCCCGAGTTCTACAAATAACCTGGATCGCTCTTAAAGGAGAAAACATAATATGAGCAATGATGCTTATAAGGAGAAGATGGCAACCCCGCCCTCTCCCGAAAAAGTTAAAGAGATGGTGGCCAAGACTCCCATGTCGGGGCCGCATCGCGGCACCGTAATTTTGGCTGCTACCGCCACTTTCGGGTCGCTGCTATTTGGGTATGACACCGGAGTAATCGCCGGAGCTTTGCCCTATATGTATATGGACAATGTGGCCGGAGGGCTGGGGCTAGATGCCCTGCACGAGGGTTGGGTTAACGCCATGCTCGCCATCGGGGCAGCCTTCGGCGCCTTGATTGGCGGCTGGCTCACCGACCGGCTAGGACGACGTACCAACATCATGATTTTGGCAGTCATCTTCTTGGTTGGGATCCTGGGTTGTACCTTCAGCCCCAACGTATGGGTGATTTACCCCTTCCGCTTCATTCTCGGTTGGGCAGTAGGCGGCGCGTCCTCTTCGGTTCCGCTCTATCTGGCGGAAACTGCGCCGAAACGAATCCGCGGTCCGTTGGTAGCAGTAGACCAGTTCATGATCGTGTTTGGACAGCTAGTTGCCTATATTTGTAACGCCGCCCTCTCGCAAGCGCATAACGCCCCCGAAGCAACCGTGAAAGCTATTAGTGCAGGCGCTGTTTGTCCTAAAGGTGCCCCGGATGCCGGTAAGGCCGTGCAGGCCGGTGGCACTTACACTTGGGACTGTCTATCTGGCCTGTCGGATACCGTCCGCGAAACGATGGTGCTCTCTGGCGGTAACGGTAACGCCTGGCGTTGGATGTTGGTAATCGCTACTATCCCCGCCATCTGCCTATGGCTAGGTATGCGGGTCATGCCGGAATCTCCGCGTTGGTATGCCGCTAACCAGCGTTACTATGAAGCCATTGGTGCTTTGAAACGCGTGCGTGACACCGACGAAGAAGTAGAGTTCGAAACCAACGAAATGATCGAACTGCACCGTAAAGAAGAGGAAGAAGAACAGTGGAACTTCTCCCGGATTTGGAGTACCCCCTGGACACGTAAAGTGCTAATCATCGGGGTATTCCTGGGAATCTTCGATCAGACCACCGGGATTAACACCGCTATGTGGTACATGCCCAAGATTCTAACCGCCGCCGGTTTTGATACTGGCCAGGGCATTATGCTCAACGTGGTCACCGGTACTTTCTCCGCAGTTGGTTCCGCAGTAGGCTTCTTGCTGATCGCCAAACTCTATCGCCGTACCGTAGGTATCTACCAAGAAACTGGGGTCGCGATTTCCCTATTGGTACTGGCCGGAGTGTTCTACTGGGGTATTGAGCCCCATATGGATGCCCACGGCAACGTGGCCAGCGATATTCCTAACTTCTTGCCGTGGTTGGTGTTGATTTTGGTGTCGGTATTCCTGTTCATCAAACAGTCGGGAACCATTCACTGGGTGCTGCTGTCTGAAATTTTCCCGGCGAAGATCCGCGGGGTTTCGCAGGGAATCTCGGTTTGCGCTCTCTGGATTTTCAACGCGATTGTTGCGGGAACTTTCCCCTGGATGATCGAGAACCTGGGTGGCTCTGGCACCTACCTGGTCTTCGGAATCATCAACGTGATTGCGTTGTGCTTCTACATTAAGTTTGTTCCGGAAACCAAGATCTACACCTTGGAAGAGGTGGAACAGAACCTGGAGGCTAAGTACTCCAAGTAATAGCTATATACCCAGCTATCGCCCTGGCCTGTCAGCAAACTATTCATTAGTTCGCTGGCAGGCCAGGGTTTTTATTATCCGGCTTTATTTTGAATTTCCGAGGGCGCACGCGAGTTTATCGCGGGAGCGGGGGATAGGCACAGCACTTTCACGGTCAGGTAGCGAGAGATAGCTTCTCGCGAGAGCGGGGCTGAGCGCGATGTCCTCATCAGGGTACGTTTCTTTTTGTAATCGGAGAGGACGGAACTCGGACTCTTGACTTCAGAATCGCTTAGCGCGGCTTTTTGCAGGTGGTGGCGCGTTGCAGCAGCGAGGGACGAATCGCGATTTCTTGTCCGGGCTCCCCTGGGGCAGCGTAGCGCTTAGCCAAGGCGGCAACGGCTTGTTCACCCAACTGATCCGCATGTTGGTCGATCGAAGTAATCGAAAACTCTTCTAACTGTCCCAAGTAGGTGTCGTCATAGGTGATTAACCCACAGTCTTTACCCGGTTCCATCCCTAGGGCGCGCAGCGCGGTACAAGCTTCGATAGCAATCAGGTTGTTGTGGGCAATAAACGCAGGCCGCTTTGCCACCGATCCTTCTAGGCATTGCCGGATCTGTTCCCCCGGTTCCATATCTGGTACCAAAGCTTGGAATCCCGGGAAATTCTGTTTCTTTTTGCGGAGGCTCTCAAAGGCCTCTCGCTGCACTTTGCGGCGGGTCACTACCGCCTGATCAACGCTTTCCGGACTGGATAAAGAAAAGATACGGTCGTATCCACACTCGGCTAGGTGAGTGATCGCTAGCCGGGCTGCTGCTTCCTCGTCCATATGGATAGAGTCTATTTTTCCTGCCACGTACTTTAACCCCAGCACCGCTAGGGGGAAGGTTTCAGACAGGTGCGCCAGGCGCTCTTGGGAGGAGGCAGGGGAGATCAGGATGACCCCGATAGTCTGCATCTCCCGGTAGCGGTTTATCAGGTTCCATTCTTTTTCCGGATCCTGACGTGCAGTAGAAACCAAAGATAAAAGTTTGTTTTCTTCTGCTGAAAGCCGCAGCGCATCCTCTACCTCTTCGAAAAAAGGATTTTGCAGGTCGGGCAGGATTACCCCGAGGAGATCGGTTCCGGAGGTCGATAAGAATGCAGCGTTTTGATTGCGCACGTATCCCATATCAGAGGCAACGCGCAGAATGTTGGCTTTAGTTTCCGCATTAACCCGCGGGGAATTAGATAACGCCAGGGAAACTAACCCGCGCGAAACTCCGGCCTTGCGGGCGACATCTGCTTGCGTGGGGCGAAAACTCATGTCTTAAGTATATAAGTAACGCGTGTGAAAAATTGGGTTGACTTGGGGACATAGTTAGGAATCATTCCTCTCAGAATCAAGGGGAGCGGGAGTAAAAAAGATTTTAGAAAATATTGGAAAATAGCTCTTGATTTGTAGAAAAAAGTCCTTTACTATGGACAGTAGTTAACGCGTGTTAACACTGGTTTGCGGGGACGCTAGCGCCAGAAATCAAGGCTCTAGCAAAACTCAAAGAGGAGAAAAAATGACTAAAGAAACCCTGTCAGTAGCGGTGATCGGCGCAGGTATGGCTGGACGTACCCATGCGGATGGTTGGCGCCAGGCGAATACCGTATTCGCATCAGAGCTGCCTCGGCTGCGCCTAGCCACTATCGCTGACGCCTATCTGCCTTTTGCTCAGGCGGCTGCTCGCGATTACGGTTATGAAAAAGCCACCGACAACTGGAAAGACATTGTCGATGATCCCGATATCGACATTGTTTCCATTGTGGTGGGAAACAAGTTGCACCGCGAAATGGCCGAGGCGCTGGTGAAAGCGGGCAAGCACGTCCTGTGCGAAAAGCCTCTGACCGATAACCTAGAAGACGCCAAAGCCATGGCCGAGTTTGGGGCAACCGGCAAAGTAGTAACTGGTCTGGGCTACTGCTATCGCCGTAACCCCGGTCTAGCAAAAATCGCAGAAATGGTACAAAGGGGGCAGCTAGGGGAAATCACGCATTTTGACGCGCGTTACTGGTGTGATTACGGCTGCGACCCGAACACCCCGATCGCTTGGCGCTATAAAGGCCCGATGGGTTCAGGCGCTCTCGGAGATGTAGGCAGCCACCTAGTCGATACCTCCGAATTTATCTGTGGTCCTCTGAGGGCGGTAGCGGGTGCTCAACTGTCTACGGTTATTAAGAAACGTCCGCCAGCTTTAGAGGGAGTGGCAGGAGGCCGTGGCGCGTCCTCACAGGCAGAAGCGACTGAAATCGTAGAAAACGATGATGTTGCCACCTGCACCCTAAAATTTGAAAATGGCATTATTGGGACTTTCTCGGTTTCCCGGGTAGCGTTCGGATCCCCGAACTCCATGCAAATCACCGTTAATGGCACCAAAGGAATGGTTTCCTTCGATATGGCGCGCGCCGGGGAAATCATGGTTGATGACCAAACCGCTCCTGCCGGACTGGGCGGCCCGCGCCGCGTCCTCGTCAACCCCGACTTCCCTTACTTCAAGGGCGGATCTTCTATGGACTTCGGGGGAGTGGGCGTAACCCAAATCCAGCAGTTCGTTTACCAGGCACATGCCTTCTTAGAGCAGGTGGCCGGGGTTAATGACGGATTACCTCCCACGCCTGACTTTAACTATGGATACCGCTCCATGCGGATCCTCGACACTATTGCTAAATGCGCAGCCAACGGTGGCGCCGAAATGGAAATCAAATAACCAAAATAACGAAAAGGAGAAAAACCATGGTTATGAATCTAGGTGCCTACACTGCCTGTCTACACAACTTCACTCTGCCCGAGGCGCTCGATCATTTGAAATCCTTCGGGCTAACCGGCGCGGAAGTAAACGTGGGAGGGTTTATTCCCTCCCCGCACTGCCCGGTTGACCTGCTCATCGGTTCAAAAATCGCTCGCGAAGACTACCTGGGGATTTTCGAAGAAAAAGGAATGCGCCTTGCCGGGCTGAACACCTCAGGTAACGTACTGGACCCGCTGCCCGATGTGGGGCCGCGCCACACCTATGACCTCAAACGCGCCATCGAACTGGCCGGAAAACTTGGGATCAAAGAAATCGTATGTATGTCCGGGCTGCCCGGCACCGACCCGGACGCCAAATATCCGGCATGGGTAGTTAACCCCTGGAACGGCGAACAGTTAGAAGTCCTGGAATACCAGTACGGGGTGCTAGAGAAATTCTGGAAAGAAATGGATCTGCGCGCCCAAGATGCGGGAGTGAAACTGGCTTGGGAACTGCATCCCACCAACACCGTGTTCACCCCCACCCAGTTCCTTGAGTTTGACGAACGGGTCGGCGGCTTCAAGAACATTGGGGTAAATATGGATCCTTCCCACCTGATGTGGCAGGGGATGGACATTATGAAGTCGATCGAACTGCTCGGTGACAAGATCGTGCACGTGCACGCCAAAGACACCAAGATTGAGCCAGGGGTAGCCACTCGCGGGGTACTCGATCCTTCCTTCGGGCCGGTTCCCGAGGACGAATCCGCGCGCACCCCCGTAGGGATGGATCACTACTGCTCCTCCTGGCCTTCTGATCCCGCCTGGGCCTTCGTTGCCATCGGTGAAGGTCACGACGTGCCTTGGTGGAGCGAGTTCCTAGCCGCGATTGCCAAGATCGATCCGGAAATGAACATCAACATCGAGCACGAGGATGCCGCCTACGACCAGCTAGAAGGTATCCGCCTCGGGGCAGAAAACCTGATCGCCGCGCAGAACGCTTAGCGCCGCACCTGCCGCACCGGGCGAATCGATACCATTTCCACCATAGCGTTTTCTGGAGAATCAATAGCGAAACGAACCGCTCTGGCGATAGACTCCACCGTCATATGATCGGCGGGATCATAGTAGCCAGCGTCCTCTTGCAAAACGTGTTGCATATCGGTATCGACTCGCCCGGGGTGGATAGAGGTGACCCGGATCTTGCCGCGCTCTTCCTCGCGGAGGCGATCGGCGAGGGCGCGCAAACCGAACTTGCTAGCTCCATAAATCGCGGAACCCAGGCGAGAATCAAAGCCCGATCCCGAGTTCATGAAAATAACCTGCCCCTTGCTGGCACGCAGCAAAGGAATACATAGGCGAGTTAAATCCATAGGGGCTACCAGGTTTAACTCCAGGTCATCGCGCCAATCCTGACGGCAGGCATCAGCGACATTTCCGTTGCGCAGCCGCCCGGCATTATTCACCAGAACATCCAGGTGACTAAGCTGGGCGGCTTTTGCGGCGAGGGCGTCCTCGTCACAAATATCAACCACCCAAGGCTCGGCCGAAGGAAGGGAGTCAGCAACCGCCCGCGCGCCCTCTTCAGTAGTTGCCCCCACCAAAACGTGGTGGTCACGAGAAAGTTCCTTACAGATGGCGGCGCCGATTCCGCGCGAACCGCCAGTTACCAGTGCTACTTTGTTCATGCAGCCACCCTAGCGGCTATTGCCCGGAAATCAATTCTCGTGATCGCGGTACTGCTTTAAATCTTCCTCAGTGCCCGCAAGCTTCTTTTTCTTGTGTTTTTTGGCAACCTCGCCCGCAAAATCAGGAACATACTTGGAAACCGCCACCGAAGGACGGACATAACCACTGGAGTTAGGGCGCGGAGGCAGCTGGATCGGCTCCGCATCGCTTTGAATCTCCGTATAGGGGATAGAGCTGAGGAAATGATGAATCATATTCAACCGCGCCTGCTTCTTAGAATCAGAAAGCACATGATGCCAAGGCGCCACCGAAGTGTCCGTATGTACCATCATGTCGTCCTTGGCACGCGAGTAATCTTCCCAGCGAGTGATGGATTCTAAATCCATGGGGGAGAGTTTCCACTGGCGTAACGGATCACCGAGGCGAGATTTGAAACGCTTGTACTGTACTTTATCTGACACACTGAACCAATATTTACGCAGGTAAATACCGTCCTCGACTAACATTTGTTCAAAGATGGGGCATTGCCGCATAAACAGTTGCACCTGGTCAGGGCGGGCAAATCCCATCACTTTTTCTACCCCGGCCCGGTTGTACCAAGAACGATCGAAGAGGACGATTTCGCCGGCTGCGGGCAGATGCTCGATATAGCGCTGGAAATACCATTGGGTTTCTTGCCGCTCCGTGGGTTTAGGTAGCGCCACGATCCGAGCCACCCGCGGGGAGAGATATTCGGTCATCCGTTTAATAGTGCCGCCTTTACCGGCCGCATCGCGACCTTCAAAAATAACTACGATCCGGGCTCCGGTAGCTTTCACCCAGGTTTGTAGCTTGCCTAATTCGCCCTGTAAGCGGTAGAGCTCGGCCTCATAAACTTTATTGGGGATTTTCTGCACTTTGATTTCGTCGGCTTCACTAATCCCGTGTTCGCTGTGCTTCATCGATATCTCCTGGTTCGGCGGTAATTCTTAGCGTAGATCAGGGGTGCGCTGTGTGGAGGTAAAACGGGAAGAATATTTTTAGGGAAGGAGCGGTAAAGAGTAGGCAGGCGACGGGAAAACAAGCTAGTTTTAAAGTATGGAATTTAAAGTCATTGACCATCCGCTGGTGAAACATAAACTGACCATTCTTCGAGATAAAGACACCCCCTCTTCGGTGTTTCGGCAACTGGTTGATGAACTAGTTACCCTGCTTGCCTATGAGGCAACTCGGCATGTGCGGGTAACTCCCAAGCAGATCGAAACCCCGATTCAACCTATGGAAGGCGAGGTAATCTCGACTCCCCGTCCAATCGTGATTCCGATTCTGCGAGCCGGACTAGGGATGCTCTCTGGTATGACTGCCTTACTGCCGACTGCAGAGGTCGGTTTCCTGGGGATGAAACGGGACGAAGAAACCTTGGCGATCGAAACCTATGCGAATCGTCTGCCCCAAGATTTAACTGACCGGCAAGTGTTCCTGGTTGATCCGATGCTGGCAACCGGCGGTACCCTGGTGGCGGCAATCGACTACGCTCTGGAGCGAGGCGCCCGGGATGTTACCTGTATCTGCCTGGTGGCAGCTCCCGAAGGGGTTAAGCACGTAGAAGAACATATCGGTCAGCGGGCAGATGTTACCGTGGTGGTGGCGGCGCTCGATGAGGGGCTTACCCCGCAGGCTTATATTCGTCCGGGTCTGGGCGATGCTGGCGATCGGTTGTATGGAATCGTAGATCAGTAGATCAGTAGTAACGCGGAGCCGTATAGCGCGGTTGCGCGGCAGCGTGCTGGTGACGCTGTTTGGCGAGGTTCCGCGTGGATACGCGTGGATACGCGGCGGTGATTGTTTTGCCGCGGCGACAACGCGAAGGGACTAGCCGCGGGAGTGATCACATTTCGCGCCTAAAGTTTAGTTCTGGCGGACAAATCCGCTAAACTTTTTAAGGTCTGTTAACTCAGATGCTGGTGGCGGTTCCTCGCTTTTCGCCTCAGGTACCTTCGGTGCCTTCGGCCGCGAGTAACCACACCAACAACTGAATAGAATTACCTGGTAGCGTGTCCGAGCGGCCGAAGGTGCAGCACTCGAAATGCTGTGTGGGGCAACCCACCGTGGGTTCAAATCCCACCGCTACCGCAAGGAAAAAATGCCCCAAGCGCTTGCGCTTGTGGGCATTTTTGACGCAGCGGTATGTAAAGCCGCGGAGCGGTTTTACTAATACCGCAAGGTATTTCAGGTGGGGTTTTGGTGTTGGGTGTATGCCCCAAGCGCTTGCGTTTGTGGGCATTTTTGACGCAGCGGTATGTAAAGCCGCGTAGCGGTTTTACAAATACCGCAAGTGTGATGTCCCGCGACATGTGTCCGCATATGTCGCGGGATTTTTTGGGTTTTTGGGGTGGGTGTTTCGGGTCATTTGTCCGTTTTGGGTTTGGGGTGTTTCAGGACATTTGTCCGTTTTTTGGTTGGTAGGTTTTGTTGGGGTTGATGGTGTGTTCGGCGATGATTTCCCCGATTAATACTGAATTGACTCTAGCCTAGAATGTTGATGTCTATTTGATGTATAATAGATGTTGAAAGTAGGGGTATTTGAGGTGGAATTTGAGTATGACCCGCGCAAGAGCGAGGCTAATCTGTCGAAGCATGGCATTAGTTTTGCTCAAAGTCAGAAGCTTTGGACGCAAGGGGAAACGATAACTTTTAACTCGAATAACGCTGGTAATGACGAATCGAGACAAATAACTATCGGAAAAATAGAAGGTAAATACTACAGCGCTATTACTACTCAGAGAGCAGGGCGCACGCGGATAATTTCGGTGCGGCGCGCCCGGCAGGAGGAGATAGAGGTTTATGAGCAAAGCATTTGATACCTTGACCGCCGAGCAGATCGACAAAAAATTCGACGACGGTGAGGACGTCCTCGAATATTTTGACCTAGAAAACCCGCAGGTAAATGCTCCGTTGCGATCGGTCGAGCAGAAACGGGTAACCCTAACTATGCCGGAGTGGATGATTCAGGGGCTGGATAAACAGGCGGCTGACCTGGCTATTTCTAGGAATGCGGTAATAAACACTTACCTGGCAGAAAGGCTAACGGAGCAAGTAGCCAGCTAGCCTCTGCATAAGGATTTACTCGCAGCCGGGCGCTGTAGCGTGGAAGCTACGCCGAGCGATTCTGCTTGTGGGCATTTTTCGACGCAGCGGTTTTACATACCGCATAATGTAATGATCCAAGTTGTATATCCGTACATGTAACGGAACTGTGCAACGCCATGGTTGGATTTACGTTGACTTGTAATTCAGGGTGAGCTGCTTATTTTTGCCATCTATCATTGTTTCTCACTCAAAATTGCGTATCTAAATAAGAATTTTCTGAGGCTGAGACTGTCTATAGACAAGTGAGTAGTGTACAAAAGCTGAAACTCATATTCATATATAAGTTAAGAAGGGATTTCAAATGCTGTACACAAAGGCTGTACAGCAAAAGTGTTGACTTGTATATTGGTTGGAAGTATTTTCTTTACAACACGTTTTTTGTAAAGGGGCAAAAATGCTTAATATTTCACCGCCAGTTTATGAGCAGATTGCTGAGATAATACGTAGACAAATTCATGACGGAGACTATCTTGTAGGTGAGAAATTACCTTCAGAAAATGACCTCTGTGAAATTTATAATGTAGCACGGGGGACCATAAGACGGTCTATAAATGGGCTAATTGCAGAAGGTATCCTTGAATCTAAAAAAGGCAAAGGAACTTTTGTGTCCTCGCCAGAGAGTAAAACTCTCTTATGGAATTTTGGATCTTTGACTGATCGTTTAAAAGGTACTGATGAACGAGCACTCGCTAAGGTGCTAGAGCAGGCTGTCATAGTACGTGAAAATCGACAAATGTTGCGGTTGAAGAGACTACGAGCCATGGAGACCACCAGCGGGGTTATACCTATAAGTTTGGATATTTCATTTCTTCCCCTAGATTTATTTCCGGCCATTGATACTTATAATTTTAATGACGGATCTATTTATGGAATTCTGCGAGAAAAATATAATAGAAATCCCGTCCGATCCGTTGTTTCTCTTAAATCAAGAACAGTAGATAGAGAAACAAAAAGAATCTTAAAAGAATCTCCAAGTACCCGCTGCTTATTACATGCAAGTGGAACTACTTATGACGAACACTACGCTTGCATTGAAGAAAGTGAGATAACTTATTCTTCTCGTGTGCAGGCGATTATGCAAATTGATCATATTAACGGATATACCAAACCACTAGAAAAAGGAGTTAAATGATGTCCGCAAAAAGTATGAATAAAATGACGATCTATTTAATACCGGTTGCAATCGCATTAAATATTGTGGTGTCGCAGATTGTGTTTGCCCTGAAGCTTCCTATTTGGCTGGACTCAATTGGGGTGGTACTTACTGCGGTAATCGCTGGTTTTTGGCCGGCAACTATCGTGGGGCTACTAACAGGAGCTGCCTCCTTGATAACTAATCCATCTAATATTTTCTATATTCCGTTGTTTGTTGTAACGGCAGGTGTGGCAGCACTATTGACTCGTAAAAATGGCTACTCTTCTTTCCTACGCTCGTTGCTGTCAGGAATCATTAATGGTTTAGCGACCGGGATAACTGGGTCCTTAATTACAATTATGGTTTATGGTGGCCTTTCGTCTACTGGAACTGGGATTATCGCCGGGGTGCTGCGGCAGCTAGGAGCTCCAAACTGGTCTGCTGCTATGGCGGCAGGAGTGTCCGGTGATATTACCGATAAAATATTAACTGCTTTGATTGTTTTTTATATTTTGATTGCTCTTCCGCAGCGTACTCTTGCAAAATTCCCTCGGGGAGAAGCTTATCTTCGTACCCGCGAAAAAAAGCAATTAAAAGGCGATTTAAAATAGGTTTTAGTGATGGAACAAACTGAAGAAATCGAAAAAAGTATTAATAGGTTTGTGTTTCACCCGAGACAAGATCGACGTTATCAGAGAATCAATCCCTTGGTGAGATTTACTGTCCCACTGATCTTCATGTTTGGAGTTCTTGCTTGTGGAAATGCCACGATCTTCTATGCCTTTACAATCGTTAACTTACTTGTTGCCTTCATTCTCCAAGTATTTAGAGTTTTTTGGTCGCGTTTCTGGAAAATTGGATTAACGGTATCGGTATTTACTCTCGGGGTACGTGCCTTTTTTGAATATGGAAATCACGTAGTTTTCACTGTCGGTCCCCTGTCTGTTACAACGGAAGGATTGTTGTCAGCTAACTGGTATATAGCCATGCTGCTCGCAGTGTGTGCTCCTTTGGTGCTGCTTACTTCAATTCTGTCTCTACAAGACCTTTCTAACGCTTTGGAACAACTAGGCGCACGGCGGCACGTATGTTACGTAGTCATGAATTCAGCAAGGTTGATTCCTGAACTAGCTGATAGAGGCAAGGCGGTTCGTGACGCTCAACGCTCCAGAGGAATTCAGGTTGAGGGGAATCGGATAGTAAAGCTGAAAGCAGTTCTCCCGACCATTGCCCCTCTGGTCTTGTCTTCACTTTCGAGTGTTGAAGAAAGAGCTGTCGCGATGGAAGTGAGAGGAGCCAGTATTACCGAGATAAAGGGAACGCGGTTAATTCCCCAAGAAAATCTCTCATGGTTGGGTGGCGCTGTCATTTTGATCACAGCTTTTCTTTCAGTATTTATAGGAATTGGAGGACGACTCCTTTGGTAGCTGCAATAAAGACTTCAAATCTAGGAGTTAAACATCCCCTGGCAAAAAGCTGGGCACTGGAAAATGTAAATCTCAGTTTAGAGTCTGGCAAAGTTTATGGATTGATCGGAGCTAATGGATCTGGGAAAACGACTTTGTGCAACACTCTTAAAGGTCTGATTCCAGGGGTTCTAGGAGGCGAAGTTAAAGGGACGATTGAGATATTAGGTAAAAATATTGGGGAGTTCTCACAACGTGAACTTGTTGAAAATGTAGCCTTGGTATTCGAAAATCCCTATACGCAGCTAACTGGGACCTGTCAAACTGTAGTTGAAGAAATTGCCTTCGGGCTCGAGAATTTAGGATGGCAACGCGATCGTATAATTAGTCAAACCGCACGTGTAATTGATGAAATGGATTTAAAGGATTTAGCATTTCGCGATCCATTGGAGTTGTCTGGCGGGCAGCGGCAAAGGGTATCAGTTGCATCGGTTATGGCGATGGATACTCCAATTATTGTGATTGATGAACCAACTTCACAACTTGATCCTGCGACTACAGAAATGATTTTTTCAGCTATTACAAAAATGAAGCAGAATGGGAAAACTGTTTTAGTAAGCGAAAATAAAATTGATCAATTGGTGGAAATTGCAGATGAACTAGTGATACTGGATAACGGGGAAGTCTATGCTGCAGGTCTTGCTAGGGATATCCTTCCGCAGGCCTACACTGATGAAATTCGCTGTGGGTTTCCTGAGCTATTTACCCTATCAAACTGGTTAAATTTGGACCCTCGATGGATAACGTTTGCTCAGGCTAAAACCACTGTTAATACAATTTTAAAGGGAAAAAATGATAACTTGCGATGAAGTCGAATTTGAGTATCCAGGTGGAATGACTGCTCTTAGTGGGGTGTCGCTAACGGTAGAGCCGAAAGAGCGTTTAGCGTTGATAGGGCAAAATGGAGCAGGAAAAAGCACTTTATCAAAACTTCTGAATGGACTGTTAAGGCCTACTGCAGGATCTATTATCTTAGAAGGTAAAAATACTGCGGAGTATCGAACCGATGAAATAGCGCGGCAAGTGGGATATGTATTTCAAAATCCTGATGATCAAATATTTTCGAAAACTGTTAAAGAGGAATGTGAATATGCGCTGAAACGTATAGGAATTGATGCAACGGAGAGAAATAGAAGAATAGAAGAAGCTCTATCAGTCTGTGACTTGTCGAATCAAAGTGAGACAAATCCATTGGACTTGCCACTTGCGCAACGTAAGTTTGTGGCAATCGCTGCTGTTTTAGCGATGAACCCCAAGTACGTAATTCTAGATGAGCCTACTGCAGGATTAGATGAGGTCGGTCGACAGGATTTAACCAAAATTATGCAATGGGCTTCACACTCAGGAAAAAGCGTTATTGCAGTGTCTCATGACATGCGTTTTGTGATTGAGAATTTTCCCCGAATAGTGGTGATGAGTAAAGGAAGTGTTATCTGTGATAGCTCGGTTGCAGAGGCATTTTCAGATGATCAAGTATTGGCGGACGCTAATCTAAATGTTCCTCCAGCGGTAGAGCTAGCTCGATATACAGGTGCCGCCAAAGATCTATTGAAAATGAGCCATATTCACCATTGGTATAAAGAAATTTTAAAGTAATAAATCGTTATTTTTTATTGGAGAAGGCGTTTATAAAATGATAAAAGATAGTCTAAATCTACTTAGAGGGTGGCCGGGAAACGGCGAGAAACTACTGCTGGGTATGATCCACCTTAAAGGTGACGGAATTGAGGATATATATTCTCGAGCAATAAGGGAGTGTGAAATATATTCGACAGGTGGCTTCGATGGAGTGGTAGTGGAAAACTACTTCGGCTCTATTGAAGACGTACGTTATTGTCTTCCGCGATTAAAGGATAAATTTCCACAGTTGTTTGTTGGCGTGGATATCATTTGGGATAACGATAAAAGTTTCGATTTAGCTGTTGAACATCAGCTGCCATTTATTCAATTGGACTCGCTTTCTGGACAACTCTCTCCAGAAGATGAGCCCGCTTTTGAGAAGCGCATTCGCTGGTGCCAAGATAAAACATCTACGGTTATTCTAGGTGGGGTGCGTCTAAAGAACCAGCCAGTGCTGAGCGGAAATTCGCTCGAAGTTGATTTGCAACTGGCTAAAAAGCGCGGTGATGGAATCATCGTTACAGGGGTAGATACCGGCGTAGAGACCGAGCTAGAAAAGATAAAGCAGTTTCGAAAAATTATAGGAGACTTTCCTCTGATAGTAGGCGCTGGAGTCAATGAGAATAATTGCGCTCAGCAGCTGTCGATAGCTGATGGTGCAATTATCGGATCTTCTCTGAAGCAGGGTGGCAAAGCGACAGGAGATTTGGAAATAGACAGGGTAAGACGATTGGTGTCAGTAGTGAGGTCGCTGACGGGAAAGGAGAATACAAATGACTAAGAGACTGGTCGTGGGGCGAGATGATGTTTCCGCATGGGGAACAGCACTAAGCTTTAAACAGGGAAGCAAATCTGTGGTGGTAACCAACGGCAGTGGATGGAATGACTATAAGAGTGAAAAGAAAATTTCTGATACGGCAGTAAATTTAGCTATGACGCGGGTTGATGTCCTACCAAACCAGATTGAAAAAATGGAGCGGCACGATCACACTCAGGAAACTCTGTGCCCGACGGACCACCCAATAGTGCTGGGTGTATGCGCAAAGGAATTTGAAATCCCGGTGGCTGCTGAATGCGTGTTACTGGAGATTCCTTGTGGTACTTCTCTAGTTATGGACAAGGGCACCTGGCATTCTCCATGTTTTGGGTTAAGAAAATCCACCCAGTACTACTGGATTGCTACCTCGGATCCACGCTTCCCTTCGGAGTGGGTACCGTTAGCAGGAGGCGGCTTAGAAACTCGCGCAGAGACGGAAAGTAACAATAATGTCTTTTAGCGAGTTAAGGGGGGCGCCTGAACCTGATTTTGAGAACCAAGTTGATATCTGTTTCATTGGTGAGCCTGTTCTTGACGTATATGTCACTCTTGACCATTGGCCAAAACTTGGGGACAAAGCGTGCTTGGTGAATCAAGAAAACCTTCCCGGGGGGACCGTAGCTAACATGGCGGTCGACACTTCCTGGCTGGGACTGAAGACTGGCATGGTTGGCAGGTTAAAAGCTGGAGAAACCAGCGAGCAACTTGTAGCTGATTTAAGCGCACACGGCGTTAGCGCAAATCTTATTGACATGGTTCCTGATGCTCCTGAGCCGCTATGCTACGTATTTTTAACTGAAGGCAGTAACGTCGCAGCGTATCCAGATCGTTCAATGGAAAAGCTGTTACTGAATCAGGAAAGCCTTGAAAGTATTTCGAGGTCGAAAGTTGTATGCTCAACACCTGAGAAGCTACGAAGGATAAGTAATAAGGATGATTTTCTCAGAGTAATTCGAAAAATGAAGTCTTCTGGAGGGCAACTGGTACTTGATATAGATACCGGTGCAGAGTTCAATCCGGGTAATCCTCTAGAACAAGCCGCCAACGTGATAATCATGAACGAGTTCGGGGCTGAGCGTTTATTCGGTATGAACTGGGAACAGCTATCTTCGAGATTGCCAAACCAACTACTAGATGTTTCATCTTTTTTTGCTGATTCAGATATTACGTTAATTATTACCGGGGCAGAAAAGGGGGTATGGACTTACCGAGGTGGATGGCACCTGTGGAAAGTAACTCCAGCTACGGTTGTGGATCCTACGGGAGCAGGCGATGCTTTTATCGCAGGATTAGTAGCTGGTTTAGCGAGAAATTATTCTTTCGAACAGTGTATTTCCCAGGCGTTAGACTGTGGTGCGCGGGTTGTCGGAGTCAAGGGTGCCCGATTGCGCTGACTGAGCATGCCTGCATATAAGAAAGGAACATGCGTACAGGTGCGATATACAGTAAGGAGGCTGACGGAAAAATCTCGGAGATAGGCGGGGTGTGGTGGGAAGACGCAGAAAACGCAGGCAAGTAGCGCGCCCACCGGCGCGGGGTGGAATTGACCCGGTGGCATTTACCGCTAATGGTAAGGATACTTTAGAGCGGCAGTTGCAAGCCCAGCTGGAACGCAAACTATCGCTGCCTGCTGCCGAGATTTCGAATTTTGTCGCGAAAGCGTTCGCGGCGGGGGATGTGGTGTCTCCCTTAGGGATCGCTTTATCCCCGGACAGCGAGCTTTTTGAGGGGCAACGCTACTACCTGCATCGAGCAGGCCCCGATGAAGGCGCTCCCTTACCGAAGTTGCAGGTGCTTTGGGAGGGTGAGGGAGCAATTGTAGTAAATAAACCCGCTAGTCTCGCAACTATTCCTCGCGGTTCTTGGGTTATCCGGTCAGTGGTGGTAGCGGCTCGCCGCCAATTTAGAAACGATGAAATAACCGCCGCGCACCGCCTAGATCGCCTCACTACCGGCTGTTTGTTACTGACCCTAGGTTCGAAGTATCGGGCGCGTTACCAACAGCTATTTGACCGCCGGCAAGTAAAGAAAATCTACCTGGCGCGCAGTCGTGGCGGTGACGACCGGGGAGCAGTGTCGGTTTCCCAGGTGGGGCAGAGTTTCGATTTCCAGCTCCCTATGTATAAGGAAACTGGCTCGCTGACAGTATCGATAGGAGTGCCCCCGATAGGTTCAAAAGTAGCGAGCTGTAAAAGCCGTACCCGCGCCCTCATCCTCAGGAAATTCCCCCTCCCCGAAAAGACAGAAAAACCGGGGGGAGAGGGAAACTCAAACCCGGGCAACCCGGGACAGGCGCCAGAAGAAGAACTGTTGTGGCAGTTAGAGCCGGAAACTGGCTTTACTCATCAATTGCGCGCCACCTTGGCCCATTTCGGGTATCCTCTCGTGGGCGACCCCCTCTATCCGGAAGTTTTGCCCGCGAAAGCGCCAGAAAATGTTGAGCCGCAGCTGTGCCTGCACGCCCACCAGCTGCAGTTTCCCGACCCGGAAAATCCCGCTAACCTCATAACCGTGACTGCCCCCGCCCCCACCTGGGCAAAAGGCGCCTTAAACTGACTTCCGAATTGCTGAGATAGATAGGTATATACCGAGCCTCACGGTAAACACGCAAGAAAAATACGCAAGAATTGCGTATTTCCTATTGAAAAAACACGCAAGAATTGCGTAAAATAGTTGCGTGTTTTTGATTTTGGTGAGATAGGCCAAGAGAGGTGATGAGGGTGACCCTGAAGGAACTCCGTAGGCAGAAGAAACTAACTCAGGTCGAATGTGCCTCCTACTTGGATATTCCGATTCGCACCTACCAAAATTACGAGAACGAAGAAAAGAAAAGAAAATCTTTAAAGTACCAGTACATGATGGAAAAACTGGAGCGATACGGATACATCGATGAAGGACATGGGATTCTCACCATCGCAAAAATCGAGGAGATATGTCGAAAAGTATTTGCCTCCTATGATGTGGAGTACTGCTATCTCTTTGGATCCTATGCCAAGCGGAACGCCACCCCGGAAAGTGATGTGGATTTGTTGATATCCACAGATATTTCCGGCATTAAGTTTTATGATTTGGCAGAATCCTTGCGGGAAGCGCTCAATAAGAAAGTGGATCTTTTAAAACTTGAGCAGCTTAAAAATAATCCCGAGTTGGTGAACGAAATACTAAGGGACGGCATTAAAATCTATGGATAATCCCAAAATAAATCAGTACTACCTAAACAAGATTATTCTGGATCTAGAGTTCGTCATCGCGCACACGGAAGGTTATTCGCAAGCAGAGTTTGAGCATAACGAGTTACTTGTGGACTCGACCCTATTTCGGTTAATCCAGGTCTCTGAAAATTCGAACAAACTTTCCACAGTTTTTAAGCAACAACATCCATCTATCCCGTGGCGAGCTATGAAAGGTCTTCGCAACCGTATAGTGCATGAATATGGCAATGTTGACCTCTCGGTTGTCTATGAGACCGTGCGCGATGATATTCCGGAACTGTTACGTAACCTGAAAAGTCTGGAATGACGGATGGCGCGCTAACCCGTAAGCTATGAGTCATGCGAGAAAGGCTGCCATTCCTATTTATTCAATGCCGTCCCGATGGTGATATTGCCCGCGACGAAAAGGAAACCATAGCGCAGGTAACCGGATTGACAGTCGGTGACAGTTTGCGCACCCATCTTTTACTTGCCGAGCCGGATCTTGACCCTGTTCACGACCTGGATATTAAAAACAACTATTCAGGGCTGATAATCTCAGGGTCGCCTTTTGGGGCTGAAATCCAGCGTGACCTTGCTAAACCCGAGCATCTACATCTTCATGCCCGCCTAAGCACGTTGGTGCGTTACCTGTTAGATAACGATTTTCCCACCTTAGGGTTATGTTACGGCTTGCAAATGCTGGCTTTAGCCAGCGGAACTGCGCTCACCGGTTTAACCGCCGAAGATCTGCAAGCCGTGGAAGTAACTTTAACCGCGGAGGGACAGGCAGACCCGGTAACCGGGCAGCTAGACCCGATAATTCGTGGCTATACCGGACACGCGGATTCACTGGCCGCTGTGCCATCGGGAGCAACTTTGCTAGCGAGTGGCGAACATTGCAAATGCCAAATAGTACGTTTTGGAAAAAACATTTACGGCACCCAGTTTCACCCTGAAATAACTACTGCGGGAATGAAAATCCGCATCGACCAATACGGGGATGCCTACTATGCGGCCACTGAACGCGAAGCGGTGATTGCCCGCTGCATGAGTCAAGATGTAACCAGTTCCCACCGGTTGTTGTCCGCCTTTACTGAACATTACCGCCGTTAGGAGGCACCTGATGAGCATCAAGTTTTCCCGTTCTGAGCGTTCGACCATTGGGATCGAATGGGAACTACAGCTAATTGATAAAGACTCCTTTGACCTGCGGCAATGCGCGAGCGCGGTGATGGAGGAAGTGGAGCGGCTGCACCCCCAAGACACCCTGGTGCATAGGGAGATGCTGCTTAATACCATAGAAGTAATATCCCGTCCTCGCCACAGGGTTCGTGATTGCATCATGGATCTGAAAGAGGGTATCAATCTGGTGCGCCCGGTTACTTCCGCGCTGCGGGTAGAGCTAGCAGCTGCCGGTTCCCACCCCTTCGCTAACCCCAGCTATCAGCAGGTTACCGATAGTAAACGCTATGAAGAACTGGTGAACCGCACTCAATATTGGGGACGCCAGATGCTGCTTTTTGGTACCCACGTGCATGTGGGGGTAGAAGACCGCGACAAAGTCTTGCCGATCCAAAACTATTTAACCAGCAAACTTGGTCATATGCAGGCGTTATTCGCTTCCTCGCCCTATTGGGCGGGAGTCGACACTGGCTACTGTGACAATCGGGCAATGGTATTCCAACAGCTACCCACCGCCGGCAAGCCCTACCAATTTGAAACCTGGGAGCAACTGGAAGAGTTCACCGCGGGCATGTTAAAAACCGGGGTGATTGATTCCTTCGACGAGGTGCGTTGGGATATCCGCCCCTCGCCTAAGTTTGGCACCATCGAAGCGCGAGTAGCCGACGCCTCTTCCACTATTAAAGAGGTCGCGGCCTGCGCGGCACTTACGCAATCCTTGGTAGAGACTGCTTCACGGCACCTAGACTCCGGTAAAGAACTGCCGGTATTGCCTGATTGGTTCGTGCGGGAGAACCGCTGGCGGGCGGCCCGCTACGGGATGGATGCCATCTTGATCGAGGACGCACACGGGGAAGAAGCCCCGCTCAGCGAATCTTTGCCGACTTGCCTCGAGAATCTGACTCCCGCCGCCGAAGACCTAGGATGTGCGGAAGAACTCTGGTCAATCCGAGAGATAGTGAAACTAGGTGTCGGCTATCAGCGGCAACGCGCTATTTTTGAACGCACCAATTCTTACGAGGCGGTAGTCGCTTTCCTAATAGCCGAAATGGAGGCCGGCGAGCCCTTAAATCCGGAATGTTTCGTAGACAAATCCCTGCACCAACGCGGGGTTAAAGGGTGGAAAGCCCGTGCCCGCTAATAGTGCCAGAAACTAATAGCAACAACGCTCGCGGACAGCGTGGGGGAGAGTTTTATCCGAGCAGGCTAGGCGGGCGCAAAATTTGGAAAACGTCGCTACGTTTTCCAAATTTTTGGGCAGGAGGAAAAACTCTCCTCCGCGCGTAGCTCTAGGATTCCTCAGCGTGATAAGGGCGCACTTAGCGAGGGAAGGACTGTGATCTAGCGGGCGCGGTGGGCATAAGAAATCGGGGAGAGACTAGGTCTCTCCCCGATTTATTGGGCGGGAGGAAAAACTCTCCCCACGCTTAAGTGTTACTGGTTATCGCTTGCTCCGGTCTCTGCGGGTGCGTCAGCAGTAAACATGTCGTGGTCAACGTGGTTACGCACTATGAGCCAAGCCAGAGCCAGGGCTACGGTTACGCACGCGAAAGCGATAATCGCGGTTGGCCCCAGCCCGCCCTCGAACCACATAAGCACAATCATTGCCCCCAAAACTGCTAATACCAGGTAGTTAGAGTAGGGAGCGAGGGGAACATGGAACTTGGGGCGTTCGATACCATTCTTACGGCAGTGACGCACAAACAAAATGTTTGAAATCATGATTGATCCCCACATGGCACAAATTCCAATCCCCGCCATATTGGCAATCACGTCAAAGGCTTCATTGGGGTAGAACAGATTCACCATCACGCCTACTAAACCGATAGTGCCAGCAGCGATAATAGCCGCATAGGGAACCGCGTTCCGGTTCATACCGGACAAGAAACGAGGAGCAGACCCGGACACCGCCAGGGAACGCAGACCCCGTCCACAAGTGTAAAGCTCTGCGTTAATAGCGCTAGCGGCAGCCAGCAATACCACCAGGTTCATGATGTGACCAGCAGCAGGAATACCCAGACCGCTAAAGAAAGTCACAAACGGCGACTCGTTACGGTTATATACGTTATAGGGCAACAGCAAAGTAAACAGGACAATACACCCTACGTAGAACAACAAAATACGCCACATCATCGAGTTAACTGCCCGTGGCATTTCCTTTTGGGGATCCTCGGCCTCACCAGCGGCAGCCCCCAAATATTCAGAGCCCCCGTAGGCGAACAAAATCCCTAAAGAAAGGGTCACCATAGTGAATGCACCCTTAGGGAATAGTCCTCCATGCTCGGTGATCGCGTGCACGCCGGGAGTGTAACTGTTGCCATTGACCGTTAAGGAAATCCCGAAAACAATCGCCACTACCGCCAAAATCATGAAGATTACGATCGCAGCGACTTTAATCATCGCGAACCAAAACTCGAATTCGCCGAAAAACTTTACGCTGGCCAGATTGACAATCACCATTAAGGCCAAGGCGATAAACGCCCACGCCCACAACGGGACAATCTGGAAGGGCTTCCAATAATGCATATAGTTAGCGATTGCGGTGATATCCGCCATCAAAGCAGAAGAATAAGTAATAAAGGCAAACCATCCGGTGAAATAGGCGCCGCGCTCGCCCATAAACTCGCGAGCATGAGAAATAAATCCTCCAGAAGAGGGGCGATACAGGCTAAGTTCTCCGAGGGCGCGAAGCATTAAATAAGCTATCCCCCCACAGATTGCGTAAACAATAGCAACTGACGGTCCCCCGTCAGCGATACGTCCAGATGCGCCATAAAACAGGCCGGACCCGATGGCCCCGCCCAGCGCAATCATGCGCATGTGGCGAGACTTTAACCCTTTGCGGTAGCCCTCATCGGATTTATCACGATGCGGGGTACCGCTAATCGGTTTTTGAGTTTCGCTCATTAGATTTCTCCTAAGTTTTACCTTTGATGCTCGATATCAGAGCACATAGGGAGTATAAGTTAGGGCAGTGACAGACATTTTAGGTAGTCAGCATGTGGAATCAGATATTTATATCAGGAAATATTTAGGTAAAAGTCCCCTCGGTCACGGTAGACTTAGGGCGTAACCGTGACTGGCGTAGGTGGGATACCACCGGGGAACAAGTGGTCAATCAGTCGCTCGCCTGGGCTGATTTGGCACTACGAAAATAAGGAAAACTCAATGGGAGACAAGCTTCTTATTCAATCCATTTCACAAGTAGATCCCGAGATTGCAGCGGTGCTAAACCAAGAGCTAGAGCGCCAACGCGGCACTTTGGAAATGATCGCTTCCGAAAACTTCGTGCCACGCGCCGTGCTGCAGGCGCAAGGATCCGTCCTCACCAATAAATATGCGGAAGGCTACCCAAGCCGACGTTACTACGGTGGCTGCGAGGCGGTCGATGTAGCCGAGAACTTGGCTCGGGATCGCGCTAAGGAAGTATTTTCCGCCGAGTTCGCTAATGTGCAGCCCCATTCGGGTGCGCAAGCCAACGCGGCAGTACTATCGGCACTGGCTAAGCCAGGGGACACCATTATGGGGCTGGCGTTAGATCACGGCGGGCACCTTACCCACGGTATGAAAATCAATTTCTCCGGTCAGCTCTATAACGCCACCGCCTACCAGGTGGATAAAGAGAGCAACTGGGTGGATATGGATCAGGTGCGCGATGCGGCCTTGAAGTATCGTCCCAAAGTTATTATCGCGGGCTGGTCGGCATACCCCCGCCAGGAAGACTTCAAAGCCTTCCGGGAGATCGCGGACGAGGTCGGAGCCTACCTGTGGACAGATATGGCGCACTTTGCGGGGCTGGTAGCTGCGGGATTACACCCGAACCCGGTGCCGTATTCCGATGTGGTTTCTACCACCGTCCATAAGACTTTAGGCGGGCCGCGTTCCGGGATGATTCTGTCGCGCGATAAGGAACTCGGAAAGAAAATTAATTCCGCGGTTTTCCCCGGCCAGCAGGGCGGCCCGTTGATGCATGTAGTTGCAGCGAAAGCAGTCGCCATGAAGATTGCCGGCAGCGACGATTTCAAAGACCGGCAAAAACGCACTTTAGAGGGAGCGAAGATTCTGGCCAAGCGGTTAACTCAAGCAGATGTGGCGGATTGCGGGATTTCCTTACTGACTGGAGGAACCGATGTGCACCTGGTGATGGTGGATCTGCGTAACTCCCAGCTAGATGGGCAACAGGGCGAAGATTTGCTGCATGAAGCCGGAATTACCATTAACCGCAATACGGTGCCTTTCGATCCGCGTCCTCCGCGGGTAGGATCCGGGCTGCGGATTGGCACCCCGGCGCTAGCTACTCGCGGTTTCGGGAAGAAAGAGTTCACCGAGGTAGCAGAGATTATCGCCGGAGTGCTGGTAGATGCATGCAAGGGGAAGATCGACACTTCCAGCTATCGCGAGCGCGTAAATGCTTTGATTAAACGTTTTCCGTTGTATGTGGGACTCAATCAGGTAGCGTAAAACGCAATAAAAGTCGATGGGGGAGCGGGCAGACTGGTAGGGTCTGCCCGCTCCGCAAACTAAGGAGAATAAATGCGTAAAGGTTGGAGCGGGGACGCGGTGCTGCTGGATGGGGCGGCGCGGGCTCGACAGTTGAAGGAAGAAATGCGTCAGCAGGTGGAACGCCTGCATGACCAGGGAATTAAGCCGGGGCTCGGCACTATTTTGGTGGGTAGCGACCCGGGATCGGTTTCCTATGTGGCAGGTAAACACCGCGACTGTGCCGAGGTAGGAATCGAGTCAATTCGGGTAGAACTGCCAGATACCGTTTCGACTGCCCAGGTATTAGCCGAGATCAAAATGCTCAACGAGAATCCGGCCTGTACCGGCTATATTGTGCAGCTGCCGCTGCCTCGCCAAGTCGACGTTAACCAGGTGCTAGAGGCGATTGATCCCGATAAAGATGCTGATGGCTTGCACCCTATGAACCTGGGACGCTTAGTGCTGCGAGTCAAAGAGCCGGTAACCTCGCCGCTGCCTTGTACCCCGCGCGCCTGTATCGATTTGCTGCAGCAATACCAAGTGCCACTAGAGGGCGCGCAAGTGTGCGTAGTGGGACGAGGGACCACAGTGGGACGTTCCCTGCCACTCATGCTGACCCGCAAAGACATTAATGCCACCGTCACCTGCTGCCATACCGGAACCCGGGATTTAGCTGCCCATACGCGCGCAGCAGATGTGATTGTTGCCTGCGCGGGATCCGCGGGAATTATTAAACCCGAGATGGTTAAAGAGGGCGCAGCAGTACTGGATGTGGGGGTTTCCCGCGGCGCCATCAATCCTAAAACCGGGAAAGCCCGGCTAGAGGGCGACGTGGCAGAAGGCGTCGACCAGGTAGCGGGCTGGCTCTCGCCGAACCCGGGAGGAATCGGTCCCATGACCCGGGCTAATCTGCTGCTCAACGTGGTAGAAACCGCGATGAGACACGCCAACTAGATGGAGAATTCTCTATGCGGATCTGGAAAGTTTCGACTGCCATAACCTGGGCGGCAACTTTGGTGCTAACTCTGGGTGCTTGTACTGCCAAGCCTCAGGCCACTCCTAGTACCTCGTCACCGGTAAACACTCAGGTAAATAAAGCGTTTTGTGTGGTAGAAAAACAGAATTCGCAAGATATAAGAGCCGTGGCGTTAGGGAAAGAAATGGAGGAGGCACTGGCAAAGCCGGAGAATAAGCAGATAGCCAAGGTCGTTAATCTCAGTGTGAAAACCGCGGAAGAAATCGCGGGAAAACTCCAGGAAAAGAAATGCAAAAATGTGCTTTCTTTAGAACCCGGATTTGCGTGGGCTCTGTTGCAGATCGCTAGAGATAACGCAGATATGAATTTTGCGGTCATGGGAGCGGTCGGGAAAACGGAAGCATTAACTAATGCCAGTGGGATCGATTTTGATTTGCGGGAACCAGCTTTCCTTGCTGGGTATGCCGCTGCCGGCGTCACGAAAAGTGGATTAGTGGGAGCCGTAAGTGACCTTGAGGTAGATAAAACCGCTAAAGAAGCAGGCGGTTCTCCCGGTATCTATACCCCATCTTCCTGGGCAAATAGCTTTCGTCTGGGGGTGGAGTACTATAACCAGTTTAAAGGTTCGGGAGTAAAACTTGCCGCTTGGGATCAAAACTCTAGAGAGCCAGTTCAGGTGACAAGTGTGCAGCTGCGCGACCAGCTACTCAAACTAGCGGATAAAAAGGTGGACATTATTTTTGTAATGGCACCCCCGGGTGAATCTGGAGTGGTAGAGGGACTCGCGGCGAAAGAGGCCACCGCCATCTGGAACGGGCAGGATTTGGCCGCCGCCTCCCCAAAGTTACAGAGCAACGTGCTCACTTCGACAGTGGTTGATCCTTCCGGGTGTGTAAAAAAGCTGCTTAAGCAATTGCAAACCGGTTCGATTGCCGGGAACGATTACCGGGGAACTCTCAAGAATTCCGGAGTTAAACTCGCTGGTTGGGGTGAATATGCTCCTAGGTTTTCTGATAGTCTTACCGCGGAATTGGCAGGGATTCGCAGCCAAATCGACAGCAAAAAAATTGATATCACCAAACTTGCAGCTCACCAAGGATAGTAGCGGGCACCAGGTAAGGGAGAAATATGCTCAAGATAGCCACAGTTAATGTAAACGGGATCCGGGCAGCGTTCCGAAAAGGAATGGATACCTGGCTGGAACAGGCAAATCCCGATGTAGTGTTGGCGCAAGAAGTACGGGCTAGTGAAGAAATCACGCAGGAACTTTTTGGGGATGAATGGCAGGTGGCAGTAAATGCCTCGCAGCTCAAAGGGCGCGCGGGAGTAGCGGTCGCGGTGCGTAAATCCTCGCCCTGGCACTTAGAAGATTCTAAAGCCGACACGGTACCGGTCGAGGTTCCCCAAGATGGCGGTCGCTGGTTAGAAGCCTTATTGGTAAAAGAAAATGAAACCGGGGGTGGTGAGGACGCGCGGTTGCGAGTAATCTCTGCTTATTTTCATTCCGGGGAAGTGGGATCTGAAAAACAAGACCATAAAATGGCGCACTTAGAGCGAATCGAGGAACGTCTAGAGCAGCTTATGTCCCCAGCCGCGTCCTCGGAAAATACCGAACCCCTAGTGCTGGTAGCCGGAGATTTCAATGTGGTGCATACCGAGCTCGATATAAAAAACTGGAAACCGAACCACAATAAACGCGCCGGAGTCTTAGACGAAGAAATCGCTTTCTTGGATCGTTGGCGCGAGCAGGGATGGGTCGATGTGGTGCGTACCCTAGCTGGTCAGGTGCAAGGCCCTTATTCCTGGTGGTCGTGGCGGGGAAAAGCCTTCGATAATGATGCCGGGTGGCGTATCGACTATCACTTAGCCACTCCGCGACTGGCGGAGGCGGCGCGCAGCCAGCAAGTAGATCGCGCCGCGGCCTATGACCAGCGGTTTTCCGACCATGCCCCGGTGGTAGTTACTTACGAAATATAAAGTCGCGCTTGCCAGTGATAACAACTGGCAAGCGCGACCTAGTTAGTAGTTAATTACTTGCTGGCTTTCGGGTGAGTCATATCGGCAACATTTAGAGCTTTATCTAAATCTTCCTCACTGATTTCCCCGCGCTCAACAAATCCCAGATCCAGAGCAGATTCCTTGACCGTCATCTTCTCTTTCACCGCGTGCTTCGCGATTTTAGCGGCATTTTCATATCCGATGTAGCGGTTCAGCGGAGTAACAATCGAAGCCGAAGATTCTGCCAATTCTAGGCAGCGCTCCGGATTAGCCACGATGCCATCCACGCAACGCTCCGCTAGCAAACCGGCAACTGCTCCCAGGCAGTTAATCGACTCTAGCAGGTCGACTGCCATTACCGGCAGCATCACCAAGAGGTCAAAGTTGCCTTGTGCACCCGCGAAAGCAATCGTCTGATCGTTACCGATTACTTGGGCCGCTACCTGCACGGTGGCCTCTGGTAATACCGGGTTAATTTTCCCAGGCATAATCGAAGAACCGGGCTGCAAATCTGGCAGAGTGATTTCGCCGAGTCCGCAACGCGGCCCCGAGGAAGCCCAACGCAGATCGTTGGCGATCTTCACAAAGGAAACTGCTACTACCCGCAGCGCCCCCGACATTTCTACCAAGGAATCCTGCGCGGCTTGGGCTTCGAAATGGTTATCTGCCTGACGGAACGGTAGATCCATATTCGCGGCGATCAGGGCAATCACCCGCTCGGAGAAACCTTCGGGAGTGTTAATCCCGGTACCGACGGCAGTACCACCTAAAGGTAGCTCTGCCAGGTTCTTCTCTGCGTCCTTTACCCGGTCAATGCCCTTGCGAACCTGCGCGGCATAACCGGAGAACTCTTGCCCCAGCATAATCGGGGTGGCATCCATCAAGTGGGTGCGCCCCGCCTTGACGATGTTTGCAAACTCGTCAGCTTTCTTTTCTAGGCTGGTAGCCAGCTGATCTAGTTTCGGCAGGAGGGCGTGCTCTACGGCCTCATAAGCGGCGATATGAATGGAGGAGGGGAACACGTCATTAGAAGACTGGGAAGCGTTCACATGGTCATTGGGGTGAACTTTGCTGCCCTTAAATCCGGTTGCCAGGGTAGCGACGACCTCGTTGGTGTTCATATTCGAGGAGGTACCGGATCCGGTTTGGAAAATATCGATCGGGAACTGGTCGTCATGTTTACCAGCGATAACCTCTTCTGCGCCTTTAACAATGGCGTCACGGGTTTCGGTATCGATTACCTCTAGTTCGGCGTTAGCGATTGCCGCGGCCCGTTTGATTTGCCCTAAAGCAGCAATATGGTGGCTGGAAAGAGTGCGACCTGAAATCGGGAAATTTTCTACCGCCCTTTGAGTTTGGGCTGCGTAGAGGGCGTCCTTAGGTACCCGAACTTCCCCCATGGTGTCATGTTCAATCCGATATTCTTCGCTCACGTGTAGCTCCTTTGATGTTAGTGATAAACGGTTACTTAGCTACTAGCCTACCTGGGTTAGGTACGAAGAACGTCCTAAAAATCCGGGGAAAAGTCTTGAAATTTGCTGCAGGTGTGATTTTAGAGGTGGTAGCCCCTTAGACTGGAAGTAACGACAGAAAGTGGGAGCACCATGAGCAAAGATGCCTCAGACGATAAACCTACCGAGTACCTACCGGGGGGAGCGATGGCAAACGCCTACGTTCCTCGGGGACGGCAAACTAATCGACGGATCACTCGGCAGGTAGCTCAGCCTGATGTTGACAGCGGCGCGCAAAGGAAAATCTCGGTACCGAATCCGCCGGCAGGCGCGCCCTCGGCAGTTGGAGATGCCGCCGCCCTGTCCGCAAATGCCCAAACGGAAGGGATCCCGGCAGCAAACGTTAGCGCGCCAGGTAGCACCGGTTATGTTCCTGCCCATGCGGCGGGTACCCGGGTACTTGACGGATCAGGGAATCCCTATCCGGATTCGGGAGCAGCTACTACCCAGCTGCCTCCGATTGATCCCGCTGCTGCCACCCCGGAAGTAGATTCTTATCCGCAAGGGGTTCCTCCCGCCTACGATCCTAAAGTAGACGCAGAAAAACTACGTGAAGAGCAAGAATACGAGGAAGAACGCGCCGATAAACGCCGCCTGTTGAAAGTAGTGGGAATCGTGACTGCAATTGTGGCGCTGCTAACGGGAGCGGTAGTCGTAGTGGCGCTAATGATTTCCTCTCGACAAGTCTTACCACCGGCAGAGCAAGAAACCACCACTTCCCAAAGGGCTACTACCAGTTCTTCAACTCCGGAAACTACCCGTAGCCAGCCCCAGACGCCAGAGCCAACTTCCAGCGAGCCTTCACAAACTCAAACTACCAGCCGAGAGCCAGCGCCTACGAAGACTACTGGCACCACCCGGCCTACTGCGGAAAATCCAACCCCACCAGCCGAACAACCCACCGGAAGTCAGCAGCCCAGCGAGCAGCCTAGCGAGCGGCCCGCCCCCAGTGAGAGCAACTCCCAATAAAAGCGAGAGGACGCGCCCGCCTTACCCAAGTAGTTAAAAGTAATTGGTAAGGCCGGCGCGCCCTAAGGTGCGACGGTTTTACTTAGCGGCTTTACTGGCGCTAACCGCTGCCCCTACAATCCCGGCGGTGTTACGCAGTTCCGCCGGAACAATCGGAGTTTTAATATCCAATAGCGGCAAGAACTTCTCGTGTTTACGAGAAACGCCCCCACCTACTACAAACAAATCCGGACTAAATAGTTTCTCGAGTTCCTGGTAGTAGCGGGTCAGGCGCTTCGCCCATTTCTTCCAACCCAAATCATCACGTTTACGCACCGAAGCAGCTGCTCGAGTTTCTGCGTCATGACCATTAATTTCTATGTGACCGAGTTCAGTATTAGGCACCAGCACCCCGTCAATAAACAGAGCAGTTCCAATCCCGGTTCCTAAGGTAGTAAAAATAGTAACTCCAGGTTGATCTTTGAAAACGCCGTATGCTTGCTCTGCCACCCCGGCAGAATCAGCATCGTTTAGAACTGTAACTGGGCGCCCGAACGCATTAGAGAACACTTCCGCTGCGTCACAACCTACCCATTCTTGATCCAGGTTAGCGATGAAAGGAACCAGCCCTCCCGGGAGGGGAGCCGGGAAACAAACCCCAACTGGCACGTCCTCGGGAAGGTCGAAATGGGCTAGGACATCCGCCGAGGTTTTTGATACCGCTTGCGGGGTTGCCGGGTAGGGGGTTTCTATCCGGAAACGCTCCTGGGTTAGCTCGCCGGTCTCTAAATCGACCGGCGCTCCTTTAACTCCAGATCCGCCGATATCGATGCCAAATGCGATAGCCATTTGTTACTCCTTGCTAGGCAGAGTCAGTATTTCTGCGCCGTATTCAGTTACCACAACGGTGTGTTCAAACTGGGCAGTTCGGGAACGATCCTTAGTTACTACTGTCCAGCCATTGTTCCATTGTTCCCACTCGATTGTACCTAAAGTGAGCATCGGTTCGATAGTGAACACCATTCCCGGCTCCATTACGGTGTCGTAGGAGGGTGCGCAATCATAATGAGGGACAATCAGACCGGAATGGAAGGCCTCTCCCACGCCGTGCCCAGTAAAATCGCGTACCACTCCGTAACGGAAACGCTTCGCGTAGGCGCTGATTACCCGGCCAATAATGTTGATTTCGCGTCCCGGCTTCACGGCTTTAATCCCACGCATCATGGCGTTATAGGTGCGTTCTATCAGCAGCTCAGATTCTTTATCGACCTGACCCACGCTAAACATGGCGCAGGTATCCCCGTGTACCCCGTCTTTATAGGCGGTGATATCCACGTTGACAATATCGCCTTCCTGCAGCGGCTTATCGTCCGGGATCCCGTGACAAATAACTTCGTTTACCGAGGTGCACAGGGATTTCGGGAAACCCATATAGTTCAGGCAAGACGGGTAGGCACCTTGAGAAACAATATACTCGTGACCAATTTTATCGAGTTCATCGGTAGTTATCCCGGGTCTAATCGCTTTACCTACCGCGGCGAGGGCATCGGCAGCGATTCTCCCCGCGGCGCGAATCTTTTCGACCGTTTCGGCGGATTTGGTATCGGAAGCAGTTACCTTTTCGGGGCCGTCATGGAAAAGGTATTCTGGGCGTTCAATATTTTTAGGTACCGCAAGCTCGGGGCTGATATTTCCGGCTTCCTGATTTCCCAGCGGGGCGCGTTCTGCAAGTTCTTTAAGGCTAAGTCCTGGATATTCATTCATACCGCCATTCTACGCGTTCAGGTACATGTTTCGGATTTCCAGGATTCTATCGCACAGTTACGAGGATATCGGGTGAGGGCGCAGGCAGGCATAGCAGAGGGCGCGCAGAAAATGCAGATCAAGCTAGTGAAACTGCATCCGTAGCAAACAAAAATAACGGCAGTGAAAACCCTAGACAGACTCGCGAGCCACGTATTGCAAAATCTGACCGCTGGGGGCTTTGCCTAAATCTAGATCGGCGCCCTCGCGCTGTGCGATATGTATTAACTCTTGATAGGCCAAAGCCGGGGTGTCTACCACCACCGACGAAAGGGGTGGACGGGAAACCTGCCCCGAGGGCGAATCGAAGCCCCCAACTACCGAAGCGTCCTGGGGAACCATCTTGCCGCATTCGCGCAGGCCATGAACAACCGCCATGGCGGTCATATCATCAATCGCGCAGAACCCATCTAAACCAGGATGCTTTTGCAGCGCCCCCAAAAGATAGGAAGGAATGTTCTCGGGATCTTGAGGAAGCACCAGTTGGGTGGGGGCAGAAAGTCCCGCCGCCTGGCAAGCCATTTGTGCAAAGAAGTAGTAAACGGTTGCGCCCTCTTCCGGATATTTTCCGCGCCAATGCACGAAAGCCAAGTTACGCCGATTACGTGACGCCAACGCATCTACCTGGATTTTCACCATTTGGAAGGTCATTAAACTGGTCGGATTTTGCCGATCCTTGCCCTGTGTCAAGGAGTCAAGAACCGTAGCTCCACACTGTTCTAGCTGTTCCAGAGTGCCCTGGTCTAAAGGCAGGAGCGGTAAAACTGCCGCGTCGGTTTCCTTAATCGTGGAAATCAGATTTTCCGGATGATCTTCGAGGTGAACGGTGCAAACTACACTAACCCCGGCCTGGGCTAGCAGCACCGTCATGTCGCGCAGCAAAGCAGAGTTAATGGCGCCGATATCAACGCAGGGCACAACGAGATCAACTTTCGTTTTTCCAGCCAGGGTCGCCAAAATGCCTCCTCAATTACAAGTGTGATTCCATTCTACATATTAATGGCGTTCATACCGATAATCTTGGGTTTTTAATGCGCCAAAAGGCGTGAAATCTCTAGGGGGTTCGCTTAGTGGGCGGAAATTAGCCCTGAATTTGCTCGGCAACTAGAGTGTAAGACAAAAGGGAAAGAATTATTTAAGAAAGGTGAACCTGTGTCTGAGGCGACCACACCTATTTCTCCGTTAGATCAAGAGGGGATAGCTCGGGCAGTTGAGGCCGCGAAAGCGGATTTTTCTGCGGCGGGCTCACTAGACGAATTAAAGAGGGCGCGGGGAGCGCACCTGGGGGATAACGCCCCGATCATCCTGGCTAACCGGGAAATCCGCAACCTCGAAAAGAAAGACAAAGCCCAGGCGGGAAAGAATCTGGGCGACGCCAAGAAACAGTTGCACGCCGCTTATGACCAGCGGCGCTGCGCCCTCGAAAAGGAACAAGAAGCCCAAACTTTGGCGGCGGAGGCGCTAGACGTAACCCAGGCGGGAAGCCCAAGTGTGGGT
>OBUQ01000287.1_pt1 | contig 53850 bp, 59 predicted proteins | sample 1494951 | NCBI WGS metagenome assembly OBUQ01 (sample SAMEA2579938, study PRJEB22360) | human gut metagenome | biome: human gut; feature: human-associated habitat; material: faeces | place: Denmark | collected 2008/2010
GAGTATCTCGATTATTCTATTGAATTTCTTCACCAACACTCATTGACGAAGAGCCGATAAATGTAAGAGCAGATCGATTTTTATCAACTAATTACATTAAAAAAGAAGTATTTGGTGCTGTAAAACATATATTATAGATTATCTTAACAAAGAGTTGATGGGAACATACGCAATCTAATAATTTGTCAGATATGTATATAAAATTAGAAAACTGAGTGAAAGAAAGATCGAAGAAGATTTTTTTACTATGCTTCTTTTGATATGTATATCAAAAATATTTGGGAAAGTAGATTCTGATGAACTAAGGAAGAGTATAAAAAATCATAAAAATGTATAAGGAGAAAATATGCTGAGATTCGTTGTATCTTTTTTCATCCCCAAACTCCTGTGAAGAAACAGCATACTTTATTCATTTAATCATAGTATAGGAAGTTGTTCTTTCTACTTTTCGAGAACTTAATTTTGAGCTTGCCCATATTTTTCGCTATAACACTATAAAAAATAAGTTAACATGCTTTTTATTTTTTTGATCATTCTAATATACCTTTTTAGGGGTAACTCCTTCCCCTGAGTTACCCCTAGAGAGTGATATGGGGATATCCCTAAACCTATTATAAAAATACCCGAATACTATCTCAACAAATTTGCTTTATATTGCAAAAATTGATTTAATTTATCTTTTCTAATGTATGGAAGAATTAAGATAATAAATTGGGAGTGAAAACCATTTTTTAAGTTTTAAACTTAACAACAAAGCCTGTTAGAAATAAATAAAAACTGTTCAAGAATATTTTCTTATAGATAGTTTCATCTTATTTACAAAAACAATAGAACTCAATGGACTTACTCTTAGAGAGTTTTTACATAATACTGAACTACTTAATTTTATCGTTTCTTTTTCTATTTTTATCGCTTAATTTCAGTATTTAAATATTTGAGTGATGTATAAAACATGTAATAAAGAAAAGACAATTTGACTTTGAAATAGTTGTTGAAGCTTTTGAGGGGGGTGGAGACACAGTTTGATAATTCTAATATTTATTAAGCACCGATGGAAATGTAGAATATGAATAAAGTTGTTGTACAAGCAAAGCCTTTAGAAAAAAGTTAAGATAAAGAGATTTTGAAAGAATAACAAGTGAACATAGGAAGGGATATCTATGAAAAAAAGTTTAACGTTATTAATTGTCGGGTTAACCATTATTGGTAGTGGATTATTTATTGGAAGTTCATTATTCTCTAAAAATGAAACTACAGAACAAACACCTACTAGCACGACAAAAGAAATACCACCAGAGTTATTTTTAGAGACAGAAGTTCTTGATACAAAGAAATCTGAGACAATCTCTTCGGTAAATGAACTTTATCAAGGAGATCTCTCTTTTGAACATGCGAATCCGGAAAAGACCTATTTACTAAGTATTCAGTTACTTGATAAAAAAAATCATGAATATGTAGGGCCGGATAAAAAACCATTAAAAAGAGAAAAAGAATTAGTGCTAGGAAAATCAAAAGGTGTTGTACATGTGATTGTAAAAGCAAACAGTCCTATGCTCACCCATATCCAGCATTTAAAAGATGTACAAGTTTCTGTGTCATTAAAAGAAAGGGAATAAGAAAAGATGGAAATGATGGATGATAAAAAATTTTACCAACAAATGGAACGCTTAAAGCAAGAAACGTTTTGGGAATTTCTCTCTCATTCCTATCGATTTTTTGCTTTTGTTCCGCTCCTATGTTTGCTTGATTTTTTAATTTATCCACATTTTTCATGGTGGTTCATTCTAAAATTGTTTTTACTGTTGCTTTCTTTATTCATTTATTTCTATTGGATATATGTTTTTTATAGAAGAATTGCTCGAAAAAGAATGATTTCTTTCCTCTTTTTTCGATTATTTTTTATGTATACTGTATGTAATAGTGGATTCATGATGATCGTCATGACAAATTTTTATCGAACCTATGTGGAAAAAGAAGTTCTTCTTTATCATTTTATTGGTGCAGTAGTTTTTGGAATAATTGTAGGTGTGATCTATGCAGGGTGTTCTTATGAACGAATAAAAGAGTATTTAAAATTCAATAAAATGTAAGGTGAGTTTACGGTGGATAATGGAAAAAATCGAATGGTTTATTCCTATAAATTCTAATTAGTAAAGATGTAATAAGAGAAAAATATGATGCGTATTCATTGAAAAATCATATTGTATTTCAATTACATGGCTATACGTATAACCCATATGCTCGAATAGACTACACGATTAAGCTTTATTTAAGAAAAATGATAGTGATGATTATCAAAAAAAGATGTAAGCTAAGTTTCTGCATATGAATGGACAGTTATTGATCAAATTCTAGAACATCACATTATCTTTACTCAGAAGAAATTATGCCATTAGCAGATCGAGATGGTGCTAGGATGATTTAGTGGATACATTTTGTGAGAGGTCTATAATATCCTCGAACGAAAGGAAGCTCACCAAATGAAAAAATACAATCAAGAAAGAAAAGACATGATCCTTCAACTTGTCGCAACTGGGAAACCAGTCGCCGAAATTTCTCGTGAATATGGCATTGCAGAACAAACGATTTATAAATGGAAGAAAAACAACACACCTGTCGCTGTCACTTCGATGACACCGGCTCAGATTAAACAAATAGAAAAAGAAATGACTTGTCTGCGCAAGGAGAACGAATTCTTAAAGAAAGCAATGGTTATATTCACGAAGTAAACTTACACAGTAAAATCCTCTTCATCAAAAACGCAAGCAATGAGTATCCGACTTGCATGCTTTTGCGAGTAATGGAAATAGCGCCAATCACCTATTACAGGGAGCTCAAACATACACCTAGTCAGCGTGAACTTAAAAATGAACGCATTGATAAAGCAATCTTATTGATTTATACAGAAAGTAAGAAACGATATGGTGCGTGGAAAATCCATCACTAGCCTAGTGAGCAAGTCTTTGATCTATCGATCAAAAGAGTGCAAAAACGGATGCGTCTCCTTGGCATCTATTCGATCACCGTAAAAAAATATCGACCAATCAAGGCTTCTAAAGAGTGCGTTGAAGAACGGACAAATCTCTTAAACCAAGTTTTCTCCACCACCAGCATAAATCAAAAATGGACTGCTGATATCACGTGTATCCCGACTGAAAAAGACGGCTGAACCTACTTGGCTTCTGTGATCGATCTTCATTCGAAAAAGATTATCGGCTACACTTACGCCAAACAGATGACCACTGAAATCGTGATGAGCGTGCTAGATTCAGCGATTCAAAATCAACAACCGACAGACGGATTGATCATCCAAACAGATCTCAGTTCGCAGTATACGAGCGCCGATTTTGAGGAAGCGTTGCGCATGAACAAGATGACGCACTCTTATAGTCGCAAAGGGACACTTTACGACTATTCCTGTATCGAATCATTTCACGCGGCATTGAAGAAAGAAGAAGTCTATCAAACGACCTATCATTCGTTTGAAGAAGCGAGACTAGAGCTATTTCGATACATTGAAGGTTGGTACAATCGGAAACGAATACATGGAACAATTGGTTATTTAACACCGCAACAGGCAGAAGATCAAGCTCGGTAGCACGCGTAATAACTACGCACATTTTTTGAACGAATCCACAAGAATCTCTTTTCATGGTTTCAGAGGATGGTCAAACGGTTTTGGTTTGACGATTGTCTGAAACCATGAAACAACTCGAGAGTGGATTGGTTTCAAAAAACTCTCAAAAAATGTGTCCACTTTATTGAGACAGATCCAGAGCTAAAGAATATTTTGAACCTTTAGTTGAATTAACTAAAGAACTTGATCCTCAAAAAGACCTGTAACAATCGTTACTTATCTCAAGTCAACGCCGGATATTTGTAAAGTAGGAGATATTGTCGATGTTTTATGTTTAAATCGCTATTATGGTTGGTATGTTTCGGGAGGATATCTAGCACATTCAAAATATCTGTTGTAAAAAGAACTAGATGGATGGAAAGATGTCCTGATACACCAATAATGTTTACAGAATATGGAGCAGATACAGTAGCTGGACTTCATGATACATTCCTAACAATGTTTACAGAAGAATATCAGGTGGCTTATTACGAAGCAAATCACGAAGTAATAGATAAATGTGTCAATTTTGTTGGTGAACAGATGTGGAATTATGCAGATTTTGCAACAAGTCAAGGGATTTTAAGAGTGCAAGGAAATAAGAAAGGAATCTTTACTAGAGATAGAAAACCTAAAATGATTGCTCACTATCTACAGAAACGATGGTTATCAATAACCCAATTTCAGTTATAAAAAATAATTTGGATTTTATAAGAATGTTCAAAAAACGATTAGCCTAGCCTAATCGTTTTTTTGTTTTTCATAGAAAGATTTTCTGTTTAAAGAAGGATAAATATTTTTATGTTTTTTTCTAGTTTTTTCGAAAAAAAGGGGCTCTCTGATTGTTGTATTAGTGGAAAGGGGAAAAAAGGAGCATATTATCATGCAACAACATTACAATGAGATGTCTATACAACACCAATTTGATGCCTACTGTAAAAAAGTATTACGAAACGAAGCTAAGTCTATTCGAAAACGAAACGCTAACATAAAGGATAATGAGGAACCATTGGCAGATTCAAATGAAGGCAGGTACTCCCAAACTCATTTTGATGAACAAGATGTCTATTTCTTATTTGGAATGGAAATATTAATTTCAGATCAAAAGTTATCGGCGGCCATTGATCATTTATCGGAGATAAGAAGAAAGATTATCCTACTTTATTATTTTGCAGGTTTTAATGATGCTGAAATCGGTAAAATTCTCAATATGAGCACAAGTGGTATCTGGTATCAACGAAAGAAGGCAGTTGAACAATTGAAAATGGGGTATGACCTATGGTAGATAAATCCAAAAAGCGGCAGTACCTATTAGTTCCACTATCCATTATCTTATCTGCTCTAGAAGGAGACCCAATTTCGATCAAGATGATACTCAAACATTATCATAGTTATATGGCTAAGTTATGTTTGACAAATGGATTTAACGAGGTAGGTCAATTCGTTACCTATGTAGATGAATATATGCTAAGTCAGCTAGAAATTAAATTAATAGAAGCGATCTTAAAATTTAAAATTAACTAACTAAAAAAGTCCCCTTTCCACTTTTTCTGTTTAAAAGAATCTTCTAATAGTTAAGGAATTAGTAGATTCTTTTAGGTAGAAAACCTATTGTTCATTGAAAATTAAATAGATTCTATCAGTACGTTAACACTTTAAGGAGCATATTTTAGTTGCGCCATGATTTCTTGCTGTAAAGAAGGAGCGATAAATATTCTAAAATAATTTTTATAGTCAATAAAAAGCGATGATTTAAAGTTGGGATAATGATACTTCCGTAAGGCTCGCCGTAAACTTGGGGAGAGGTGAAATTCCTATGTACTTTTGACAAAAGTAGCTGATAGATTAATCATTATTAATAGAAAGGAAGAGACAATTATGTCAAAGAATAACAATAAAAGTAATACATCAGAAAATTATTTATTTCATCCAGAAAATATTGATAAAATGAAGGGAATAAATCAATTACCTTTAGTTTTAACGAATAAAGATCTAAAAGAACAATTACAAATAAGTGATAGTACCTTAAATCGTCTTATAAAACTAGAAGATTTTCCATGCTGCTGGTTTGGTATTAGAGGACACTATCTTAGAGATGACATCTTGGAATGGGTAAAAAAAGGAAAGGAAGAATATTTTTGTGATCAGTTTCGTTTATTACGATTATCCTAGAATTTATTTTTTTATCTGTATGTTGTATAATTATTTCATAAATAGAAAGATTTTCAAGTGTTTCCGATTGTTGGGTTCCTTCGTAATTGGAGGTAAGAACAAATGGAAAATATGAGCCGTTTTAAAAAACATATTTCAGCAACAGGAAAAATTACTTGGTACTTTCAGGCTTTTCGAACTACGAGACGAGGTTTTAATTCTAAACGTGAAGCTCAGCTTGCTTATCTTGAAATGGAAAGACAACACAGAAATCAGAAAAAAAGAATTGCTAGTAACGATAAATTCAGTGTGGTTAGTCAAAAGTGGTTTGAATATTATCGATCATTAAACGAACAAAAGATAGCAACGTATGATAAGCGAGAAGAACAGGTGGAGATACTTAATCGATGGATTGGTGATGAAAAATTAAGTAGTTTATCTTCAGAAGAACTACAAAAATTCCTTTTTATTTTAAAAGAAAAGGGGATTAATGGTGTTGATGTTGGTTATGCTAAGAATAGTTTACAATCTCTTGTTCAGGTTCTAAATATGATTTTTAAATATTGTATGAAAAAGAATTTGACAAATGAGAATCCAATGAAGTTTGTTAAAATGCCTAAGTATCAGTTAACAGTTAAAGATTTAAAAGAGTCTGTTAACAGTTTAGAAGATAAGTTTTTAACAGTAGATGAATTACGAACTTTTTTAAATTATGGGATTATTTATGAAGAATTACCCATGTCTGTTCTTTTTCATGTTTTGTTTTATACTGGGTGTCGTGTGAGTGAGGCCCTTGCTTTACAGCCTCAAGACATAGATTTTGAACGAAATGAAATCTTGTTTTATAAACAGACAGCAGTAAAAGGAAAAAGTAAAGATTTTCGAATTGAAACTACAAAAACTGTTAGTTCTGCTAGAAGAGTACCCGTCACGCCATTAGTAATGGAAAAATTGCAAGAATTAATTGATGTATTAAATAAGACAAAAAGAAATAGCAATTTTGTTGTAGATGAAACTTATTTATTTGTTTATCTTGATCCTGGTAAGCGTGGAGTTCCTTACCGTCGTGAATATGTAAATGATCATGTTAAGCGTTGTGTAGAGCGATGTGGAATTAACAAAGATTTTCATACCCATTTGGCACGTCATACAATGGCTAGTTTAGTAGCAGAGTATTGCAGTTGGGATGTTTTGAAGGATCGTTTAGGTCATACAGATAGTACAACCTCAAAAATATATCGGCATTTAACATCAAATGAAAGAAAAAAACCTTTACTTGCTTTTGATTCATTAGAAAACTAGTTTTTGGTAGAAGTGCAGATATTTTAGATTCTAAAATAGGTGTTTTTACTATACTTTAGTCAAAGTGTAGTCAATTTTTTTTTAAAACTTTTATATCAATACTTTCATGACTTTTCACAAGTATCAAAGAAATTCGTCGTTAATTTTAAAGATGTCTTTCGAACCCTTGAGAAATCAAGGGTTTTTTATTTACCCAGTTTAAAGAAGAAGGAGCCGAACATTTTTGTATCAGCTCATTCTTTTTTAAATTACTCTGTGTCAGGTTGTTGTCCATCATGGGCCAACCATTGACAGTCCAATAACTGTATGTTTGTAAAGACTGCTTTAAAAGAAGAGGCCTCAGGAGAACATGCATAGATTCCGAACTGAATTTTTCCGCCTCCGTTGATTATATGACAAATCCGCATTTGTTGAAATGTGATTCCATCAGTTGAACACTCGATACAATAGTCGCTTTCTCGTCTGCTCAAGCGGTACCACATTGATTTGATTGAGGCATCAATCTCTGTTGTCGCCCAATCTGAAAACCCTTGATTTGTCACGACACTTCCCAAATGCTGATAATCTTCATTCTCGTATTCAATAGAGCCTTTTAACCAGTTTTTACTATCTAGGTACATGACGATGCCACATTGATCAAAACGATGATGACTGTCAGCGAAATCCGTCTTTACGACAAAACTGAAATATTGTTTGTCGGTTGTCATTTGAAATACAGGGGCATTATCATTTTGAAAGTGATAATAAGTATTTTGCCAAAGATCTGTTTGAGGCTTTGTCACAATTTCTATTCTGTCTTCGAAAAGTTGATAGCTTTCCGGAAAACGTGTCCATTGGAAATCTTGTAAGTCCATCTATAGTCCTCCTGTAATAGTTATGATATAAAAAGAGTAGCAAAAATTAAACCGATGCGCTACGTTAATGTGTATTTAAGCAGTAAATACAATCTAACTTTGCAAACACTCATCTAAATGCTATTCTAAGTAAATGAAAAACTGCTTGTGGAAAGGTGGAACGTATGAAAAAAACGCGTGTATTGTATTTAGAAGTTGCTGAAAAAATAAAGGAAGATATTTTTTCTGGCAAATATCCTGTTGGTACTATGCTACCGACGGAAACGGAGCTTGAAAAACTTTTTGGTGTAAGTAAAATCACTGTCAGAAAAGCCATTGAGCTGCTCGCGGCGGATGAATATGTAGAGAAAAAGAGTGGAAAAGGGACAACCGTACTCAGTGAACGCCCCTACAATAAATTATCGAAGGCTGTTAGTTTCACTCAAATTTTAGAAAAATCAAATCTAAGCGTGGAAAAAGTCATAATTGACGTTAACAACGTAGAGCTTAATGAATGTGATCCGGCATTTGAGTATTTTGGTTCTGAAGCGATTTGCTTTCAGCGAATGTATGTTTTAAATGGGAAGCCTTATATCTACGCGACACATTATTTGCCGACTTCTTTGGAAAGGGTTACGAAAGAAGAGTTAGAGCAAGAGTCCCTCTATCGAATCCTTTATCAAAGTGGATTAGACATCGAACGTTTCATGGATGATTTCCTAGCGATTGAGCTAACAAATGAGCAACAAAAACTTCTTCAAACTGAGGCAAAGGTTGCTTTGAAGAGAATGCGAAAATCGTATGACTATGATCAAAAGGTGATTGAGTATTCTGAAGCTTTTTACAATACTTCCGATCATGCGTATCAAATTGAATATGAAACTTAAGAGTGAAGCTGTGATAGATTTCTATTGCAGCTTTTTTAAATATAAAACAATTGAAAAGCTTTTTTTTAAAAGAAGTGAAAAATAAAATCTAAAAAGCGTTTACAATAGAAAATACATATGCTATTATTCACCTTGTAAACATTATAATGTTATAAACGGAGGTTAAGAAATGGATAGACTTGTAAATTCGATTGAACAGAAATTGATGCCGTTCGCTAACAAAATCGGTACCCAGCGACATATGATGGCAATCAGAAAGGGAATCGTAGCAACGATGCCGCTGACGATCGTCGGCTCATTCTTCACGATCTTCTTGAATTTTCCGATTCCTTCGGTCGCCGCAATGATTGAACCGTATTTAGCTATTTTAGATATTCCTTTTCGTTACACAGTAGGTATTTTGGCATTATACGCAACATTCGGGATAGCTTCACAATTAGCTAAAAGCTATAAAGTTGATTCCTTAACTGCCGGAATCTTGTCAGTCATGGCTTTTCTAGTAACTGCAGCACCTCCGCTTCGCGTATTCGACAATGTGGACGGCGTTATTGATGCTGGTCGTTACATCAATATCGCAAACCTTGGCGCAGCATCATTGTTTGGCGCAATCGTGACAGCACTTATTTCAGTTGAAATCTATCGTATTTTCATCGAAAAGAATATTACGATTAAAATGCCAGACGGAGTTCCACCAGAAGTGACTAACTCATTTATGGCGTTAATCCCCGGAGGAGCGATTTTAGTTTTATTTTGGGTGATTCGCCATATGATTGGTTTTGATATCAATGGATTCTTGAGTAATTTATTGATGCCTTTTAAAGATGTATTAGCAGGAAATAGCTTGTTTGGCGGTTTATTAACAGTTTTCTTGATTTGCTTCTTCTGGGTATTAGGAATTCATGGCCCAGCGATCATGGGGCCAGTGATTCGTCCTTTCTGGGAATTGTCGATTGCTGAAAATATGGAAGCTTTTGCGGATGGTGCTAGTGCCACTGCAATGCCAAATATTTTCACTGAGCAATTTTTACAATGGTTCATCTGGATCGGCGGAGCAGGAACTACTCTGGCATTGGTCGTATTCTTTATGTTCTCAAAATCAAAATATTTAAAGAGCCTAGGCCGTTTGTCTTTCTTACCAGGACTTTTCAATATTAACGAACCGATGATTTTCGGCGCGCCGATCGTGATGAATCCACTATTAGGGATTCCGTTTATCGTAGCGCCATTAGTGACAACGACGCTGTCTTATTTCTTGACAGTCTCAGGATTAATTCCAATGATGGTCGCGCGTTATGGCTTTACCATCCCCGCACCGATTGCCGCTTGGATGAGTACTGATTGGAGTATCGGAGCAGCGATTCTGGTGATCGTCAACTTCTTAATCTCAATGGCGATTTACTACCCGTTCTTTAAAGTATTTGAAAAACAGCAGTTAGCGCGTGAAGCAGCTGAACTGGAAGCAGAAGAGAAAGCGAAAAAAGAACAAGCTGCAAGCTTGCAGGGGGCAACTTCAAATTAAGAAGTAATTGTTCAATAGCAGAAAGGATAGAGAGGATAGCCAAATGACTGTCCTCTTCGGTAATGAAATGAACTTAATTTATTTGATCCTTCTTTTTCTAGCGAGCCATATTTATTTGGAAAAGGGGAAACTACCAGAAAAATTCGAAGAAATGAAACTTAGATATATTTTATTAGGCTCTTTGGCAGGCATTACGTTAGCGATCGTGGTGGGTATCGTACTAAATATTGCTCCATTCTTGGTGATGACTGTTACGATTTGTTCGGCATCATTGATTGCTTATAAATACCGCTCAAAATTTGATGATATGGAACGAGGAAAAAGTGTATGAAACGTGTATTAGGAATTTCGGTCTATCCAGACCACAGTGAGATTGATCAAGATAAAGCTTATATTGAGTTGGCGCATAAATATGGGTTTGGCCGTATCTTTATGAGTATGCTAGAAGTTACTGAAGGTAAAGAGGTTGTCAAAAAGAAATTTAAAGAATTGATTTTCTTTGCCAAAGACTTAGGTTATGAAACGATTCTAGACGTGGCGCCAAATATTTTTGAAGAATTGGGAATTTCTTATGATGATATGAGTTTCTTTCATGAGTTAGGTGCAGACGGCATTCGTTTGGATTTAGGCTTTGATGGAAATAAGGAAGCTATGCTGACCTATAATCCATTTGGTGTGGCAATCGAACTGAACATGAGTAATGACGTGGCATACTTAGACAATATTCTGACCTATGAAGCCAATACGCCATTTCTATATGGCTGTCACAATTTTTATCCTCAAGAGGGAACGGCTCTACCTTATGATTTCTTTGTGAAATGCAGTGAACGCTTTAAAGCTTATGGGCTCCGAACAGCAGCGTTTGTTTCTTCTCAAGTAGGTACCATTGGCCCCTGGGATATCAATGATGGCTTGCCAACTCTAGAGATGCACCGCCACTTGTCGGTTGAGACAGCAACAAAACATTTATTCGCCACCAAATTAATTGATGATGTGATCATCGGAAATGCCTATGCTTCAGAAGAAGAGCTAAAAGCGATGGGAGAAGTGGATCGCTATCAAACTGAATTTGCCGTTGAGTTCGTATCAGATATTACTGATGTAGAGAAACAAATTGTTTTAAACGAACAACATTATCGCCGAGGAGACATTACAGATCAGATGGTTCGTTCGACTTTTGTCCGCAAAAAATACGGACAAGAAGCCAATCCACCGCATGACAACGAAATTGAGTTCCAGCCAGGTGATATTGTGATCGGAAACGATGAATTTGGTAAGTATAAAAATGAGTTGCAAGTTGTACTAAAAGCCCATAAAGATTCAAGAAAGAATAAGGTTGGGCAGATCATTGAGGATGAAAAGATTCTTTTATCATTTATTCATCCATGGTCAAAATTCAAATTCACAGAAAAGTAGGAACGAAAATGTTGGATTTAGTTGTGCGGAATGCCAAAACAATTGACGGACAGAAATTTGATTTAGGGATTTCTGATGAAAAAATAGTAGAAATAGCTGATAAAATCACAAATAAAAGTCAAAATGAACTTGCTTTAACGGATGATCAGTACCTTTCACCAGGCTGGATCGATGATCATGTCCATTGCTATGAAAAAATGACGTTGTACTATGATTACCCTGATGAGGTCGGAGTAAATAGAGGCGTAACGACTGTCATCGATGCGGGAACAACTGGAGCAGAAAACATCGGCAATTTTTGTGAACTAGTAAAAAAGGCGAAAACTAATGTGTATGCGCTACTGAACATTTCTAAATGGGGGATTGTCGAGCAAGATGAATTAGCTGATCTAACTAAAGTCCAACATAATGCTGTTAGAGATGCAATTGAAAAATATCCAGAGTTTATCGTAGGTTTGAAAGCTCGGATGAGCAAAACAGTGATTGGTTCAAGTGGGATCGAACCCTTACGTTTAGCTAAAGAATTTCAAAGTGAATATGGTGGACTGCCCTTGATGGTTCATGTTGGCTCCGCTCCTCCTGAATTGTCAGAAATAATGGATTTGATGGATTCAGGTGATGTATTGACGCACTGTTTTAATGGTAAGGAAAATGGAATATTAGATAGAACAACTCATAAAATAAAGGATTTTGTATGGGAAGGATATAAAAAAGGAATTGTTTTTGACATTGGACATGGTACGGATAGTTTCAATTTTGAAGTGGCAAAACAGGCATTGAATGAAGGAATGATCAGTTCCTCCATCAGTTCAGATATTTATGTCCGAAATCGTCAAAATGGACCAGTCTATGATTTAGCAACAACGATGGAAAAGCTCTTCATAGTAGGGTATTCTTGGGAAGAAATCATCAAACAGGTCACAGAAGCACCAGCAAAAAATTTCTATTTAAAAGGAAAAGGTAAACTGGCTGTTGGTTTTGATGCGGATATTACAATATTCACCCTTAAGGACTCTGAAAAAGAAGTGACAGATTCTAATGGGAATACTTGTACAGTAAAGCAGGAAATCATCCCTGTGAAAACCATCATTGGAGGTCAAGTATATGACAATTAATTTTGAAAAGCTAGGGTTAAAAGAAGTGATTAATGCTTCTGGTCGGATGACAATTTTAGGTGTATCAAAAGTATCAGAATCGGTATTGGCAGCGCAGCGTTTTGGTGGCGAACATTTTTTTGAAATGGCTGATTTAAGTGAAAAAACCGGGGCATATATTGCGCAGCTTTTAAAGGTAGATGATGCACAGATCGTTTCCTCTGCTTCAGCAGGAATTGCACAAAGTGTTGCCGCGGTCATTGGTAAAGGAGATTTCTATCATGCTTATCATCCCTATACTGATCGTATCAAACAACGAGAGATCATTTTACCGAAAGGCCATAATGTCGACTATGGAACTCCTGTCGAAGTAATGGTGGAACAAGGCGGTGGGAAAGTCGTAGAGGCTGGCTATGCTAATATGTGCTCAGCAGAGCATCTAGAAATGATGATCACTGAAAATACAGCAGCAATTTTATATGTTAAAAGCCATCATACGGTTCAAAAAAGTATGCTCACTGTAGAAGAAGCGGCGGCTGTTGCGAACAGAAATCAATTGCCTCTAATCGTGGATGCCGCTGCGGAAGAAGATTTATCCTTCTATTACAAGGCGGGTGCTGATTTAGTGATTTATTCTGGGGCAAAGGCGATCGAAGGACCAAGTGCTGGTTTGGTGATCGGTAAAAAGAATAAAATCGAATGGGTGCGTTTACAGGGCAAAGGAATCGGCAGAGCGATGAAGATCGGTAAAGACAATATTCTCGGTTTTACTCAGGCAATAGAGGACTATTTAAACAACGGAAGTGAATCAGGGGATTCGATGAAAAAAAGATTGGCACCATTCATTGAATCAGTCAATCAAATCGACGGCTTAACAGCTAAGGTTGTTCAAGATGGTGCCGGTCGTGATATTTACCGCGCAAACGTTCATGTTTCAGGCAATCATACAGCAAAAGAAGTCATTGCCGAGTTAAAAAAAGAATCGCCGGCTGTTTATACGAGAGAATATCAAGCCAATAATGGCGTTATCGAATTTGATATCCGTTCTGTGGATGCAAAAGAAATGGCTTTGATCGCAGCACGTTTACGTGAGATCATGAATTAAAAGGAGAAGAAAATGTCACTACAACCAAATTATTTAGAAGATCGAATTTGTTTGAACGTTTTGGCTAATTCAGTGGAAAATGCCAAGGACTGCTATGAAGCAGCTGAAGGACATGTTATCTTAGGTGTATTATCGAAAAATTATGAGAGTGATGAAGCTGCAATTATAGATATGAAAAATTATCAAAAGGCGACGAACAATGCGTTATCTGTTGGCTTAGGAGCGGGTGATCCAAATCAGAGTCAAATGGTTTCACGTATATCTGGAGAATTACAGCCTCAGCATGTAAACCAAGTCTTTACGGGTGTTGGTACATCAAGAGCGTTGTTAGACCAATCTGAAACAGTTATCAATGGCTTAGTTTCACCAACAGGAAAAATCGGCTACGTAAATATCGCGACAGGACCGTTGAGTTCGCAGGGAGCAGAAGGAATTGTCCCAATCGAAACAGCAATCAAATTATTGCAGGATATGGGTGGAAGCTCCATTAAGTATTTCCCAATGAAAGGCCTTGCTCATAAGGAAGAATTTAAAGCAGTGGCGGAGGCTTGTGCCAAGTATAATTTTTACTTAGAACCTACTGGCGGGATTGATTTGGACAACTTTGAAGAAATCATTCAAATCGCAGTAGATGCCGGCGTGAAGAAAATCATCCCTCATGTATACAGTTCGATTATTGATGCTGAAACCGGCGATACACGTCCTGAAGACGTTAAAAAATTGCTTGAAATCTGTAAAAAAGTGTTGAAATAAGTTCGTTCACTTTTTACAGTTGATGTAGCAGAAGAAATATACCTATAAAAAACTGCTGCTAATTTTAAGAAATCAAATCGAGTGATATATGGCAAGTGAAAAGAATTCATTTTTTTAATGAAAATCTACTGATGAATAAGAAGAGGGGAGTCAGCTATGAGATTTGCTGCTTTTGGCGAAGTAATGCTACGGCTATCACCGCCAGAATACCTATTATTGGATCAAACAAATGATTTACGGATGGATTACACGGGTACCGGTGTCAACATCATGGCGAATCTGGCTCAGTTTGGTTATGAGACTTCGTTGGTGACGGTATTGCCAGATAATCGGCTGGGACAGGTGGCTAAAGCAGCAATAGCAAAATACGGAATCAAGACGGATTTATTAAGGTTCGCTCATCATCATATTGGCAGCTATTTTGCCGAAAATGGGTATGGCGCACGTCCAACACAAGTGACGTATCAAAATCGTCACCATAGTTCATTTGGTGTCAGCAATCATGAGGCCTATGATTTCGAGAAAGTTATTGCGGAGAGTGATCTGGTCCAAATTTGCGGGATTTCATTAAGCTTGACGGATGATACACGTGATGCTGCGCACACTTTAGCGAAAAAAACGGCTGAGGCTGGAAAAAAAGTTTGTTTCGATTTTAATTTCCGCCCGAGTCTGAACACTGAGCCTGATAAAATTGCCTTTATGAGGGAACAGTACGAAAAAATCCTGCCGTATTGTGATATTGTTTTTGGGAGTGTGCGAGATTTGACTGATTTACTTCAGTTAGAGATGATAGGCACGGAAGATGAGTTGATTATACAATTCATGGATAAGTATCAGATTGAGTGGTTTGCGGGTACTAGAAGATTCTCAGAAAACAAACAAAAACAGCAAGAGGGGTTTCTTTATAGTCGTGAAGAATATGCGGTTAGTCCAAAGCGTGAATTAACAATCTTAGATCGAATTGGTGCTGGTGATGCCTATGCTGCAGCAATTTTAACGGGGTATGTGGAGAGATGGCGTTTACAAGAAACAGTTGAATTTGCTGCGATGAATGCGGTACTGGCTCACACGATCCATGGGGATGTGCCGTTGACAACGAAAGAACAGGTTTTTACCGTTTTGGAAAATCCGGGGATTGATTTGATACGCTGATTCATCTAACTATTTAAAATCATATAGAAACGAAGGAATGAATAGCTGAATAAAGCTGTTCATTCTTTTTTGTACTTTTGAAGCAAGTTTACTCCATGCAAATTAATAATAAAAGACTGCTTAATTTGGTTTTCTTTTAGATACCTAAATCTGGTACAATTATTATATTAGGAAATAACTAGTAATTATTCATGGTTTACTCATCTTCAAATGATCGTCATTCAAATCGAAATGAGAAGGGAAGTGAAGGAAAGCTATTTGTGAAACTCTGCAAATAGTCTTTTCCGAAAGTATGAATCGAAAAGCATTATGGGTTGCTCAAACAGGGGTATTATTAGCATTATTGATCGTCGTTCAAGCGGTGACTTCTGGGTTAGGAAATACCTTAGTGACAGGCTCATTGGTCAATTTGATCTTGATTGTGGCTGTTACTACTGGAGGCTTGGCCAGTGGCATTACTATCGCTTTATTATCACCGCTCTTTGCTTTTATCTTTGGTATTGGACCGGCATTCCCACAAATTGTTTTTTGTGTTGCGATTGGAAATGCTGTATTAGTAACCCTCTGGCATTTCATTGCGGGCTTCAACAAAAGACAAAGTGTCGCCAATTTTGTGGTAGCGACCATCATCGGAGCTGTGGCAAAATTTGGTGTCTTATACTTATCAATTGTACAGTTCGTCGTTCCAGTGTTACTTAAAATGCCTGCTCCCAAAGCAGCTATGGTTTCAGGGGCCTTCTCATTTCCGCAGTTAATTACTGCCTTAATTGGTGGAGGGCTATCAATTTTAGTTGTACCTGTATTGTCAAAAGCATTAAATCGTCAAAGAGCATAGCAGTTAGCATAAAAATAGGACCCTAATCGAATTTCACGATTAGGGTCCTATTTTTATGCCTTCACTTTAGTACGATCACGATAGCTTGTATGGAGAATATGATGAGCTTTTAGGCTTCCAGGTTTTTCTAAGAATTCCTGATAGATTTTTTGAACAAGTGGGTTGTCGTTTGATTTCCGCAAGCCTTTGCCTTTATCTTCAGAGTACAAAGCCGCGGCCCGTTTGGTTTTTAAATCGACAAAGTTGCGAACCGATGCAGGTTGGACAGGTTGCCCGCCGCCGTTGATACAGCCGCCGGGACAGCCCATGATTTCAACAAAATGATAGAATTTTTCGCCAGATTCGATTCGTTCTAGCAATTTCTTCGCATTGCTGATGCCGGAAGCGACCGCCACGTTGATCGTTGCTCCGCTCATTTCATAGGTTGCTTCTTTGATTCCTTTCATCCCGCGAACTTCTGTGAACTCCACTTGTTCCAGTGAATGACCAGCCAAAGTTTCAGCAGCTGTTCTTAACGCTGCCTCCATAACGCCACCGGTAGCACCGAAGATATAGCCAGCTCCTGTTGCTTCACCGAACGGATCATCGAACGATTCGTCTGCCAGTTCCACAAAACGAACCCCGGCTTTATCAATCATCCGTGCTAATTCACGAGTCGTCAACGCCACATCACAGTCAGAATATCCGGCTGCGGCTTGATCTTCACGGGTGACTTCGAATTTCTTCGCCGTACATGGCATGATTCCGACAACAAAAATATCTTTTGGATCGATGCCTTCTTTTTCCGCATACCAAGTCTTCGATAATGCGCCAAACATTTGCTGCGGTGATTTGCAGGTGGACAGGTTAGGAATCAATTCAGGATGATAGGCTTCTAAATACTTAACCCAACCTGGCGAACAAGAGGTAAACATTGGGAAAGGTCCATCGTTTCCAACCCGTTCTAAAAATTCATTGGCTTCTTCCATAATAGTAAAATCTGCAGCGACATTCGTATCAAAAACCTTATCAAAGCCGATTTGTCTTAATGCAGCAACCATTTTTCCTTCAACATTAGTACCGATTGGCATATTGAAAGCTTCACCAAGAGTAACTCGAATAGAAGGGGCTGTTTGTACAATCACATACTTCGTTGGATCTTCTAATGCTTCCCAAACTTCCTGTGTTTGATCCTTTTCATGGATCGCTCCTGTTGGGCAAACAACAATACATTGGCCACAAGAGATACATGGGACATCATCTAAGTTCTGTTCATAAGCACTGCCAATATGCGTATTGAATCCGCGGTCGTTTGGTCCAATCACGCCGACAGCTTGCCATTTCGAACAAGCGGCAACACATCTGCGACATAAAATACATTTATTATTATTACGGACCATGTGCACCGCACTGTCATCGAATTCGTATTCACAGTTTTCTCCGTTGAAATAATCCTCATCTGCCACATTAAATTCTTTACATAGTTTCTGTAACTCACAATTTCCGCTACGGATGCAGGAAAGGCATTTTCGTTCATGTGTGGATAAGATCAATTCCAGTGTGACTCTGCGTGAATCGAAAACTTTCTTAGAATTGGTATTGATTTCCATTCCTTCACTAATTGGATAAACACAAGCAGTCACTAAACTGCGAGCACCTTTAACTTCCACAACACACATACGGCAAGCGCCAATTTCGTTAATTTCTTTTAAAAAGCACAAAGTAGGGATTTCAATGTTGTTGATTCGAGCTGCTTCAAGAATCGTCGATCCTTCAGGAGCAGTACAAATTTTTCCGTTGATTGTTATCATAACTTCTTTCATTTGCTCCACCTCCTATATGACCGTGATCGCATCATAGCGACAAGTATCAATACATAAGCCACATTTCGTACAGATCGACTGATCGATTTCATGGACTTGTATCACTTCACCACTGATCGCACTAACTGGACAACCTTTAGCACATGCTCGACAGCCTGTACATTTATCAGGCAAAATTCGATATTGAATCAAGTTCTTACATACGCCAGAAGGACATCGACGCTCTTCAACATGGGCCAAGTACTCATCCTTGAAATATCGGAAGGTCGAAAGTACAGGATTTGGAGCGGTTTGACCAAGTCCACAAAGGGAATTTTCTTGTATGTGGTGACAAAGTTCTTCCATTCGATCCAAGTCTGCTAGAGTTGCTTTTCCCATAGTAATTTTTTCTAAAATTTCTAAAAGACGTTTCGTCCCCACACGACAAGGTACACATTTTCCGCAACTTTCTTCAACGGTGAACTCAAGGAAGAACTTAGCAATGTCCACCATACAGTTATCCTCGTCCATAACAATTAGACCACCAGACCCCATCATTGAGCCAATTTTCTTTAAATTTTCATAATCAATCGGAACATCGTAATGCTCTTGTGGGATACAGCCACCTGAAGGACCACCTGTTTGAGCGGCTTTAAATTTCTTGCCTTCAGGTATACCTCCGCCAATATCTTCAACAATTTCTCGCAAAGTCGTTCCCATTGGAATTTCAACCAAGCCAGTATTTTGAATTTTTCCTCCTAAAGCGAAAACCTTTGTTCCTTTCGATTTTTCCGTTCCAAAACTAGCAAACCATTCAGGACCTCTCAAGATAATTTGAGGAATGTTGGCTAAGGTTTCAACGTTGTTTACGATTGTCGGCTTTCCAAACAATCCTTTTACAGCAGGGAATGGAGGCCGAGGACGTGGTTCACCACGATGTCCTTCGATACTTTCTAGTAGTGCAGTTTCTTCGCCACAAACAAATGCTCCCGCGCCTAAACGCAGGTCTAAATCAAAGGAAAAATTACTGCCAAAGATATTTTTTCCTAGAACACCTTCTTCGCGAGCTTGTTTGATTGCGATTCGTAATCGATTAACAGCAATCGGGTATTCTGCTCGCACATAAATATATCCTTGGTTTGCTCCAATCGTATATCCTGCGATAGCCATTGCTTCGATAACAGCATGAGGATCTCCTTCCAAAACTGATCGATCCATAAACGCACCAGGATCTCCTTCATCAGCATTACAGATAACATACTTTTGATCGGATTGGCTAGCTTTAGCAAATGACCACTTCATAAAGGTAGGAAAACCAGCGCCGCCGCGTCCTCTTAACCCTGAGGTCTCTAAGGTATTCAACACATCATCTCGTGAATACTCGTTGACTACTTTTGCTAAGGCTTGATAGCCATCGAAAGCAATGTATTCTTCGATCTTTTCAGGATTGATCCGCCCACAATTTCGCAGGGCAACACGCTTTTGTTTATGATAAAAAGGTGTATCCATCAATTTATTGATAATTTCTTTCGTCTCGTTATCGTGGTACAAAAGTTTTTCAACTAGTTTTCCTTTAACTAAATGATCTGAAACAATCTTTTTTGCATGCTTTGGCTGTACTTGGTGATAGAAGACGGCCTCTGGATAAATGATGACAATTGGTCCTTGAGCGCATAACCCAAAACAGCCAGTTTTTACGATATTTATTTTTTCTGTTAACTCATGTTTAGCCAATTCTTCTTTTAAAGCTTCAACAAACTCACCACTTTTAGAAGAAATACATCCTGTACCGGCACAAACTAATATTTCCTTTTCGTACTGATTTTCATTGAGACCTTCATCGTCCAAACGCATTGTTACGGTTTGACGATATGTATCTCGAAGTTCCTTTAATTCATTCCAATCTCTCATATTTTTTACTCCTGACTCTTGAGGCTTTATTCAACGACAACGTTCTTTCCAAAAGATTTTTATACACCTTTTGAAAAGTAAAGGAGCAACAACCAGTTATTCTTTTTTTTGATATGTTAACAATACTTTGTCAGCTTTTTTCTTAGATAGGCGACCATAAACTTCTTCATTTACAGTTAAGACAGGTGCTAAGCCACAGGCGCCAATACAACGGCATGATTCCAAGGTGAATTTACGATCGATTGTTGTTTCACCTGGTTCGATATTTAGTTCCGTTGAAAACGAATCTAAAATATCTCCTGCACCTTTTACATAGCAAGCAGTTCCCATACAAACACTAATCGTATGTTCTCCTTTAGGGACGAAAGTGAACTGCGCGTAGAAGGTTGCTGTACTGTATAGTTCCTCCATGGGAAGTTCCAGTTCTCTAGAAAGCCTTTTCAAAACTTCGATTGGTAAATAGCCGTAGATTCTCTGTGCCTCTTGTAAAGCGGGCATTTGCGCGCCTCGTTGGCCTTTTAACTCCTTGATACAAGCTTGAAACTCTTGATACTGGCTTTCAGTTTCAATAAATTCAAATACTGCTTCTGTACTCATAAATCTATGCCTCCTCCTTCCTAATGTTAAATCAAATTTTCTGACTACTCATCATAATTTTATTTGAAAAAATTATTCTATATAAAATAAGTATATCAAAAATATCAGCATCTTTGTGATTAATCAGACAAATGAGAATGAGAACTGTTCTCGAATAATCTTCGTTGCATCAATAGACATTGTTTTTATAGGGGTGAATGAACTAAATAGATTTAATATAGATAAATATTTGTTATCTAAAATTGTGAACGATGATTAGTAAAAGCACCTAAAGAAGGCTGGATATTTTAGATTTATTTAACACAGGGTTATTTTAATTTCTTTGATGAAAATATGGAGAAAGAAAATAAAACTTAAAAAAGATTTGTTTAGTTGTTTTTATCTGATAATTGTTCTAGCTGCCTGGTTCATTTTTGGCAAAAAAAGAGGAGAAAGATGAACTGACCATGATAAAATAGTTTATTGACATGGGACGCGTCCCATAGGTTACATTGGTAGTGTAAACTGTCTTTAGGAGGAAGTCCCAATGGTAAATATCCGCGACATTGCAAAAATTACAGGTGTCTCTAAGTCAACGGTTTCCCGGGTAGTTAACAAGCATCCATACGTTTCAGAAGATATCCGAAAGAAGGTACAATCCGTGATTGAGGATACAGGGTATGTGGTTAATGGCAATGCAGTAAAATTGAGTAATGGCAAAAATTATACACTTGGTGTTACCTTGCCTTATAACAGCTCTTGTTACGATAGATTAGTAAATAGCCTGCTGTTTCACGCAAGAGAAAAGGGGTATCAGGTTTTACTTCTACCGACTTATTATGATGAAAAAGCAGAAGAGGAGTATTACTCACTATTAGAGAAACGAATGATTGATGGATTAGTATTGGTTTCTCGAGCGAAAAATTTAAAAAATTGGGACAAGCTCAACTCTAGAGGCCGAATTATTTCTACTGAAAAGGTTGATGATCCAAAAATTCCTATGATTTATCCAGACCGTACTATGGTTTACAATCGATTGTTTAAAGAACTTGCTCAGAAGGGATTTTCTAAGGTGGTCTTCACTAATAAACGGGCACTTTCTGAGAGCATTAGTGCTAAAGATAAGGCAGAGTGCTATCAAAAGTACTTTGGTAAGGTAATAACTGGTGAAAATTTCTTTATAGGAATTGAAGGGTTCGATAGCGGTTATTATTGGGCAAAAGAAACTTATAAAAAAATGACGATTCCCGAGGTGATTTATGCGAGTGCAGATGATACAGCAGCAGGGATTATTCATGGTCTCCAAGACATAGGCTTCATTCACAAGCAGGATTATCATATTATTGGTGAGGGAAATTTACCATATAGTCAGTTATTAAATTTTACTACAATTGATTTTCTTGCAGAGGACATTGGATCAGAGGTGGTGGATTATATTCTATCTGAGCAAGAAATGATTCATAAAGCTAAGGAACCATTAATTATCAGAAGATAAAATACAACAGAAAACTTTGATTTAGGAAAGGAAATAAGAGAATGCATATCGAGCATGTAGCAATTTGGACGAAGGATTTAGAAAAAATGAGAGAGTTTTATGAAAAATATTTTAATGTCAGCAGTACCGAACTTTATCATAACAAGAAGACGGGCTTTAAATCATATTTCGTCAGCTTTGATTCAGGGAGCCGCCTAGAGTTAACGACGAAACAACATCTGTCGAATCGCGTGGTAGAAAGTTTGGGTTATACTCATATGGCGATTTCAGTTGGAACAAAAGCAGATGTTGATTCGTATGTTGAGAAGTTCTTAGCCGATGGATTTCCGTTATTGAACGGCCCTAGAACAACGGGCGATGGGTATTACGAAGCAGTGATTCAAGATCCAGAAGGAAATTTGATTGAACTGACGACAGTTTAAAACTAGAAACAGCAGTCGCTCTTTTGACTGCTGTTTCTAGTTTTAAGAAGTCTTTCGTTTAGTAAAAAATCTCTGAATGATTAAAAAGCTAAAAAGAAGAGCAAGGGAAAAGATTGGAAAAAAGCAGCGAAAGAAAAGGAGACAATGAACGACTGGCGCAAGGGGATGATTTTTTTAAGAAGTTAGGTTCATTGGATAATGAGACCTATCAAGAAAATGTGTTAGATAAACGACAAAAAGAATTGATTGGCTTAACAATTTCAATTCTATCTAAATGCGACGAGTGTATTCTTTATCATTTAGAAGAATGTCAAAAGGCTGGTGTCACAAGGGCTGAGGTGTTGGAAGTAGTCAAACTGACAACCATCGGTGGAGGGTCGGTCCTGTATCCTTTTGCTAGAAAAATTTTGAGAATGATGGATGAGCTTGTGTTTAATTAGCTGTAAATATGGATAGCAATTTCGGAATAGCCGTTGCTTTTACTTTCCGCACTTTGTTATACTGATTGTGAAAATAAATCAAACACCTATTAACGAATGGAGTATGTTTTGTGAGTGTCACAGGTATCTAATCAATAAGCTGAATAGCCGAATAAACCTGTTTTATTTGGTGTGCTTGTAGAAGTGATATCTGTCGAATGAGTGGGATGAGTGTATTCTCAAGGCGATAGTATGACTATCGCCTTTTTTGTATGTCCAAATCCTTTGCTGAGTGGTTTAAAGGATACCGGAGCAATAGACAAATTGTGAGGAGTAGTTGGCGATCGCGTGATGAAGGTAGGATTCTATTTCTGATCTACAGAAAGATGAAATTCAATCCTTGAGTTCGCTATATTCTTTTAGGTGAAGAAGTTATTTTCGCGGCAGATATCTCTCAATAAAAAAGAAAAAGGAGCTTGGTGTATGCTATCGGAAATAAACACTTTTCTGCGGAAAAATAGAAGAAAGAATATGACAATAGGAGAAAAAATACTTTATGAAGACAAAAAATATCGGAAATCCTCCAGCTGAAACAATCGCACAAATCACAGCAGTTTATAAAGATTTATTTGAGATTGAAAGTGACAAAGGGAAAGGCTTGGGTTAGAGTTAAGCGGAGTCGTTATGATGATCAGCAAGAACTCTATCCAACCGCAGGTGATTATGTCGCCGTTGATTGGCAAGGAGCAGATCATAGCATTATTTTGCGAACTTTGCCTCGAACGTCCGTTTTATCACGCTTAGATTCTTTTAAGGGAAAAGAACAACTGATTGCTGCGAACTTTGATTACGTTTTTATCTTGCAATCATTGAATCATGATTTTAATTTGCGACGCTTAGAGCGCTATTTAACACTAGCTTGGCAATCGGGGGCAGTTCCCGTTGTGTTACTGACAAAAATGGATCAAGCAAGCGATTGTTTAGATCAACTAAAAGCGGCTCAGAGTATCGCAATAGGAACAGACGTCCATACCATCAGTGCACAAACAGGGGAAGGTCTGCCAGAACTGGATCTGTATTTGCAGCCGGAGAAAACAGTTGTACTCGTCGGTTCCTCTGGGGTAGGCAAGTCGACATTGATTAACCGTTTAGCAGGAAAAGAAATGATGGAAACGCAAGAAATTCGCGAAAAAGACGGTCGGGGACGTCATACGACCAGTCATCGCCAGTTATTTCAATTGGGTAATGGGACGAAGCTCATCGACACACCGGGAATGCGTGAAGTCGGAATGTGGGATGTCAGCCAAGGCTTGGAAGAAAGCTTTGCGGATGTAGAAGCCTATTTTGGTAAATGCAAATTCAAAGATTGCCACCATCAAAGTGAACCAAATTGTGCCATCAAGGAAGCTTTACGCAATGAAGAACTCTCACCAGAGCGATGGGAGAGTTATCTAAAACTTCATACCGAAGCGAAATATACGAAGGACAAAACGGCCTATCTACGGGAAAAAGAAGTTTGGTTAAAAGATATTAGCAAATTTACTCGACAATTAAAAAATAATTATCAACATACAGCCTGTACAGAAAGCTTTGTTTGCCAAGAATGTGGCATGCCGACGAATCCAGCAAGCGCCGGAAGTCACCATCGCAATCATTGCCCGCATTGTTTGGTAAGTATTCATGTGGACAATCGTCCCGGAGACCGTGCATCATTGTGCAAAGGGAAAATGGAGCCAATCAGCATTTGGCCAAAAGCAAGTGGTGAATGGGCAATTATTCACCGTTGTCGCGGGTGTGGTACGTTAAAAACAAATCGCATTGCTGCAGACGACAATCAAAAATTATTAATTAGAATTGCAGAAAAAGCAATGAAACATCCACCGTTTAGTGTGAATTAACAAATAGCTGCTCAGAAAAAACTGAGCAACTATTTTAAATTGAATCGGTTACAGTAGAAGAAAATACGATATGTGTAGAGGGTGTACCAAATTGCATAGATTCATCAACGAAGTCTTCTAATATTTCCATATTTTCAGCGACAACTTTAACAAGATAACTATAGTATCCAGCAATACGGTAATATTTAAGTACCATAGGATGTTTTGAACAAAATTCTCAAAAGGCTTTGCAATTGATTGTTTCAAACATGATAAAGGCTATGATGCTTTTTCCTAGTTTTTTATGGTTAATATGGATAGTGTATTTATCAATTATCCCTGTATTTTCCATTTTCGTAATCCGCTCTTTTACAGCGGGAGGACTAAGGGACACTTTTTGAGCAATTTCACTATAAGGAATACGTGCATTCTCTTTTAAAAGATTCAGTATTTTTTTATCTGTTTCATCCATTCATTTTTCATCTTTCTATTATTAAGTAAAATAATCTAGATTCGTAAATTAATAAAGTAAATGGGTAAAAAGCTTTAAAACGAGTCTGTAGATTGTAATAGCTATACCTTATCATAAATAAAACGAATAGGAGGGAAATAGATGAAAAAAATATTGTTACTTTTAGCTGATGGATTGAATCATATGAGGCAAGTGTCTTTACAGATGTCTTGGCTGGAATCTTTATGAAGGGGATCATTCAACAGAACTAATTTCAGTTGGGTTACATTCAGTACTAAAGTGTATGTGAGGTTATTCCTGTATTCAAATGTGTCAATTAAATGAAATTGAGTTGGACGAATTTGACGCTCTGGCGATTCCTGGTGGATTTGAAGAAACAAACTTCTATGAAGATGCTTTTAGTGAAGAATTTTTAAATGTGATTCGAACATTTGATCGACAGAACAAACCAATTGCCTGTGTTTGTGTCGCTGGTCTGGTGGTTGCCAAAAGTGGCGCTTTAAAAGACCGTTCTGGAACTACGTATCATTTTGAAAAAAGTTTGCGACAAAAACAAATGAGAGAAATGGGTGTTCAAGTAAAACATAATGAAAGGATCGTAGAAGATCGAAACATCATTACCTCTTCTTCACCTGAAACAGCTTTAGATGTAGCCTTTTGTCTATTAGAAAAATTAACAAACGAAAACAACACTCGAGAAGTAAGACGAAAAATGGGCTTTACTTACTAATAAAAAAACTCTTTAGAGATGAAACATGTTAGTGAGGATATGAAAATGTCTTGAAGACGAAAATTCATAAGACTGTACGAACTAGATAAGCATTCGAAGGTATCAAAAATCTGCCGGCGATAATCTTTATGATCGAACAGTTATCCGAGAAAATATTTTTGTTACTATAAATAATGGAGCAATTATTGCAATAAAAAAGAGTAGTGATTTTTCACTGCTCTTTTTTGGACGGTTCTAAATTAAGTCGTTTCCTAAATTGTTTAAACCATTGAATTTCAAATTTTGCCTTTTCAATTCCTAGATCCAAAGTTGTGTATTGAAAACGGGCGATATCCTCCACATTTTTTAAGGTCATGAATTCAACGGCACCACCGCGCTCTTTTAAATCATTAATAGTAGTTTCATCAAATTTAAAGCGAGGACCTATCCTTTCACTGAGTTTTTCTAAAGATGCCAGTTCTTGTTCCAATTCTTTAATATAATTTGCTAGTAATTCATCTCTTTTTATTTCGTCAGTAAACCCCATAAAAAAGAATTTACTTAATTCCATATTCTTTTCCTTGTAAAGGATCGGTTGAGATATTGTTTTTTGAAAATATTCTTTTCCAGTATCAGTAATATAATAAACTTTTTTGTTCACCCCAGTGTCAACTCGTTCCTTAAAGGTGATCATGTTTTTGCTCAGTAGCTTTTTTAAAGCTGCTTGGATACTGCCGGTACTATCGCTGCTAACGGTTGAAAGGGAATTTTTGATTGATTGACGCAGTTCGTAAATTGTTGATGCTTGAATCATTAGAAAACCTAAAATAATAGTGTCCATTTTTCCAACTCCTCAGAAAGCTTATATCATTAAAAAAAAATTATAAAAAAGCTGTTGCTAAAAAGCAGATTGATCCAATCAAGGCTAAAGGTGTCATTACATATTTTTCTTTTTTGCTGAAGGACATAAGATTCATGCCGGTATTCAACAGCAAGTAAAATCCGAAGAAAATGCAGATTCCGCGTGCTAGCGAAAAAGAGATATTCAATGAAATAATTTTGCCAACATAAAGGACAGAGAAAATCGCTATTAATTGAAAAACGAAAGCACTGCCACTGACAAAACGCATTTTAACTGGTAGAACCTTATGTTTTCCTCCCATAGTAAACTCACCAAGCGGAAGTCCCAGTGTCACTAATAAGGTTAATACTGCCATTATTCCAAAAATCACTGCTCCAATGATTGAAGATAATTCCATTTTGTTTCCCCCTAAACAGTTTTATGATGTTTGGTAGTCTGTTCTATCCGCTACTTGTCAAACGAGAATATAAAAATTTTCTGTTTTTATATTACTAATAGTAACATTACTAAAATCAATACGTAATCTCTTTTAAAATTTTTTTGAATTTGTGATTGACTCCCACGTTACGTGTGACTCTATACTATAAGTAAGCTAGCGAAACAGAAAAGGAGAAAACTAAATGTTTAAAATTGGAGAATTCTCAAAATTATCAAACACTACAGTTCGCACATTAGACCATTATGCCACGTTAGGTCTTCTAAAACCGAAAGGAATTGATGATCAAACCAATTATCGATACTACTCGGCCGACCAATTGGCACAACTCAATCAAATCAAATTGTTGCAGCAAACGGGTTTGCCATTAAAAACAATCAAGGAAATTATTGACACCAATGATTTAGATTTTTTAGAGAAACATTACACACTGCAAGAAGAAAAATTGCAGGAAGACTTAGATGAGCTGTTGAAAAAACAGCGAATGATCTATTTGCTCAAGCAGAAGATGAAAGAAGGAAAAAGAATGACTCAATATAACGTAGTAGTAAAGGAAGTTCCAGAAAGAAATGTGCTCAGTGTTCGCAGTGTAATCGCGGATTACACGTTGGAAGGGGACTTGTGGCAAAAATTGCAGCAAGGTGTGAGAAAAACGAATGCTAAAATGAGGCAGCCGCCATTGAATATGACTCTTTTTCATGATGTGGAATTTGTCGAGAAAAATGCGGATGTTGAAGTTCAAACAAGTGTGGTTGGAGACTACCCTGAAGCTCACACCGTTGAGTTCAAAAAAGAGCCAGCCTTTATCATGGCATCGGTGACCTTCAGCGGCAGCTTTGAGCAAATGCCGCAAGTGACTCAAACAATCGCCGAGTGGTTAGAAGCAAACGAGTATAAAATCGTTGGTCCTATGATCAATATTGGCCACGTTTCTCCAGGAGAAGATCCAAATCCAGAAAACTGGGTGACTGAATCAGGTTTTGTTGTTTCAAAATAAGCCTAATATCTAGCAGTTAAATCTTTTATCTAACTGCTTTTTATTATTGAGAGGAGAAGCAGAATGAAGCATATTATTGAAGCATTTCATCCCTCGGGAGGGAAGCACTGTATTACTAATGCTTTAATGCAGGTTTTTGACTATTATCATCGACCACTATCTGAAGCTATGCTCTTCGGTATTGGTTCTGGATTGTCATTTACTTACATCAACTTAGCCCATTCGCCAATGATTTCTGGCAGATCAAAACCAATCGAGTTTGAAGCAAAGCTTGCGGAACGCTTAGGTGTTCGTATCAAATGTCGTCAGCCAAAAAACTATCCAGTAGCTCTAGCTAAAACGAAAAAAATGATCCAGCAAAATAAACCTGTTTTGATTTATGTGGATATGCCGTTTCTAGATTATTTAAATATGAATCGAAATAGTCATTTTGGAGGGCACGCTGTCGTATTATTTGGCTATGATGATGAAAATCAAGAGTTTTATCTAACTGATCGTGATAGCGCAGATTATCCCATTCGTACACCTAAAGGAAAAATCGCTTGTGATTATCATCGGGTCAGCTATCAAGAAATGGAACGTGCACGAAATAGTAATTTTAGACCCTTTCCAGCAAACAATAAATATCTAGAGTTTGATTTTTCATCTTACGAGGGAATTCAAAAAAGGGAACTTATTGCTGCTATAAAAGATACTTGTGAAAGTATGCTGCGTCCTCCAGCTAAGCTGTTAGGAATCAATGGAATCATCAAGTTTTCGCAAGAAATTTTAAAATGGAAATCCTTTGACCAAAGTAAAAGGGAAATTGCTGGTATAACGAACTACTTCCAGATTAGTGAAGATGGTGGTACAGGAGGAGGTGCCTTCCGAAAAATGTACGGAGAGTTTTTAATCGAGGGCAATCAGTTGTTTAATAATCATAGGATTGAGCAGATTGGTCAAGGCTTCATGAAACTGGGAGAAGCCTGGGATTCACTTGCAGAAGAGTTATGGCAACTGGGAACGACGGGAGATGTCAGCCTATTATGCACATTAAGTGAGCACACTCGTGCATTAGCGGATACCGAAAAAATTCTATTGGAAGAGCTAGAATTTTTGATATGTAAATAAAGTAATAAAACAGTAGATTGAACAGAAATACTGTTCAATCTACTGTTTTACTCGTTCAAATAATCTAGCTGTTTAATTAACGTATTCATTCTGAAGTCATCAATTTTTCTTCCCAAAGCAGCCAGACTTTTTATTGAAGGGACGTCCTCTAAAACAAATAATCTTTCCTCAGGGATTATTGGAGTAGAAAAATTTGTCACATAGAGGTCAGAAACTAATGAATCAGCCGCAACTTCAGCATAAATTTTTTCGGACTGAATATCTAACAAAAGTTTATCATGAAAATTCTTATTCAGATAATAGGCGAGAAGTTGTGCATGTTTGGGTCCTAAGTCACTACACACTTCAGTGAGGACAGGTCTTCTTAATTGGTCTAATTGCTTCGGAAGATCCTCCCAATAAATGAATAGCTCAAATAAAATTAGATGATAGTACATTGTGTACCAAGGAAATCGGGTTTTTGATTCTTGATCCTTTAAGGTTTTTTCTAAGACCTTACTAAAAACAGCAAAATCTCGTTGAATAGTCAAACTATTGTATAGCTGTCTGTTATAAGCGATGTACGTTTCATAGGGATAGGTTTTGTAGGAGTTATAGACCGTTTTAAATAATGAAATGCAGTTTTTACGGCTTTCATTAGAAATAGTAATTCCTAAAGCATTGACGATTAAATCGATTATATTATCACTAAAGCGTTCGATTCGATCTTCTTCAGCTAAATTGTCCCAGCTGAAATCATACCAAAAAATAGTTTGGATCAAATCCTTTTTTACCAGTTCAGTAATAGGTAGAGAGAAACTGGACAGTAACTCAGTGATTAGTGTTTCATACAAGAGCGTTTTTTCACTAGATAAGTCACGCTTACCTGAGTTAAGAAATCCTTGCTGTTGTCGAATGATACTAACGGCTATTAAAAAGGAGAGCTCAGCCTTTTGCAAGAAGTTCAACTTTAGATCAAAATGCCTATCAATTTGATTAACAGTAGTCCAGACTACTTTTTGATCTAACTGGAAGGGCCATTCATAGACATCATAAACTTCTAAAAAATAAGCAGCCATGAATAAACGAACTTGAAGCTCGTTCGTCCCAGTTAGCATCAGATTATTACGATCAATTTGTAAACCCCGCATCTTTAGTCCTTCATTCAATTTGACGATGCGACGATACAGACTTGAAGAACTAAGAAAAAGTTCCTTTTCTAATTCAGTCCGTAATTTTCCAGGTTGAAAAAAAAGAATTTCCAAAAGTTGAAAAGTTGGAGATTCTTTCAAAATATCAGAAAAGACTTCACGTACGGTATGGTTATGTTTTTCACTTAGATGTAAATCTCCAGAGGTATTTCTTTCGATTTGTAGAATAGCATTCCATCGCTCTTCAATTTCTTGGCAATCATTTACAATTGTTTTTGGAACCGCATCCACTATTTTCGCTATTTTTTTTACAGATACATAGCTGTTAGTTGTTCGAAGTAGTTCAATTATCTTAATTTGACGATTTTGGGTAGAAGATAAGGCATGTCTCATGTTAAACCCTCTTTCAATCGATTGATACCTTTAGTATATAGTAAAATTTCTCAACTGAAAATAAATAATATAATCAATGTATAAAGTCTTTTTTATTTTGAAAATTGGAAGAATTATTGATTTGTTTGTGTCATACTCGTTATATATGGAGGAATGTGTAGAGTGAATAAAACAATAGATGGGTTTAAGATGAAAGTAATCGCAATCCTAGCAATGCTGTCGAACCACATCGGTAGTGGTTTCAGTATATACGAACAATCTAGCTTAGTTTTTTTCTTTACTGAATTTATTGGGAAATTAACCTTTCCAATTATGGCATATCTCTTAGTGGAGGGATTTCTTTATACACGCAATCGAAAACACTATGCTATAAGAATGATGATTTTTTGGCTGATTTCTATTTATCCTTTTCATCTCCTCTTTAATGGAAAAAATCCCTTCACTCTTATTGAATTAGTAAATAATTTTTTTCACTTTACTAATAGGATTGCTACTAATGATAGTTTATGAGAAAGTTGCTTCATCCTTCTTGAGGTATTTAGTGGTTTATTCTTTACGATGGCGACTATGTTTTCTGATTGGCCTTTGGCTGGTGTTTTACTGATTTGTGGTTTTTACAGATGGAAAAATACGAAGTGGGGCCTCCGATTACCAAATATATATACGACTTTTTTTCTAACATCGATGCTGATATTAATATATGTCTCTTCACCTCAATCAATGTCATTTTCTCAAGTTTTTTCTGGATTAGGTCTGCTACTAGTCATCCCGTTACTCTTTGCATATAACGGTGAAAGAGGCTATTCGCCAAGTTGGGTATAATGGGGATTTTATAGTTTTTATCCTCTACATTTAGTTGCTTTAGCGTTGATTCGTCTAGTGATTCAATGAAGTGATTTTAGAAGAAACAGGTGAGCTTTAATGAGACTAGAAAAATCGCGGGTCAAAATTTTTTTTAAACTATTAATCAATAGTTCTATCGGCGATGGTAAGCGGGAGATTATACCTGATTTTTAACAGAAAAAAGACTCTATTTTAAGGTTTCCTTTGAAAGAGTAAAGTGTAAAACTTAGAATTATCATCAAAATAACTAAAAATTTTACAGATTCTAAAATAAATGAGATGATTCAAGTAGTGTAATAGGACTTTAGACGGGTCCAAAATAATCTATAATGATTGTAAAATGGTATAAACAAAATGAAGCAAGGGGAGGATATTTTTGAAGAAGGTAATTATTTTAGGTTTATCAGTTGCATTGTTAGGTGGTCTAGCAGGCTGTAATTCAGATTCGGAGGAATCAATCAGTTCGAGTTCTACCCCACAACAGACAAGTCAAACAAGCAAAAGTCAATCAAGTAGTCAACAAAATACAGATTTTAAGGTTAGTATAGAGGATGCGATCAAAGAATATCAAAAGGAATATCCAGATAGCGATATTACTTCAATTGATTTAGAAACTTCTTTTGGGAACTATTTTTACAAAATCGAAGGGGTCGACGACAATAAAGAATATGAAGTCCGAGTGGACGCCGATACGAAGAAGGTCTCTAAAGAACGTGAAGAAGAATTAGATATGGAAGACAAAGAAGGTGTAAAAAGAAAAGAAGACAAGCTGAACATAGATAATCTTTTAAGCATCGAGAAAGTTTCCGAAATTGCTACAGAAAATGTTGGCAGCGGGAAAGCGACTGAATGGAGCTTAGACAAGGATATGGGGATTACCTATTGGGAAGTCAAAGTATTCGATGGACAGAAAGAAACAGAAGTAAAGATCAATGCACAATCTGGGGATGTTTTAGAAACTGAAACGGATGATTAATGCTTTAAAAGAAGCTCATGGAGATAGTATCCATGAGCCTTTTATATTTAGCCTGAGGAAATTATTCGTTCAGATTATTAAACTTTTCGATATCGTTTAAGCCCAATAATATTTAGAATAGTAAAGACGGCGATGAAGAGTACGAGAACGGCTAGATCAAGCCAAATGTTCTCCCATCCTTGTCCCTTGATCATAATATTAGTTAATGCATTACCCGCGTAGCTGAGAGGGAAGATGTAAGCAAGATCACGTACCCAGTCTGCCATGGTATCTAATGGAATCAATCCTGAGAAGAATACCTGTGGGATAACGATCAACGGAATAAACTGAACCATTTGAAATTCCGAACTAGCAAATGTCGAGACAAAAATTCCCACTGTCAATGCGGTTAATGCAATAAGAATATTAGTCAATATTACCCATAATAAACTACCGACTATTTGCAGGTCGAGGACATAAATAGAGAAAAAAACGATAATAAAAGTTTGCAGAATCGCAAAAAGGCCATAACCGACTAAGTAGCCCATAACAATTTCGCTTCTTTTTACAGGTGTTGCTAGCAATCGCTCTAACGTTCCGCTGGTTCGTTCGCGAAGAAGGGCGATTCCAGAAATCAAGAAAACAAAGAAGAACACGAAAAATCCAATTAAAATTGGAAAGATTTTATCAAAGAAAGTACTGTTTGCATCACCGTAAACATACGAGTCTTTGATTTTAAAATTTTGAATAGTTATCGGTTTTTGTGCTTGAACAGCTAATTCCTGAAGCTCTTTACTCATCTCTTTCATTTTGTTAGCAGTCAAAATATTTTGAATCATCCCTTTAATTTGGGCAGTACTGCTAGGGTCTTCATTCTCATAGGAAACATGAAGGGTTGATCCGTCAAGAGTGATAAAGGCATCTAAATCATTTTCCTTCATAGTGTCGTGAATATTTTTAGTATCGGAATATTTTTTGGTTTTGACTTCATCTGAAGGGAAACTTTTCACTAAAGAGGAGGGAACTGTTTGGTCGACTCCGATTTTGACATGTGTTTCAGAATTGGAATCAAAAACAACGTTCATCAAGGATAAGACAATAACTGGCGCAATCAACATAAGGGCTAATGTTCTCTTATCACGGATTAATTCTTTGACTACACGGGTTAAAATTGCATTAAAGCGCATCATTAGCTTTCCACCTCGGCTTTTAAGAAGACTTCTTCAATTGAATCAGCCTCAAATTTTTGTTTCAACTCAGTAGGGGTTCCAAACGCGAACAGCTTTCCATCGATAATTAATCCGACGTAATCACATTTTTCGGCTTCATCCATGACATGAGTAGTGACAACGATGGCTTTATTCTGATCGGCCAAAGAACGAAGCTGATCCCAAATTGCCACTCGCAAGCTAGGATCGATTCCTACTGTTGGTTCATCCAAAACGATTAAATCTGGATTGGACAAGAGTGTAGTCGCTAAGGATAGTCGTCGTTTCATTCCACCTGAATATGTTTTGACAGTTTGGTTTAGAAAATCCGTTAAATTGACTAAGGAAATATTTTTATCGATCGCTTGTTTCAGTTTATCCTTTTCCATTCCCATCAGCTGTCCGAAGAAAATCAAATTTTCTTTGGCAGTCAGCTCATTGTATAAAGCATCGCTTTGTCCCATATAGCCGACATGACCTAAGATTTTTCGGTTAGGCATTTTGGTTTCGAAAATGGTCGTTTCCCCTTTGTCTAACTTTTCCATTCCCAGCAAACATTTTATAGTTGTAGACTTTCCAGCACCACTCGGTCCGATCAGTCCTAAAATTTTTCCGGATTCAATTTGAAGATTGACATCTTGTAAGACCTCACGCTTATCAAAAGCTTTGTAGGCGTGAGAAATTTTCGCTACAGTATTATTTTCTGTCGTCAAAATATGTTCCTCCTGTTCTTCTTTTCGATTATTCGTTTTATAGTGTTAAAGAATTAGATGGGAAAAGTGATGGCTGTTAACACAATAGAACGAATATTTTTTTCGTACATAGTCTAGTTACTGAACTGCTAAAAGTCTAGGCTAGAGATAGCATAATAGACAGAATGTCTATCATTTTGTACTATATGGATTATAGAACGACGAATTTGTGATGCAAGAAAAGAACTCTAATAATGGACATATTATAAAAAAATGTTCACTATGTTGTGAAAGGATATACCACGTTGAAGGAAAAAGACCTACGTTACTATCGAACTCGTAAGAATATTTTATCCGCAATGACTAGATTATTACAAACAAAAACGTTTGAGCAGATTACTGTAACGAATATTTGTGAGGAAGCAGAAATCAGCCGCAGCGGCTTTTATCTGCACTATGTAGATAAATACGATTTAGTGGAAGTTAATTTAAAAGAATTTCGGGATCAAGCGAATCAATTTGTCTTCTCAAATGCCGATAATAGCAAAACAGCATTATTTTCCAATATGCTATCTTATCTGCAAAGTGATGGTCAATTGATCGCGGCTTTGATTTCAGAAAATGGATCGATCGAGGTTCAAAATTATATTAAACGTATGATGCAGGAAAACGCGCGAATCAATATTTTTCCGCAATTGGATCTGAAAATCAAGAACAAGATTGAAGAGCATTATGCGTTATTGTTTTTGAGTAATGCGTTGTTCGGTGTTTTACAGGATTGGATTAACCGAGGACAGAGTGAATCGCCAGAAGAATTAGTGAGAATAATGGATCGGTTAATAACGTTTGATTTTAAGAAATAGGGAAAGCTTTAAAGAGATTCAATGCTTTTTAAAGCTTTTTTCATATTAAAAGCAACTTTAATACTAGGTTAATACTTCGTGTATATTCAAGAAACCTTCCTTCTTTATAGTGGAGATAGATCATATGAAGAAGGGCAGGGGTGAAAGATTATGTACCGAAAGATTATAAAGAACGAGGTGAGTGAAAGTAAGTTAATTACTACAATCACCACTATTTTCATTACTGTAGCCGCGCTGTTAGTGGCATTAGCAACGATTTTAAGTGTAAATTTGGCAGGTTCGATTGATACACTTATGGAAAAAGCGCAATCGCCGCATTATATGCAAATGCACACGGGAGAAGTGGACAGAGAGCGTTTAGCAGCATTTGTAAAGGATAATGGCAATGTGGCTGCCTATGAGGTAGCTGAATTTCTAAATCTCAATGGATCAGATATCAAGCTTGGGGATCATAGTTTCGCAGATAGTGTGGAAGATAACGGACTGGCGGTTCAGAGTAAGAACTTGGATTATTTATTAACTATGGAAAATCAGCCTATCCAACCAAAGCCAGGTGAATTGTATGTTCCCGTGGAGTTCAAAAAGCAGGGGATTGCGAAGATTGGTGATAAGGCAGAACTTGCTGGCAAGACATTTACTATTAACGGTTTTTTACGGGATGGCACAATGAACTCGCAAATGGCAGGTTCAAAACGTTTCTTATTGCACCAAAACGATTATGATGAACTTTTTTCTAAAGGAAAGCTGGAGTATATTATTCAGTTTCGTTTGAAAGATCCCAGCAAGCTGAATCAATTTGAAGCAGCGTATAAAAAAGCTGGTTTAGAGGTTAATGGACCAAATGGTACCCACCGTTTATTTAAATTAGGCAATGCAATGTCTGACGGGATGATGATTAGTATTCTTTTACTGATTAGTTTATTAATCGTTTTGATGACATTTATGTGTATTCGATTCACTCTTTTGGCAAAGATTGAGGAAGACTATAAAGAAATCGGTGTGATGAAAGCAATCGGGCTACAATCGAAAGAAATTAAGAAAATTTATCTGGCTAAGTATGCTGTCATTTCTGTTATCGGCAGTTTGTGCGGGTACTTGATTTCAATTCCCTTGAGTCATGTTCTTTTAAAAAATATCAAACTGTTCATGGGGGAAAGTAATAATGAAGGATTAAGCTGGTTTTTAGCTGTTGCAGGTGTGTTTATAGTTATGCTGTTAATGATCGCATATGTGTACGGTCTTTTGAACCGCTTCAAAAAGATTTCGGCAGTTGAAGCCATTCGTTTCAGCAGAGCCAATGAAAAGGTTAATACGAAAACGCACGTTAATCTTCGTAGATTTCCCTTTTTATCTTCTGATACACGAATTGGGCTCATTGATATCATGAATCGAAAAAAAATCTATTTGACGATGTTACTAGTTTTTATCTTATCAACGTTCATTATGATTATTCCAGCATTGGTATACCATACCACTTCTTCGGAAGAGTTTATCGAAAATATCGGGTTCAGTCATAAAGTGGACATCGCCACGAGTTTATATCAGTCCACAAACAGCATTGAGAACCAAGAGAAAATCGAAGCCTATTTATCTAATGATCCGGATGTTGCAGCCTTTAGTAAGATTTCGACTAAAAATTTTGATGTGCATGAGGCTGGACTGACTAACAGTGTATTATCAGTCGAATTAGGGAACCATCAAAAATTCCCAGTCGACTATTTGAAAGGAAAAGCACCTCGTCAAACCAATGAAATAGCTCTATCAACCATCAATGCTGAGGAATTTGAAAAAAAAATAGGTGATTCTATGATTCTAGTTCGAGATGGACGAGAGGAAAGATTTACTGTTTGCGGAATATACGCCAATGTTTTTAATGGTGGAAAAACCGCTAAAGCGACCTTCGAAGATACGACTGCACCGACGATTTGGACGGATATTTCAATCAAACTAAAAGATTCAACTAAACTAACAAAAAAAATGAATCAATACAAGAAAGATTTGCCGTTTGCCAAAACGAATAACGCAGAGCAATTTCGGGATCAAACATATGGTTCAACGATACAATCTTTATTGATGATTTCGATTGGGGCTTTTTTAGTAGCATTACTTGTCACTGGATTGATTACCTCTTTGTTTATAAAGCTGCTCTTGGTGAAGGATAAAAAAGAGATCGCTACTTTGAAAGCAATTGGTTTTACCAATCAGGAAATAAGAAATCAATACTTATCAAGAAGTTTAACTATCTTAGTAATCGGACTAGGATTAGGAACGTTATTATCGATGACGTTAGGAAAAATGATGTCGGGATTAGTCTCAGTTGCTCTAGGAGGAGTCAGTATTCAATTAACAGGAAGTCTATTGATTTATGCAGGTTGTCCCTCGCTGATGCAGCTTGTCACCTATTTGACAACTAGAGTTGTAACGGCGCAAGCAGGTAAAATTGAAATCGCTGAAAATCTTAAAGATTAGAAAAGGATGGGAAAGAAGATGCAGACAATCATAAATGGAATAGATATTATCAAAAGCTTTGGAGAAGGAGAAGAAAAAAATACTGTTTTGAATCACGTAAATATTCAAGTTCAATCAGGTCAATTCGTTGCAATCATGGGGCCTTCAGGTTCGGGAAAATCCACATTGCTCTATGCAATTAGTGGGATGGATAAAGTTGATTCGGGAAAAATAAGTGTGAATGGTCGACCAATTGATCAAATGACGGAAAAACAATTGGCTGCCATGCGGAGGGAAGAGCTGGGTTTTGTCTTCCAACAACCGACATTACTGAAGAATCTTTCTTTGATCGATAATATAATCTTACCGAGTCTAAAGGGAAAAAAACAGACTGCGCAACAGGAGCAGCGCGCGAACAGTTTAATGAAAAAAGTTGATATCCAAGAGCTGCGAGAGCGCAAAATTACGCAAGTATCTGGTGGGCAGCTGCAAAGGGCCGGAATTTGCCGAGCCTTGATGAGCCACCCCAGTATAATTTTTGGAGATGAACCAACAGGTGCTCTGAATTCTAAGGCAGCACAAGAAATCATGAATATCTTATTGAAAATCAATGAAGAAGGGACCACCATCGTCATCGTTACCCATGATATGAAGGTAGCTGCTCAAAGTGAACAGGTTTTCTTTATGGAAGATGGACAAATTACCGATACTTTATATTTAGGAGGTTACAATGGTCACAGTATCGAAGCGCGAATGGAAAAAATCAATGAGAAAGTATTAGCTGTCGAACTGTAGCAACAAAGAGAATGTTCCATCAATCAATATGATAGAATTATTACTAGATAGCGAACGATAAAAAAGAGGTGTGCAGATGGTCTATAATATTTTACATGTAGATGATGAAAAGGAAATCATCAAGCTGCTAAAAATGTATTTAAAAAGTGAAGATATTAATCACTATGAAGCCACCAATGGTCGTGAGGCGTTAGCGATTTTAGCGGAAAAGAAGATCGATTTATTGATTGTTGATATTATGATGCCGGAAATTGATGGATTTGAATTGATCCGCACAGTTAGAAAAACGAGCAATTTGCCCATCCTAGTTATTTCAGCACGAGTAAATGCGTTGCTGAGAAGATATCATGCTTTAGGAGCCTCAGGAGAAGCCCCTCGTGCACGATTATTAGTTGGCAACCTTGAACTGGATACGAATGCTTGTGTAGCCTCTTTGGCTGGTAAGTCGATTGAGCTGACCGCAGTCGAATTTAGGGTATTGAAATTATTAATGGAGCAGCCTGGACGTGTATTTACGAAGGAACAAATCTATGAATATGGCTGGCAAGATCCTTTAGCAGGAGAAAATAATGTACGAGTCATGATGAGCAAGTTGCGAGAAAAAATTGGAGCTGAGCGAATCAAGACAATCAGAGGGTTGGGGTATCGTTTGGAGGTTTCCCATGAAGAAGCTTAGAAATGCCATCTTACGTTCCTTTATCGTCTATTTTCTTGGCTTATCCGTTGCTGGAGGATTGATTGAGGAATTTTTCAATCAGCTGGAAGAATTAGTTTTTGGTAAAAGCTATCAGATTCCTCTTAGCATTCTTAGCGGAACCTTTCAAATTCTTGCAGTCATAGCTTTCTCATTCTTATTTTATCGCAGCCTGAATAAGAAAATAGAAGAGGAAAGTCAAAAGCTTGCTAAAGAGCAGAGCACGCTGTTTGTTAATATTGCACATGATTTAAAGACGCCATTGACTAGTATTACCGGATTTTCGAAGGCGTTGAATGAAGAAATCGTTGCTTCAAAAGAAATCAACGATGTTTCCGGTATTATTTATCAAAAAGCAGTGACGGCTAATGAGCTATTAGACTTAATGTTTCAGTACACAAAATTGAATTCAGCGGAATTTAGCTTGAATAGGCAAGTGTCTTCAGTGAACTACTTATTAAAAGAGGCGTTAGCGGAAAATTATGATTTAATTGAACAGCAGCATCTTGAATTACTTTTAGACCTGCCTGAAGAACCTGTCATGAAGAGTATTGATAAAATTGAAATGCGGCGAGTTTTTAATAATTTACTGATCAATGCGTGTAAACATAATCCTCCAGAAAGCACATTAGCAATTTCATTCAAAGAAAAAAATGATCAGATCGAAATCACGTTTGCAGATAATGGAACGAAGATTCCGCAAAAAGAACGAGAGAAACTTTTTCAGCCTTTCGTTAGTGAAAATGAAGCGGAACGAACTTTTCAAGGCAGCGGCCTTGGGTTGGCAATCGTTAAAACGATTGTTGAGAAACATGGTTTTACGATCAAATTGCTTGATGATGAATGCTATACGAAGAAATTTGTCATTACCATGTAAAACACTAAATCGAGTTTTTCGTAGATCTGATGAAATATTATCATTTTAATTCGAACAATTTGAGTAGCCAGAAAAAGCAGTATTAGTATGATTGACTACTGAGTCAGAAAAGATTAGTATAGAATGATAAAAAAATTAAAGGATGATGAATGTTGGAGTATGCCAATCGAATGAAAAATCTTACTGCTTCAGAAATTCGTGAATTATTGAAAGTCGCTGATCGGCCAGAAGTACTCTCGTTTGCTGGCGGACTGCCAGCGGCTGAACTTTTTCCAATTAAGGAAATGGCCGCGGCCGGGGCAAGTGTCTTGAAAAACAATGGGGAAAAAGCCTTGCAATACTCTACGACTGAAGGCTTTCTACCGCTTAGAGAATGGGTAGCAAAACGTGAAAATAAACGAATCGGAACTGAATTAACTGCCGATAATATTTTGATCACCCATGGCTCTCAACAAGCATTGGATTTAGTGGGCAAATTATTGATCAATAAGGATGATGTTGTCTTATGCGAAAGTCCCACCTATTTAGCAGCGTTGAATGTTTTTAAAACTTTTGAAGGACGAATGATAGAGGTCCAGACAGATCAGGATGGGATGATCGTAAGCGACTTGGAACGAATTCTTGCTACTACAGCCAATGTGAAATTGATCTATGTGATTCCGACTTTTCAGAATCCGTCAGGGAAAACCTGGTCCTTTGAACGGAAAAAGCAAATTCTAGCAGTAGCTGATCGCTATGATATAGCTGTTATTGAAGATGCTCCCTATGAAGAATTACGTTATTCCGGTGAGTTTACCCTCCCAATGTTCAGCATTTCAGAGAATGCTAATGTCATCAGAACCGGCAGTTTTTCTAAAGTTTTATGTCCGGGTCTTCGGATTGTGTGGATCTGTGCAGAGGCCAAAGTAATTGAGAAATTAGTTTTAATTAAGCAAAACACGGATTTGCAATGCAATACGTTAACTCAAATGCAGATCGCAGAGTTTGTTCGAACGAATGATTTGGATGCACACATCGCTCACTTGATTCACACGTATAGAATACGAAGGGATGCGGCAATTTCAGCAATTGAAAACTACTTTCCCAAAACTATTCAATATACACAGCCTGAGGGCGGCTTATTCATATGGGTGGAATTACCAGAAAAAATCAACGCGACAGACCTATTACAAAAAAGTTTGAAACGTCATGTGGCGTTTGTAAGCGGGGAATCGTTCTATGCAGAACAGCCTAAATACAATACGATGCGCCTGAATTTCTCGTGTATGGATGAAGAAAAAATTAATGCAGGATTTAAAATTTTAGGAGAATTAATCATGGAAGAACTAAAAAATGAATAAGGATATAATCGAATCAGTCAGAGAGAGTACCTTAGTTGGAGGACTCTCTCTTTTGCTGGTGATAAAAAATTAAATTGGTGAAAGTCAACTTAATGCTATACTTAAAATAGTAAAATGAAGGAGGGATTTAATGGGTGATTATGTGACACTTACTGAAGAAAATATTGCAAACGAACACTTATGCTGTGCAATCTCAGGCAAAAAGCATCAAGCAGGTGTCGATACAAAAAGAGCCTGGCTCAGTGAGCGTTTGTCGGAAGGACATGTGTTCCGCAAATTGGATGCTAATGGGAAAGTATTCATTGAATATGCACCTCTGGAAACCGCTTGGGTACCGGTAGTCGGAGAAAACTATTTGTATATTTATTGTCTATGGGTTTCTGGCAGTTTTAAAAGACAAGGTCACGGGAAAAACCTGCTGCAGTCTTGCATTGACGATGCTAAGCGACAAAATAAATCCGGTGTTTGTGTGATCAGTTCCCAAAAAAAGACGCCATTTTTGACAGATAAAAAATTTGTTGAAAAGCAGGGCTTTAAAGTAGTTGACCAAATTGAAGGTGGATATGAACTTTTGGCATTATCTTTTGACGGAACGGTGCCTGCCTTTTCCGAAACGGCTAGGCAACAGACGATCGATAATCAAACATTGACGATTTTTTACGGCCAGCAATGTCCCTTCATTCCTAATGGGTTAAAAGAGGTGCAGGCGTATTGTGAAGAGGAAGCTATTCCGTTGACTCTAATCCCAGTAGACAGCCTTGAAAAAGCGAAGAATCTTCCGGGAATATTCAATAATTGGGCCGTTTATTACCGAGGAAAATTTTTGACGATTCACATGTTGAACAAAAATGTGTTGAAAAAACTTTTAGCTGGGTGTGAGGAAAGAAATTGAAAAAGTATATTGCCTTTTTACGGGGAGTCAATGTTAGCGGTAAAAATAAAATCGCGATGCCTTTATTGAAAAAAGCCTTTGAGGCAATTGGACTTTCAGAAGTTGCAACGTATATTAATAGCGGGAATGTGCTGTTTTCTAGTGAAAGTGAAGATAGAGAAAAATTGATCCGACAATGTGAAGCAGTAATTACCGATCAATTTGATTTAACCATTCCAGTAACTGTTATGGCTGTTGAAGAACTAGCTGATACCATAAGGCATGCACCAGATTGGTGGAATCAGGAGAAGGAAACGGTCCATTATGCTATTTTTATGATTGCTCCCATGACGGTATCAGAAGTTTTCTCAGCAGTTGGTGAAATAAATCCTGATTACGAAAAAATTGCACATCACGGAGAGGTGATTTTTTGGTCGGCACCTCGTCAAACATTCAATAAGGCGCGCTGGTCAAAAATCGCCAGTTCCTCGGTCAATAAACAGGTGACAATCCGTAATGCGAATACGATTAATAAGCTATTATTAATGAGTCAATAAAAAAACAAGCAGCCGCTAAACTGCTTGTTTTTTTAGATAAGCGGTAAAATTTCTTGCTGGATAAAATCGATTCGATCATAAACGTTTTCTTTGAAAAAAGCGGTGATCGCTACAACAAGTTTTTGTTCGTGATCGATGTAGATAATATTGCCACCATCTCCCATCGCCGCAATAATCGGTTTAGAGGGATCAACAATCCACCATAAATAGCCATAATCAAGATCTTCTTGCTCCCAATGACTGTGCTTTTTCTGCATAGCTTCTAACCAGCTTTTTGGAACAATCTGCTGCTCGTTCCAAATACCGTTGTTTAAGATTAATTCTCCAATCTTTATCATATCTCGCGTTGAAAAGGTTAATCCCCAGCCACCTGCATTCAACCCGGTATCATCTGCGACCCATCCATTTAAAGTGGTCGATTGATTAAAGGCCATTTGATCTTTAGCGGATTTAAAATGGATGGCTTTCTCGATAGCAATCTCTAATGGTTCGAACAGCTTTTTGCGAGCAAATTCTAAAGTACTTTGATTCGTTGAACGAGCAAGAATCGCAGACAGCAGATCAGGTCCAATCAGCGGTGTGTAGTTAAACTCCCCAATTGGTTGGTGTCCGCCTTATTTTTTTAACGTGAATTTCACCCAATCTTTACTCATAAAATATCTGATATAAGTCAGCGGCCCAGACTTATATTTGTAAGGCGTGGTCATCGTCAGTAAATTCTTTAGTGTAATATTTTTGAGCGCTGGATTTTTCGGTTGATATTCAGGGAAATAATCCATTATCGGACGATTTAAATGATCGATAGAGCCATCATCGTGAGCGATTCCCAATAATAATGATAAAACACTTTTTGCGATTGAATACACATGGATCTTACTGGCTTCATCACAGCCGTTAAAATACTGTTCATAAATCCTTTGATTATTTTTTTGCACAATAATCCCTGTAATGTTTTCGTGAGTTGTCTCTATTTTCTGTTGAAGCAGCTTAAATTCTTTATCATTCATCGTGTTCCTCCATTTCCGAAGGCGCCTTCTATACTTAGAGTAAGGGGATTAAAAATCATAATCAAGCGTTATTTTTAAAAAAATTACTTTATAATTTCATCTCAAGCCAACTTGAAGGGCATGTATGGAATTTTTATACTTAGTTTTCTATATTCTAAATTATTTTTTTTAATTTGATTATAATTATTTTACTCAAAAACGGAGCTGGAAACTTACGTATCCTTAGAAGATCAAGTTTGTTTAGAAATATGGTTGCCGATAAAAAAATGAAATAGATGATTAATTATTTACTCCTGAATAACTGAATTGAGGATGAGGAGATTTTGACGCTAAAACGTTTTCGTGATATTGTAAAGTTAGAAGAAGGAAAGTGAGGGATCCCGTATGTTTTATTCATCAATGAAGTAGGAAGCTGCATTTAGACTGTACCTCTGGAGACTAAGGGAGCAGTGTGCAGATTTTCGAAAAATTGGTGAATGTTCATCGGGGTTCTTTTTTATGCAAAAAAAGGCTTATTTGTTGTAGGCCTGATTGTCTAAAATAGCTCTGTGACCCAGTTTTTCGGAAATAACTGGGTCTTTTTGCGTGTTCTGCTTTTCGCAGTTTATTGGAAAGGCGTTATCATGCAGGTAGCTTTTGCGAAATATTGAAGGGCACAGTCTAGCAGAATCGGATGCGTACGAAGATAGAACGCGTTCATTTACCCTGAGCTAGCGGTGAGCTTCATTGAAGCTAATATGAGGTGTTTATTATGACAAACATAAAAATCGATCATTTAACGTTTGGTTATGATCAACTTGGATCATTGCTTTTTGATGATACTACATTGACTATTTCTGCTGATTGGAAGCTTGGTTTAGTGGGGAGAAACGGGCGTGGGAAAACAACGTTATTACAGCTATTAAGAGGAGAACTTCCTTATCAAGGAAAAATTACGCATCAGTTACAGATGATCTTTTTTCCTAAAAAAATTGAAGATCCTACACAGATGACATATTTTGCTATATCAGAGGAAGAGTTAGAGCTTTGGAAAATAGAGCGGGAGTTAACAATGTTGGATTGTGACTTGAATGTGCTTTGGCGTCCATTTTTCACATTGTCTGGTGGCGAGCAAACAAAAGTTCTTCTGGCACTCTTATTTGTTGATGAACATTCTTTTTCTTTGATTGATGAACCAACGAACCATTTAGATATAAAAGGAAGAGAGCAGGTTGCGAAGTACCTTAAAAAGAAGCAGCAAGGATACATCGTAGTCAGTCATGATCGAACATTTTTAGATCAAACAGTCGATCATATTTTAGCGATCGAAAAAAATCAATTGATTCTTTATCAAGGAAATTTTTCGACCTATGAAGAGCAAAAAGCACAGCGCGATGCCTATGAGCAAATTCAGAATATCAAACTAAAAAAAGAAATAAATCGATTGCATAAGACAGCTAAGGAAAAAGCTGAGTGGTCCTTTACAAGAGAGAAAGATAAAACAAATAAACCTAAGGGATTTATCGATACTGAATATCGAAGAGTTAGTCCAGGCGCGATTGGTGCTGATGCAGCTCGTATGATGAAGCGGTCAAAAGCAATTGTTCAACGAGTGGAAGGGAAAATCAGTGAGAAAGAAAAGTTACTAAAAAATATCGAGTCTATTGATTCCTTAAAAATTTCATACGAAGAAAATTATCATCGACGAATATTCAATGTAGAAAATTTAGTATTGAGATATTCTGACAAACCATTATTTAAACCAATAAGTTTTGAACTATTACGAGGAGAATGTTTAGCGATCATAGGGAAAAATGGAAGCGGAAAAACGTCGTTAATTCAAGCACTTCTGGGAGAGTTTTCAGGCGAAATTGGTGGTGTGATCCACCGAACAAATGGCTTAAAGATTAGTCGAATAAGACAAAATTATGAAAGCAATGAAGGGACACTAGCAGAGTTTGCGGAAAAAGAAAATTTGGAGTACTCACAATTTTTAAACAATCTAAGAAAACTTGGCATGGAGCGACGAGTATTCAATAATAAAATCCAAGATATGAGTATGGGGCAACGTAAAAAAGTTGAATTAGCAAAATCGTTGTCGCAAGCGGCCAATCTCTATGTTTGGGATGAACCTTTAAATTATCTCGATGTCTTCAATCAAAAGCAAATATTAGATTTATTGCTTCGCGCAAAGCCCACGATGATTCTGATTGAACATGACGAATATTTTGTGAAAAAGGTTAATGACAAAATGGTGATACTGTAATAAAAGGACCAATTGAGTGGAAAATTCAATTGGTCCTTTAACTATAAAGTTTTACTTAAACGATTGTAAGCGACAATCCCAAAAAGATACTGGATGATTAGTAAGAGCCCCAACCCAATACAAGCGTACTTAGAAAATGGAGAAAAGTAATCTAAGATACTAAGAATAGAAAATAGAAATACTAGAACAAGTTGTAACAGTAACATAGCTGTATAAGCTATACGTCCGCTTCTGTCTCTCAACATAATTTTCCGTTCGTCAGTCAGATCGATAGCTTCTTTCTTCAGACGCCTCTCATATTCTGCTTGATGTTTAGAGCTTGAGCAATAAAAGTACTTACCAATCATAATTGCCCCCGGACAAATTCCTGCACCTGCAAAACCTCATAATAAAGATTCTAATTTAAAAGTTGTCGTTAAAGCAATCGTTAAACATACGAATCCAAATAACATGTATAGAATCCCTGTGTAAAGCATTGTTTTTTTCATGATTCCTCCTCCTTTAGCAAAATGGAAAGATACCTATACCAAGAGTAGAATAAACAGGAGACAATGAATAGATTGTAGTTCAATGAGCAAAACATGGAAAGTTTCCTTTCCTTACCCTTATGATAAGTATAAGTTCATTTTACACGTATGTAAAGTCAACTTTCCATTCAGGAAATTTAGCAATCATCAAATTATTGGGAAAAATATATGATGAAGTTAGATCGAATAAAAAAACAACCAACATAGTCAGCTGGTTGTCGTTTTTATCTTTTTATAAAATGGTGAGGGATACAAATCTTTTCATGTTTGTTATGGTAGAAAGCCTCAAATGCCCTCTTACCGCATTCTGCTAAGTGATGATCGATGGTTGCAAAACCCATCACTTCACTAATCAAAAGATTTTCTCGTCCAATCACTAACGGTTTTTCACTTTTGTATTGTTGTAAAATTGTGGCAGCGATGCTATCCCCAAAAGTTAAAATGCCATCGACTTTTTGTTTTTTGAAGAAACTAGCTGCTTGGACACCATCTGTAGCGACAATACAATCCCAAAAAATATTCGCCTCATCAAAATCAGGATAGACCTCTTTTGCTTTTTGAATAGAAAATTCTGAGTTGTGACTAATATTTTTACTTCGTCCCAGTGTCATACCAGGATTTTTGATTCCTTTTTCTTTCATATAGCCAAATGCTTCTTTAATCGATTTTTTTAAGTTGATATACACACAGCTTACATCAGCATTAGGAATTTCCTCGCAAAAAATAGTTGGTCCGTATTGTAAGTAATCAAGAAAGAATTTGATCGAGTTCGCCTTTGTTGTGACGATTAGTCCATCAAATGCTCGCTTTGAAAATTCAGCTAAATAGCGCTTTTCCAATTCTTGATCATAGTTCGTGGGTAATAAACTAATTTGATACCCGTGGTCAAAAGCCGCCTGCATGATACCACTGAGCATCTGATCATAATAATCATGATTGATAAATGGTAAAATCACACCAATATTTTTGGTTCGTCCATAACTAAGATTTTGCGCAGAACGATTAGGAACGTAATTTAAGTCAGACATGACTTGCAGAACTTTTGCTCGCTTTTCGTCATCAACATATGGATGATTATTAATAACTCTTGAAATTGTGGAGACTGAGTAGCCGGTGATTTTTGCGATGTCACGGATATTTGCCATGGAATCTCCTCTTTAAAATAAAACTAAGCAGCTAAATGCTCCTTCAGATATTCGATAACTGCTGGTCCAAATTGATAAAAAGTGTACCGTCGATCTTCATAAAAGAAACTAACGATGGGACAACCTAAAAACTCATTAATAAATAAATGTTTGATTTCACGCAATTTAAGGTTTTGTATATTTGGTCGTTTAAACCCACGACTTTGAACAAGCCTCAAATGATCTTCAGAAAAATGCAGGGAAACTTGAAAATGCTCTTGAGTATTCTCGTGTTGAACTTTCACATACGTATTCATAAAAAATTCCTCCTTTTTTCTTTACAAAGGAAGTATAATTTATGAAACGAGTTTCATAGCAAGCATTTTATTCCTTTTTTTAGAACAAGGAGAGCTGCTGGCGTTTATCTTCAAACGAATGTAAATAATCAAACACTTCATTACTTCTCCAAAGGATACCATATTCTTGACAAGTTTCGCTAAAAATTTTCATTAATAGCTCATTATTGGGACTATTGCAGACGTAATTATCACCAAAAGCATATGTATATTTTTGTCTCATTCCTGGGAAATGCTTATCCAATTGCTGATAAAAATATTCACGGTTTCCGGCACGCATAGTTACACCAAAACCGAAACAAAGGATTCCCTTTACACCAGCTTGAATACAATAATCTAAGATCCCACGTAAATTCTCTTCTGTGTCATTTATGAAAGGAAGGATCGGTGATAACCAAACAACAGTTGGAACTCCAACCTCCTTAAACTTTAATAATGCTTCAAAGCGTTCTTTAGTAGTTGAAACGTGAGGTTCGATAATTTTACACAAGTTCTCATCATAGGTGGTCAAAGTCATTTCCACAACGGCTTTTGTCTTCTGATTGATGGATGCTAGTAGGTCTAAATCACGAAGAATCCGTGAAGACTTCGTTTGAATTGCGACACCAAACTCATACTTATCAATCAACTTCAATGCTCCTTGTGTTAGTTGCAGACGCGACTCTATTTGGATATAGGGGTCAGTCATAGCGCCAGTACCAATCATACAAGGTTTACGACGTCGCTGTAATTCTTGTTCAAAGATTTCTAGGGCATTGGACTTCACTTCAATATCCTCGAAGATATGGTTGATTTGATAACAGTCACTGCGACTATCACAGTAGATGCAGCCGTGAGTGCATCCTCGAAAAAGGTTCAAACCATTTTTTGCAGATAGAATTGTTTTGTACTCTTTATAATGCATGGGACACCACTTTCTTAAAACACTAAAAAGAACGAACGTTCGCTTATATTATCCCATAAAAATCTACTGTAAACAATCAAAAGTATCAGTATAATATTAGATGGAGGTGTTTTTATTGCTGAAAATTGGGGAATTCTCTCAACTTGGACAAGTATCAATTCGAACATTGCGTCATTACGATGAAATCGATCTGCTTCACCCACAACTAATTGATGAAGAATCTGGTTATCGTTATTATTCAGTAAAGCAATTAGAAATTTTGGCACAAATTGTTTTACTGAAGGACTTAAAGTTTTCTTTAAAAGAAATTAAAAGTTTAATCCAAGAAGATAAAAAGATTTTTACTGCAGCATTATTAAAAAAAGATCGTGAGATTGAAAAAGAAATTCAGCGAGATCGATTTCGCCAACAACAAATCCATCAAATGATCCAGCGAATGGAGCAGAAGGAAAAATATCAAGTAACAATAAAAAAACTTCCTGCTACCAGAGTCATTAGTCTTCGAAAAAAAATCAAAAGTTTTTATCATGAGGGTTTGCTATGGGAGGAATTCATGGACTTGCTAAAAAAACAGGAAATTTTTGTTCCTTCTGAGCCTGAAAAAAGTTTAACTATTTTTCACGATGAGGAATATCTAGAAGAGGATGTAGACATTGAGGTGGCTATTATTTCTGATGAAGAGGGATGCAATCCATTGGAAGTAAGAGAGCTTTCTGAATATAATCAAGCTGCTATTATGTTCGTTAAGGGAAATTACCATCAACTTCCAGAAGCTTATCGATCCTTTGCCGAATGGCTAGACAAACATCCAGAATTTGAAATGATAAAAACAACTCGACAAATTTGTCATATTGGGCCAGAACATACTGATAATCCAGAAGAATATCTAACCGAACTACAAATTCCATTGATCCCCTTGACTCTCACGTAACGTTAGGATTTATCTTCTAATTAGAGGTCGCGACTCAAAAAATTAGGAGATGTAGGTTTGATTAATGGCTATTTAGATAGAATAAAAAATAATAGATAATTCTTACTTATTACTAAACTGTTCGTTATCATTTTTTATTGTTCTAAATAAAGAGGCCTACTAATCCGAGTGGGGAGATATTATGGAAATTAGAGAAATTGGAAAAGTAAAACAGATGGATACAGGAGTCTATCTAGAAGTGTTACCTGAATATCAAGAGGGTCTTATAGGATTAGATGATTTCAGTCATCTTTATGTTTTGTACTGGTTTCACCATTTAGATATTCCGGAACTTAGAGGAGTAACTGTAAGCAAACCTTATACAAATGGGCCAGACGAACTGGGAACATTTGCGACGCGAGGCCCCGTAAGACCCAATCCAATCGCATTATCTGCCGCAAAAATTATGAATATTCAGGGAAATAAAATATATTTGGAATACCTTGATGCAGAGGATGACAGTCCTATTCTGGATATTAAGCCCTATACAGCAAGTTCAGATATTTTAGAGACCTTCACAGGTCCAGAGTGGTGTAAGCATTGGCCGCAAAGTTTTGAAAGCTCAGGAGATTTTGATTGGGAAGCAGAATTCAATTTTACAGATTAAAGGAAGAAGTCTCAGAAATGAGGCTTCTTTTTTTGAATTTTGATAAAACAATTAGCGAGAGTGTTTCATCGTTGATAAATAAATTAAATGGTGCTATATTGTCAAATGTAAGTGATACAGATTTTAAGGAGATGTAATACAGTGAGTAGTAAAGGATCAGAAATCATTGTTAAAAGTTTAGAAAATCATAACGTACCGTTTATCTTTGGGATCCCTGGTGCCAAGATTGATGGTGTGTTTGATACATTAGAGGATCACGGACCAAAATTAATTTTGGCACGTCACGAACAAAACGCTGCTTTCATGGCTCAAGCTATTGGACGATTAACTGGAGAACCAGGAGTAGTGATTGCTACAAACGGCCCCGGCGCAAGTAATCTAGCGACCGGTTTAGTTACAGCAACAGCGGAAGGGGATCCAGTATTAGCTTTAGCTGGACAAGTAAAACGCTCAGACCTTTCTAAGTTAACTCATCAAAGCATGGATAACGCCGCGCTGTTCGCGCCAATTACAAAATATAGTTCAGAAATACAGGATCCAGAAACATTATCTGAAAACATCGCAAATGCTTATCGCATTGCCAAGACTGCCAAAAAAGGTGCAAGCTTCTTATCCATCCCTCAAGATGTCACGGATGGAGAGGTTAACGGAGATGCGATTAATCCGCTATCAGCGCCGATATTGGGATCAGCTTCTGATGAAGATATTGTTGATTTAGTAAAACGTATCAGTGATGCGAAACTACCGACACTACTCGTCGGAATGCGTGCTTCTGGTAAAAAAGAAACAGCGGCTATCCGAAAATTAGTAGAAAAAACAGGTTTGCCTGTGGTTGAGACTTTCCAAGGTGCCGGGATTATTTCTAGGGAATTAGAGAACCGTTTCTTTGGTCGCGTGGGATTATTCCGTAATCAACCGGGAGATATGTTGCTGAAGCGCAGTGATCTTGTTTTAGCGATTGGTTACGATCCAATTGAGTATGAAGCAAGAAACTGGAATGCAGAAAAGGATGCGCGTATTGTGGTCATCGATGAAGTGCCTATGGAGATTGATCAATACATGCAACCAGAAGCAGAGCTAATTGGTAGCATCGCAAAAACAATTGAAAAACTAAGCGAAACAATTGAATCGTATCAGTTGTCTGCTGATGCTGAACATTATTTATCTACGCTGCAAGAAAAATTAACCAATGGCAATAGCAAAATTAAAACTGTTGAAGGTCGAGTACATCCACTAGAAGTGATTGAGACCTTACAAAAGAATGTAACAGATGATATGACTGTGACTGTGGATGTGGGTAGTCATTATATTTGGATGGCACGCCATTTTCGCAGCTACGAACCGCGTCACCTACTATTTAGTAATGGGATGCAGACGTTAGGTGTTGCTCTGCCATGGGCGATATCTTCTGCACTGGTTCGACCTAATACACAAATTTTTTCAATTTCTGGAGATGGGGGTTTCTTGTTTTCGGCACAAGAATTAGAGACAGCCGTTCGTTTGAAACAAAAAATTATTCATTTGATTTGGAATGATGGCAGCTACAACATGGTGGAATTTCAAGAAGAAATGAAATATGATCGTTCTTCAGGCGTTCATTTCGGACCTGTTGATTTTGTAAAATATGCGGAAGCTTTTGGAGCAAAGGGTCTGCGTGCAACATCAAATACGGAGTTGGAAGCAGCGATCCAAGAAGGTTTAGCAACAGATGGACCTGTGGTTATTGATATCCCTATTGATTATACAGACAACAAAGAATTAGGGAAGACAATTTTACCGGATCAATTTTATTAAGATACGAATTATATAAACCAAACGGCATCGTTATCTCAATTAACTGTGAACGATAAGCTGACTAATAGTTGTGAGAGTAATAGGAAGGGATTATTATGATAGTGAAAACAAAAAGTTATATCTACCAACATGGAACATTGGGTGGGTTAATGCAAGATTTGATGGAGGGTACAGAAAAAATTGGTACATTATCAAATTACGGAAATTTTGGTCTAGGAACGTTAGAGGGATCAAACGGAGAGGTTATCTTTCTAGATGGTATTATTTATCATGCTGATGAAACGGGAAAAATCAACCAATTATCTGGTGAAGAGTTGACGCCATATGCTGCAGTAACGAATTTTGAATCGGATGTAAATTACTTCTTATCTAATGTTACTGACGATACTGTTAAAAATTGGATATTAGACCAAATTAGTCACAATTTATTTGCAGCGGTCAAAATAGAAGGCTTGTTTAAAAACATGCATGTGCGTGTTGCACCAAAACAAGAAAAACCGTATCCACGTTTTGTAGAAATTGCTCGAAACCAGCCAGAGTTTGAAGCAGAAGATATAACCGGTACAATTGTAGGATTTTTTACACCCGGATTATTCCATGGAGCAGCCGCAGCAGGCTTTCATCTTCATTTTATTAGTGATGATCGTAAATTCGGCGGTCATGTATTAGATTTCCAATTAAGTGAAGGTTCGGTCAACCTGATGGAGTTAGCAGAATTTCGTCAACATTTTCCAACAGAAAATGCAGCCTATTTAAAAAATGAAATTAAATTAGACGAGATTACGAAAGATATTGAAGAAGCCGAATAAAAATGGCTCTTTGTCAAATAGGACTGATAGAGTGAGATAAGAACATCTAAGGTAGGATTCCTTTTCTACTTTAGATGTTTTTTTGATTCATAGGTAATCAGATTATTTAGT
>OBUQ01000288.1_pt1 | contig 53825 bp, 42 predicted proteins | sample 1494951 | NCBI WGS metagenome assembly OBUQ01 (sample SAMEA2579938, study PRJEB22360) | human gut metagenome | biome: human gut; feature: human-associated habitat; material: faeces | place: Denmark | collected 2008/2010
AGCTGCGGGAACGGCCTATCTGCTCAATGTGTTCGGCTGAGATCGGAAATCAACCATTTTTTGGCACTAAAAATGAATATTAGCCCTGTTGACCGTGGGTGTTCTTTTTGCTAACACACCATGAGGACACGTGTGCGCGCCCCAACACCCCAAAACCACAGTCTGTTCGCTTTACAATATGCAAACATGCGTTCGATAATAGGAGGCATGGAATATCGACAGACAGACGGCAAAACTCGGCGCGTGCACAAGCAGTATGTGGACGTCGTGGCTCGCATTCTCGCGGGCGGACAGGTTGTGCCGGTTACCGTCTGCTGGGTTGACGGTCGCTGCTTTACGATTGACGAGATTGTCTCGTCCACCGGTTTTGGCCTGACGGTTCACGGCATTCGTACGGCGACTTATAAGGTTCGTTTTGGCGGACATGCGACCGAGTTGTATCTGGAGGACCAGACGCGCGAGCGGGCGGACGGCTCGCAGGCACACGTGATGCGTTGGTGGGTGTGGGCGTTCGACCGAACACTCGAGAGCGAGCGCCGCAGGTAAGAACGCGTGGCGTTCGGGTACAATGGCAGGAAACTTGTCAGCTACGGCGCCGTCGCGGTGCTTTTTGAAAGGACGAAATTATGAACGATATCCAGGGCTATCAGAATGGCCCCATCGAGACCGGCGCAAGCCGTGCCAAGGAGATGTCGCCGCGCGCGTACAACCTTGTCATGTCTGCTCTGATCTTTTTGGGCTTTTGCGCCATGGGCGCCGGTGTTTACTTTACGAGCACCATGTCGTTTGCGCGCATGATGATGAGCGGCGCCGCTTTGCCGCTGGTCTTTGGCTCATTTATTTTGACCATCGTCGGCATGGTCATGATGTCGGCTGCTGCCAGCAAACAGTCCGTGGGCCTGTCACTCGTGGGCTACGTGGTCTTTGCGAGCACCTTTGGCCTGACGGCGTCGTTTGGTCTTGCCAACTACGACCTGCCTACCATTAACACCGCCTTTATCGCCACGGCCGCCATCACCTTTGTCTTTGGTGCGCTGGGCGTGACCTTCCCCAAGTTCTTCCAGCGTGTGTATGGCATTGGTTTTGGCATCCTGCTTGCCACGATTCTGGTCGAGATCGTGCTGATGTTCATGGGCGTTTCGCAGTCCATCACCGACCTGATCGTGATCGTGGTGTTCGCCGGCTTCATCGGCTACGACACCTATGTGGCAACGACGGTGCCGCCCACGCTGCCCAACGCCGTGCTCATGGCATCCAACCTGTTCGTGGACATTATCAACGTGTTCCTGCGCATTCTGAACATCCTCGGCCGTCGCGATTAAAGCGCGGCATTGCGATGCTTCCTGCCGGACACGGTAAAACGATGCGAAAGGCGGTCCTTCGGGGCCGTCTTTTTTGTGCGCGGCGGGGTATCATGGATGGGAAAAGCCGATAGCGGCAGCGACAGGAAAGGTGGCCACGTATGGCAGACGTCGACAACAGGAACCGTAACCGCAGGTCCAACCGAGCGGGTCAGCCCAATCCCAAGCGCGAGGCCCGTGCCAAGGCCGCCGAGCGTCACGTGGCAACTGTGTCCGAAGCGTGCGCCAAGGATATCGAGCGTTCGCTTGCCGGTGTTCGCGAGTTTGACGGTATGCCTGCCGGCTTTGTCGCGGCGATGAAGGCCAAGGTTCAGAGTGCTGTGGCCGCCGAAGAGCAGGTCGCCGAGGACGTCGAGAACGCGGAGACTGCCGAGGTCGAGGCGGCGCCCGAGACCGAGGCGGCGCCCGAGCCCGTCGAGGAGCCTGCCGAGGAAATCGCCGAAGCTGAGTCCGCGCCTGCTGAGGAGCCCGCTCCGGTCCTGCCCGAGGTCACTGTGCTTGATGCCTCCGCCACGCAGGCAATCCTCGATAACGGTCGCGGCTATGCGCAGTTCTGCGACATGGCCGTGCTCGCCTTTGCCTCGTTTACCAATCCGGGCGGTGGATATATTCAGGGTTATCTGGGCCAGGAGGCCACGCTGTGCGCCGATTCGTATCTGTACAACGTTCTCGATAAGCAGCGTAAGTGGTACGGCGAGAACCGTCGCCGCAACATCAACTGCGAGCTCTATCGTAACCGCGCCCTAGTGGTGCCTGCGGTGCGCTTCGACCGCAACCACGTGCATGCATACGCCGACGTGATCGTGGCCGCCGCGCCCAACGTTGGGCGCGCCCGCCAGGAGTATCGCGTGAGCGACGATGCTCTGCTGGATGCCCTGCGCGACCGCATTCGCTTTGTGCTCGCCATCTGCGATGAGCTTGGTCGCGAGAAGCTCGTGCTGGGTGCTTGGGGCTGCGACAACAACGGCTTTGATGCCGAGGCCGTGGCCGAGCTCTTCCGCAAGGAGCTCGCGTCGGGCGATTTCAAGGTCAAGCAGGTCTTCTTTGCCGTGCCTTCTACGCGCTGGGACGAGGACTTCGCCAAGTTCGAGCACGTGCTGGCAAACTTCCCCGAGCGCAACGAGGAGTCCTATGCTCAGGTTGCCGCCCGCACCGCAGCCGCCCGTGCCGCCGAGCAGGCTCAGGCCGCTGCCGAGGATGACGAGGATGACGACGACTGGCGCAAGTACCTGTAAACGGTGCGCGTGATGCGATATACCGAGCCGACGGGGGCTGCTCCCGTCGGCTTTTTATTGAGTGGGGAGCTTACGATGAAAAACGTTCTATGCTTTGGTGACAGCAACACCTATGGTTACGATCCGGCGGGCATGCGCGACGGCACCGCGGTGCGCTATGCGCAGGATGTGCGCTGGTGTGGCGTGGTCCAACGTGACTTAGGCGAGGGCTGGCATGTAATTGAAGAAGGCCTCAACGGCCGCACGACGGTACGCGACGACATGTGCCATCTGGACACTAACCTCAACGGCATTCGCGCGCTTCCGATGCTGCTCGAGGCTCATAAGCCGCTGGACGCCATTGTGATCATGCTGGGCACCAACGACTGTAAGACGGTCTTTAACGTGACAGCTTCCGATATCGCCCGTGGCGCCATGGCGCTGATTCGCGCCGTCCGCGCGTTTCCGTGGACCGACGCTGCGCCTTGCCCGCGCATCCTGCTGATGGCTCCTATCAAGATCAAGCCGCAGATCGCCGATGTATATATGACCGATTTTGACGAGCGTTCCGTCGAGGCATCTGAACATTTTGGCGAGTACTATGCGCACGTGGCCGAGCAGTTTGGCTGCGACTTTTTGAATGCCGCCGAGTTTGCCGAGCCGGGCGATATCGACTATCTGCATATGATGCCCGAAAGCCACGAGAGCTTGGGACATGCCGTGGCAGCCAAGCTCCAAGAGATGCTCGGTGAGTAGCGCGACCCCAAGCCACCGCAAAGGGGACAGGCACCTTTGCGGTGGTTTTGCCCGGGTAAACGAACGGATTGGCTGCCATATGGGCATGGACGAGCTCATCGACCTCTTTGCCGAGGGCGATGAGCTCGTCTCCAATACCGCTTTTGAGGATTTGGATCTTGCCTACGACGTGGCGAACGGCGCGACCTTCGATGGCGTTGTGTTCCGATCTTGCGAGTTCGATAGCGTTGACTGGAGCGGCTCGACGTTTCGCGACGTGGTGTTTCGCGGTTGCCGCTTTATCCGCTGCAACATGGAAGGCTGCTGGCTCAGCCGCTGCGACTTCGTTGACTGCTCGGCACCGGGACTCAACTTGCTCAAGGCGCGCCTGTCGAGCGTGTCGTTTGGATCGTGCGATTTGAGCTATGCGAACCTTTCGGAGGGACGCATTGGCCCTATGACAGCATGCGATACACGTCTGAGAGAGGCTGCGTTTCAGGGTGCCAAGCTGGGTCAGATACGCCTTGATGGCTGTGACCTGACGCGTGTTGATGTGTTCAAGACGTCGCTTTCCGGCGTTGATGTGTCGCGCTGTGCATTTGCAGCGCCCGTTGTTTCGGGCGATTACCATGAGTTGCGTGGCTTGACGGTCAATGCCGAGCAGGCGCTGGCACTCTCGGGTTTGTTGGGAATTCAACTCGCCGACGAATAGGCGCTCTGGTCCTTTGCTCGACCGCTATCTAAAATCAAACCGTCGCAACATTTAATGATTTTTCGCGTTTGCACGATTTTCATCGAATGTTGCGACGGTTTTTGGTGCAAGGTGGTCTGTCTCTTTTTGGCAGGTTACTGGCTATTTAGTACTGCCACATGTGGTTGACAGGGCCGGAGCCTTTGCCCATGTTCAGGCCGGCGGCCAGAGCGCCTGTCAGGTATGCCTTGCCGGCGTTGACAGCATCGGCAAGATCCATGCCCTGGGCCAGCGCGCAGGCGATGGCGGACGAAAGCGTGCAGCCGGTGCCGTGTGTGTTGCCGGTCTCGATGCGCTTGTGGCGGAACCACGTGGTGAGCGGATCGCCCAGATGGTTGCCCTCGTCATCGAGTGGCGCGGGTTCGGCCAATACATCGTTGGCCTCGTTGACAAGATGCCCACCCTTAACGAGGGATGCGCAACCAAAGCGGCGGGTGAGGAGCATGGCAGCATTTTGCTGTGTGCGCTCGGAGTCGACCTCGTAGTCAAGCAGGGCCATGGCCTCGGGAATATTGGGCGTGATGACGGTTGCTAGTGGGAACAGGCGGCGGGTGAGCGCCTCGGCGGCATCTTCGGCAATCAGCCGTGCGCCCGAGGTGGCTACCATGACGGGGTCGACGACCACGTTTGTCGCGTTCCAGGCGCTCAGGCGGTCGGCGATAACCTCGATAATCTCGGCAGAGGAAACCATGCCGATCTTGACGGCGCTGGGGCGGATATCGTCAAATACGGCGTCGATCTGCGCAGCGACGATATCAGGGGAGATATTCTGCACGGCGGTGACACCGAGCGTGTTTTGTGCGGTGATGGCGGTGATGGCCGTCTCGGCATACAGGCGGTGCGCCGTGATGGTCTTGATGTCGGCCTGAATGCCGGCGCCACCGCTGGAATCGGATCCTGCGATGGACAGGACGGCAGGTACCTTACTGCGATCCATGTTTGCTCCCTTGTTCGGTCGGAATCAAATGGGTCTTTAAGCCAGCATTATAAAGATGCCCGGGCCGACTCTATGTCGAACCCGGGCGGGCGATGCAATCTTTACGCAAATGTAAGCAAATGTTCACACGTCAACAATTGACGAACACCATGTTACCGATTGTGGCTCCGGTGACGAGTTAGTCCTCCATGCCGAGGTCGATCGTCGTGCCTTCGAACACCTTGTTAACGGTGCGGACGGCGCACATCTTGCCGCACATGGTGCAGGTGCCCTCGGTGGCGGCGGGGGATTCTTCGTAGCGTTTCTTGCCGGTGACCGGGTCGAGAGCACACTTCCACATGGCATCCCAGTCGAGCTTGCGGCGTGCCTGGCCCATCTTGTCGTCCATGTCGCGGGCGTGCGGCACCTTCTTGGCGATATCGGCGGCGTGCGCGGCAATCTTAGTGGCCATGAGGCCATCGAGCACGTCCTGGGCGTTGGGCAGGCACAGGTGCTCGGCCGGCGTCACGTAGCACAGGAAGTCGGCACCGGAGCTGGCGGAGATGGCGCCGCCGATGGCAGCGGTGATGTGGTCGTAACCCACGCCGATATCGGTCACCAGCGGCCCGAGCACATAGAACGGGGCATTGTGGCACAGGCGCTTCTGCAGTTTCATGTTGGCGGCGATCTCGTCGAGCGCCATGTGACCCGGGCCCTCGACCATGACCTGGACGCCGGCGGCCCAGGCACGCTTGCACAGCTTGCCCAGTTCGATCATCTCGGCGGTCTCGGTGGCGTCGTTGGAGTCGTAGAGGCAGCCCGGACGGCAGGAGTCGCCGAGCGAAATCGTCACGTCGTACTCGTGGCAAATCTCGAGCAGCTCGTCAAAGTACTCGTAGAAGGGGTTTTCGTTGCCGGTGACCTCCATCCAGCCAAACAGCAGCGAACCGCCGCGGCTGACGATGTTCATCAGGCGGCCGGTCTCCTTAAAGGTCTTGGTGACCGACTTGTTGATGCCGCAGTGGATGGTCATAAAGTCCACGCCGTCCTCGGCATGCGCGCGCACGACCTCGAACAGGTCGTCCTTGGTCAGCTTGACCAGCGGCTTTTCCATGTAGCCGATGGCGTCGTACATGGGGACGGTGCCCACCATGAGCGGCGTTTCGTCGATGAGCTGCTGGCGGAACTGGCGCGTCTTGCCCGAGTTAGAGAGGTCCATGATGGCGTCGGCGCCAAAGTCCTCGGCGATCTTGACCTTCTTCCATTCCTCGGCGGCATCGGCCTTGTCGCCCGAGATGCCCAGGTTGACGTTGACCTTGGTGGACAGGCCCTCGCCGACACCAAAGGCGCGCATGCCCTTTTTGATATGCACGATGTTGGCGGGAATGGCGATGCGGCCGTCGGCCACACGCTCGCGGATGTACTCGGGGTCGCGATGCTCGCGCTCGGCAACCTCCTTCATCTGCGGCGTAATCTGCCCGGCGCGGGCGAAGTCGATTTGCGTGACGAGCTTGGGCTCGGTCTGTGTGCTCATTGGCACGGCTCCCTTCGTTGGCATTACCCATATCAGGTTTGCGGGTCAGGGCGGGCGCACCCAATCTCAGCCTGCCGTCTTGTCCCGCAAGCTCCCCGTTTATGTAATGGGCTCAAGTATAGCTCGAATGGGTACGATTGGCCTAACGAGCGTGCCTGCGGGGAGGCGAACATGGAAGACAAGCATCTATATCGAGAGACGCAGTGGGATGTGTCGGCCGAGGAGGGCCGTGCCCATCATGGCCTTGTTGCGATTGGTTTTGCGGTGCTTGCCGTGTTGGTGATTGCCTTTTGTATTTGGACGTTTGGCGGTCGCGGCGGCGCTGGCTGGGAGTTCGAGGCTGATGATAGCCTACCGATTATGACGGTGAGGAGTACTGGCGGTAATGCCAATACGCTCGCCGTTCCGGGCGATTATTGGTACCCGCGCGATGAGTTTGTGCAGTTGCAGCTGAGTGGTGGGTCCATTCCAGGTGAAGAAATCGAACGCGTGACGTTTGATGCGGCGCTCAAAACGCTGACGGTGAAGCTCAAAAATCAAGGAGACGTTCCCACGACCATGGATATCGCCCTGACGGAATGGCGCCTGGAGCCTCCGTCGGGCGTCAAGGTGTCCGAGGTAGAACATGTCAAGATTACCTATCAGGACGGCTCGACAAATGAAATTGCCAGAGCCGACGGCTTGGCGCAATAGCCGCCGTGCCTAGGCGGCACATTCAAAAGTAGCGGTGGTCCTACAAGGCCTGTTCGTTCAGGAAGACCAAAGTGTTTTTATTTGAAAGCTCGGGAAAGTGACGATAACCAACGTCGAACGCGGTGAGCCCGCTTACATCCTCGAGCTTGTTTTCTGCCATCCAGCGCACCATGGAGCCGCGTGCCTTTTTGCTGGCGGTCGACCGTTGGATGGGCTTGCCGTTGCGGATGCCTTCGCCAAAGAGGCATGTGACGACCGTGACATCGGTGGTGAGGCGGGGCAGAACGGCTTTGGCGTATTCCGCGCTGGCGAGGTTGACGATCGTGGTGTTTGAGCCTGCCGGGGCGATAGCCCGCGCGAGCTTGTCGCTCCAAAACGCGTAGAGGTCTGGGGCATCGTCAACGGCGAGCTTCGCGCCCATTTCCAGCCGATATGGTTCCACGGCATGAAAGGGGCGAACGCACCCGTAGAGGCCAGAGAGGATCCACAGGTGGCTTTGCAGCCATGCGAGCTGCGCGGAATCCATCACCTCGGGCGCCATGCTCTGGTATTGAATGCCGTGGTAGGACATGACGGCAGGGGAGAGGTGACAGGCGAGTGCGGGATTTTCGAGATCGCCGTTTTTCAGGATGGGCCCGAACTCATGCAGGGTGTTGAGGCAAGGCCCCAGCAGTTTGTCACTCACGTTCCATAGCGCCTGCAGGCCGCCGCTGCCTTCATTTCGTTCGATATCTAGCAGTGTGCGGTGGAGGCGAGCCGTCTCGTGCGCAAAAGGTGGAATGCCCAGGACTTCAAAAGCATCTTGGGCCGCGCGCATCTGCTTGGCGGGCGAAATGATGACCTGCAGCATGGACTCTCCTCTGCCAAAAAGGAAGTTGCGGTGGAATACGGTCTGTTTTGGCCGTTTATGGGCCAGTTTAGTCTGTATTTCACCGCAACTGATGAAGGGTTGGTTACGCGCGCTCGATGAAGGCCTTGTAGCCGCGATAGGCCTCGTAGATATCGGCCTTGTTAGCGACCTCCCACAGGGCGTGCATGGACAGGACGGCAACGCCAGAGTCGATGACGTTCATGCCGTACTTAGCCATGATGTATGCGATGGTGCCGCCGCCGCCCGCGTTGACGCGACCGAGCTCGCAGGTCTGGAAGTCCACGCCGGCCTCGTCCATGATGTCGCGGATGAGGGCCACATACTCGGCGTCGGCGTCGTTAGAGCCGCCCTTGCCGCGGCTGCCCGTGTACTTGTTAAAGCACAGGCCGCGACCCATAAAGGCTGCGTTCTTGGTTTCGAACTTGCCGGCGTAGCCCGGGTCGAAGCCGGCGGACACGTCGGAGGAGAGCATGCGGCTGCGGGCGAGCGCGCGGCGCAGGGCCAGCGGGCTATCCTCGCCGGCGAGCGTCATGATCTCGGCGACGGTGTTCTCGAAGAAGCGGCTCGTCATGCCGGTGGCACCCACGGAACCGATCTCCTCCTTGTCGACGATGAGTGTGATGCTCGTGCGCTCCACGTTGGCGACGTTGATCTGGGCGAGCATGGACGGATAGGCGCAGACACGGTCGTCGTGGCCATAGCCCAGAATCATGGAGCGGTCGAGGCCCATGTCACGGGCGGGGCCGGCGGGCACGACCTCGATCTCGGCGGAGAGGAAGTCCTCCTCCTCGACGTCGTACTGCTCCTTGAGGATATCCAGGAACATCTGCTTGACGGGCTCCTTGGGAGCGTCCTTGTCGTCCTCGTCAAACTTGACGGGGCGGCCGCCCACGATCACGTCGAGGATCTCGGCGTCGACGGCGTCCTTGGCGGGCTTGGCCATCTGCTCGCTCGAGAGGTGGATCAGCAGGTCGGAGATGGTAAAGACCGGGTCGTCGGCCTTGTCACCGATGTTGATGTCGACGGTGGTGCCGTCCTTTTTGCAGATGACGCCCACGAGTGCGAGCGGGGAAGCGACCCAGTGGTAGCTCTTGACGCCGCCATAGTAGTGCGTGTCGAGATAAGCCATGTCGCCGGCCTCGAAGGTGGGGTTCTGCTTGAGGTCCAGGCGCGGCGAGTCCACGTGGGCGCCCAGGATGTTAAAGCCCTGCTCGAGCGGGGCGGTGCCCAGGTTGACGAGCATGAGGTCCTTGCCGTGATTGGCGGCGTACACCTTGTCGCCGGCCTTGAGCGCGCGGCCCTCGGCGATCACGGTCTCCAGATTGACGTAGCCCGCCTCCTCGGCCATCTTGATACCGGCCTTGACGCACAGGCGCTCGGTCTTGTTCTCACTCAAAAACTGCTTATAGCCGCGGCAAAGCTCCTCGAGCTCCTCGATCTGCTGTGGCGTGTACTTTTTCCATGCGCTGGGACGCTCCATGACGCAGGCTCCTTTCGGATCGATCGTGCTGGTTGATGTACCGTGAGCCATCGTATCACGCGCGGGCCCGCGGCGGCAGGGAAGCCTGATGTGCGGTGGCCGCGGGGCGGGGAGCGTGTAAACTGGTGTGAGCAAACCGTGCCCAGCCCAAAGCGAGGTATTCAATATGTCTGAAAAGCGCCGTACCTTTGCCGTCATCGACGGCAACTCGCTCATGCACCGCGCCTTCCACGCCGTGCCGCCCACCATGAACGCGCCGGACGGTCGTCCCACCAACGCAATCTTTGGCTTTTTGAATATGTTCCTCAAGATGATTGACGCCTTTAATCCCGACGGCGTTGTCGTGGCGTTTGACAAGGGCAAGCCGCGCGTGCGCATGGAGATGCTGCCGCAGTACAAGGCTCAGCGCCCGCCCATGGACCCCGATCTGCACGCACAGTTTCCCATGATTAAGGAACTGCTCGCCGCGCTCAACGTGCCGATTTTGCAGTCCGAGGGCTGGGAAGGCGATGACATCCTGGGCACTATGGCGCGCTTGGGCGAGCAGGCCGGTTGCGACATGTTGCTGGTGACCGGTGATCGCGATATGTACCAGCTCGTGACCGAGCACGTCAACGTGGTCTCGACTCGCAAGGGCCTGTCCGACGTGGCGATCATGACGCCCGAGAGCGTGGACGACCTGTATCACGGCATCACGCCGGCGCTCGTGCCCGATTTTTACGGTCTGAAGGGCGATACGTCGGACAACATTCCCGGCGTACCGGGCATCGGCCCCAAAAAGGCGAGTGCGCTCATCGCGCAGTACGGCAGCCTTGACGAGGTCATCGCGCATGCTGACGAGGTCAAGGGCAAGATGGGAGAAAACCTGCGCGCACACATCGACGACGCGCTGCTGAGCCGTAAGGTGGCGACCATCCGCACCGATGCACCCGTTGAGCTCGATTTTGAGGCGACGTCCTTCCCGGCGTTTTCCGCCGATGAGGTTTCCGCGGCGCTGGGCACGCTTGGTATCACCGCCATGCAGAACCGTTTCTTGGCGCTGATCGGCGGCGAGGGCGGGGCAGCTGCCAGCACGTTTGAGATTCCCGCCGTTTTGCGCGCAGCCGCCGGCGATGCTGGCGCGCTTGGTGCCGTTGCGGCTGAGGTCTCCCGCGTGATTGATGCCGGCGAGTGGGTCGCCGCCGTGGTGGACGATGACAAGGAAGAGGGCGCGCTCTTTGGGCTGACGCGCACGCTGTGGTTGGCGACGTCCAAGGGCCTGTTTGCGCTCGAGGAGGGCGACAGCGGTGCGGCGGCTGAGGTTGAGGGCTTCAACTTCGCCCACGGCGTGATTGCCGGCGTGCTCGCGCGTCTGTTTATGGAAGGCCGTGTGGCGAGCCCGGATATGAAGGCGCTTCTGCATGAGCTTTCGCCCATCGATTCTTCTGAGCTCGAGCTCATGGATCCGCTGGCAGTCGATTCCACGCGCATCTTCGATACCGTTGTTGCCGCCTACCTGTTGGATTCCGACCGCTCCGAGTTTGACGAGGTGTATCTGGCCGATACGTATCTGCAGATGGCGCTGCCTGCGGCGCGCGGCGCAGAGGGTGCTGGCGAGGACGCTCCTGCGCCCGCCGCTCGCACGGCGGCCTTGACGCTGGCGCTGGTTGCACCGCTGCGTGACCGCATGGCCCGCGAGAACGCCGCCAACGTGTTCGATGGGATCGAGATGCCGCTCGTGCCGGTGCTTGCCAAGATGGAGCGCGCGGGCATGCTCGTGGACCCCGACCGCCTGCACAGTCTGTCCGAGGGCCTGGCGACCCAGATTGCCGATGTCGAGCGCAGCATTCGCGACCTGGCCGGCGACGAGACCTTTAACATCGGCAGCCCCATGCAACTCTCGCACGTGCTGTTTGATGTTATGGGACTTCCGACCAAGGGCCTCAAAAAGACCAAGCGCGGCTACTATTCGACCAACGCCAAGGTGCTGAGCGACCTTGCCCGCGACCACGAGATCGTGCGCCTGATTTTGGACTGGCGTGAGAAGTCCAAGATTAAGTCGACCTATCTGGACACGCTGGGCCCGCTGCGCCGTGGTGACGGGCGTGTGCACACCACGTACAACCAGACCATCACCGCGACGGGGCGTTTGTCTTCGAGCGACCCCAATCTGCAAAACATTCCGACGCGCTCGGAGCTTGGGCGTACCGTCAAGACGGCGTTCTCGGCGGGCGAGGGCAGCGTCTTTTTGGCGGTGGACTACTCGCAGATCGAGCTGCGCCTGCTCGCGCATCTTTCGGGTGACGAGCACCTGGTGCGCGCCTTCAACGAGGGCGAGGACTTCCATGCCGAGACGGCCGCGCGCGTATTTGGCGTGCCGGTGTCCGAGGTGACACCCGACCTGCGTAGCCGCGCCAAGGCCGTGAACTTTGGCATCGTGTACGGCCAGCAGGCCTATGGACTGTCGCAGTCGCTGCACATCTCGATGGCCGAGGCGCGCGACATGATTGATCGCTACTACGAGGCCTACCCGGGCGTGCGCACGTTCCTCGACAATGTGGTGGCGCGAGCCAAGCAGACGGGCTATGCCGAGACCATGTATGGCCGCAGACGCCATATTCCCGAGCTCAAGGCCAAAAACCCACAGCTCCGCGGCTTTGGTGAGCGCACGGCCATGAACCACCCCATGCAGGGCACCGCCGCCGACATCATCAAGATCGCCATGGCCCGCGTAAGCCGCCGCCTGGAAGAAGAGGGTTTTGCCGCCCACATGATCTTGCAGGTACACGACGAACTGGATTTTGAGTGCCCCGTCAACGAAGTCGAGCGCCTAACCACCATGGTCCGCGACGTCATGGAACACGTCGTAGACCTCCGAGTACCCCTAATCGCCGAAGCCTCAACCGGAGTAACCTGGGCCGACGCCAAATAGGAAAGCACTCGGTAAGGCAAGCTCGCCCAAGACGCAAGCCCCCACATACTTAAGATTTGGGACAAACACTACTGATTAATTTGTCCCACAGTAACCAAAACAGAGGGGAGCCCCTTCCAACAAGGGGCTCCCCTCTGCTCAAATCATTTCAGCTAAGTATCTAGACACTCAAGACGCCATCTTGGCGGCAGGAAAGTAAACCTAGGACCTGGCCGGGCGGCGCGGATTAGTTTTTCGTAGATTCCGCACGAGCCGGAAAGCACTTAATGTGCTTTCCGAGCGAGCCCAGGACCTGACCGAACGAAAAACTAATCCGCGCCGCCCGGCCAGGTCCGACGAGCCACGTTACCGAGCCGCCAAGATAGCGTCGATGAGCGTCAGTACGCCCCCGTCGTTGTTGCTCGGAATGCGCCATTTGGCGTGCGCGTTCATGTGCTCCTCGGCATTGTCCACGATAAAGCTATGCCCGACGCGCTCCAGCATGGGGATGTCGTTGTACGTATCGCCCACGGCAGCGGCGTCGGCGATATCGATGCCCAGGCGCTCGCAGAGATGTGCTACGCCCGACCCCTTGTCGACGCCCAGGTTCATAAAGTCGATCCACTCGCGGCCAGCATTGGTGACATAGAGTCGGTCCGAGAATGCCGGGCTGTAGTTCTCGCGAAACGCGGGCTCGGCATCGTAGGCGGGGAAGAAGATCGAAATCTTGTTGGACTCGATATCAAGGCCCTCAAAGCTATCGACGTAGTTGATCGTGTTGTAGTACACGCTGATCTCGTCGTGGTACTGATGGTCGCGGGCGAGCACATAGAACTCGTCGTAGCAGCACAAGACGGGAACGGCATGCGGGTCCTCCGAGGCACGGGCGAGTACCTGCTGATACAGCGCCACATCGATGTTGCTCTTATAGATATAGCTGCCGCGATAGATGACGCAGGCTCCGTTGTCGGGACAAAAAGCAAGTCGGTTCTTAATGCTCTCGAACATTTCCTCGAGTTTGGGGGCGGGGCGTCCGCTGGCGGGGCAGAATACAATGCCTGCGTCGGCGAGCTTGTCCAGGCGCTCATCAAGACCCTGCGGCAACACGCGCTTGTCGGTGAGCAGCGTCTTGTCCATGTCGACGGCGAGAATCTTAATGCTTCCGATATTGGTGTCCGATTCGTAAGTTTGCATAAAAGCGCGCCTTTCGTTTCGAAATTGTTTCAGACGTTATAACCATCAACCAGTAACTGAGCGTATTGTCGCAGGAACGGAGCGTATTTGCACCACGCTTCACAAAGTAATGAAAAAACTTTTCAGAAATTTGAATTTGTCGCTTGTGCTGCGGGCACTTTAGCGTAATATAGCGACCATCGAAAACGGAGACGGAAATACAACCGCTTACCGAAGAAAAGGTACCGTTTACGATATTAGAATTGCGCCCGGCGATAGGTGAAAGGAGAGGCAGATGCAGTTCGTAAAGATCATCACCACTGCAGATAATGCCATCCGACGCCAGCGCGCAATTTCCCGACGACGATAACAATCGTCTCTGTTCGTATGGGGTGAAATGCCCCAACAGAGTCATTTTGAGGTCGTTGGGTTTTAGCACGATATAAACGCATGTTTCTAGAGCATGCTGTGCTGCTTTTTGCTATTTAACCTGATATTGCACGGTTTTTTGACCTCGAAATGACTTGCAACTGACCGATGTTCTAACTAGCTACCAAGGGCGAAAGGAAACAGCCATGAGCAAGGAAAAAGTCGTTCTCGCATATTCCGGTGGTCTTGATACATCCGTATGTGTCAAGTGGCTCCAGGACGAGAAGAATCTCGATGTTGTTTGCGTCTGCGGCAACGTGGGCCAGGAGGAGACCGGCTTGGATGCCAAGAAGCAGAAGGCGCTTGACCTGGGCGTTCTCGATTGCCAGGTGCTCGACCTGCGCGACGAGTTCTCCGATGAGTTCCTGACTAAGGCCATCGCCGCAAACTCCATGTACGAGAACAAGTACCCGCTGCTCTCCGCGCTGTCTCGCCCGCTGCTCGCCAAGAAGCTTGTCGAGGTCGCTCACGAGTTTGGCGCGACCTACGTCGCCCACGGCTGCACCGGCAAGGGTAACGACCAGGTTCGTTTTGAGGCTGCCGTCAAGGCCCTCGACCCCGAGCTCAAGGTTATCGCCCCGGTTCGCGAGTGGGATCTGAAGTGCCGTCCCGATGAGGTTGCCTATGCTCACGCCCACAACGTGCCGGTTCCCGAGGGCGCCAACGACAACCCCTATTCCATCGACGACAACCTGTGGGGTCGCGCCATCGAGTGCGGTCACCTGGAGGATCCCTGGAACGAGCCGCTCGACGACGCCTGGGTTATGACCAAGAACCCCGAGGACACGCCGGACACCCCGACCTACACCGAGATTGAGTTTGAGGCGGGCAAGCCCGTCTCCGTCGATGGCAAGAAGATGAAACTCTCCGAGATCGTCATCGCCCTCAACAAGATTTCGGGTGACAACGGCTTTGGCCGTCTCGACCTGGTCGAGGATCGTCTGGTGGGCCTCAAGAGTCGCGAGTGCTACGAGGTTCCTGGCGCCCTGACGCTCATCACCGCCCACAAGGCGCTCGAGGACATCTGCGTCGAGGGCGACCTGCTCAAGACCAAGATTAAGCTCGAGCAGGATTGGGCCACCGCCGTGTACAACGGCCAGTGGTACAGCCCGCTCAAAAACGCGCTCGATGCCTTTATGGCCGACACCCAGAAGTTCGTGACCGGCACCGTCCGTCTGAAGTTCTTTAAGGGCAACTGCCATGTCGTCGGCCGCAAGAGCCCGTTTAGCCTGTATGACTACGGTCTGGCTACCTACGACCGCGACACTACGTTTGACGAGAAGGCCAGCGCCGGCTTTATCGAGATCGATACGCTGTCGCTCAAGACGTGGGCTAAGGTCCAGGGCCCCAGCTCTGCTGCCGCCCAGGCCTAGCGCCTCCTTCCTTTGGTATCCGCGCGGCCCATCCGCGTGATACATAACGGGCGCATGGGGTCCCTACCTTTCGTTATGCTTGCTGACACTTCTTAACATCGGTGGCCCCTACGTTCCGCCCGCATATATGATGCCGCGTCTGCGGCTGAGTCCGAGCCCCGCCGGGGTTGTCCGGCGGGGCTCCTCCTATCAATTTGACGGCCCTGCGCCTATATATATGGGGAGTATCCATTATGTTCAATGCTATCGCGCATGCTTTACTTGCCCTCGCGCCCGAGTTCGATGCTGCAAAGGTCGAGGACGTTCCTATGAGCCTAAAGGCCTGGATCGATGGTTCGCAGGGCAACATTCGGAGGGAGACGTTGGGCGCCAAGTGCATGGCGCGTCACTTCTTTGCAAATTAGCTATATGGCCTCGCACATGGTGGGGAATATGCAAAACTAGCGGTTGAGAAATCGCTTTAGCGACAGGGCGCATTGCTTTGGGCGCTTGTTTTGGGATTTGATGAAAGGGGACGGTTCCATGGCTCTTTGGGGCGGTCGTTTTGAGGCAGGCGTGGCCGAGGTCACGCAGGAGTTTGGCGCGTCGTTGCCGGTTGACAAACATCTCTATAAGCAGGATATCGCCGGATCTAAGGCACATGCCAAGATGCTGGCGGCCCAGGGCATTATCAGCGCCGAGGACGAGCAGGCGATTGCCGAGGGCCTGACCGGAATCGAACAGGATATCGATGCCGGCAACTTCACCTTTGATATCAACGACGAGGACATTCATATGTCCATCGAAAGCGAGCTGACGCGTCGTATCGGCGAGGCTGGCAAGCGCTTGCATACTGGGCGTTCGCGCAACGACCAGGTGGCGACCGATACGCGCCTGGGCGTCAAGGCGCTGGCCAAGGAGCTCATGGAGGCCAATCTTGAGCTGCGCCATGTGCTGGTGGATGCGGCCAAGAAGTACGACAAGGTGATTCTTCCGGGCTACACGCATATGCAGCACGCTCAGCCCGTGCTGCTCTCGCATCATCTGCTGGCGTATTCCTGGATGTTCGCGCGCGACTTTACGCGCCTGAAGGCCGCCTTTGATGCCGCCGACAACTGCCCGCTGGGTGCTGCCGCGCTTGCCGGTACGAGCTATCCGCTCGATCGCCAGATGACGGCTGCCGAACTTGGCTTTGCGGGCGTGATTCCCAACTCGCTCGATGCGGTTTCCGACCGTGATTTCCTGCTCGATCTGCATTACGCCGGATCCGTCATGGCGATGCACCTGTCGCGTCTTTCCGAGGAGATCGTGCTGTGGTCGAGCTCCGAATTTGGCTTTATCACGCTTTCAGACTCCTACTCCACCGGCTCGTCCATCATGCCGCAGAAGAAGAATCCCGACTTTGCCGAGCTTATCCGCGGTAAGAGCGGTCGCGTGTACGGCAACCTGATGCAGCTGCTGGTAACCATGAAGGGCCTGCCGCTCGCTTATAACAAGGACTTGCAGGAGGACAAGGAGGGCGCGCTCGATACCGCTCACACGCTCATGCAGTGCCTGTCCGTTATGGCCGGAATGATTTCGACCTGGACCGTCAACGAGGATGCCATGGCGCGCGAGTGCGGCGTGGGGCACCTTGCCGCCACCGATGTTGCCGATTACCTGGCAAAGCGCGGTCTACCGTTCCGCGAGGCACATGCCGTGGTGGGGCACCTGGTCCTGATGTGTGAGAAGCGCGGCTGCAATCTTGAGGACCTGCCGTTTGAGGTGTTCCAGGAGGCAAGCCCGCTCTTTGAGCGCGATATTACCGAGGCGCTCGATATCCCGTCGATTGTCGCCGCGCGCACGACCGAGGGCGGTACCGCCCCTGCCGCCGTTGCCGTGCAGCTGCAGCGTGCCGAGGCGCAGCTCGTGGCCGACGAAGGCGTGTTTGGATCGCTAACCAAGATTGTCGAGATGGGTCACGGGGCAAAGTAGAGGTTTGGCTGAAGACGTATTGTCCATTTATTGATAAATCGTTTTAGCTTTACGGGCGTCTGCTGATGCGGGCGCTCCTATTTTGCTGCTATGGGGGAGGGGCTTGTCGAGAACTTCTGTAGGACCTTTGGGCAGGTTGTGAAGGGGGTACGTTCGCGGGTGGCAACCGACCGCCCGCTCTGTTCCATGTGGTTGATGAGCGGTCGGATGGTACTCTAATCGGGCTTCGAAACAGAAGTGACACATATGGAGCGCTTTAATAAATTGCAGCGTTTCAATAAACAGCTTTTTGTTTAACTGCAGCTAAAACTCTGTTACGATGCAGTCCAGGCGGGTGCCGGAATGGGACTTGGGCACGCGCGAACCTACTTGAAAGGCTACCTTATGGCTATCGAGAAGACCTTCATCATGATTAAGCCCGACGCGGTGCGCGATCGCAAGATCGGCGAGATCGTTGCTCGTATTGAGCGTAGCGGCCTTGTCATCGAGCGCATGGAGATGACCACGCTCGAGCGCGCTACCGTCGAGGAGCACTACGCCCATCTGGCCGACAAGCCCTTCTTTGGCGGTCTCTGCGACTTTATGACGAGCGGTCCGGTCGTCAAGATGGTCGTTTCCGGTCTCTCCGCTGTTTCCAAGATGCGCACCCTTATGGGCGCTACCAACCCGCTTGATGCTGCGCCCGGCACCATCCGCGGCGACTTCGCCGTCGATGTCAACGCCAACGTGATTCACGGCTCCGACTGCCTGGAGAACGCCGAGATCGAGATCAAGCGCTTCTTTGGCTAAACCAGCTTTGACTCCTTAAAGCTGTTAGCGTGTGGCTTGGGCGCCGCGGAACTCCATCCGCGGCGCCCTTTTATATTCCAGTAGATTTTTGAGACATGCCTAGAAATCTACTAAAGAGCCCCCGCCTGGAATGTGCGTGCATTCCAGGCGGGGGCTGTCGCTAGCGTATGGCGTTGTAAGTCTTTAGGCCTCGTCGACGACCTTGAGACCGCGGGTCTGGTCGATCTCGTTGAGGAGGTTAACGCGACGCTCGTGACGGCCGCCCTCAAACTCGGCGTCGAGCCACTCGTCGACGATCATCTTGGCGAGCTCGGAGCCAACGACGCGGGCGCCAAAGGCGAGCACGTTGGTGTTGTTGTGCATGCGCGAGAGCTTGGCGCTGAAGGGCTCGGAGCACACGACGGCGCGTACGCCCTCGACCTTGTTGGCAGCCAGGCTGATCCCGACGCCGGTGCCGCAGATCAGGATACCCAGGTCAACGTCGCCGTTGGCAACGGCCTTGCCCACTTTGTAACCGGCGATGGGGTAGTCGAAGCTCTCGGAGGTGTCGGTGCCAAAGTTCACGACCTCGCAGCCGCGCTCCTTCAGGTGCTCGGAAATGATGTTCTTGAGCTCGACGGCGGCGTGGTCGTTACCGATACCGATCTTCATGGATGGTTCCTCTCTGGTCTGTGCGGCGCAAATGCTAAAGGTGTTTACCGCGTTCGACTGCATGATAGCGCGACTTTTGCGTAAACGCTCGGGCGTTTTTTGGTCAAACGCTTTAGCAGGCAACAAGACCGGCCTCTCATGAATAATGCCGCCAATTTGTGCTTGAGCGCCGTCCGCCGGAACCGTGGTTGCGGTTTTTGATGCATTATTATCAAATAAAGGAGCCAACTTTTTTGAGAGTCCAGCCCGTTATGCAAGCAGGAGATACCTATGCCTACCGATTCCATCCGTGATGCCGCGTTTTGCGATGTTTTGAACCGCGAGCTTGTCTGTGCACTCGGCTGCACCGAGCCCATTGCCGTTGCCTATGCAGCGGCGCTGGCGAGCCAGACGCTCGGTTGCGAACCCGATCATATGGATGTTGCCTGCTCGGGCAACATTATCAAGAACGTTAAGAGCGTGACCGTGCCCAACTCGGGCGGTATGCACGGTATTGAAGCCGCGGCCGTGCTGGGTGCCGTGGGCGGCGACGCTAAGAGCGCGCTCGAGGTGCTCGAGAGCGTTAACGATGAAGACCGCGCTCGCGTGGCCGAGCTCCTCGCCGACGCCGGCTACTGCGATGTGTCGCTTGTCGAGGGTGTGCCCAACCTCTACATCAAGGTGACTGCGACGGCCGGGGGCCATACCGCGGTCGTCGAGATTACCGATCACCACACTAATGTCACGTGCCATACGCTCGATGGTATTCCGGTATGCGGCAAGTCGGCGGGGGAGTGCGCCGCCTGCGCCGAGCGCGTGGTGGCCGAGCGTGCGGCAGATAACGCCGATACGCCCATGTCCATTGATTCCATCATCGACTTTATCGAGGACGGTGACATTGAGGGCGCCTGCGCTGCCGTTGAGCGTCAGATTGAGCTGAATGGCGCAATCAGTGCCGAGGGCCTTGCGCACGCTTGGGGCGCCGAGGTGGGTCGTACGCTGCTGGGTGCTCGTGCCGATGACGTCGCCTGCCGTGCCCGTGCCCGTGCGGCCGCCGGGTCCGACGCCCGCATGAACGGTTGCGCGCTGCCGGTCGCCATTGTGTGCGGCTCGGGCAATCAAGGCATTACCTGCGCATTGCCCGTCATGGAGTATGCCGAGTACCTGCGTTGCGACCACGAGCGTCTGGTGCGCGCCGTGATGCTGTCCGATCTTATCGCCGTGCATATCAAGAGCTATATTGGTGCGCTTTCGGCGTTTTGCGGTGCTATTTGCGCCGCGTGCGGCGCCGGCGCTGCGATTACCTGGCTGTGCGGTGGCACGCGCGAGCAGATTGGCTCGACGGTTTCGAACACGCTCGGTAACGTTGGCGGCATCGTGTGCGACGGCGCCAAGGCGAGCTGTGCCGCCAAGATTTCGGCTGCCGTCGATGCGGCGATTCTGGGACATGACATGGCCATGCAGGGGCGTGGCTTCCGTGCCGGCGAGGGTTTGATCCAGGATACCGTCGAGCAGACGATTGCCAGCATGGGCTACGTGGGCCGTGTGGGCATGAAGGACACCGACGTCGAGATCCTCAACATCATGATCGGCAAAACCCAAGTGTGCTAGGACAGTTCGTCGGCTACTTGGTGTTCGTAGAAGGCTTCTACTACGGCGTTAAAGTCGCGGGCGAAGTCTTCCATGGTTCCGCGCCAGGTGGCTCGGTTGGGCTTGCCCTGGCCTACATAGGCAGTCTGAATGCCGCAGGCGGGGCTAGGGAAGTCGCGTTTGGGATCGTTGCCCACCATAAGGACCTCGTGCGGTTCGAGCCCCATCACCTGAAGCTGCTCTAGATAGTAGGTGGCATCAGGCTTGCAGCGGGTGGCGTTTCCCATGTGCGTGACGAGCTCAAAGGGGGCGTCGGCCAGGTCGCCCCAACCCATGCGGCACTCGATGGCCCCCTGCGGAAAGCTGGGGTTGGTAAAGAGCGCGCAGCGCAGCCCTGCGTCCTGTACGGCCTGGAGCGCGGCGTGTGCGCCCGGCATGGCATGGGCGTTGATGAGTTCGTCATTCTTGTACGGAAGAACTTCGCGGTCGTAGTAGGTAAACGCCTCGTAGATGAGGGGATCGGAGAGGCAAATCCCGCATCGGCGCTCGACCTCTTCTTGGTAAAACTCAAGATTGGTGCGGTTGTCCGTGCCGCTGCGGCGATTGGCGTTGAGGTCGACCAGGATGGTGCCGAGGCGTGCCATCGTGCCACCGCGGCTGCGGCGCCCGATATCCGCGAGCATCGAAGAGACATCCTTAAAATAGCGAAGGATGAACGCGTTGAGGTTGATGCTAAGAAGCGTTTCGTCCATATCGAAAACGACTGCTTTGAGCACGCGGGCACCTTTCTCGAAAAATCGATCTAGAATCGTTGGCTCCGGATACTTTACCCCAAAGCCGAATGCCTGGCTGGTTATCGTCAAGTTGCGGAGACGTGTGTTCATAAGATTACGAAAAAGTCTCCACACGAGTAAAAAATCGCAGTTCACGCTTGAAATCGAACTCATTTCCCCGTAATCTATACGAACGTGATTGCATAAGCGTCACATTAGTATCTGTCGGCTCCCGAGTGTTCCTAAACGTTGTGTGCTTGTCGCACCCTTCTGTAGGTCCTAGCAATCGGGGCCCCGTAGTTCGAAAGGGGTCCACCTTTGAGTGAGATTCAGAACTCGTCCATTTTCTCTCTTGACGATGTCAACGAGGAGGAGATGAACAACCTCATCGACGGTACGATTACCGACTTTGATGAGGGCGATCTCGTTAACGGCACTGTCGTTAAGATCGAGCATGACGAGGTGCTCGTTGACATCGGATTCAAGTCCGAGGGCGTTATCCCGGTCCGCGAGCTGTCCATCCGCAAGGACGCTAACCCTGCAGACATCGTTGCACTCGGTGATCCCATCGAGGCTCTGGTTCTCCAGAAGGAGGACAAGGACGGTCGTCTGGTCCTGTCCAAGAAGCGTGCCGAGTACGAGCGTGCTTGGAACCGCATCGAGGAGAAGTTCAACTCCGGCGAGAATGTCGAGGGCGAGGTTATCGAGGTTGTCAAGGGCGGCCTGATCCTCGACATCGGCCTGCGTGGCTTCCTGCCCGCTTCCCTCGTCGACCTCCGTCGCGTCAAGGACCTCACCTCCTACATGGGCACCCGCATCGAGGCTCGCGTCATCGAGATGGACCGCAACCGCAACAACGTCGTCCTCTCCCGTCGCGTCGTGCTCGAGGAGTCCCGTAAGGCCGAGCGTTCCGAGATCCTGTCCAAGCTCAAGTCTGGCATGCGTCTCCAGGGCACCGTTTCCTCCATCGTCGACTTCGGCGCCTTCGTCGACCTCGGCGGTATCGACGGCCTCATCCACATCTCCGAGCTCTCCTGGAACCACGTCAACCATCCTTCCGAGGTTGTCAAGGTCGGCCAGGAGGTCGAGGTCGAGGTTCTCGACGTCGATCTCAACCGCGAGCGCATCTCCCTGGGTCTCAAGCAGACCACCGAGGATCCGTGGCGCGCACTGGTCAAGAAGTACCCCGTCGGCGCTATCGTCGAGGGCACTGTGACCAAGCTTGTCCCGTTCGGCGCTTTTGTCGACCTGGGCGAGGGCATCGAGGGCCTGGTGCACATCTCCGAGATGGCCAACAAACACGTCGACCAGCCTTCTCAGGTCACCCACGTGGGCGACAAGGTTCAGGTCAAGGTCATGGAGATCGACCTCGACCGTCGTCGTATCTCCCTGTCCATGAAGTCTGCTGCTGAGACTCTGGGCGTCGAGATCGAGGTTACCCCGCTGCCTTCCGAGAAGAAGGACGAGGAGACCGACGCCGAGTAAATCGGTTTGACGATCACTTGTTTTAAGGGATCCGTCCGTAATGGACGGGTCCCTTTTTGCATTTGGCACCGAGATGCGCAATGCTGCCGGGCTGTCCACAGGCTATTGGATTGTCGGTGCATGAAAAAAGCCGACATCCCGCCTCGGGGAGGAGGCGGGAACACACCGAGTAGACGGAGGGGTGCGGAGCGCGGTCGCGTCTCGACTGACGACGTTGCCCATCGACAGGACCATTGTAGCGCATGGCGGTTCTTGGTTTATCGTGTCGAGCGTTTGCGTTGTGCCATTGCCTGCGGTAACGGTGTGCTACACTCTTGCACTGCTGAGTGGGCCAGACGGTCGCGCGATGTGCTGCATGCAGTACGCGTGAGGAAAGTCCGGGCTCCAGAGGGCGGGATGCCGGCTAACGGCCGGGCGGAGTGATCCGACGGAAAGCGCCGCAGAAAAGAAGACTCCCACCTGCGCCGCAAGGCGTAAAGGGAAAAGCTGAAACGGTGGTGTAAGAGACCACCAGCGTCGTGGCAACACGGCGGCTTGGCAAGCCCCATCCGGAGCAAGCGCGAATAGGAACGCTATGGGCCGGCCCGGTCCGCGTTCGGGTAGCGTGCGTGGAGCTGCATGGTAACGTGCAGACAAGATAAATGACCGTTCACGACAGAACCCGGCTTATCGGCCCACTCAGCATTCTTGTTGACGCTACGACGGCGTCAGCTGGCCGATTTGGCGCTCATTCGTCGGTCGCCGCCATAAGGCGTGCTCCCTCCTCTTTCGGGCCAAATCGACTCAGCTGACGCTGTCTCGCTGTTTTTGCCTGGCCATCGGCGGCTCCATTCTTTTCGCTGTGATTAACGGTATGCCCTTTGCCGTATTATTGAAGCTGTTCGTTGCTGCGCTTTATTTTGTTGAGGGGCTTTGTTGGACAGCTATTTTACTCTGCAATCGAATATTGAGGCTACGGGTGAGTTTGTCGATCGTAAGAGTCGGTTTATTGCTCAGCTGGTCCATATTGAGTCCGAGGATGAGGCGAATGCCTTTATCGAGATGGTTCGCAAGCGTCATTACGACGCTCGACACAATGTTCCCGCGTGGATTTTGGTCGATGGACGCGAGCGCCAGAGCGATGATGGTGAGCCGAGCCGTACGAGCGGCATGCCGACGCTCGAGGTGCTGCGCGGTGCGGGACTTAAAAACGTATGCTGTGTTGTGACGCGCTATTTTGGTGGCACGCTGTTGGGGCCCGGCGGCTTGGTGCGCGCCTATACCGCTGCGACGCAGGCGGCGGTTGCTGCGGCTCAGGAGGCCGGGCAGATCGTTGAGATGACAAGCGTTGTGCCCGTTGACGTGCATGTGGCCTATCCGCAGTATGAGCAGGTACTTCGTTTGGCGCAGGATTGTGGCGCCAAGGTTTCGGATACGGATTATGCGGATGCCGTGACACTTCATTTGGTGTTTAAGGCGGGGGAGCAGAAGCCGTTTTGTGCCAAGATGCGCGAGCTTATGGCGGGGCGCGAACAGATTGAGGTCGGCGCCCCCGAATTTGCCGAGTTCTAACGGCGATGGCCGGTGTACTTTTGGATGGATCCCCAGCGCGCCGGCCGTCGTTTTATGCTGCTGCCGGTTACTCGGCGAGCTGCTTTAGCACATCGCAGGCGATCTCGACGGCATCGTCGATGCAGCCGGGGCAGCTGCGGAGCGGACCCTTGTCCGATCCGATGCCCTTGAGCGTGCCGCAGACGGTCGTCGTGTTCTTCTCGCCAAAACGCTTGGCGATTTCGCGCGACAGCTTGTAGGTCTGGCCCTTGGTCTTGGGGTTTTCCATACCGTCGCTCATTACAAAGCCCATGATGGCCACGGCGCCCGAGATGGCACCGCAGGTTTCGGTCATGCCGCCCATGCCGGCGCCAAAACCCTCGGTGAGGGTAAACGCGGTCTCGGGGTCGAGTCCGACGGCGGGCGCAAGAGTGCAAGCAACGGCTTGTGCGCAGTTAAAGCCGCGGGCGTGGTATTCGGCAGCCTGAGCCTGGCAGGTGGCAGTGTTGAGCTGGGTGGTATCGATCTGCTTCATCGTTGTCTCCTTGATTGCGGTGTTCCCGCCTATGGTACCCTTGCCGGCGCATTCGCTTATCGAGACCGCAGTGCATATCTCATTGTTTTTCTCCATCGAACACTTTCTTAAGATTTGGGACAAATAAACCTGATTAATTTGTCCCATAACCTATCGGCGGAATGGGTTGAGAGGGGTGCGGGGTAGCGGTATCGTGAACCGAATAAAAACAAAACCCAAGTAAGGGAGTTGGATATGAGCGAGCAGACCATCGGTACCACGTGTGTTCAGGGCGGTTATCGCCCGGGCGATGCAGAGCCGCGTCAGGTGCCCATCTACCAGTCAACCACGTGGAAGTACGACACGTCCGAGCACATGGGCAAGCTGTTTGACCTGGAGGAGTCGGGCTACTTCTACAGCCGTCTGCAGAATCCCACGTGTGATCTGGTTGCCGCCAAGATCTGCGAGATGGAGGGCGGCACCGCTGCGATGCTCACGAGCTCGGGCATGGCTGCGAACTTCCTCGCGATCTTTAACGTGGCCGGCGCCGGCGATCACGTGGTCGCAAGCTCTGCCATCTACGGCGGTACCTACAACCTGCTCGCCCATACCATGGGTCGTATGGGTGTCACCTGCACCTTCGTTGCTCCCGACTGCACCGACGAGGAGCTCGAGGCAGCCTTTGAGCCCAATACCAAGCTCGTCTTTGGCGAGACGATCGCCAACCCCGCCCTTGCCGTGCTCGATATTGAGCGCTTTGCCAAGGCCGCGCACGACCACGGCGTACCGCTGATGGTCGACAACACCTTCCCGACGCCCGTGATGTGCCGTCCCTTTGAGTGGGGCGCCGATATCGTTACGCACTCCACCACTAAGTACATGGATGGCCATGCGGCCTACCTGGGTGGCGTGATCGTCGATCACGGCCAGTTTGACTGGATGGCCCATGCGGACAAGTTCCCGGGTCTCACCACGCCCGACGAGAGCTATCACGGCGTGACCTATGCCGAGAAGTTCGGTCGCGAGGGTGCCTTCATTACCAAGGCAACCGCGCAGCTCATGCGTGACCTCGGCCCCATGCAGAACCCTCAGGCGGCCTTCTTCCTGAACAGCTCGCTCGAGAGCCTTCATGTGCGCATGCCGCGTCATTGCGAGAACGGCCTGGCCGTTGCCAAGTTCCTGCAGAGCCATCCCAAGGTACGCTTCGTGAGCTATCCGGGCCTGGAGGGCGATAAGTACTATGACATGGCTCAGAAGTACATGCCCAACGGTACCTGCGGCGTTGTGAGCTTTGGCTTTAACGGTGGTCGCGCGGCGGCCGAGACCTTTATGAAGAGCCTCAAGCTCGCCCAGATCGCCACGCATGTGGCAGACGCCCGCACTTGCTGCCTGCATCCCGCTAATGCCACGCATCGTCAGATGAACGATGAGGAGCTCATCGCCTGCGGCATCTCCGCCGACATGGTGCGCCTGTCGTGCGGCCTCGAGGACACGGCCGATCTGATTGCCGACCTTGAGCAGGCGCTCGAGCAGTGCTAGGCTAGCGTGCGTGCGAGGCGTGGGACGGCTTTTCGGCTGACGACGTCCTCATAGTTCCGATTCCGTAGGCGGGACCCCGATCGTGTCCGTTTGTAGGCGATTGGGGTCCCGTTTTTGCGTTGCACGATAGAAAGGATATACATGGAGAAAACTGCCGAGCAGCTGCGCCGCGAACACATTGCCCTAGAGGGCGACACCCACGGTAAGAATAAATGGGCGATTCTGTTCACCGTGCTCGTCATGACCTTTATGGCGTGTCTGGATGCGAGCATCGTGACGGTGGCGCTCCCAGTGATGCAAAAGGAGCTGGGGGTGGGTCTCGACCGCATTCAGCTCGTGAGCTCGGTGTATCTGCTCGCGACGTGCGTCGCCATGCTGCCGTTTGGCCGCTTGGGCGATGTGCGCGGCAAGGTGAATGTGTTCCAGCTTGGTGTAATCGTCTTTACGGGCGGCTCGTTGCTTTGCGGGCTTTCGGCTTCGCTCGAGGTGCTTATCTTGGCGCGTTTCGTGCAGGGCATTGGCTGTGCCGCCGCGATGGCCAACAATATGGGCATCATCACCGAGTCGTTTCCGGCGCGTGAGCGCGGCCGTGCCATGGGCATTCTGGCGACCTTTGTGGCTCTTGGCATGATGTGCGGCCCCGTGCTCGGCGGCGTGCTGGTGGCGAGCTTTCCCTGGGAGAGCATCTTCCTTATCAATCTGCCCATTGGCGTAATCTCGTTTATCGTGGGACTCTATACGCTGCCGCATGTGAAGCCGGAGGCTGGCGAACGCCCTATGCCGTTGACAGAGGCGGCGCGTCGCTGCTTTGCGAGCTCGGCTTTCACGATTAACCTGGCTTGCATGCTTATCGTGTTCGTGGGTATCGGTGCCTCCGAGTTTGTGCTGCCGTTCTACTTTCAGGATGCCCACGGCTTTAGCTCCGATATCTCCGGCCTGTTGTTTTTGGCGATGCCGGTCGTGAATGCCTTTGTGGGCCCGCTTTCGGGCTCGGTGTCCGACCGTGTTGGTTGTGAAGCGCCCACGGCCGTTGGCCTGGGCGTGTACGTGTGCGGTCTCTTTGCGGTGAGCACGCTTGACGAGCACTCTTCCATCTTGATGATTGTGTGCTGCGTCGCGTTTATGTCGTGCGGCACGTCGATCTTCCAGAGTCCCAATAATTCGCTGTATATGGGTTCGGCTCCGCGTGAGGCGCTTGGCTTTGCGGGCAGCTTGAGCAGCTTGGCGCGCTATGCGGGCATAGCGCTGGGTATTACGGCGGCGTCGCGCATCCTGTATGGACAGACGAGCGCGGCGATGGGCAAGACGGTCACGAGCTATGTGGCGGGTCGTCCGGACGTGTTCCTCTTTGGCTTCCGTTTGGTATTCTACGTGCTGATGGCCGTTGCTACCGTGGGCTTTGCGCTCACATTGGTACGTTTGGTGAGGACGCGCACCCGGCATTAGCGTGTTGGGAGGCTGTCTGCCACGAATCGGGCCTATCTACTGGTCTTGCAGCTTTATAGTGCGATGCGGCTTGTGGGGCGGGCGGGGGTAGGTCCGTGGTAGACTATCGAACAACGTTTATTAATCGCGCGGTATCGTTGCCGCGAGAAGGGGTTGCGCCATGCAGGAGCTTGAGGATCGTATTCGCCATGACGGCATCGTAAAGGCCGGTAACGTCCTTAAGGTTGATGCCTTCCTCAACCACCAATGCGACGTTGAGCTGTTCGACCACATGGGCGCCGAGTGGGCCCGTCTGTTCAAGGATGTCGAGATCAACAAGATCCTGACGATCGAGGCTTCTGGCATTGGTATGGCTTGCATCGCGGCTCAGCATTTTGGCGGCGTGCCGGTGGTCTTTGCCAAGAAGGCACAGTCCATCAACCTCGACGGCGAGCAGTACGCCACGACCATCTACTCCTTTACCAAGCAGAAGGAGTACCCGGTCATCGTTGGCAAGCGTTTCCTGTCCGAGGGCGACAAGGTTCTGATCATCGACGACTTCTTGGCCAACGGCTGCGCGCTCGAGGGTCTTATCAAGATCTGCGAGGCTGCGGGTGCCGAGGTGTCCGGTATTGGCATTGCGGTGGAGAAGGGCTTCCAGGGCGGCGGCGATAAGCTCCGCGAGCGCGGCTTTCGCGTCGAGAGCCTGGCCCGTATCGCCGATATGGACTGCGAGACCGGCGAGATCACCTTCGCCTAAGCGCGCAACACAAGCGATTGGTATGCGATGTGACAAAGGGACGGTCCCTTTGTCACATTTTTTGTATGAGGGGAGGTGTTGATATGGATGAGAACAAGATGGGATGGCGCGAGTATGCGCGCTATGCCGAGATGTCGGCCGAGGAGTTGGCGCGCGATTGCGAGGTGCAGGTGTTTCGCGCGACGGGTCCGGGCGGGCAGGGCGTGAACACGACGGACTCGGCGGTGCGCATGAAGCATATCCCTTCGGGAATTACCGTGACGGCGCGCGAGAGCCGCAGTCAGTTCCAAAACCGTAGTAGCTGCCTGCGTAAGCTGCGCGCTGAGCTTGAGCGTCGCGGGCGTCCACCGCGCCGACGCGTAAAGACCAAGGTGCCTCAGCGCTCGCGCCAGCGGAGGCTCAATGACAAGCACTTCAACGCGATTAAAAAGGCCAACCGTCGCAAGCCGGGGAGCGACGAGTAGCCGATTGTTTCGCTGGTCTTGCTAGCGGGTGGGGTGCCAGACCTGGAGGGCGCCGGCGAGGATGTCGACCTCAATGCGCGAGGCGACAACGGGCTCGCCGTCGGCCTGGATGGGGTAGTCGGGCTCCTCAAAGGTGAGCTCGGCATGGCGACAGCGGCGCATGCGAATCGGTGGCAACTTGGTATGGTGGCCGTCCTTGGCCGAAAGGAACATTGGCAGGGCTACCGCGCGAGGGACGGGACCGCAGGCGTAGCAGACGTCGAGCATGCCGTCGCAGGGGTCGGCATCGGGGCAGATGCGATAGCCCGAGCCATAGGTGGGGCCCAGCTGAATTGCCATGATGATCGCCCTCACGCGCTCGGCGGGCGCGCCGTCAAAGCTGACTGTCATGGGGTAGTTGCGATAGCGTAGGCCAAACTGCTCAAGTCCTGAGAGGGTGTAGAGCGGCGCGCCCGTCAGGCCGGTCTTTTTGCGCAGCTCGGTGGTGCCAAGGCCGATGGCGGCATCGATGCCGACCGAAAGCGTCTGGTCGTAGTACTCTACGGTAGCCTCGCCGCTGCCGCTCGCGGGGCTCCACGAGCGAATGCGCCCGATGTCCTGACGCTGCAGCTCGCAGGTGAGCAGCGCGCCAAAATCCTTGCCGGAGAAATCGTCGATACCGAGCGTCTGGGCAAAATCGTTGCCGGAGCCCACGGGCAGGACGGCAAGGGCGGGGCGGGCGCCCTCCTTTTGCGTCATAAGCCCGTTGACGACCTCGTGAATCACGCCGTCGCCGCCAAGGGCGATAACGGTACGATAACCCTGTGCCTGTGCGGCCAGCTCCTTGGCGTGTCCCATACGCTCGGTCAACACCAGGTCAAACTGGGATGCGCGTGCAGTCATGTCCAAAAAGCGTTGCAGGCGCTCGGCAACTTCGCGTGCCGCACCCGACTGGGCGGCTGGGTTGGCGATGATGAGCGTGCGACCAAAATCAGTTGCGTGCATGGGGCGACTCCCGGCGTATGACGTGACGGTGCGGTCGCGCTCGGGTCGAATTGCTCCCGATTGTGGCTGCACGGCGAATACTAACGTCTACTCTATCAGGTCGTTGTGGCGCTCGATAGCCTCTGCCACCGTGCCGCCCTCGTCCACAATAAGCGAACGGCGTTTAGGCGAGACAATGCGCTGTGCGGGATATACGCCGCGGTGTCCGCCGGCGAGATAGCTGATAAACGCCACGATCACGAAGAAGCCGGCGGCCGTGCCGTGGAACAGGTCGATGGCCATCATGCAGGTGGTGATGGGCACGTTAAGGCCGGCGCAGAACACGCCGAGCATGCCCAGCGCCGCTAGAAAGCTGGGGTCGATTCCGACGAGGCAACCGATCCAGCCACCGAGTGCCGCACCGATGCCAAACAGGGGCGTGACCTCGCCGCCTTGGAAGCCCGCGCCCAGGGTAAGCGCTGTGACGACCAACTTGATGGCTGCGTCCGCCAGGGTGGTGTTGCCTGCAAATCCGGCGCCGGAAAGCCACGTGGAAAGGCCGGCGTAGTCCCAGGCGTCAAGGAGGGCATAGGCGGCCAAAACCACGAGTGCGCCTATGAGTGCGCGAACGAGGTAATTGGTGATAAAGCGGCCGTACAGGCTCTTGACGGTACGAACCGACCAGGCAAAGAGACGTGCGGTGAGACCAAAGATGATGGCGCTGATGACTACGATGACAACCGTCCGTGGTGTCATGTTGGGAACGCTGGCGATGACATTCGCCTCGTACTCGGTTCCCAAGGCAAGCGACGTAAAGTAGCCGGTAAACGAGGCGACCAGGCAGTAGATGCCCGCGGTGTAGTCGATCTTGCCGATAAAGCACATCTCCATGCCAAAGAAAGCTCCAGCAAGGGGTGAACCGAATACGGCGCCAAAGGCCGACGAGATGCCGGCGAGCATGAGGTCGTGGTGGTCATGCTTTTTGAGGTGGGCGAGGCTCGAGATGTTGCTGGCGATGGTGCCACCAATCTGCACCGCAGCTCCCTCGCGACCGGCCGACCCGCCCGTTAGGTGCGTGAGCGTGGAACAGACGAAGGTGAGGACGGCCATGCGCATATGGATGAGGCGTGTGCCCAGAGCGGAGTCGATGACCAGGTTGTTTCCGCGTTTGGCGGCAAGGCCGTGGTTTTTGTACACCCAAGCGGTGGCAACGCCCACAACGGGAAGCAAGGCGTAGACCCACGCATGGCGCTCGCGATAGTCGGTCGCGATATTCAGCGAGGCCAAAAACGCCCAAGCGGCAACGCCCATGGCGAGCGAGACGATGACGACGAGTGCGAGCAACTTGGCGCTCGCGAGTAGGTTACGGGCGTTGCGACGCGTGTCGGCAGCCAAGAGATGCTCGGAGCGGGTGAGCTGATGCCTGCCGGCCATGATGACGTCGCTAAGGGAGAAGAAGCCGCCGCCGTCGAGCGGCTGGGAATGATCCTGCGCCTCGTTTGCGCTTTCGGGTTTATCGGTAAAAGCCATACGTTCCTCTTTTGGGTTGCAACACGAGCATTATAGAACGTGTCAAACGAGACAAACCGGCAGGTTGGTTTCGGTTCTGTTTTGTGGCTTGCGGCCGACAGATGTATTCGAGAACGTGGCTGTGCCGCCGTCGTGCGGCGGGAGATTATACTGAGATAAACATAAAGAATCGGCGCCCGTGATGTGCGCCGCAGCATGCTAGAGGTGTATATGGCTGAGAAACTCATTCCGTTGGAGGACGCGCAGGCGATCGTTTTGTTGCACGTGAATCGCACCGAAGTCGTCGAGATTCCCGTGTGGCAGGCCGCCGGTCTTCCCTTGGCAGAGGACGCGGTGGCCGATATCAACATTTCGCCGTTTGCCAACAGCGCTATGGACGGATATGCCGTGCGCTCGGCGGACTTGGTGCAGGCATCTGGCGAGGTGCCGGTGACGCTCGACGTTGTCGGACACGAGGCCGCGGGCCATGTGTTTGAGGGCGCAATCGGCGCGGGTGAGACGGTCCGCATCATGACGGGCGCGCCGGTACCCGAAGGTGCCGATGCCGTGGTGAAGTACGAGATCGTCGATGTGCTCGTCGGTGACGGCAACGAGGGTTCGCGTGTGAGGTTCTCGGCGCCTGCCAAGGTAGGGGAGAACGTTCGCTCTGCCGCCGAGGAGGCCCATGCCGGCGACGTTGTGATGCACGCCGGCGAGGTCGTGGCTCCGGCGGGCGCGGGTCTGCTGGCAAGCGCCGGATACGCGAGCGTGAAGGTGCACGCTGCCCCGCGTGTGGGCATCATCTCGCTGGGCACGGAACTGGTCGCACCGAGCAACGTGCCGGCGCGCGGGCAGATTCGCGACTCCAACTCGTCGGCGTTGATGGCCGAAGCGCTCGATGCCGGCGCCGAACCGGTGTTCTACGGTATCGCTCCCGATGATGAGCAGGCGATTGCCGAGCTGGTGCATCGTGCCGTGCAGGAGTGCGATTTTGTCATTACGAGCGGCGGTGCCTCGGCGGGCGATTACGACTACGTGACGGCGCTGGTCAAGCGCGAGGGCGAGGTGCTCTTCGATCGCATCTCGATGCGCCCCGGCAAGGCCATCACGTTTGGTCTGCTTGGGGGCAAGCCGTATTTGGGGCTTTCGGGCAATCCCGCGGCGGCGTATGTGGGCTTTGAGATGCTCGCCCGCCCCGCGATCCGCAAGATGCGCGGCTTTGCCGAGGGTACGCGTCCCGTGCAGCAGGCGATATTGACGCACGGCGTGAAGAAGCGCCAGGACCGACGCTTCTTCGATCGCGCCACGGTTTTGCGCGACCCCGAAACCGGTGAGCTGTTGGTGACCGAGGCCAAGACGCAGAATTCGGCGCTGCTCGGCACGATGCAGCGGGCCAACTGTCTGCTGCGTATTGACGAAGGGCCGTGTGAGCTCAAGCCGGGCGACATCGTGGGCGTCGTGCGTGTCGATCTGCCTGAGGATGCCGTGTTGTAGGAGGAATGCTATGGAGCTGAAGATATCGATCGTGACGTGTTCGGACACGCGCGATCTTGCCCAGGATGAGGCCGGAGCCGCACTCGAGGAACTTATCGAGGCGCAGGGCTGGACGGTCGCCTCACATGTGGTTGTTCGCGACGACGTCAGCGAGATCGGTGATGCCATTGTGGAAGCCGCCGATGAGTGCCACGCCAATGTCGTGCTCACCTGCGGCGGCACGGGGCTTTCGATGCGCGATGTGACGCCCGAGGCGACGCGTGCCGTCTGCGACCGCGATGTACCGGGTATTGCCGAGGCGATCCGTGCGTACTCCATGACCAAGACGCGCCGCGCCATGCTCTCGCGCGCCGTGTGCATGCAGTGTGGGTATACGCTTGTCATCAACTTTCCGGGATCCACGAAAGCGGCCCGCGAAAGCTGGGAGGCCGTGAGCGACCAGCTGGAGCATGCGGCCCAGATGACGGCGGGCGGCGGGCACACCAAATAAGCGCACTACCTGCGGCGGAGCGACCTTGCGAGTCGCTCCGCCTTTTTATGCATCGACAGCGCGGGCCGTCTCGTGGTTATTGGTAAAAGAAAATTATCAGGCGAGAAATCTTTATCACTGATATTATTCGCACGAAAGTATAATCTAATTACAGAATAAAGCTCGCGGTGGGGTACCCGGGCACAAGGTCCGAAAGGGTTGAACATGTTCGATATGGTTTCTCGCCGCGGATTCGTCTCGCTTTCTGCCGTCGCTGCTGCCGGCCTTGGCCTTGCCGGCTGCTCCGGCAACAAGACGTCCGAGCCGACTGACTCCGATGCCGGTTCTGCTAAGGCATCTTCCAAGAAGGCTGTCGAGCTGCAGGTCTTCGCTGCTAACTCCCTCGAGAAGGCCCTGCCCGAGGTCCAAGAGCTCTACACCGACCAGACCGGCACCACCTTTGCCGACACGCAGTTTAAGGCCTCCGGCGACCTCATCGAGCAGATGCGCGCCGGTGCCGCCGTCGACGTGATCATCACGGCCTCCAAGGGCACCATGGACGACGCCGAGGCCGCCGAGCTCGTCGACGCCGACACGCGTGAGGATATGTTCGTCAACGATCTTGTGGTCATTCGCGCCGAGGGCTCCGACACCAAGGTCGAGGCCATCGCCGACGTCGCGAGCCTGGACGGCAAGATCGCCATCGGCGACGCCAAGACCGTTCCTGCCGGCAAGTACGCCAACCAGGCATTGGCCTCCGCGGGCCTCTACACCGGTACCGAGGGTGACGATGGCGAGTACGCACCCGAGATCGCCGACAAGGTCGCACTGGCCGACAAAGTTGGTACCGCCGCCGCCTATGTGTCTACGGGCGACTGCGTTGCCGGTTTTGTCTACAGCTCCGATATCTTCCGCTATGACGGCATCGAGGAGGCCTTCGTGTGCCCCGAGGACTCGCACAAGCCCATCGTGTATCCCGGTGCTGTCGCCGATAGCTCCGAGCACGCCGACGAGGCCAAGGCGTTTATCGACTTTTGCCTGTCCAACAAGAAGGCTCAGAAGATTTGGGCTAAGTACGGCTTTGAGCTTTCCGAGTAGTGCGGCTTGGCGCGATAATTCCATCGTTTTGTGTTTCACTTCGTCCTTGTATTCGCTTGGAGCTTTTCGTGCTTAATAGATTCCGCATGCTTGTCGCCTGTGCTTTGACCTTCGCGCTTTGCTGGGTGCCGGGATTTGCGTTTGCTGGGGTCGCTGAGGACGGGGCCCAGGTTGCTGCGACCGCTCATGGGCTTTCCTATGGGATCGAGGGTTTTGAGCGGTTGGCCAAGGGGACCGCTCGTGCTATGGAGGGCCAGCCTGAGGGCTACCGGTTTCCCGTTGACGAGGACGTGGACCTTGTAGTGGCGCCTGCTGCCGATCGCGTTGTGGTGTGGATATCGCCCAAGGCGGCCGAGAAGTATGGATTAGATCCGCAGGACAACGAGTGCGTATCGGGTCTCAAGGCCCTCGTCTGTGAGCTCGACAGCGCAAACTCCATGGGAGGTGCGCAGCTAGGGGACGTTGATCTTCCTTGGTATGTTACGGCGGAAACAACGTTTGATACCGGCGGGTATACCTATGGCTTTGATGTGCGTGGTGCGGATGGGGACCGCTATGTGGTGATTGCATCGACCTCGGGTGATGCCAAGGGCGGCGCGCGTTGGCTTGATAGCGCTCAAATGGTAGAAGCATCGTCTGTCGTGTTGCGGGATGAGCAGGGCCCCTTGACCTCTCTGGCCTCCTTTTTGGGCGACATCGACTATCGCCCGCTTTGGGTGTCCATAAAAACGAGCGGCCTTGCCCTGGTGATCTCCTTTGCACTGGGCCTGTTTGCCGCGTGGAAGACTATGGGTACCTCGAGTCGCATCAAGGGCCTGCTCGACTCGGTCTTTACCATCCCCATGGTCCTGCCGCCTACGGTGTGCGGCTTTTTGCTGCTTATGCTATTTGGCCGCTCGACCGGGGTGGGCCAGTGGCTCATCGCGCACGGCGTCTCGATCGTCTTTACGTGGCCTGCGGCGGTGATCTCTGCCGTGGTGGTGTCGTTCCCGCTCGTCTATCGTACGGCGCTCGGAGCCTTCGAGAGCCTCGACACGCAGATGCTCGACGCCGCGCGAACCTTGGGATGGTCCGAGCGTCGCATCTTTACCAAGCTCATGATGCCGCTCGGCTGGCCCTCGATTGCCGCCGGCACGGTGCTTGCCTTTGCCCGCGCGATGGGCGAGTTTGGCTGCACCCTATTCTTTGCGGGCAACTACGCCGGCATCACGCAGACCATCCCTATCGCCATCTACTTTGAGTGGATGGGCGGCAACACGTCGGTGGCTCTCTTTTGGGTCGTCGTCGTGATCGTGTTTAGTTTCCTGGTCATTTTGTTCATCAACATGTACACGGCGCATTCGCAAAAGTATCGCGAGCGCGGCCTCTCCCGCGCGGAGCGCAAGCAGGCCATGCAGCTGGGCGGTCAGACCGATTCGCTCGACCCGGTGGGCGGCGATGCCTTGCGCATCGATCGCGAGGCGCTGGCCGAGCTTATGCGCGATGACGCGGCACCTCAGGGAGGTTGATAAGCTATGTCGCTCGTTTTGGATATCAAAAAACGCTATCCCGGGTTTATGCTCGACATGCAGCTTGAGGCCGGCGAGGAGCGTGTGGCGCTCCTGGGTGCCTCGGGTTGCGGCAAGAGCTGCACGTTGCGCTGCATTGCCGGCGTGGAGACACCCGACGAGGGGAAGATCGTCGTCAACGGCGTGACCTTTTTTGACTCGGTGGCGGGCATCAATCTGTCGCCCCAGGAGCGAAAATGCGCCCTGATGTTTCAAAACTATCAGCTGTTCCCCAATATGACGGTGGCCGATAACGTGTGCGCCGGCGTTGAGGGTGCAGGCGACGCCGCGGCGCGCAGGCAACTTGCCGAGCGCTACCTGGGTATCTTTGGACTGGCCGACTTTGCCGACCGTTATCCCGCGCGTCTCTCGGGCGGCCAGCAGCAGCGTGTGGCGCTTGCTCGCATGGTGGCGGCACACCCGGGCATTTTTATGTTCGACGAGCCCATGAGCGCGCTCGATGCGTATCTCAAGAGCGCGCTTGAGCAGAACATGCTCGACCTGTTCGACGTCTGTAACCGTACCGTGCTCTACGTGAGCCACGATATTGACGAGGCATGCCGCCTGTGCGAGCGCATTTGCGTGATGCATAACGGGCATGTGGAGGAGATCGGCTCCGTCGAGGACGTGGTCCGCCGGCCGCAAACCTTGGCTGCGCTGCGTCTGACGGGCTGCAAGAATACGAGCCGCGCGCGCAAGATCGAGCTTCAGGAAGTTGAAGCCCTGGACTGGGGCATGACTTTCAACGTGGGCCGTGAGGTTCCCGATAATGTGGCGTACCTGGGTATTCGTGCGAGCTACTTCCATGTGGACAACCGCGCTGAGCGCGGTCGTAACAGCTACGATCTGCATGTGGCCCGCGTGAGCGATTCGCGTTTTGAGCGCCTGGTGCTGCTGGATGTGCCGCGTGCCGATGCGCCGACGCGCCTGCAGTGGAAGGTCAACAAAGTGGGCATGCCTGTCGACGAGCTGCCGCAAGCAGGCGAGACGCTGCGCATGCATTTTGATGCCAGCAGGATCCATTTGGTTTGTCGTTAATTCGGTGGGCGATGCGGGCGAGGAGGTAGTCCTCGACCGCTTTGTTTCCACTTTACCGCTCGCCGATTTCTATATGACAAAATCTTATCAATCTGATAATTATTTATCAGACAGCGAGGTGTTCGCATCCCGCAGCTGTCGTACGCGTGTCGGCGGTATTCGTCTTGACGACAACCGTTGATATAGTTGACCTCAACTTGTAAAGGAGGGTGCGCACATGCCGCAGACGACATACATTTGCCGCGTTGCCGCGCGTGCCCTATATATCGCTCGGAGCCGCATATGAGCAGGTATGTTCACGGCTCCGGGAGAGACGACGCACAACTAAATAGTCAACCGCAAAGCAGGTTCCCCAAAATTCCGGGTTTGAGTACGGCAGGGCAATCGCCGCCCGTCGTGCATCGATACCGCTGTTATCCGTTTTTGGTTCGAGAGGGGAACCGTTATGGCTGAAGCAATCGAAGAGGTTACGTTGCCCAGCACGTTTGAGGAGTTCAACGAGCAGCGCAAGGCGGCGTTTATTCGCGTCAAGGATTACAAGCAGGCCGGTAATCGCCTGATCGGTTTTCTGTGCAGCTACACGCCGCTCGAGATTATCGATGCCGCGGGGACTGCGAGTGTCGCTCTGTGCGGTACGTCCGATGAGGTGATTCCCGAGGCCGAGAAGGTGCTGCCGGCAAATCTGTGTCCGCTCATCAAATCGACGTACGGCTTTGCCTACTCGCAAAAGTGCCCGTTTACGTACTTTAGCGACATGATCATCGGCGAGACCACCTGCGACGGCAAGAAGAAGATGTACGAACTGCTCAACGAGCTCAAGCGCACGCACATTCTGCACCTGCCGCAGGGTCGCGATCGTGCCTATGAGCGCGAGGGCTGGTACGAGGAGTGCCGCCTACTCAAGGAGGAGCTCGAGAACTTCTACGGTATTACGATCACCGATGACGACCTGCGCGCCGCTGTCCGTCGTCGCAATCGCCTGCGTGCCGCCCAGCTCGAGATGTTCGCCCTGCAGGCCAACCAGCCGGCGGCTATGAGCGGCGTCGACCTGATGAGCACCATGTTTGCCGGTACGTTCAGCTTTGATATCGAGGCCTATACGCAGCAGTTGGAGCAAAAGGTCGCCAAGCTGCGCGAGGCCTACGAGGCCGGCGAGCGCCCCGTCGCAGCGGATGCCAAGCGCATTCTGATCACCGGTTGTCCGGTGGGCGGCGTGATCAACAAGATCGGCCGCACCATCGAGTCCAACGGCGGCGTGGTCGTGTGCATGGACGACTGCTCGGGCGAGCGCACGGCTGCCATGATGATCGACCCGGACGCACCCGACATTCTGCGCGCTATCGCAGACCGCTACCTGGACATTAACTGCTCGGTCATGACGCCCAATGATGGTCGTATGGAAAACACGCTGGCCATGTGCGAGAAGTATCACGTCGATGGCGTGGTGGAGAGCGTGCTGCAGGCGTGCCACACCTTTAACGTGGAGAGTGCGCGCATGCAGGAGGCTGTCGAGGGTGCGGGCATTCCGTACATGAAGATTGAGACCGATTACAGCAACGGCGACATGGGCCAGATCGAGACCCGCATCGCCGCCTTCATCGAAACCCTGTAGGTGACGGTATGTGACAAAGGGACTGTCCCTTTGTCACATGTGAGGGAGGATGCCAAGGCGCCTGAACGCGCCGCTACCTTTGATGTTTAGATTGGGAGAGAGCCATGATTGGGATCGGGATTGATATCGGGTCTACGGCGGCTAAGGCTGCTGTGGTCGACGGGGAGGGTTCGGTGGCGTGGACGTGCGTGCAGCCAACCGGGTTCTCCTCGGTCGATGCTTCCGAGCGGCTGCGCGAGGCACTGGCAGCGGCTGGCTATGACGTGACGGGCGACGATGTTCGCGTGGTCGCGACTGGCTACGGCCGTGTCGCCGTGCCCTATGCGCACAAGGTCGTGACCGAGATCACCTGCCACGGCACCGGTGCTGTGCGCCTGTTTGGCGATCACGGCACGGTGATTGACGTGGGCGGCCAGGACACCAAGGTCATTCAGCTTAAAAGTGGCCACGTGGCCAAGTTCGCCATGAACGACAAGTGCGCCGCCGGCACGGGGCGCTTTCTGGAGATCATGGCCGACCGCCTGGGCATTACCCAGCAGCAGATGGCAGACCTCGCCCGCACCGGCGAGCCTACCAAGATTTCCAGCATGTGCACCGTGTTTGCCGAAAGCGAGGTTATCAGCCTGATCGGTCGCGGTGAGCCGCGCGAGAACATTGCGCGTGGCGTGATCGACAGCGTGGTCTCGCGCGTGGCGACCATGGCCGGGCAGGCCGCGGGCGCCCCGTACTACCTGACCGGTGGCCTGTGCGAGAACGCCTTCGTGGTGGAGCGGTTGGGCGAGCTACTGGGGTCGCCGGTGACCACCTCGCCCCGGGCTCGCTTTGCCGGTGCCATCGGCGCGGCGATTCGTGCACAGGCGCTCAATTAATGCATCCGCCTTGGGCTCGTATTCATGCGTATACTGAGAGAAAATGATTGACCGATGAGAGGGGGTATCGATGCCTGACGATCAGATTAAGCTCACGTCCATGACGGCCGCGAGCGGTTGAGCCGCTAAGTTGGCTCCTGGAGCCCTCGCCCAGGTCCTGGGCGACTTACCCAATGTGCATAACGACAACCTGCTCGTGGGGTTCGATACCTCCGACGATGCGAGCGTCTTTCGCGTTGGCGACAACTTGGGCCTCGTGCAGTCCATCGACTTCTTCCCGCCGATGGTCGATGACCCGTTTCTGTTTGGCCAGATCGCCGCGGCCAACTCGCTGTCGGACATCTACGCTATGGGCGGGCGGCCGAGTCATGCCATGAACCTGCTCTGCATACCCAGCTGCCTGGGTGTTGAGGCTGCTGGCCAGATTCTGGCGGGTGGCGCCGACAAGTGCGTCGAGGCGGGCTGCTCCATCGCGGGTGGCCACACCATCAACGACGACGAGCCCAAGTACGGCCTGTCCGTGAGCGGCTTTGTCGCGCTCGACCGCATGCTCGCCAACAGCGGTGCGCGCGTGGGCGATGTCCTACTGCTGACCAAGGCGATCGGCTCGGGCATTATCACCACGGCCATTAAGGGCGAGCTCATCGAGCAGGACGAGGCCAGCCGGATGTTTGATTCTATGCGCACCCTCAACGAGGCCCCGATCCGTTTGGCCGAGGGGCTCGAACTTCACGGCTGCACCGACATTACGGGCTTTGGCCTGATTGGGCATGCGTGCGAGATGGCCGAGGGCTCGGGCGTGCAGATTGAGCTTGCGTCGGGGGCGGTGCCGCTCTTTGACCAGGTGCTCGACATGGCGCGTCTTGGCATTATCCCCGCTGGCTCCTACCGCAACCAGGACTTCTTTGGCCCGCGCGTGGCTGCCGACGAGGACCTGGAGCCGGGCATGTTGGATGCGCTGTACGATCCGCAGACCTCGGGTGGTTTGCTCATCGCGGCGCCTGCTGCCGATGTGGATGAGCTTGCGCGTCGCCTGCATGCCGAGGGGCGCATCGCGGCCGTTGTCGGGCGCGTGTGCGAGGCGGAGCCGGGCGGTCCTGCCGTCCGCGTTGTTCGCTAGCCCGCACGTTTATGTAACTGTTTGCCGTTCTCTAGAACGGCTCTTTCGAAAGGAATTTGCCATGTCTACCAAGATTGAAGTCAATGCCATGGGCGATGCCTGCCCGCTGCCCGTCGTCAAGACGCTCAAAGCTCTGAAGCAGCTCGATGGCGAGGGCGCCGTCGTGACCTCGGTCGACAACGAGACCGCCGTCAAGAACATCTCCAAGATGGCGCAGGAGAAGGGCTGCACGGCCTCGGTCGAGAAGGTTTCTGACGCCGAGTGGCACGTGACCGTGGCGACCTCTGGCGCCGTTGCCATGGCCGACCCCGAGCAGGATGGCGCTGCCTCCTGTGATGCTAGCGCCGGCAAGGGTAGGCTCGCCATTTCCGTCTACACCGACTGCATGGGCCGTGGCGACGACGAGCTGGGCCACAAGCTCATGAAGGCGTTTATCTTTGCCGTGACGCAGCAGGAGGAGCTGCCCGCGACCATGCTGTTCTACAACGGCGGCGCCAAGCTCACCGTCGAGGGCTCGCCGGTGCTCGATGACCTGAAGGGCCTGGCGGAGCAGGGTGTCGAGATTCTCACCTGCGGCACCTGCCTCGATCACTTTGGCATTAAGGATCAGCTCGCGGTGGGTGAGGTCACGAACATGTACGTGATCGTGGAGAAGATGGAACAGGCCGTGCGCGTCGTGCGTCCGTAGCGTATTGGTTGGAGTTGCCATGAGGGAGAAGCGCCCGGCGCTTGTCATCACGTTTCCCACCACGGCGGCCGCCATGGGTTGCGAGTCCCTGTGCGTTGAGCGTGGCCTTCCCGGGCGAACGATTCCCGTGCCCGGGGAGGTCGCTGCCGGCTGCGGCCTGGCGTGGAAGGCGTTGCCTGCCGATGAGGAGCTGCTGCGCAGCGAGCTTACCGCGGCAGGCGTTCCTACCGAGGGCTATACCGTGATTGATATGTGGGAGGTCGTGCGATGATCTACCTGGATAACGCGGCGACGACCATGCACAAGCCTCAGACGGTCATCGATGCCGTGACGCAGGCGATGTGCTCGCTCGGCAATGCCGGGCGCGGTGCCACGTCGGGTGCCCTCGATGCCGCTCGTACGATTCACGCTTGCCGTACCAAGCTCGCGCGCCTTTTGGGCTGCCCGAGGGCGGACCATGTGTGCTTTACGCCCAACTCCACGGCGGCGCTCAACACCGCCATCAATGGCGTGGTGCGTCCCGGTGACCGCGTGGTCACGACGGTGCTTGAGCACAACTCGGTGCTGCGTCCGCTCAATCGCTTGGCGACGGAGCAGGGTGTGACGGTTGAGCATGCGGGCTGCGACGCGAACGGCGCGCTCGACTACGACGAGCTCGAGCGGTTGGTCACGCCCGGTACGCGTGCCGTGGTGGTGACGCATGCTTCCAATGTGACCGGCAACGCGGTCGACGTTTCGCGTGTGGCTGCCATCGCCCATGCGGCCGGCGCGTTGGTGATCGTCGATGCCTCTCAGTCTGCCGGTACGGCGCATATCGATATGCAAGCCATGGGGCTCGACGTCGTGTGCTTTACCGGCCACAAGGGGCTCATGGGACCCCAAGGCACCGGCGGGCTGGCCGTGGCGGAGGGCATTGACGTGGCGCCGTGGGCCATGGGCGGCACGGGCGTGCACAGTTTCGATGCGCTGCAGCCGCTTGAGTGGCCCACGCGCCTTGAGGCGGGCACGCTCAACGGCCACGGCATCGCGGGCCTTTCTGCCGGTCTCGACTTTATCGAGGCACAAGGCGGGGTCGAGGCGATTGCGGCGCATGAGCGTTCGCTTGCGGAGCGCTTCCTCGCCGGTGCTCGCGAAATCCCCGGCATTGCGCTCTACGGTGCGTTTGACCAACCCGCGCGCTCGGCGATCGTGTCGCTCAACGTGGGCGATATCGACTCTGCCGAGATTTCGGACACGCTCATGCAAGGGTGGGGGATTGCGACGCGCCCCGGTGCCCATTGCGCCCCACTCATGCACCGCGCGCTGGGAACCGAGCGCCAGGGCGTGGTTCGCTTCTCGTTTGGGTATTTCAACACGGACGAGGAAGTTGACGCCGCGATTGAAGCTTTGCGCGATTTAGCTTGCTAAAGCGTATATACTTGCGGGATGGGCCTTTTGCCCGTCCCGTTTTTGTTTCGACCCGAAAGGTGGTCCCATGGCCTCATCCGCGCCGCGCGGCCTGCGCTCCGACCATGTCGTTACCGTCGGTATCGCCCTGTTCTCGATGCTCTTTGGCGCCGGCAACCTTATTATTCCGCCGCTGCTGGCGCTGCAGGCAGGTTCTGCCACGCCGGTCGCCATGCTCGGCTTTCTCATTGCCGCCATCGGCCTGCCCGTCATGGGCTTTATCGCCGTTGCGCTTGCCGGAACGGCGCGCGAGCTTGCCGGCCGTGTGCATCCCAAGTTCGGCGAGTTCTTTGTCGCGGCGGTGTATCTGGCTATCGGCCCGTGCCTGGCCATTCCGCGCACGAGCTCCACGGCCTTCGAGATGCTGGTGCCGCTGTTGCCCGAGGGCGTCTCGCTCGGCACGGCGCGCCTGGTGTTTGCCGTCGGCTTCTTTGTCGTCGCGTTTGCGCTCACGCTGCGCCCGGGCGTCATCACACGCGTGCTCGGCCGCATTACGGGCCCCGCGCTCATTGCGCTCATCGTGCTGGTCGTTGGTGCTGCCGTGATCTCGCCGCTGGGTCCCGCTGCCGCGCCGCAGGCCCCCTACGATGCTGGCGCTGCCGTGCAGGGCTTTCTGAATGGCTATCAGACCATGGACCTGCTCGCGTCGCTCGCCTTTGGCATCATCATCGCCGAGACCATCCACGAGTTGGGTGTTACCGATGACAAGCGCGTGGCCTTCGAGATTTCGCGTTCCGGTGTGATCGCCGGCGTACTCATGGCCATCATCTACTGCGGCTTGGGCCTTGCCGGTATGCAGCTCGGCACCGTGATGCCCGACGCTACCAACGGCGCCGCCATCCTCGCCCGTTCGGCCTCCATGCATTTTGGGCTTGCCGGCACGGTCGTGGTCTTTGCGATCTTTTTCCTCGCCTGCATGAACGTGTGCATCGGCCTCATCAGCTGCTGCTCGCGTTACTTCTGCGAGACGTATGTGGTCGAAGGGGGAGCGGAGGCCTCTGAGGAGGCCATGCGCCGCCCCTTTGCGGTTCTCGCCTTTGTGTTCGCAGCGTTTTCGTGCGTGCTCTCCAACGTGGGCCTCGACGTGATTCTTATGTTCTCGGTGCCCATGCTCAATGCCTTGTATCCCGTTGCCATTGTGCTGGTGCTTATGGGCCTGGTGCACGGTTTTTGCGACGCGCATCCGCAGGTATGGGTCTGGGTCGGCGGCGTCGTCGCGGTGCAGAGCGTGATCACCTCGGTCCGCGACGCGTTCTTTGCTGGCGCGTGGCTGCCGTTTGATGCACTGCCGCTGGCAGACATTGGAGCCGCGTGGGCGCCGGTTGCCATGGTGGCGTTTGCGATCGGCCTGCTCCACAGCCGGTTTGTCGCACATTCGAGGAGCTAGGGTATCGTCGCTTGCACAGGCGGGGAGTCTCCCCTATAATTTCCTTCGCTTTGGGACACGCAAGGTTTAGACCTTAGCTGCTCAACACCTTCGGGACGTGGCGCAGTTTGGTAGCGCGCCTGCTTTGGGAGCAGGATGTCGCAGGTTCAAATCCTGTCGTCCCGACCATATCTTGCGGGCGTAGTTCAATGGTAGAACCCCAGCCTTCCAAGCTGATGACGCGGGTTCGATTCCCGTCGCCCGCTCCATAAGAATTGTTTTAACGGCTTTGGTTTCCTTTGGGAATCAGAGCTGTTTTCGTTTACGCGCCGGGCGACGGGAATCGAACCCGTCAGGGTGCAGAGCTGAGAAAATGCGTGAGCATTTTCCAGCGCAGCACGCAAGGGCCGAAGGCCCGCAGCGAAACAAGGATTTGCGAAGCAAATCCTTGGACTTTCCGTCGCCCGCTCCAAGCTATATAATCGCAGGCCAATATGCTAATTTGGCTCGCGTTTATTTTTATACCGTCCGACCTCGCGGGGCAAATGAACCAGGAGCGTTTGTCCCAAATCGTATGAAAGTAGTGATTGCCATGGCACAGAGTAAGGCAGAATATCCCACCTCCGATTGCCTGGCGCCCGCCGCGATCGAGGCCAAGACTGAGGCCGCCGGCGTTACCAAGGCTAACCTGCCGGTCTCTAAGGCCTTTTTGCTCGCTATGTTCGCTGGTGCGTTCATCGCCTTCGGCGGCCTGTTCTTTACGGTCTTTCTGAGCGATCCCACGCTTGGCTGGGGCGCCCAGCGCTTCGTGGGCGGTCTTGCTTTTTGCCTGGGACTGGTGCTCGTGCTCATTTGCGGCGCGGAACTGTTTACCGGCAACTCGCTTATGGTCTGCGCGCTTAAGAGCAAAAAGATCACGCTCGTCCAGATGCTCAAGGCTTGGGCTATTGTGTGGATCGGCAACTTTGCCGGTGCCCTGTTGGTCGTCTTTTTGGTTTACATGGCGGCCATTTACAAGCTCAACGGCGAGGCCGTCGCCAACGCCATGGTGAGCGTCGCCGCCGGTAAGGTCACGATCGATGCCGTCACCATCTTCTTCCGTGGCATTCTGTGCAACATCTTTGTGTGCTTGGCCGTGTGGATCGGTACCGCCGGCAAGACCGTGGTCGATAAGGTCGTGGGTATTTTGCTGCCCATTGCCGCCTTTGTGGCCTGCGGTTTTGAGCACTGCGTTGCCAACATGTACTTTTTGCCCATGGGCATTTTGATGCACTCCTGCGGCTATGGAGCCGATATCGCCGGCGCCGATGCCCTTAACGCCGCCGGGCTGGCGCTCAACCTTTCCGTTGCCACGCTGGGCAATATCGTGGGTGGCGCCCTGATCGTGGCGCTGGGCTACTGGTTTATCTACGCCAACAAGCAGGCCTAACCGATCAAAAAGGGACAGGTTTATTTTGGCAGGTTTTGGACGAGGCGCTGCGCCGTCTTGTCGCGAGCTGCCATAATGGACCTGTCCCTTTTGTATGCGCGTCGCCACTTTTTGGCCGATGACGACCAAGGGGGACCTGCTTTTTATTGAATATGTCGAAAGGCTTTCCATGAGCGACTGCGAATCCATGCCTGCCGAGGTGCGCGACCGCCTGCGCTCCATTCCCGCCGTTCACGAGCTGCTGGTCGAGTGGCCGGTCATGAAGGCTGCCGGCGATGCGGGCGACACGATTGCGCGCGAGGCGATCGACGCCGAGCTCGATGCCGAGCGCGCGGCGATTCGCTCTGGCGCTCCTGCTAGGAACAAGCGCGAGCTTGCCTTGGCCATCGAGCGGCGGTGCCACCGACTGTCGCTGCCGACCCTGCGCCCTGCTGTCAACGCGACGGGCGTTGTGATTCACACCAATCTGGGTCGTGCCCCGCTCGCTCCCGCAGCGGTGCAGGCGGTGACCGATGTCGCCCGCGGCTACAGCACGCTTGAGTATGACGTCGCGACCTGTGCCCGTGGGGGTCGCAAAGAGCATGCCGCGCGTCTGCTGCGCACGCTCACGGGGGCGCAGGACGCCCTGGTTGTCAACAACAACGCCGCGGCGGTGCTGCTGGTGCTTGCCGCGCATGCGTGCGGCAAAGAGGTCATCGTGAGCCGTGGCGAGCTTGTCGAGGTGGGCGGCAGCTTCCGCATCCCCGACATCATGGCGGCTTCGGGTGCCAAACTTGTCGAGGTGGGTTCTACTAACCGCACGCATCTGGATGATTACCGAAGCGCCATTACGCCCAACACGGCGATGATCCTGAAAGTTCATCCTTCCAACTACCGTATCGAAGGCTTCCACGAGGAGGTTTCGGTGGCGGAGCTTTCCGTGCTGGCGCATGAGCACGGGCTGTTGCTGTACGAGGACCAGGGCTCGGGCGCGTTGCTTGCAGACGGGGTGCTCGCCGATGCGGGGGAGCAGCCAACATCCGCTTCGCTTTGCGCCGGCGTTGACGTCGTCTCGTGCTCGGGCGACAAGCTGCTCGGCGCCTCGCAGGCGGGCATTATTCTCGGTAGCGCCCAAGTAATCGCCGTCTGCGCTTCGCATCCGCTCATGCGCGCGCTTCGTCCCGGCAAGCTCACACTCGCGGCGCTCGAGGCCACTTTGCGCTTGTATGTGACCGGTCCCGATACGGCACAGCGGGAGATCCCGGTGCTCAACATGCTTTCCGGCGCGCCGGCTCCGCTCGAGCGTCAGGCCAAGCGCCTGCATGACCGCATGCTGCGCAAGCTTCGCGAGTCTCAGTGTGAGGAGGCGGTGGAGCTGCAGGTTGTCGAGGGCGTGTCTGCTCCGGGCGGCGGTTCGCTGCCGACCGTCGAGCTCCCAACTTTTTGCGTTGCCGTCTGTCCCGTCGATGGGCGTCTATCCGCCGATGGCCTAAAGCGCGCTATGGTACAGGAGCCCGATACGCCGGTTGTGACGCGCGTGCGGCACGACCAGGTGCTTTTTGACGTTCGCACGCTTTTGCGCGACACCGACCTTGACCTGTGTGCGTCTGCGTTGGCGGATGCCGTGCGGGCAGGTTTGCGTCGATGACCGCGCGCGAGCTTGTCGAATGTCCCGTTATCGTCGGAACGGCAGGACACGTCGACCACGGAAAGTCGGCCCTTATCGAGGCGCTGACCGGCAAAAATCCCGACCGTCTGGAGGTCGAACGGCGCCGAGGCATGACCACTGAGCTCGGCTTTGGCGAGCTCGAGCTTCCCAGCGGCAAGCTTGTCGGCTTGGTCGACGTACCCGGGCATGCGCACTATCTGCGCGCCATGGTGCAGGGCGCCACCGGCGTGGACGTTGCGTTGCTGGCGGTTTCGGCCGTTGAGGGCGTGATGCCGCAGACCCGCGAGCACGTTCGGGTTCTGGAGCTGTTGGGTGTGACGCGCATGGTCGTCGCACTCACGATGCGCGATTTGGCCGACCACGAGATTGCCGCGCTGGCGGAGCTCGATGTCGAGGCGTTTCTGGACGGGACCGTGTTTGCGGGTGCCTCTATAGTGCCGGTGTCCTCCAAGACGGGCGAGGGCCTGGACGAGCTGCTTACGACGCTCGATAACACGGTTTGTTCGTGCTGGTCGGAGCATCTGGAGGCGACCGCTGGCTCGGGCGCCGCGCCCCGTCTTCCCATCGACCGTTGCTTTAGCATCCGCGGCACCGGAACCGTCGTGACGGGTACGCTGCACGACGGTCCCGTTTCGGTTGGCGATGAGCTCGTTGCGCTGCCGTCGCAAACGCGCTGTCGCGTGCGCGGGGTGCAGGTTCACGGGGATACCCAGTGCGCGGTTCCCGGCCAGCGCGTCGCCCTGAACCTGGTGGGCGATGGCGTGGCGGGCCTCAAGCGCGGCGAGATGCTCGGCGTCGAGGGTCGCGTGGGCCAGACGCTGCGCTTTTTGATGCAACTGACATATGTGGGGCGCGATGGCGTGCGAGCCGGCGTTCTTGCTTCGGGTACACGCGTGCACGTTATGGCGGGCACGGCTGAGGTGCTCGGCCGCATTATGCTTTTAGACGACGAGCCGCCTATTGCGGTCGGCGAGACGCGTGTGGTGCAGGTGCGCCTGGAACGGCCGCTGCCGTTGCGCGCCGGCGATCATGCCGTCATTCTGTCGTATTCGCCGATTTCGCTGCTTGGCGGCGGACGCGTCCTGCTATCGCGCTGTCGCCGCGCGCGGGTCCTGTCGGCGGGGGAGCGCGCGTTGTATGCGGCGCTTGAGTCCGGAGATGTCGCGGACGGCGTACACGCGTGGCTGGCGCTGCAAACGCTGCCTGTTGCTGCTGCCGGTGTTGCCGCAGCGCTCGATCTTGTTACCGGCGAGGTCGAGATCGTTTTGCGTGGGCTTGTGGACCAGGCTGCCGTGTGCGAGCTTGCTGCGGGCGGTGCGGTGCTCTACGCAGATGCCTCGGCTCTCGATGCTGCAATGGATGTGCTGGCTGCGGCCTTGTCCTCCATGCACGCGGCGGCTCCCAAGGAGATCGGCTTTACGTCCGGTGCGGTCGCGCACGCGGCTTGGCCGGGCGCCGGTAACGATGTCGCGATGGCACTTATTGCCGAGGGCTCTGCACGTGGCGTGTGCGCCGTCGACGGTGCCGAGGTGTTCGACCCGCATTCCGCCGCCGCGGCGATACGCGTGGTGCGCGAGGCTGGCCAGCGTATCGTGGCCCTGCTGGATGAGGCCGGTCTTAATGCGCCGACGCTTCCCGAGGTGAGCGAACAGTTGCAGCTCGATCGCGACACCATGACGCGTGCACTGCGCGAGCTTTCGCTCAACCACTCGATCGTTAAGGTCGAGCGCGACGTTGCCTTGTCCGCCGCTGCCGAGGCCCATGCGCGTGAGGTTGTTGCGACGGCTATCGAGGCTGCTGGCGGCGCCGCCACCACGAGTGTGCTGCGCGAAGCCCTGGGCGTGTCGCGCAAACGAACCATTAGCATCTTGGAGCACCTGGATGCCGTGCGCTTTACAGTACTCGACAAGGAGTCCGGCGGTCTGAGATCGCTGCGTTAGCGGTTTCCGCATCGCTCTTTTCGGTTGTGGTCTGTTGGGTTTGGTAAAATACCGCCACGTTTGGGAGCGGATGGGCTCCGGTGGGCCCCGCGGTCTTCAAAACCGTTGTGAGGCGTGCAAAACGTCTTGGATGTGTTCGATTCACATCCGTTCCCGCCAACGCATCTCGCCAAAACCACCACAAAGGTGCCTGTCCCCTTTGTGGTGGTTTCGAAACGTGCGGGAAACAGCTTCGAAACACGCGATTTGCTCGTCAGGCGGTCAAAAAGCTATCTACCTGCATCGTAATCAAAATGAAACATCCGCTCGTTGCCTTATTCGTAACTTTGTAGCAACAGTGCGATATTATCCATACTCGATAAAGCTCACGGCGCATGGGGCGCCGCGAACGACACCTTTCTTTTCCATCAATTGGAGGAAGCATGAGCTACACGCAGAAAGTTCTCGACGAGCTCAAGGCCCGCTATCCCGAGCAGCCTGAGTTCATCCAGGCCGCGACCGAGATCCTCGGCACCATCCAGCCGGCGCTCGACGCCCATCCCGAGTACGAGGAGGCCGCCCTACTGGAGCGCCTCGTCGAGCCCGAGCGCATCGTTATGTTCCGTGTTCCCTGGGTCGACGACCAGGGCAAGGTCCAGGTCAACCGCGGTTACCGCGTCGAGTTCAACTCTGCCATTGGGCCCTACAAGGGCGGCCTGCGCTTTAACCCGACGGTCACCCTGGGTATGCTCAAGTTCCTGGGTCTGGAGCAGATTCTTAAGAACAGCCTGACCACCCTTTCCATGGGCGGCGGCAAGGGCGGCTCCGACTTTGACCCCAAGGGCAAGTCCAACAACGAGATCATGCACTTCTGCCAGTCCTTCATGACCGAGCTCTACCGCCACATCGGCCCCAACACCGACGTTCCCGCCGGCGACCTGGGCGTTGGCGGCCGCGAGGTGGCCTACATGTTCGGTCAGTACAAGCGCCTGACCAACGAGTGGACCGGCGTCCTCACCGGCAAGGGCCTCTCCTTTGGCGGCTCGCTCGCCCGTACCGAGGCCACCGGCTACGGCCTGGTCTACTTTGTGGACGAGTACCTCAAGAGCCGCGGCGACTCCTTCGAGGGCAAGAACGTTGTCGTTCACGGTTCCGGCAATGTCGCTATCTACGCCGTCCAGAAGGTTTCCCAGCTTGGCGGCAAGGTGCTGGCCTGCTCCGATACCCACGGCTGGGTCGAGGATCCCGACGGCATCGACTACTCCGTGCTCGAGCACGTCTACAACCAGAAGCGCTCCGGCCACGACAAGGGCGTCACGCTCGCCATGTACGTTGACGAGAAGCCCGGTGCCGTGTGGCACGAGGGCGACGGCCGCGGTGTGTGGCAGCTGCCCTGCGACATCGCGCTGCCCTGCGCTCGCGAGAACACGCTGCTGCTCGAGGACGCCCAGGCGCTCGTCGCCAATGGCTGCAAGGTGGTCGGCGAGGGCGCGAACATGCCCACGACCATCGAGGCCACGACCTACTTCCAGGAGAACGGCGTCGCCTTTATGCCCGGTAAGGCTGCCAACGCCGGCGGCGTGCTCGTGTCCGGCCTCGAGATGAGCCAGAACGCCGAGCACCTGTCCTGGACCTTCGAGGAGGTCGACGGCAAGCTCGAGCAGCTCATGCGCGGCATGTTCCACAACGTGGACGACACCGCCAAGGAGTATGGCCAGGAGGGCAACTTTGTCATGGGCGCCAACATCGCCGGCTTCCTGAAGGTCGCCGACGCCATGCTCGCTCAGGGCGTCTGCTAAATTCAGCTTGACATAGCTCCGTTCAGCACCAGCTGATGAGCTTAAGGCTCCCGACCATATCGGCCGGGAGCCTTTTTCTATGATGGTGAGGGTCGTGCGCCCTCGTTTGGTACACTTAGAGATACTGGACAAGTAAAGAGATGGGGGAGAACGTGCTCAAGTTCGGTTCCTACGTCCGTGTTGGAAACGCGGCCGAAGCCTATGAGCTCTTGCAGAAGAACCGCAACAACAAGATTGTGGGCGGCGGCATCTGGATGCGCCTGGGTTCGCGTCGCGTGGCGACGGCGATTGATCTTTCGGCCTGCGGACTCGATCAGATTGAGGAGACCGAGACCGAGTTTCGCATCGGTGCCATGTGCGCCCTGCGCCAGCTCGAGCGCCATGCCGAGCTCAACGCGCTTGTCAACAATGTCTTTGAGTTCGCCGTCCACGACATCGTGGGCGTGCAGCTGCGCAATACCGCCACGGTGGGCGGCAGCATCTACGGCCGCTTTGGCTTCTCGGACGTTCTCTCGGCGTTCCTGGCGCTCGATTCCTATGTTGAGCTGACGGGCGCCGGTCGCGTGCCGCTCGCGGAGTTCGTGGACATGGGCTACGTACGTGACGTGATCGAGCATGTCGTGGTCGTCAAGCACGATTACCGCGCGAGCTATGAGGCCGTGCGCAAGGCCGCGACCGACTTCCCCTCCTTAAACGTCACCGCCGCCTGGTGGGACAACAGCTGGCACGTCACCGTGGGCGCCCGCCCGCTGCGCGCTACCTTGCTGCAGGGCGAGGCATGTGGCCTTTCCAGCGAGCAGCCTTCCGAGGACGAGCTTCGCGCCCTTGCTGCATCCGTGCGTGCCCTGAGCTACGGAACCAACCTGTGGGGCTCGGTCGAGTACCGCCGTCGCATCTCGGCACCGCTCGCCGTCCAGGCCGTGCGTCGTGCCGCCGGCATCGAGCTTTCTGCCGCGCTTGCCCGCGAGCTCGAGACCGTGCAGATTCCTAAGTTTGCCACGGACGAGTATTCCTGCCGCCGCGTGCCCGGCGTCGATTCTAGCGAGGTGCGCTAATGGCTGCCAAACTCATCGATCTTTCCTTTACGCTCAACGGCCGCAAGGTCAAGGTTCAGATTGCCCCCGACACTATGCTCTTTGCGCTGCTGCGCGAGCAGGGCTGTGCGTCGGTGCGCTGCGCCTGCGAGACCACCAACTGCGGCCTGTGCACGGTGTGGCTCGACGGCGACCCGGTGCTGAGCTGCTCGGTTCCCGCCGCCCGCGTTGAGGGTCACACCATCACCACGCTCGAGGGTCTCAAGGCCGAGTCCGAGGCGCTTGCCCGCGCGATGGCTGCCGAAGGCGCCGAGCAGTGCGGTTTTTGCGCCCCCGGCCTTATCATGAACGTGCTGGCGCTTGCCCGCGCCGCCAAGGAGGACCCGAGCCTCGTCGCCACGCGCGAGGAGCTGTCGCGCCAGCTCGCCGGCAACCTCTGCCGTTGCAGCGGCTACGAGAGCCAGCTGCGCGCCATTGTCCGCTTCCTCAACGAGTCCGGCGTGCAGGTGGGCTTTGAGATGCCCGAGCTGCCGGTCAACGACACCAGCTGCGACGGTGTCTCGTACAAGCAGATCACCCATAAGCAGCCCAAGAAGGACTCGAAGGCGCTGCTCGAGGGCCGTCCCGTCTACACGGGCGATATGGTGCCCGCCGGCGCCCTGATCGTCAAACTCAAGCGCAGCCCCTATGCCCGCGCCAAGATCCGCTCCATCGATACTTCGCGCGCCCTGAAGGTGCCCGGCGTCGTGGGCGTTTACACTTACGAGGACGTGCCCAAGCGCCGCTTTACCATCGCCGGTCAGAGCTATCCGCAGCCGAGTCCCTACGACCGTCTGATCCTCGAGAACCTCGTGCGCTACCAAAACGAGGAGGTGGCGATCGTCGCCGCCGAGACCGAGGAGGCCGCAGACAAGGCGCTCAAGCTCATCAAGGTCGACTACGAGGTGCTCGAGCCCCTGCTCGACTTTACCCAGGCGCTCGATAACGACATCGTGGTCCACCCCGAGGGCGACGTGACCTTTATGTTCCCGCAGGGCGGCGATGTCCCGCGCAACCTGGTGTGCAGCGGTACCAGCGATTTTGGCGACCTTGACGAGGCCTTCGCCCAGAGCGACATCGTCTTTGAGCGCACCTACACCAGCCAGGCCACGCAGACCGCGCCCATGGAGACCTTCCGTGCCTTCGCGACGACTGACGCATTCGGACGCATCTCGGTGACCACCTCTACGCAGGTGCCCTTCCACGTGCGCCGCATGGTCGCGCAGTCGCTCGACATTCCGCAGTCGCAGGTGCAGGTCATTAAGCCGCGCATCGGCGGTGGCTTTGGCTCCAAGCAGACGGGCTGCTGCGAGATCTTCGTTGCGTTTGTGACGCAGCAGACCGGCCGTCCGAGCTACTGCTGCTACACCCGTGAGGAGACCATCACTGCGGGCAACTCGCGCCACCAGATGCAGATGACCGTTAAGCTGGGCGCCATGAACGACGGCACCATCACGGCCATCGACCTGCACACGCTGTCCAACGCCGGCGCCTATGGCGAGCACGCCACCACGACGATCGGCCTTTCGGGCCACAAGAGCCTGCCCATCTACAACCACATGAAGGCGAGCCGCTTTAGCTGGGACGCCGTCTACACCAATACCAACCGTGGCGGTGCGTATCGTGGCTACGGTGCCACCCAGGGCCAGTTTGCCGTGGAGAGCGCCGTCAACGAGCTCGCCGACATGCTGCACATGGACCCCGCCGACCTGCGCCTTAAGAACATCGTGCGCGAGGGCGAGACCATGCCGCAGTACTACAACGAGAAGCTCAACGCCTGCGCACTCGACCGCTGCCTGCTGCGCGCGATGGACATTATCGGCTGGGGGCGCCAGCCGGCGGGGCGCCCCCCCCGCCGGCGACACG
>OBUQ01000292.1_pt1 | contig 53317 bp, 32 predicted proteins | sample 1494951 | NCBI WGS metagenome assembly OBUQ01 (sample SAMEA2579938, study PRJEB22360) | human gut metagenome | biome: human gut; feature: human-associated habitat; material: faeces | place: Denmark | collected 2008/2010
TTCGGCCGTAAACCCGCGCCTCTTGCCGTCGGTCTTCCCCTGCCGTTGGAACGCGTCTACTCGTTCGAACCGACTGCCGGAATCCCGGAAGAGTACCAGAAAGATGTAACGGGAGTACAAGCAAATCTGTGGACAGAATATATTCCGACATTCAGTCAAGTCGAATATATGGTATTGCCGCGTATGGACGCATTGGCAGAAGTACAATGGACAAACGCCCCGAAAGATTTCAAGGCGTTCCTGCCGCGCTTGGTCCGCATGACCGAACTTTACGACCGCTTGGGTTACAACTACGCCAAACATATCTTCGACATTCGCGCCTCCTTTGCTACCGATGGTGACAAAGGTGAAATCGTCGTGACACTCGAAACCGAAGGTTCCGCCGATATCCATTATACGCTCGACGGCAGCGAACCGACGGCAACCAGCCCGAAATACGAAGCCCCTCTCCGCATCAAGCAAAATGCAGAAGTGAAAGCCGTGGCTGTCCGCCCGACCGGAAACAGCCGCATCTTCTCCGAAAAGATCGACTTCAACAAGGCGACAGCCAAGCCGGTCACATTGAAGGTGGCTCCCAGCAGAGGATATGACTTCAACGGCGGCCCGGAACTGACCGACGGCCTGAGCGGCAACGACAACTACAAGACCGGACGCTGGCTTGGCTTCCAGGGCAAGGACTTGGATGCCGTTATCGACCTGAAAGAACCGACCGAGTTCAGCAAAGTGTCCTTCAACACGAATGTTGTGAAAGGGGACTGGATCATGGGAGCGGCAGGCGTTACCGTAAAGGTATCGGACGACGGACAGAACTTCAAGGAGGTAGCTTCCAAGGTTATCCCGTCTTTAGGCAAAGACGACAAAGACGGCCTTTATCCGCAGGAAATCTCCTTCGACCCGGTAAAAGCCCGCTATGTCGAAGTCATCATCAAGAGTGACAAACTCCCGACATGGCACGGAGGTGCAGGTAATCCGGCGTTCTTGTTTGTGGACGAAATCAATCTGCAATAAGTAAATATTTAGGCACAGATTACACGGATTTCACGGATTCTCTTTCTCATCTCCGTGTAATTCGTGAAATCCGTGCCTAAAAAATATAAAGAAGTTTTGCTATTCTAACATATTCCCCCATGAAAAGAGACATACTTATCCTTTCTGCCCTTTGTACCTGTTGCAACCTTTTTGCCGAAGAGATCACAGTCAAGTATCTCAGGTATGCAGGTCCTTATGAAATAAAAGGCCCGTTCATCGTCGACAGCCTTGACGTGAACAGCAAGAAATTTACAGATGCCGAGTTATTAAAAACCGCCATCCCCTTCAACAATGTCCGGGAAAGCAACCTGACACTGGATGCCGCCACTACAGCCGGACAAAGCAAAAACAGCTCCGTCAGCCTCGCCTCCTTCTATCTGAACAGCGACCGCTATACGGACGGGACTCTTCAGATCAGCGGACCGGAGCATTACGAAATATATATCGACAACGAGAAACAGACACCCGCCAACGGCGAGCTCAAGCTCACACTCGAACCCCGCCGCTACGAAGTCGTAATCAAATATCTTACAGCCCCGGACGAAACGAACCGCATTCCGAAAGTCACCTTCAAGACGGACAGCAAAGCCGTTGTCACGGCGACAACCGATCCAGAGAAGCGTTACACCTTGAGCGATGTCTTCGATGGCACACGCATTCGTTCCGTCAACCTCTCCCCCAACGGCAAATACCTGCTGACCGCCTACCAGACGACTTATCCCGGTGGCGATACCGAATCCTTCCAGCAAGTGACCGACCGGGCCACAAGGCAGGTTTTAATGGAAAGCAACAACCATCATTATAGCTGGATGCCCCGCAGCAACCGTCTTTACTATACCCGCAAAGGCATGCAGGGAAAGGAACTTGTCACGATCGACCCTGCAACCCAAGCAGAGGAAGTCCTTGCCCACAACCTTCCCGACGGTTGGTTCAGCTTTGCCCCGACAGAGGATTTCCTGCTGTTCAACATCACCGAGGAAGGACCGAAGAAAGGGGAAGACCTTCAGGAAATCCTTGTGCCTGACGACCGCCAGCCGGGATGGCGTACCCGTTCATTCATCCATAAGTACGACCTGGCAACCGGAGTGTTCCAACGTCTTACCTACGGGCACACTTCGACTTCCATCAACGATATTTCCGACGACGGCCGCTATCTGCTCTTCACTTGTAGCGAACGGGAGCTGACGAAACGTCCGTTTTCGACTACTTTGCTCTATCGGATGGATCTGCAAACACTGGATACGGAACTCCTTTTGAAAGATCCGTTCATCAGCTATGCCCAATTCTCGCCCGACGGCAAGATGCTGGCTATTGCCGCATCTGGAGAGGCTTTCGATAAAATAGGGCTGAAGATAGCACCGGGGCAGACTTCCAACATGGCTGACGGGCAGCTCTTCCTTTACGATCCGGTAAGCAAACAGGCAAATCCTGTCACCAAAGATTTTAATCCATCGGTTCAAAACTTCGTTTGGAACAAAGGTGATAAACAGATCTACCTGCAGGGAGAAGATAAGGATTGCGTACGCTTGTACGTCTTGAATCCGTCAACCGGGAAAATCCTCCCCATCCCGTTAAAAGAGGATATCCTCTCGGATTTTACGATTGCCGAAACAACTCCCGAACTGGTTTATTTCGGCGAAAGCGCCTCCAACTCGCAACGCCTCTATTCCGTCAACCTGAAAAAGAAAAGTTCTGTCTGTCTGAAAGATCTTTCCGCCGGCATCTTGAAAGATATCACCCTCGGCGAAGTGCACGATTGGAATTTCCGGGCAGCTGCCGGCGACACGATCTACGGTCGTTATTACCTGCCGCCCCATTTCGATCCTAACAAGAAATATCCGCTGATCGTGAACTACTACGGGGGAACCAGTCCGACGGAACGTTCACTAGAAAACCGGTATCCGTCGCACGTATATGCGGCATTGGGCTACATCGTTTATATCATCCAGCCCAGCGGAGCAACCGGCTTCGGCCAGGAGTTCTCCGCCCGCCACGTAAATGCATGGGGACAACGTACAGGAGACGAGATCATCGAAGGAACAAAGAAATTCTGTGCCGAACACAACTTTGTCGACGCTAAAAAGATCGGTTGCATAGGGGCATCCTACGGTGGCTTCATGACACAATACCTGCAAACAAAAACGGATATCTTTGCCGCCGCCATCTCTCATGCCGGAATCAGCGACATCACCAGCTATTGGGGCGAAGGTTACTGGGGATACTCCTATAGTGCTTTGGCAAGCGCAAACAGCTATCCCTGGAACGCACGGGATATGTACACGTTGCAAAGCCCGCTGTTCAATGCCGACAAAATCAACACCCCGATCCTTTTCCTGCATGGCACGGTCGACACGAACGTCCCGGTAGGTGAAAGCATCCAGATGTTTACAGCCCTGAAACTGTTAGGCAAACCTACGGCCTTCGTACAAGTAGTAGGACAAAACCACCAGATACTGGACTATAAAAAACGTGCCGAATGGAATAAAACCATCTACGCTTGGTTCGCCAAATGGCTCAAGAACCAACCGGAATGGTGGAATGCCATGTATCCGGAAAAGTCTTTGTAAAAAAGTTGAAAACAAAGCCCCGAAGACGAAACCGTCCCCGGGGCTTGTTTTTTTATCTGCCTTACACCTTCACAGGCTCACGGCAGAATGAACTTTATTTCAATACTTTAGTATTATTAATATTAAACCGCTTGTTCGCCTGTCACAGGGTAATTACCGTTTGCACGGCACGCGGCCAAACATTTTAGAATTATTTGATTATAAATTACTATATAGAGGGAGTGGCCGCTGCCACTCCAAACTATTCCTCTATTCTTATCTTACGATTGCCTTTACAGCTTCTTCACCTTCAACAGCTACTACGACTACGCCCTGAGGAGCAGCGATCACAGCATTGTCGGATGTCAGAACCTGAGTGGCTACTACCTGACCCAAGATGTTGCTTACAACAACCTTCTTGCCGGCAGCGTTAGCGATTGTAACATTGCCTTCGCCTGCGATAATCGTTACTTCAGAAGTTGTAATTTCGTCGTTGGCTGTTGCACCACCAGCGTTAGTGTCGACATTGTAGAGGTCAGACTGCATAGCTGCTTCGAAGTCATTGATGATGACAGGAACACCGTTCTGTACTTTCACCCAACCACCCAGATTAGCAGACGGAGCGATACCGCCATCAAACGCTGTCTTCTTTCCATAAGATTCAGATTCGATCAAGAAGTCGTTAGATCCTTCGTTAACCAAACGGAAAGAGAACTTAGCCTGATCATGAGCATTCAGCTTCAGAGCGACTTTATGAGTTGTGCCATCCAGAACTAAGTTACCAGCTGTCATATAACCCGGCAAGAATGCAAGTCTCTTGTATTTACCTTCCCAAGTATATTTCTTAACAGCGGGAACTGAGTCGATCATGTTCACCAAGAAACGACCAAATGTCGTGTCAGCAGTTACTTTACTATGCGGGCATTTCAAAGCTTCTTCTATTGTTGCATGAGAGTGAGTAGTAGCGTCGCACAGAACTGTATCACCGACTACAAAGTTCACATCCTTGGCAATCAAGTACTGTGGCATCAATGTGTTTTCGACACCTGTCGGGATTACATTGAATGCTTCAGCTTTATCGTCACCCTTACCTTCTACGCAAAGCAGGTTGTCAGCTCCTTCATACAAGTAAGCCTTAGCAGTAGAGTTCACACGGTAGAACTTCATTGCGCCGTTTTCACCCAATTCGTCAGCTGTAAACTCACGATACAGAGCAGTCGTATCAGCAACCAATGCGAAAGCAGAAGTTGTAGATTCAGTAGCCACGTTTTCAGCCTTAATCAAGCCTGTTGCATCAATCACACCGGCTTTCTTGCCTTCTGTCAGCAATGCATAGTAATGAGTTCCGTCTACGCAGTTCACTTCTTTCAAAGTGAATACAGAACCATTTTCTGCACCTTCTGTTACTACCATCATTTCAGTACCACCAACTTCAGATACCTGAACATATTTCTGGTTGTTAGCGAACTTATACGGATCGTTTACACGGATCTGATAATAAGTCTGGAAGATCGTGTCTTTTTCGAAGATAGGGGTATTATAACCATTGCCCCATTTTACCAGTTCGAACTTAGTAGCCTCATCGGCAGATACACGTAAGATCGTGTCGTTGCCTACGGTAGAGTTGCCAATTGTAACACCCAAGTCATTGCCTACATTCAAGTAGTTCAAAGTATAGTTTACATTCTTGGCATCATCGTTAAAGAAGCCCAAGCGGTTACTTACGGTCTTTGTCAATTTCAGCGTATCATTAGTCAACCAAGCTTCTTCGTTGTTATAATAATAGTTAATTACGATATTACCATCAGCCAATACTTTGTAAGAACCATTATTCAGAGTAGCTCCTGTTTCTTGGTTCCAGATTTCAGGATACCCACCGAATTCATTCGTATTCTGATTTACAACCCACTTAGCGGCCGGCATGTGTTCGAAGTTCATCACATCCCATTCAGCCGGAGCAACCTTTGTCAAGTTCCAACCGTTCAAATCAACCATCAAGCGAGCACCGTTCTTCTGTGCATCAGCACCGTTTACTACATCCATGAAATAGATGCCCGGTTCCAAAACGGCATTGTGAGCAGCAGGAGAGAGGCTCAAACCGATACGGTCGTTGTATGTATAGATACCTGTGCCTTTCAGCTCTTCGGAAGAACCGATAGTGGCTTCACGACGGGCACCACCTAATACGGCAATCTTAACCAGATTGTTTTCTTGGCCTTTTGCAGAAGTAGCAAAAATATCGATTTCACTATTTGTACGATCCTTCCAATACTTAGTCGTTACGTTCTTCACGTTGTAACCATCTGCTTCAATACGCAAAGAGTCCTGAGTCGGCCAGTAGAAGAAACGGAAGTTGAAGCGACCGTTGATATCGCGAGCTGCCAAGTTGTTGACAGATTTGAAATCAGCTTCATGTTCACGAGTAGCGAATCCTAAATGCTGGATACCTGCAATTTCTTCACCGGCTGAGCCGTTCAGATAAGCTGTGTCGACCATTAAATAAGTATCCTGGCCCTTGGCATTCTTGCCGGCTTTCAGAGATAACCAGTTAAATGACTTTTCAAGACGAATGTTTTCAAACACTTCTGAAGCCTTGATAGCAGCACGTTCAGCATCCTTATGCGCATAACGAGCGTCTACCCATGTCCAATAAGCTGCCCCCTTTTCACCATCTAAAGCCATCAACTGTTCATTCAAACTTGCAATTTGTTGCGTATAGTTGAAAATAGCAGTTTCTAGCTCGACCTTCTTAGCACTAACTTCTTTCAGTTCAGCTTGAACAGAGGCCAATTCTTCTTCAAGTTCTTTCAACTCTTTCTTTGCTTCTTCAAGAGCTTGACTGTGAACTCCATAAGCTTCAAACATTTCGTCATAAGCTGTGCTGGCAGCCTTCTCAGCTTGCTTTTTCTCCTCTGCTACACCAATAGCAACATCTAAATCTTTAGAGATTGAAGCTATTGCACCTTCTGAAGCGATAACAGCTTCTGCAGCTTTTTCAAAGGTTTCATTTTCTTCAGTATCAAGAGCATTGACACCATTTGTAAAAGCCTTATCGTTTTGGCTCTTATAAGCTGAAGCAGACATTGATATATCTACACCATTATTTGCTTCTTTCAAGATAGCATACAAACGATGTCCATATTCTACAAAGGCTTCCTTCTCTGCTTCATCAGTTACCTTAGCTGCATCGAAATAAGAATTCCATGCTTGTGGTTTATCATTAGGGGCATAGCCCATATCTGAGACATAATGTACATCATTTGTTTCGTTGAAATACTTCCTCATCGCTGTTCCCCACTTTGCATATCTACTTTTCTGATCGAATGCTTTATTTTTAACATCCAGAGCAACATTCCATGCATCCGTGGCATTATTGATAGAATTTTGAAGAGCGGTCTGGGCAGCAACTGCATCTTTATATTCATTTTGAGCTGCCTCTAATTTTTCAGCCAATTCTGCAAGTTGTTTCTTGGCCTCTTCGTTTAGAGCAGAACTTGTTGCGATAGATTGTTTTTTCTGTAAAATCGCTTGTTTTGTAGCATCTTCACTTTCATTCAAAAAGTTGTAAATCCAACTTTGATTCACAAGTTCTCTACCTTTTTCAACCTTTTCAGACTCTACATTCTGGATCTTCTGAGCCAAAACATTATATTCTGATTCAGCATCAGCCAGAGCTTTCACGGCTGCTTCTACTTTTTTTTCAGCTTCATTGGCAGCAAGCATAGCCGCATCCTTTTCAGCAGCAGCATCAGCAACAGCACCATATGACAAAGTGCTTTCGCCTACAGCATCAACAGCCTCATAAGCATGGCCTTTACCTGCAGACCACAAGTTTGCCAAACCTTCTGTCACATCTTTTTCAAAAGAGAAAGATGTTTTACCATTTGTTGCATCTTGTGTCTGCAACATGCTGTTCAAATCGTTCTTTCCTAACCAAACAGGACCAGCAACAGCCGGACGAATGTTCAACTGTGCAAGCTTGTCAGTCTCACGAACATCATACTTGACAGCAGCAACCGTACCATCTGCATTCGGAATCAAAGTCATCACAGAGTCTGTCTTGAAATAGGCTTCCGGAGTTTTACCTACATTTAAGCCCTCACCGGCTTCACTTCTCATCCAAGCCCAAGCGACTGCTTCACCAGCCAAATAAGAACCTTCATAAGTCTTTCCCGGTTTATAATCCTGAATCTTTGCCGGATCAAAAGAGATAGGATAATTATAAGCCAAGTTCATAAATTTAAAGGCCACACCATTTTCCTTATTGTCTTTATCAACCGTCACATACCACAAGGATTCCCCTATATTGGCTGCGTAATAAGGGACATACTTCAAGATGAAACGATCACCTTTTTCTGTCGAAACCTTCTGCATTACCAACACATTCCAACCGTCTGTCAACTGATAGCATTTTCCGTCGGCCACACTCTCTACCCTAACATTTGTAGGTAGAGCTGACTTTGTGAACTCTAGGTTCTGTGCAGAAACTGTTCCGACTGTCGTTGCCAGTAACATACTGGCGACAAGAGTAGAAAACTTTTTGTTCATAACTTAAATTAATTTGTTAGTAAATAATGTATTAAGAATAATTTCTTCTTTTATATATTTAATGTACGCAAGACTATCTGTTAACTTTTGTACTTTGATAGCGAAAACGTTCGTTTTTTTTAGTCATTTTGGGCGGTCTTCGAAAGAGTTTGTATCGGAAAGGCGGTTTTTCGTACTCCTTAAGCTATCTGATTGATAAGAAAGAATATAGAAAAAGAAAAAATATTTGTGGAAAGGATTGCAGGTTCAAAAAGTAGTTGTATTTTTGTGCAGTAAAAATGACGAATTAAAACGAACGTTTTTTTAGTCATTTTGTTTCTGACTACTATCTTTTTTATTCCCAATAAGTTACAAGTAAAAACAAGTAACTTTCACCCCTTGAAAACGGGCTTTTTTACTGTTCTTCACAAACAGACATATCATCCTTATTTATAATCACTTATAAACTTTTACTCAAGTAATACTGCAGTAACAAACTGCCATTTTGAGAAGAAGGCTGGGAAAATGGAGTTAAAAACGGCCTTTAGGTGGCAAAAAGAAGAAAAATTATCCATAAAATAAAAGAAAGTGTGTCGTAATGAACGATACGCCATTTTGCAGGGCAACTGCACTAAAATTCAGAAATCGTATAAAATATACCAAAGAAAAAAACAGGGCCTTATCATACAAGTTTTTCCCATTTCCTCTGTCACTGTATCACTGATTTCTTTTTTATCGATTGATATTCAAGCTGTTTCGTTAGTGATATATGCCCGTTTTCTCTATCACTACGGTATCACTACCCTATCACTGGCAATTTAGATGGGAAACAGGAATTACGCTTATACACATCTGTAGATTAGCGTATTATAAATAACACAAACAATAAACACCCAATTTCCATCCCTATAAATCACTCGATTATTTTATGTAAAAACGGCTATAAAATAGGTAAAACCGGGTGGTTTTCATTGTTCGGCACGGTACTTTTGTTGCCGGACACCCCCATGTTGCCCCCTCTTACACCCGGATGTACCGGCTCTCTACACCCGGATGTTAAGGATGGCAACATGGGGGTGTTTACGAAATTATGTGCTTGTCTTTGCTAAAAAAAGAGAGGGCTTTTGTGGAATGAAGAACCGTATTTCGCCAATTTAACACCTATTGCATTCGTTTTTACATTTGTTTATTCGATTATTTTATATGCTTTTTCAAAAGCAAATGAAGGCAATACATTGATTTCCAATCATATGATAAAAACGTCCTGTTTCAGGAGTGATAGAGGCAGTGATACAGGATGTTTTCCTCTATCACTCCTCTAACGCTTGAATATTAATAGCTACAACCTTCGTAGTGATAGAGTGATAGAGGATTTGTAGAAAACTTCGTATGGAGATCACAACCTTGGAAAATTTTGATGCGGTTGCCCTGTTGTGAAAGTCGGGGCTTTGTGTGTAAAAAAAGAAAAGGTGTGCAATTTTGAACATACATTCATGCAGTTCAATATTGCACACCTTCGTCGTTCATAGCAAATACTAAATATTAACCGATTGAACCTCTCATGCGGTCTTCAAAAGCAGATAGAGCCGCTTTTGCCCCTTCTCCCATTGCTATGATTATCTGTTTATAGGGTACGGTCGAGACGTCGCCCGCCGCATAGATGCCGGGAACATTCGTCCGACAATACGCATCGATTACAATCTCACCCGGTTTGTTCGTTTCGACAACGTCGCGGAAAACGCCACTATTGGCTGCCAAGCCGATTTGGACAAAGATTCCGTCCAGGTCGATCACCCGCTCCGCATCCGTCTTACGATCTTTTACACGAAGACCTGTCACCTTATCGCCATTACCGAGCACTTCCAAAGATTGGGAATGCAAGAAAACTTCCACATTCGGCAAGCTCTTTGCTTTTTCCTGCAACACTTGGTCGGCTTTCAGTTCGTCCATAAATTCCAGAACCGTCACTTTCGAACAAATGCCAGCCAAATCTATAGCTGCTTCGATACCCGAATTTCCACCGCCGACAACCGCTACGTGCTTACCTTTATAGAACGGACCATCGCAGTGAGGGCAAAAAGCGACACCTTTTCCGATATAGTCCGCTTCGCCCGGAACATTCAACTTGCGCCAGCTTGCACCTGTCGCCACGATAAGGGCAGGAGCAGAAAAACGTTCACCGGTAGAAGTGGTCAGAAGTTTCGCCGATCCATCCAGTTCGACTTTATCCACACGGCGATGCTCCAGTATATCGACCGGATAGTCGTTGATGTGCATCAGAAGGTCGTTCGCCAACTGCTTTCCAGTAGTCTGAGGAACGGAAATCAGGTTCTCGATACCGACCGTTTCTTTGACCTGTCCTCCGATACGTTCGGCTATCACAGCAACATTCAAGCCTTTACGTGCCGAGTAGATAGCAGAAGCTGCACCGGCAGGTCCACCCCCCACTATTAACACATCATAGTTCTTAACAGGTTTTTCAACAGAGTTATCAACACCCCCTTCATTAATTCCGTATTGGGCTTCGAGTTTGGAAAGCAATTCTCCCAAATCACTACGCCCCACATTGATCAGTTTGCCATCGGCAAAAACAGAAGGGACTCCCTGTACTTTCATTGCCTCAACTTCTTTTTGGTTGATAGCGCCATCCACCGTTTCGTGGGTGATCCGGCTATTGAGAGTAGCCATGACATTGAGTGCCTGCACTACATCCGGACAATTGGTGCAAGTAAGAGAAACATAAGTCGTCAGCTTGATCGGACCATTCAAGGCTCTGACACGAGCACAGATACTTTCGTCCGGTATATTTTTACCTTTTCCATCACTATTCAGGACAGCTAACAACAAGGATGTAAACTCATGTCCGTTAGGTACTGCACGAAACCGGATACCGGTAGGCATACCGTCTTTTACAATTGTAAACTGAAGTCCTTCGCCATCCGCAACGCTGCATGACAAATGATCCGAGCATGATGCCACATCACCAAGCAGGTCTATTAGCTCCTGACGGCTTTCGTGATCGGGAGCGACTTGTATATCAAATACATATTGAGATACCAGTCCGGAGAAAATATCCGAAAGCTGGTCTTTCATTGCTGAGTCTAACATAACTTTAGATCTTACCAACCAAGTCGATGCTCGGCTTCAAGGTTGCTTCGCCTTTTTTCCACTTTGCAGGACAAACTTCGTTCGGGTGAGAAGCAACGAACTGGGCAGCTTCGACTTTACGAAGCAATTCGTCTGCATTACGGCCGATACCGTTATCGTGGATTTCGGCAATCTTGATCTTTCCCTCGGGATTTACCAGGAACGTACCGCGATAAGCCATCCCCTCTTCTTCAATCATCACACCGAACGCACGGCTTAAAGCCCCTGTCGGGTCTGCCAGCATCGGATATTTGATCTTACGGATCGTTTCGGAAGCATCATGCCATGCTTTGTGTACAAAGTGCGAGTCTGTACTTACGGAATATACTTCGACACCCATTTCCTGAAATTTGCCGTACTTGTCAGCCATATCGACCAATTCGGTCGGACATACGAACGTAAAGTCGGCAGGATAGAAGAAAAAGATAGCCCATTTGCCCTTGATATCTTCGCTACTTACTGTCTTGAAACTACCATTCTGAAAAGCCTGTACTTTGAATTCGGGTACTTGTGAATTGATAATTGGTTCCATGATTTTTACTATTTAATTTGTTACTACTATTTTTTGTTTACCCTACAAAGGTAAATCGTAAGATACTGATTGAAAGAATTTTTCAAATTGATAATTTTTATCTGCCGATAGACGGATTTCTATCTGCAAGCATACTTATCTACTATGACAATAGGAAGCAAAGTAATGTTTTCCGAAACAATAAAAATATACCTAATTGTAGGTAAAATACCTTTCGATCATACCATGTGATTCTTTAATTGTTAACTTTGGATGTTAACTTAAAAATATTCGAAGATGAGAAGAGCTAGTTTGTATAATACATTTTCAGCAAGTCTATTGCTCGTTTGCAACGCATGGCTTTCTTCATGTGTCTCACAAATACCCCTTACAAAGGAAAAACCGGTAAACAATTCCACTTATCAAGTCGAATATCTGTTCGAACACGAAGGGTGTAAGGTCTATCGTTTCATGGATATGGGACATTACATCTATTTCACCAACTGCGAGGGAGATGTTACCAGTATTGAAAGCGACAGCGTCCGCACAGTCAACCGGATCAGCCGTAAACCGATCATCATCAAAGAGCAGACACTCGATTAGGCTTATACGGTTATCCCGTGTTTACTAAAGATCGCTTTAGCATTGGCCAGACGTTCTGCTGAAAGCGGTTCCACACCTTTCAGCTTATAGTCCAGGCCTTGTGCCTCATATTTGTAAGCTCCCATTGTATGATAAGGCAGAAGTTCGGCTTTCTGGACCACGTTATATGAACTGATATATTCGGCCAGCTTGCTCAAGGCTTCATCATCGTCCGTCAGGCCGGGCACGATCACGTGGCGAATCCATACAGGGATGCCGCGTTTCTCCAGTTCATCAAGAAAGCGTAAAGTATTATCGAGTTTTACGGCCGTCAAACGGGGATGAAGACCGGCGTCGATCGTCTTGATATCTAACAGAACCAGATCGACCTGTTCGAGCACCTCCAATGCTTTACCGGAACAGATATAGCCGGAAGTGTCCAACGCCGTATGAATACCGTTCTCACGGCAAAGGCGGAAAAACTCTTTAAGGAATTCAGGTTGTAACAAAGGCTCGCCACCGGTCACGGTAACACCACCTTTAGCGATAAAATTCTTATAGCGCAGCACTTCGGCAAGCAACGCTTCAGGTTCCAGCAGATAAGGCGTTTCACGCTTTACCTCCCAGGTATCCGGATTGTGGCAATACAGACAACGAAGCGGACATCCCTGCATAAAAACGACAAAGCGAATTCCGGGACCGTCAACGGTCCCGAAACTCTCTAAAGAATGTATACGCCCCAACATATTAATCAATGGACAATTATAAACTGCTGTTGATGGTGCGCGAGATGACGTCAAGCTGCTGTTCGCGTGTCAGCTTCACGAAGTTGACGGCATAGCCAGAAACGCGGATCGTAAGCTGCGGGTATTTCTCCGGATGCTCCATCGCATCTAACAACAAGTCCCTATCGAACACGTTCACATTCAGATGCTGGCCACCGTCAGGCGTAAAATAGCCATCCAACAGGCTCACCAAATTATTTATCTGAATATCGCGCTCCTTACCCAACGTAGCCGGTGAAACGGCAAATGTATAGGAAATACCGTCATGCGCATGCTGAAAAGGCAGTTTGGCTACAGAAGCCAAAGCGGCGACAGCCCCTTTCGTATCGCGTCCGTTCATCGGGTTAGCTCCCGGAGCGAACGGCGTACCACCCGGACGGCCGTCGGGAGTCGTTCCGGTTTTCTTTCCGTAGACCACGTTTGATGTGATCGTCAGGATAGATTGTGTCGGAGTTGCCTTGCGGTATGTCTGATGCTGGCGCAGATATTCCATAAACTTCTCAGTAATGTCGACAGCAATACTGTCCGTGCGGTCGTCATTGTTTCCGAAAGGTACATATTCGCCTTCGCGTTCGAAGTCGACAGCCAAACCACGTTCGTCACGGATCACTTTCACTTTCGTATCACGGATGGCAGCCAGCGAGTCGGCAACGATAGAAAGGCCGGCGATACCGGTTGCGCGGATACGTTCCACATCTCCGTCATGAAGCCCCATCTCGAATGCTTCATACGCATATTTGTCGTGCATGTAGTGAATGATCTTCAGTGCATTGACATAGACTTTTGCCAACCAGCGCATCATCTGCTCGTATTTCTCCATCACTTCGTTGTAATCCAGATACTCGCTGGTGATCGGTTCGAAACGGGGAGCCACCTGCACACCCGATTTCTCGTCACGTCCGCCATTGATCGCATACAACAAGCACTTTGCCAGGTTGGCACGAGCTCCGAAATACTGCATCTGCTTACCGATCTTCATCGGAGACACACAGCAGGCGATACCGTAATCATCGCCATAGTCCGGACGCATCAGATCGTCGTTCTCGTACTGGATGGCAGAGGTATCGATCGATACTTTTGCGCAGAAGTTTTTCCAGTTATCCGGAGCATTGTTGAACCAAAGCACCGTCAGGTTGGGTTCGGGTGCCGGGCCGAGGTTATACAAGGTATGCAGATAACGGTAAGATGTCTTTGTCACCAGCGAACGGCCGTCAACACCTTGTCCGCCCAGCGATTCAGTCACCCAAACAGGGTCGCCGGAGAACAGGTCGTTGTATTCCGGAGTACGCAGGAAACGGACAATACGCAGTTTGATAATAAACTGGTCGATCAATTCCTGTGCCTCTTCTTCCGTCAGCTTGCCTTCGCAAATATCTTTTTCGATATAGATATCGAGGAAAGTAGAAGTACGTCCGAGAGACATGGCTGCTCCATCCTGATCCTTTACGGCTGCCAGGTAAGCCAGATACAAGAACTGCACGGCTTCGCGGGCATCCTTTGCCGGACGTGTCACATCGAAACCATAACCGGCACACATTTTCTCAAATGCTTTCAGCGCTTTGATCTGCTCCGTTATCTCCTCACGGCTCTGAATGATTTCTTCTGTCAGTTCCTGTATATCGAGACGTTTCTGGAAACGTTTCTTTTCTTCGATCAGGATCTGAGTTCCGTACAGAGGTACACGACGGTAATCACCGATGATACGTCCGCGTCCGTAGGCATCAGGCAACCCGGTAATGATGGCGGAACGACGTGCCGCAATCATCTCGTCTGTATAGGCTGAAAAAACGCCTTCGTTGTGCGTCTTTCTGTATTTGGTGAAGATTTCTTTTGTCATCGGGTCCAGATGATAACCATAGGCTTCCAGACTGTTTTCGACCATGCGGATACCGCCTTTCGGGAAGATACCGCGTTTCAACGGGGCATCTGTCTGCAAGCCGACGATTACTTCGTTTTCCTTATCGATGTAACCGGGTCCGTATGTGTCAATCCCCTGGGGAAGCTTCGTTTCGGCATCATATACTCCTTTCTCCCTTTCAACCTTAAACATCTCGGTTAGTTTGTTCCACACTTTCTTCGTTTTCTCCGAAGAGGGTACGAGGAACGTATCGTCTCCGTTATAAGGTTTGTAATTGTTCTGGATAAAGTCTCTTACATTGATCTCCTTTTTCCAGGTTTCTCCTTTGAACTGCGCCCAGTTCTCGTTTTCAAACTTCATAAGCTTATCTTGTCTATTTCGGTTTAGGCACGCAAAGATACGTCTTTTCCCCCTATCTGAAAAGGATTGTAAAGGACGAGGGATGTTAAACCGGAGAAAATACCTACAAATAGGGATAAGGGGAATAAAAACGAAGCCCCGGCAGTACGAATACCGCCGGGGCCTGTTTTTTGTCTGCCATCCGGTCTTCACAGAGGGAAAAGCAGTAGAACTTTTAATTTCATTACTTTAGTATTATTAATATTAAATACAACCGCTTGTTCGCCTGTCGCAGGGTAATTGAAACCATAGATCAAGAAAACCTCTTACATACGGTTTCACGCAGGTTGTCTAGAATTATTTGATTATAAAATGTCATTGTGCCTGTGTAAGGGTGGTTCGCTAACCACCCTTACGATAGACAGTATTGTTTTTTTAGTATCAATCGTTACTTAACGATAGCTTTAACAGCAGCTTCGCCTTCAACAGCTACAACTACTACACCTGCCGGAGCAGCGATAGTTGCGTTGTCAGAAGAAACGACAGTGTTAGCTACTACCTGACCTAAGATGTTGCTGATAACAACTTTCTTACCGGCAGCGCCTGCGATTGTTACGTTACCTTCGCCAGCGATCACTTTCACTTCAGATGTTGCGATGCCTTCGTTGGCTGTAGGAGCAGAAGTTACTTCGATTACAAATGCTTCAGCTTCCTTAGCATCTGTACCGTAAACCAAGTTACCGTTGATTACATATACATAGTTACCATTAGCTTTCAGTACATAGTCACCGTCTTCGTTTTCAGTAACTTTGAACTTGAAGTCTTCGATATCCTTGCCAGTATACTTTTCATCGGCGATAACCAAAGTGTCTTCACCAGACAGACGTTCAGCGTCTACAAATTTGATACGTTCTACACTCTTGTAGTAAAGATTTTCATCAGCAGTAAGTTCTGCATATTCTTTCTTGCTGATTTCATCATTAGCATAAGCCTTATCAACAATTTCTTTAAACTTCTTAGCAGTTGTCATCATCTTGCCAGCGTAAGAAATGAAGAACTTCGGAGTTGCATAACCTTCAGCATTTACAGAGTCAACCCACAAAGCAGCTGTTTCTTTAGCCAATACTGCGTTGTTATTTTCGTCAGAAGCGATGAAGCCAATGCTATTAGTAGCTTCGAATGTCATGTGCTTGCTGTCAGCAGCCAAAGAAGGAGCAGCATCCAAGTCTATGATTTCGAACGGAGTAGAGTTAGTAAAGTCAGTTGTTTCTGCTACTAATTCCTCAGAACCATTGATTACACCGTATTCTTTTACTTCATCAGCAGTAGCGCCATATACGATAGCGTATGTACCTTTACCATTTTCTTTCAAGAAGAACTCGATGTCATCCTTAGCCATCTTCCAAGCTGTTCCCAAACCTAATTCATCAGCATTGATTGCATATGAATAAGCCAGACGAACTGTATCAGCCGGCAGGATACCTTTTTCTTCATTACCTTTGCCATTCAGTTCAACCCATTTTTCACCGTCATAATATTTGTAGTTGGCAGTAACAGCCTGTGCTTTTTCGTTACGGATCAATTCCCATTCAGAACCAGCATGAGGAACAACAGTTACAACATCTCCTTCTACACCAGCTTTCAAATACAGATCTGAACCGGCTTCTTCGTTAGCATATTCACCTGTTGTTACAAAGGCGAACTTCTGATTGATGTCAGACAATGTACTGTAGTAGCCGTTCAGCTTGTCATAATCTTCAACTTTCGTCAAAGTGATTGTTTCAAGACCAGACAAACCTAAATCAGAAGCAAATACTGTGTAAGTATTTTCACCTTCTGCTTCATATAGACGGATATTGTCTTGTACAAAACCCGGTTTCTGAACATTGATCAACTTAATTGTGTTAGCAGCTGAACCCGCAGCAACCAACCACTGCCCCTGTGGCTGATCGAAGTCAGCTTCAGAAACTTTATCATACCAACGTGCGCCAGTGAAATCATTCTTCAACCCCAGTGCAGAAGAATTCTTCTTGTCTGCAACTTTGGCAGTTACATTTACGATCAACATTCTTTCGTTGGCAACTTCAGTATTAGCGACACGTGTACCCTTGCCTACTGTAACCCCCATGAAAGTAGAATGGCAGTCATATTCGACAGAAGCCAACTGACGAGTTGTTTCATCATTTGTCACTTTACCGAAAGTCACATCTTTGTTGTCCAGGTCACCAACTTTTACTTTCTGAACTAATGCATATTTACCATCTCCGATGTTTGTTTCGTTCTCTTCAGCATAGAATACAGTGTTCTTGTCGTCAATTTTCTTGTCTTTAATCGCTTTAGCAGTCATTTTTGCATAGCGATAACCGATTGCGTTGGCAGCCAACTCTGAGTTGGAAACACGTTCGTTTGCTAAAACTACATATTCATCGTCTTTTGTATCTTTTGTGCCTTTGTTGTCAACCAACTTGAAACCCAAATTATCATTGGCGATTTTTTCTACGCTTACATTTTCAAACACATCCATGTCATCCAATGTTTCCGGGAACTCGATTGTGAAGTTTTCGCCAAACTTGCTCGCAAAAGCTTCTGCTGTAATTTGGTCGTTGTAGATTTCGTAGAGAGCTACCTTCTTCTTGATAACGGAAGTAGATCCATCCGTATGATGCTCAGAACTTTGTAATAAAGCCAATGACCAATCTGCTGTGCCATCGTTCTTCAGTCCTAAAAAATACGGTTCTTTTTCATCAGAAAGCACAGCTTGCAAATTGCCGTTTGCTGCAACAGTAAACCAACGAAACGACTTTGTTTCATCGTTTGCCTCTTTTTTGGCAGCTAAAGCATAAGCTCCATCTTTCTTTTCAAAAGCCAAATACTGTTCTCCTTCAATATTTTTGAAAGCATAATGTGTAACAGTTCCAACCTTTTTAGTTTCAACAGTCCATTGTGCAGCAGCAACAGGATTTGCAGCCGTAATATCAGCACCATTCACTAATCCTTGCAAAGAAAAAGCCTGCAAGTAATCTGTCGGACTCACAAAATGCACCCCTGCCAAATAATAAGCGCGGCTTGCTTGTGCATCCTTCCATTCAACATTACGCCCCTCCAACTGTGCGAAAGCTGAACTAAAAGAACCGGCTACCAAAGCGGCAGCCAAAAGAGTAGAAAATCTCTTGTTCATAATCTAAAATGTTTAATTAATAATAATATGTATATTGAATATCGTTCTTACTTCCTGTTTAACAGGTTTTTACCAAATTCCTGTATTTTGACGAGAGAAAACGTACGTTTTTTTTAGTCATTTTTGAGGGGCTTTCTGGAGGGTTTGTGTTGGAAAGCTGGTTTTTCGTACTTGTTAAGCTATCTGATTGATAAGAAAGAATATAGAAAAGGAAAAATAATTGGAAGAAAGGATTGCAGGTTCAAAAAGTAGTTGTATTTTTGTGCAGTGAAAATGGCGAAAGAAAACGTACGTTTTTTCGCTATTTTTCTTCTTATACCCATATACTTCTTATTAGCAATGACTTACATTGAAAAAAGTGCCTAAAGCCATATAAAAAAAGAGCTGTTTTCAACCGCTCGCCAAACTTTTTTACATCTTCATCAAAACAAAGATAATCAATCACCTATAAGATTAACTCCCTTTATTCACATTGGAGGGGAAAAACGGCAAAAACAGCAGGTTTCGTAATTTCATCTTGGAAAAGCTCCCCCTTCTGTTAAAGATATACAAAATACGGAGTATTGGTTGCTTAGCTCAATAACAGCTTCAAGACTTGCAAAACCTTACATTATTATGTATCTTTACATCAACGTCCGTTACAGACGGATCAAACAACTATAATACATTAATATAATATATAAAAAATCGATGCTTCTGACATCCCCGCCTCCTATCTGTTCTGTATGAAACAAGACAGCTCCAAAGTCACCACTTGCTTGAGAAGGATCGCAGAACAACAGATCGGCGACGAGGTGAAACTGTGGCACGTCATCAGCCCTAAATACCAAGAGAAACAAACCGACCAGTGTTTCATGCCTATGTAACGACCGTTTCATGCCGAGGAAACGGTTGTGCCAAGCCGATGTAATTGTTTTGGCACAGCCGAAGTAGCAAACATACCCTTGCGGGAACAAGTCCAAGACTCGACGCCGAACAGATTCCGGACAGAAGCTAATGGGAAACGGAAACATAAAAAAGAAGCCTCTCTTCACAGAGAGGCTTCTTTTTTATATCGAAAATAACCAATAAAAACTTTCCGATATAGTTAATCATCTTATATGCTTACATAAATAGCAAAAGGTTTTGATATAGCGATTATACTAATAGTGTTACTTTCTTAATGACATTGCAAAGATACGGGTACCTCCGGCCTCCTACAATACCTATATGTGAGTAAAAAAACGCCTCTTGCTACCTAATCAGGGTGATATTGAAACAAAAAGAACCGTTTTTCTCAAAACAGTTCTTCTTTTGTCGCAAGGAAAACCAATAAAAATCCCCGCTGTTGTTATTTACTTTAAAATAAACATTACATTGACATTCTATCAATAAGGTTCCGGTCGACGATTATACCTAATCATGATACATAATTGACAAAGGCAAAGATATGAGTGGACAATCATTAACACAATACCTACAAATAGGTAACATCGACACCTTTTTACCTACTAATTGCGATTGCACACCGTTGACAGCCCCTTTAATTTTGCCAAAAATTAAAAAACGCAATGAAAAGGTTAACTAATTTATTAGCAATCACTCTACTAACCTCTTGTGTAACGGCATTTGCACAGGAACAAGAAGAAACAACGACAGAAAAATCCGCAGTGGAACAATCCGCAGACATTTATGCAGCCGGATATAACAAGTTCCGCTTCGGCGGATATGGGGAGATCCTCGCAAACTTTATGGACTACGGCATCAATCGTTTCCGGGGTACGGACAACGGAAGCAAGAAAGACCATCGCAATTCGATCTCCATACCCCGTTTTGTCTTGGCTTTCGATTACAAATTCAATTCCCAATGGGTATTAGGAGCAGAAATAGAATTTGAGGCTGGAGGTACGGGAAGTGCCTATGAGATAGAAAACACAGAAAACGGAGAATACGAAATGGAAGTTGAAAAAGGCGGTGAAGTTGCTTTGGAACAATTCCACATCACACGTCTTATCCATCCGGCCTTCAATGTCCGTGCCGGTCATTTGATCGTCCCGGTCGGTTTGACCAACGAGCATCATGAGCCGATCAACTTCTTCGGAACTTCTCGTCCGGAAGGTGAAACGACCATCCTTCCTTCTACCTGGCACGAAAACGGTATCGAAGTATTCGGTACGTTCGGTCGAGGCTACACACGTTTCAACTACCAGGCTTTGGTCGTTGCCGGATTGAACGCCAACGGTTTCGACCGCAACACATGGGTTGCCGGTGGTAAGCAAGGACTATTCGAAACAGATAACTTCACCTCACCGGGCTATGTGGCCCGCCTGAACTATTTAGGAGTACCGGGATTGAAAATAGGCGGTTCCTTCTACTATTGCCACAATACGGGAGCCAATTCCGACAAACCGGAAACATACGTCAAATATGGAAACATACCTTTGCGCATCTATACGGCTGACCTGCAATACAAAAACAAATATGTCACCGCACGCGCAAACATGATATACGGCAACCTGAGCAAAGCCGACGACCTCAGCAGTGTCAACAACCACCAAAGCGGCGGTTCTCCTTATACACAGACAACCCCGATCGCCAAACGTGCGGTCAGCTATGGTGGCGAAGTGGGGTTCAACCTGCGTGCGGTTTGTAAAGACAATATGAGCGTACCCGTAATCTATCCGTTCGTCCGCTACGAATACTACAACCCACAGGAAAAAGGCGAAGGCAAGCACACGATGGATTTACGCAACAAAGTAAGCATGTGGACAGCCGGAGCCAATTGGTATGCTTTACCTAATCTTGTCGTGAAAGCAGACTATACAACACGCAAAATCGGAGGCGGCAAATATAACAGCGAAAACGAATTCAGCTTGGCTATCGCCTATATCGGCTGGTTCCTCAGCAAATAAAAACAATATAAACAAATTAATAACTTATCAATAAAAATGAAAAAGAAAAATTATTTCTATCTGGCAGCCTTATCGCTCGCCATGACATTCTCGATGGGAGCATGTAGCGACAACAACGACCCCAATCCGGATGGTGGCGGAAAAGATCCGGTCAACCTGGATTACAGTTCTGAAAACGCCAGTGCATGGGGTAACTATATGTATAACGTTGCAATGTTGCTGAACGACGATGCAACCATGCTCTACAATTCTTGGGTAACCGACTACGTCGATGAGCAGGGTTCACACGGCCCATATGCCACGATTTTCAAAGACCAGACTGCCGGAGCTTACCAAAGCCCGCTCTCGTGTATCGAGGAAATGATCGAAAGCGGTATGTGGAACATCGCCAACGAAGTAGGTGACGCCAAGATCAAGGACCCGTATACCAAATATACCAGCGGTGACAAGGAAGGCGGTCTCTATGCCGTCGAATCATGGTATAGCTGGCATTCGCGCGACGACTATACGAACAATATCTTCTCCATCCGTAACACATACTACGGCCGCATCGACGACAACGACGTGTCCAAAGTAGACGGAAACCTGAGTGCATTCAACTCTTACAAAGATTTCGACGATGAAGGAGACATCGCAGAACACTCGCTTTCAAAACTGATCGCTTCAACCAACCCGGCTCTCGACGAAGAAATCAAAACGCTGATTTTCGCTTCTGCAAAGGCGATCCAGGCTATTCCGCAACCGTTCCGCAACAACATCGACAGCGAAGAGTCCGTTGCCGCAATGAACACTTGCATGGAACTGGCCAACCTGTTGTTAAATGAAGTAAAACCGTATGTAAACCAAACATTCGGCGATCCTGAATACGACGATGACCTTGATGCAATAGCCGAACAGTTTGTCGATGCGGTCGTTCTTCCTACTTATAAAGACTTGCAGGAAAAGAACAAGCTTTTGCTGGATGCGGTAAACCAGTTCAGACAAAACCCAAGCAACGACAACTTCGAAAAGGCCTGCAATTTATGGATCACGGCACGCGAACCGTGGGAAAAGAGCGAAGCTTTCCTTATCGGTCCGGTCGCCAACTTAGGTCTGGACCCCAACATGGACAGCTGGCCTTTGGACCAGAACGGTATCGTACAGGTATTGAATTCACAAAACTGGGATGACCTGGAATGGAGCGGAAACTTTGACGAAGAAGATGAAGCCATCGGAGCCGCACAGAGCGTACGTGGTTACCATACATTGGAATATCTCCTATTCAAAGACGGGCAGCCCCGCACTGTCGATGGAGCAAAATAAACATGCCTCTGAGACATAAAACTTGATAATAGATCATGACAAACCTTGAAACAGCAGACAAATGCCCGCTGTTTCAGGGTTTCAGAGTAATTACACAATGCGACTCGCGTTATTCGGAAATAAATTCAGAAAACCAATAAAATGATATGAAGCAATCTTACCTGTTAACATCCTCGCTATTCCTGCTCTTTGCATGCGCAGCTTGTGAAGAGGACGATAAAATGGATATGGATAAAATAGATGTCCCGAACGGATATGCGCTGTCAGCAGGGACTTCAACGATTTTCCTAAACTCATCGGTCGCCTACGATACGAACGCCGACTGGATAACAGGAGCCAACTCGATCCGTTTCAACAACGGCGACGGTCTCTACGACGATGTACGCACCAGCAACAATGGCGACGGAGGCGGTCTCGGACCTGTTTATGCCGGCTATTCCTGCGGCAGTTGCCATCGCAACGCAGGAAGGACCAAACCGACATTGTGGGAAAACGGCGGATCGGGCAACTACGGTTTCTCTTCCATGCTGGTCTATATCTCCCGCCGCAACGGTGCTTTCTTCCGCGACTACGGACGTGTATTGCACGACCAAGCCATCTACAGCGTCAAACCGGAAGGTAAGTTGTCCGTCACATACGACAAGCAGACTTTTTCCTTCCCCGACGGAGAGACTTACGAACTATGCAAACCCAATTACACGATAACCGAATGGTATAAAGACAGTATCGCCCCGGAAGATTTGTTCTGCACCGTACGCATCCCGTTACGCCACGTCGGTATGGGACAGATGATGGCAATCGACCGCAGGGAAATCGAAGCGCTCGCTGCCAAAAGCAATTATCCGGAATATGGTATCAGCGGACGTTGCAACTATATCACCGAGAAGGGTGTCACCGGTGTCGGCCTTTCAGGAAACAAGGCACAGCATCTTGACCTGACCGTCGAACTGGGCTTTTCAAGCGATATGGGCGTGACAAACAGCCGCTATCCGGAAGAGATTTGCGAAGGGCAGGCTCAGATCAACCAAGGCAGCATGATGGGACTCTCGTACGACCAGCTCGACATATCGACCGCCGATATGGAAGATGTGGACCTTTACATGCAAAGCCTCGGCGTACCGGCACGGCGCAACATAAACGACCCTCAGGTCATCTTAGGAGAACAAAAGTTTTACGAAGCGAAATGCCATCTCTGCCACGTCACTACGCTGCACACGCAAGCGGGCGGTTCCACACTGCTCAACGGCACACGTTTGCCATGGCTCGGCGGACAGACCATACATCCTTATTCTGATTTCCTACTGCATGACATGGGGTCGGAGATCATGGGAGTCGGGTTGAACGACAATTATGTCAGCGGCCTGGCACGAGGAAACGAATGGCGTACTACGCCGCTTTGGGGTATCGGGCTGCAGGAGAAAGTCAACGGTCATACCTATTTCCTTCATGACGGACGCGCCCGCAACCTGACCGAAGCCATCATGTGGCATGGAGGCGAAGGGGAAGCCTCCAAAAATTTATTCAAACAAATGAGCAAGGAAGAGCGTGAGGCAGTGATCGCATTCCTCAACTCCTTATAATTTATCCATAAGACAAACTAAAATGAAACAACTGATAATCACAATTGCAGCATTATTACTATTGCCGTTGGCCGTCATGGCCCAATATGAGGAAGATACGGAAAACGGTGTCGTATCACTAAACGGCAAAGAAGGTTTTACAATCGCTACCAAGAAGGGGGATTTCGTTTTCAAACCTTATATGTTGGTCCAGACCAGTGCTAACATCAACTACTACGACGATGAAGGGCTGGACCCGGCCTACAATCAGGACAATATACACAACAGCGGTTTCTCGATCCCTTATGCCATCCTCGGTTTCACGGGCAAGGCATTCGACCGGGTGACATTCAACCTCTCCATCAATGCTGCCGGAAACGGAGGAAACATCCTTCAACAGGCTTGGTTCGACGTAGAGATAAAAAAGAGTTTTGCCATACGTGTTGGCAAGTTCAAGACTCCGTTCTCGCACGCTTACCTGACTACGCTGGGCGAGACGTTAATGCCGACACTGCCGACATCGCTCACCTCATCCGTTATCCTGCCTTATTCTCTTAATGCCGTGACACCGAACATCGGCATGGGATTCGACCTCGGAGTGGAAGTGCACGGATTGGTAAAGGATAAGTTCGGCTACGAAGTTGGGATTTTCAACGGAACGGGAAGCTCCGTCAACGTGGCATCCAAAACGTTCAGCGACGACTGGCATATCCCGTCATTGTTGTATGCCGGCCGCATCACGTACATGCCGAAAGGAGTTATGCCGTCCAACCAGGGCAGCCCGAACCGTTTGAAGGAAGATAAGATGCTGTTCGGTCTTTCCACTTCATTGAATGTGGAGAGCGAAAGCGAAAGTACGAACGATTTCCGGGCAGGAGCAGAATTCGCCATGTTGAAGAATCGCCTGTATCTCGGCGCTGAAATCTATTATATGAATGTAGGGTTTACCAAACGGCAGAAAATTGACGAGAGCTATAACTATTTAGGGGGGTACGTGCAAGGCGGTTATTTCGTTACCAACAAACTACAAGCGACAGCCCGTTATGACTTCTTCAACCGCAACGGATTGGACACAAACGGTTTTCTGAATATGCCGGCCGTCGGATTTAACTATTTCTTCACCAGCTGCAACTTGAAACTGCAAGCCATGTATCAGTTCATCGGACGTACCGGACATGACACGCAGCTTGACCGCGACAACGACGACTTAGGATTAGCCATGCATTCCGGAACCGTCTTACTTCAGTACACTTTCTAATCGTAACGTCATGAAAAGAGAAGTTTATTCATTCATCTCCGGGCTATTGCTCTTTTCCTGTCTTGCCATCTCCTGCGACGATGGCAAGATATATGATGAAAACAATCAGACGGAAAGGGAAGGAGGAACAGTGAAGTTAACCGCCCAAATCAACGGGATAGATTCCTGGCCAGGCGGTTACAGCGTCGTACTGGCCGGATTCACCCCTGACAATGCTTTCGCACAAACGGCAAAAGGGATTAGCCAGACAGCCGACGGGACGATAAACATGGTCTTGGCCGGTATTCCCAGTGAAGTCACACAGATCGAAGTTTGTGTCATCAACAAACTACGCAAAAGGATTGCCAGTTTCTATACCGCCGACTACACGGAACAGGCGGATACCATACGGCTGGATGCCGGAAAGTTGGATGCCGGCATGTTCAACAGTATCCAAACCGAAATTTTCAATCGTTCCTGTACGGCTTGCCATGGAGGAAGTACGGAACCTGCTGCCGGACTGTACCTCACGGAAGGCAAAAGTTACAAAGCCTTAGTCGATGTCGTAGCTGATAAAAGCGAGGAAGGGCTGAAACTGGTCAAGCCGGGAAGCGCGGAGGAAAGTTTCCTGCACGTCATCTTGCACGAGAACATTGTCAAGTACGATCATACCAACGTCATCACGACATCCAGCACTCTGACGTTGCTCGACGATTGGATCAATAACGGAGCTAAAGAATAAGAAAGCACATATTACATGGATTATATCAAAAAGACATACACAGACAAAGCTATCGAAGTTCAAATTTCTTCCTTTGCCGGGAAAGGTGGGGTTACCGAATATCACGTTCTACTCACTATTACAGACCGGACATTGCCGTTTTCCGGACAACTTCAGAACATCCAACGGGCCTATGTGGCAGTTATCCAAGAGGTGTTACCTGACGATGCGACTGCCGTCTTCCGGCGCTATTTCCTGAGCGACGCTGCCAACCAGGCCGACTTGGTGATGGTTTGGGAATGCGAAAATTCCTATTGCCCTCTTTCCATCGTGGAGCAAGCTCCACTAAACGGGAGCAAAATAGCCATGTGGACTTGGTTTCAGACCGGTATCACTGTCGAAACGACCAAAAACGGAATGTCGAAAGCCAAACACAACCGTTATACACAATACTGGACCGGGGGCTCTTGCAATAGGGCTTCCAACTCCGAGTACCAGACACGGCTTTTGCTGAACGATTACGTCTTGCAACTGACCGAGCAAGGATGCAAGTTGGCAAACGATTGCATCCGTACCTGGTTCTTCGTTCAAAACGTGGATGTCAACTATGCCGGCGTCGTCAAGGCCCGCAAAGAGGTTTTCATCACGCAAGACCTGACGGAAAAGACCCATTATATTTCCAGTACGGGAATAGAAGGACGCCATGCCGATCCGAACGTTTTTGTCCAGATGGATACTTATGCCGTAAAAGGCTTGCAGACCGGACAAATCCAGTTCCTCTATGCTCCCACCCACCTGAATCCGACATACGAATACGGAGTGACTTTCGAGCGGGGGACAGCTGTAACCTATGGCGACCGGAAACAAATCTTCATTTCCGGAACCGCGAGTATCGACAATCAAGGCGAGATCATGTATCCGGGGGATATCCTGAAGCAGACGGAACGCATGCTGGAAAACATCGACACCTTGCTACAGGAGGCGGGAGGCGGATTGCAAGACATCATGCAGGCAATCGTCTACTTGCGCGACCCGGCCGATTATGTCGTGGTCAAGCAATATATCGAAAGCCGGTATCCGTCGTTTCTCCACCTGATCGTACATGCTCCCGTATGTCGTCCGGGCTGGCTGATCGAAACGGAATGCATAGCTGTCATACCGGCGGATGCACCTCAATATGCATACTTATAATAATCTACTATACAAATGATAAAAGATATGGGAAACATGAAGAACGGAAAATACAGGGAAACAAGCAAGATGAGTGACCTGATATGCGAGAATTATCCGATGGTCCTTGTGATGAGCCGCTTCGGTATCGACCTGGGGTTCGGAGAGAAAAACATCGGGGAAGTATGCCGGCAGAATAAGATCGACACATATACATTCCTGACTGTCGTCAACTTTCTGACGGAAACGGAGACAATCCCGGCAGCGGAGGTCCATAAAGATATCTCCATCTCTTCGCTTATCACTTATCTGCATAATGCACACGACTATTTCCTGAACTTCCGTCTTCCCCATATCCGCCACAAACTGACAGAGGCGATCGTGAGCTGCCCGAAAGATGTGGCCTTCGTGATCCGCCGCTTTTTCGACGAATATGCCGAAGAGGTACACAAACATATGTCGTACGAAGAGAAAACCGTCTTCCCGTATGTCCGCAATTTGCTGGAAGGAAAGAAAGACCCGAAATATAACATCACCATCTTCCGCAAACGGCATGACCAGATCGAGATGAAAATCACGGAACTGAAGAACCTGATCCTGAAGTATTATCCGGGACCGGACAGTAACTTGCTCAACAGCGTCCTGTTCGATATTTTCGCAACAGAACAAGACCTTGCCTCTCATAACCGGGTAGAAGACTACATCTTCGTACCTGCTATTCTGTCTTTAGAAAAACAATAAAACCACTTGCCATGTCCACTAACATTAAAATAACGATAGCCGAATCATCCTCCATCATCCGGTGCGGACTGGAAACACTGCTGAAACGCTTACCTGGATTCCGTATCCAGATATCCGAAATAACAGCAGCAGACTGTCTGACAGAGGGCTTACGCATTTATAAGCCGGACATCCTGATCGTAAATCCTTCCATTCCGGGAAACTTCAACCTACAACATCTGAAAGACGAATGCGGCTGCCCGGATATGAAATGTTTTGCCCTTCAATATAATATAAACGACCCGTTTCTGCTTCGCTCCTATGACGATCAGATATCAATATACGATAATGCCGATGAGTTGAAAAATAAATTGGAACGCCTCAACACCGAAGAAGTTCCGTCCGAAGAAGGGGAAAACGAGGACCAGCAGACACTGAGTAGCAGGGAAAAAGAGATTGTCATCTGTGTGGTAAAAGGCATGACAAACCGAGAGATTGCAGACAGGTTATACCTATCCACCCACACCGTTATTACCCACCGCCGGAACATCGCCCGAAAATTGCAAGTACACAGTGCCAGCGGCTTGACTGTCTATGCCATCGTAAACAAATTGATAGAGTTGAAGGACTTGAACGGCTAACAAACAGTACCGTTCCTTACTTTATTAAGTAATTTTCAACTCTCAATTTTCTGATTTCAATTAAATAGCCTTATTTTTACGATCTATACTATAAAAACACAATATAAATATGAACCTGATAAGGAAAACATACGACACGACGGAAGTGCAAATCACCTCTTTTCAATCCTCCAAAGGCATAACGGAATACCATATTTTCTTCCAACAGACGAACTGCCTGGAGGATTTTCACACTCAGTTACAGCACATACAAGATGTTTATGCCCGTTCAGTGGAAGAGTTGCCGGGTAATCCGGTCGCTATTTTCCGGCGTTATTTCCTGAGTGACGTAACCAACCAGACAGATGAACTGATGGAACGGGAACGGCTTTCCCCCTATTGCGCACTATCAATCGTACAGCAGGCTCCGATGAACGGCACGAAGATTGCATTGTGGGCTTGGCTGCAGACTGGCGTACAGACACAGGTGTTGCCAAATGGGTTGTTTGAGGCGCGTCACGGTGCATACGGCCAGCTTTTAGGTGCCAACCAGTGCAACAGGGCGGCCAATTCGGAATACCAGACCCGCCTGATCTTCCGCGATTATATCCTGCAACTGACGGAAGCCAATTGTACACTGGCGGCCAACTGCCTGCGCACATGGATTTTCGTACAGAATGTAGACGTGAATTATCTGGGTGTGGTAAAAGCCCGCAAAGAAGTGTTCGCGACACAAAACCTGACAGAAGAAACTCATTTCATCGCCAGTACGGGAATCGAGGGACGCTATTTCGACCCGATGGTATTCGTGACAATGGACACATATGCTGTTTCCGGTATCTGCCCCGGACAAATCCGCTATCTATATGCACCAGAACACCTGAACCGCACATATGAATACGGCGTTACGTTCGAACGAGGCACAGCTGTCACATACGGCGACCGCCGCCATGTCTTTATCTCCGGCACGGCAAGCATCGACCGATACGGAGAAATCGTGCATGCTGGCGATGTCATAAAACAAACTTCCCGCATGATTGAGAATATCGAAGCCCTGCTGAAAGAAGCGGACGCCACTTTGAATGACATCATGCAAGCTGTGATCTATATCCGCGATACGGCGGATTATGCGCGGGTCAAACGTTATATAGACGAACATCATCCCAGCCTCCCTTATATCATCGTACGTGCTCCGGTTTGCCGAACCGGCTGGCTGGTCGAAATGGAATGTACAGCGGTGACAGCCAAAGGAGATGAACGGTTTGCGGCACTTTAGCCATTGGGGCAGAATCCTTTTATCATAATAACAACGAAGCCCCGACGGAATTACTCTGTCGGGGCTTGTTTTGTGTCTGCTCTCTTTCCTCACGGAAGTACAGGCAGCATTGTTATTTTTTACTTTAGTATTAATGTACCACTTGTTCGCCCTCGCGGGGTAATTGACTGGTCGGAAAGACCGGACACATGGTCATTATTTGATTATAAAATCTTTATTTCAATATAGTAGAGACACTGTTTCATAGTGTCTCTACGGGAGATCATTATTACTTAACGATCGCTTTAACAGCTTCTTCACCTTCAACAGCTACTACAACTACGCCCTGAGGAGCAGCAATTGTTGCATCGCTTGAAGTGATAACTGTGTTAGCAACTGTCTGGCCCAAGATGTTAGTGATAACAACTTTCTTACCTTCAGCGTTAGCTACACGTACAGCACCCTGCAAAGCGATTACTGTAACTTCAGATGTTGCAATTTCTTCGTTGTCTGTTGCCAGCTGATCGTCAACCTTATTTTCAACATTGAAGATCAAAGCTCCGTCGCCACCTGTTGCAGCATGTGAGAATGTAGATGATTTGTCTGTCAAAACCACACAACCATTCTGAATCTTCAACCATGCAGCATTTTCAGGTGCAATAATCTTATTGTCATAGTTGTTCGATTCGAACAAGAACTGATTTTCTACGCCTTCTTCCGTTACATTACCTGCATTTTCCGGATGTACATAACGGAATGACCAAGTGTAATTCTTATGGTCGTCACCGTCAAGTCTATTCTTAATCAAATATGATTTAGAAGCAAGATTTTTCACAGAATCATTATAAGCTTCCAAAGCATCGAAGCTAATCTTATCGTTAGCCAAAGCTACGAATTCTGCCGGCAGGATCCACAACGTATCGGCAACCCGGATACCTTCAACGAAACCTACGCGAGTATAACCACCCTTGATATCTGCATAAGGTTTGTCCTGACCGTAAACATCTACAGAATCCTGGAAACTTACCAAATATTTAGCTCTTTCGAAGCCAGGGATAGCCGGAGTAGCGTGAACACAATGTTCTGCGTCTGTAATATTACCGTCTTTGTCTACGTGAGGACCATCTTCCGTACAAGGTTTACCCGGAGTTCCGGCAAAGTCGTTATGTGCAACCGAAATCAAGTATTGCGGTTTGATATAACCAGCACCACGATTAACCCAAGCAGTATCGATCTGGAATGACAAACCTGTTGCTTTGTCAGCTGTCCACATACCCAGATAGTCAACATTAGCATCAGTCAAGTTGCTATTGTTTTCATCCATCAAGTATTCCTTACGGATCGTTTCGAAGAATCTCAAGCTGTCACGGCCGTCCGTTGCGCTTTCACTCAGTGCAACGTTGTTGAAACGACGATACAACGGAGTTGTAGAAGGTTCAACAGTGAAAGCAGAAGTTCTTGTTTCATTCAGCAACTGAACTTTCAGACCAGCACTCATACCGTCATCAGCGATACCGACTTTCTTCGTAACACCTGTATTTTGAATTTCAGTAGCATGAGCAGTTCTATTATAATTAGATTCGACGATAGCATAGAAGTCTTTACCATCATAGTGGTTGTTTTCTTTAAAGAAGAATGTATCAACAACCATATTATTAGAACCATAGTTTGCTACACCCATTGAATACTTGCTTCCATAAGCTTCAACCAAACGATCCTGTTCATCTTTAGCAATGACATAATTCGTTCTTTCCAACTGAGCCAGTCCCGGAATCTTTTTCAAAAGAGCGGCATCAACATCGATACCATATTCGTATGTAGAACCTTCAACCAAAGCATAATCGCCGGCATCCTGCTTAACATAGATCAAAGAATCTTTACCTGTACCGTTAGCAATCCAATATTCCATTGAGAACGGGTTCAGATAATTGAATTTATATCTGTTGACCAACAAATCTTTTGAGTCGATATGTTTGTAACCTAACTTCTTATCTTTGATGATTGCAGAGTCTTTGATCTGAACAAACGTTACGTTGTTCAACATATCAGCACCCGTTGTAAGTGTATAGATTTCACCATCTTCATTCAAACGGAACTGAACGTTATCCCAATTTTTCGCTTTCGGGAATTCACGGTTTACAATTTTAACCGGAGAAACCGGTTGAGATACTTCTGCATTCAATGTTTTTGTAATAACCCACTGGTATGCAGGCATGTGCAACGGTTCCTGTTCGTCCAATGTCACCCATTCGATTGCATATTGTTTATTACCACCTTCTGCATTTTTATGAATAGGAGCAGCCAATACCTGACCCTTTGCATTCTTGATGATATACAAACCGTTGTCAACTGAAGTCTTATCGCTAGTTACGAAACAGCCTTTCAGACCGAAACCGATCTTTGTATTAATAGGTTGTTCTCCAATTGTAGCAATACGATCCGCAACAGTAAAGTTCTGCAACTTAACATGCAATTTAGCAGCATCAACATTACCTTCAGTCTTAAACGGATCTACAAACTTATCACCATAATTATAAATTTTTCCTTTCGCTGTACCATTAATTTCGCTCCAATACTTTTCAGCATTCTTATCTGATTTGTAACGAGCCTGTTTAACCTGGATACGCAGTTGATCCAAAGAAGGACGATAAGTAAATAAGAACTTGTGCTGATTTACTAACAATGAGTTAGCAAAATCTTTTTCTTTAGCCATATCAGTCCAGCCAAACTTCAAGAATTGAATACCAACACCATTAGCAGCAGTATCCACTTTCAAATAAGCATTTGCATCGGATTTAGAAGTCACATATACGAAGTTATGTTCAGTATCTGCTGCAACTCCTTTAGCGACAAAAGCAGTCGTTGAGAACGGATTGACGTCTGCATTTGCATCCGGAGTAAATGTAAGCACATTCTTATTATCTTTCAAATAAGCATTAATTTCAGCCGCACTCAAAACGTAAGTACCTGCATCAAAAAGAGTAAATTGAACTCTCTCCGATTCTGATCGGGCAACAGATGCTTTTACTTTTTTTGCCTTAAGGCCTCCATTTTCACCTTTTACCAATAAAAGAACATTATCAGCTTCTTGATAAGTAAATAAAGGCATATTACCTTTCAAATTTTCCTTGTATTCCGGAGAAAATGCCCAACCGCCAAAAGTTTCGCCAACAGACAAATTAGTCTTCGTTTTTTCTCCTACCTGTAAACCAACAACATCTTCTTCTGAAATAGCTAAAAATTCACCAGTTGCTTTATTTACAAAGTCATAGATCGGTTCTTTGCCTTGACCTTCTTCCGTCACTTGAACACACCACAGAGAAGCCTGTAAATCAAAGCCACCATTTACGTTCTTTAATACATACTTGCCATCTTCTATAACAAGCACCTGAGTACCAACTCTCAACTGATACACTCCACTCAAAGCCGCCTTATCCAACTTAGCAACAGCTGTAGCACCAACTCCCACAGCTGCATCAGTGAGGTCAATCGCATTTACAGCTGAAAAAGCTGAAGAGAACAGTAAGCTAGCACACAAAAGAGTAGAAAACTTTTTGTTCATAATTCTAAATTTAATATTAATACTAATGTTTATAAAAGTTCAGTTCTTATCGTACGTTTGTTAACTATTGTATCTTGAAATCGAATACGTACGTTTTTTTTCGTCATTTTTCAGCTACAAAAATACATATACTTTTTAAACCTGCAATTCTTTCTTCAAAGTTTTTTTCTTTTCTATATTCTTTCTTATCAATCAGATAGCTTAATATGTACAAAAAACCTTCTTTTGCTCACGAACTTACTGAATGCTCCAAAAAAATGACGAAAAAAAACGTACGTTTTCATTAGTCATTTCTAAAGCTCCTCTTATTTTTCTATATATCAACATCTTAAATACGATCACACACCCGATTTCACTCTTAAAATTCTTCATTTACGCGTACATTATATAAATTAGTATATCTTTATTAATCAACCCATTACAAAAACTGTCAAAATGCAAAAAGCACCTTTTTTGCGAATTACTACCCAAAACAGCCCTTTTCAGTCCCTAAGCAAGACGGATATTTTCCTAAAATCCACTAATCATTCGTTTCCTGCCGCAAAACAAATGTGTCTGCGGTCGAAACTTTTATTTCAATCGTTGGAACTAAAGTTTCTACATGGTGGAATCAAGGTCCCAAAACGAGTAACTATATGAAACTTTAGTTTCTAACTTTTTTAGCTGAAACTATCCGACTTACCGAATTTACTAATTCTGTAAGCGCAGTCTGCAGAATCTATTTTTTATGTATCTTTGGCTATTCAAACACCAAGACAAGAGAGAAAAGCCTATGTATAAGAATGGTAAATATCGGGAAACCGATAAAATGAGTGATCTGATCTGTGAGAATTATCCGATGGTGCTCGTCATGAGCCGCTTCGGTATTGCACTCGGATTCGGAGAAAAGAATATCGGAGAGGTATGCCGCCAAAACGGTGTCGATCCCTGCACGTTCCTGACCGTCGTAAACTTTCTGACGGAAGAGATATCCGCGCCGATGACAAACATTGACAAATGTCTGTCGATCGAGGCTTTGATCACTTATCTGCATAATGCACACGCCTATTTCCTGGACTTCCGGCTGCCCCATATCCGCCGTAAACTGACCGATGCTATTGCAGACTGCCCGAAAGATGTGGCGTTCGTTATCACTAAATTTTTCGACGAATATGCAGCAGAAGTCCACAAACACATGTCGTATGAAGAAAAGACAGTATTTCCATACGTCCGGGGATTATTAAAAGGGATAAAAGACCCGAAATACAACATAACGATCTTCCGAAAACATCATGATCAGATCGAAATGAAGATTATCGAACTGAAAAATATCTTGATCAAGTATTATCCGGGACCCGGAAGCAACCTGCTGAACAGCGTCTTGTTTGACATCTTCGCGACCGAACAAGATCTGGCCTCCCATAACCACGTAGAAGACTATCTTTTCGTCCCGGCGATCCTGACTCTTGAAAAAACAATACAGTGATGCCTATGAGCGCCTTATTAAACATAGCGATTGCCGAACCGTCTGCCATCATCCGCAGTGGGCTCGAAGCGGTATTAAAGCGAATTCCCGGATTCCGCATCCAGATCATCGAAATTGCCACTGCGGAGCTTTTGCAAGAGACACTTCGCTCACACAAACCAGACATACTGATTATTAACCCGTCACTTCCCGGTTACTACACCATTCAGCTTCTCAAGGAAGAAACCGGCTGTACGGAAATGAAATGCATAGCCCTGCTGTATGCCGTCGCTGATCATGCCCTGCTGCGACCTTACAACGACCAGATCAACATCTATGACAGCCCGGACGAGATCCGCCACAAGCTGGAACGCCTCCATACGTCACCGGAAGAGGAAACCGAAAACGAAGAACAGCAGACGCTCAGCGCACGCGAAAAAGAAATCGTGGTCTGTGTCGTCAAAGGGATGACAAACCGCGAAATAGCCGACCGCCTGTTCCTTTCCACACACACCGTTGTTACACACCGACGCAACATCGCCCGGAAATTGCAGGTACACAGTGCCAGTGGTCTGACCGTATACGCCATTGTTAACAAATTAGTTGAACTAAACGATATCAAATTATAATCCATGAAGAAAAACAAACTCGCCGTCCTTACGTCATGCCTTGTCCTGTCAGGGACATTCTGTACGCAGGCACAAAACAAAACGCCACAGGAAATCCGGATACCGGATACTTACAAATTAACGAACAAGTCTATCTACCGGAATGGCTGGATAGATTTCAACAAGAATGGGAAAAAGGATGTATATGAAGATCCTACGGTCCCGATCGATGCACGTGTCGAAGACCTCCTTTCGCAGATGAATGTTGAAGAAAAAACCTGCCAGATGGTTACGCTCTACGGTTACAAGCGGGTGCTGAAAGACGACCTGCCGACATCGGACTGGAAAAAACAACTCTGGAAAGACGGCATAGGAGCCATCGATGAACATCTGAACGGTTTCCAGCAATGGGGACTTCCTCCTTCCGACAACCCGTATGTCTGGCCGGCTTCCCGTCATGCCTGGGCTTTGAATGAAGTACAACGGTTCTTTATCGAAGAGACACGCCTCGGCATCCCGACCGACTTCACGAACGAAGGCATACGTGGGGTAGAAAGCTATATCGCCACCAACTTCCCGACACAGTTGGGATTGGGACACACCTGGAACCGGAACCTGGTTCATAAGGTCGGCTATATCACCGGGCGCGAAGGACGGTTGTTGGGATATACCAATGTCTATGCTCCGATCCTCGATGTCGGGCGCGATCAACGTTGGGGACGCTATGAAGAGGTATACGGCGAAAGCCCATATCTAGTAGCCGAGTTAGGTATCGAAATGGCAAAAGGAATGCAGACCGACCATCAGGTTGCCGCCACTTCCAAACACTATATCGCTTACAGTAACAACAAAGGCGGACGCGAAGGGATGGCACGCGTAGATCCGCAAATGTCACCACGCGAGGTCGAGATGATCCATGTCTATCCCTGGAAACGGGTGATCAAGGAAGCCGGGATCCTCGGAGTCATGAGTTCATACAACGATTACGACGGATTCCCCATTCAGAGCAGCTATTATTGGCTGACGACACGTCTGCGTGGCGAATTCGGTTTCCGCGGATATGTGGTATCGGACAGCGACGCCGTCGAATATCTTTTCTCTAAACACGGAACTGCCGCCGATATGAAAGAATCCGTGCTACAAAGCGTATTGGCGGGATTGAACATACGTTGTACATTCCGCTCACCGGATTCATACGTCCTGCCACTTCGCGAACTGATCGCGGAAGGAGCTATTCCAATGTCCACCATTGATGACCGAGTGCGTGACATCTTGCGCGTCAAATTCCTCGTTGGATTGTTCGACCATCCGTATCAGATCGATTTGAAAGAGACCGACAAAGAGGTAAACTGCGCCGAAAACCAACTGGTAGCCTTGCAGGCTTCAAAAGAATCGCTCGTTCTGTTGAAGAACCAGGATGCCGTCCTTCCTTTAGATGTAAACAAAATTTCCAAAATCGCCGTATGCGGTCCGAATGCAGATGAAGAGGCATACGCTTTGACACACTACGGCCCGCTTGCCGTAGAAGTGACAACCGTGTTGGAAGGCATTCGGAATAAGGTAAAACCAGGAACGGACGTGCTCTTTACGAAAGGTTGTGATCTGGTAGATGCCAATTGGCCGGAATCGGAACTGATCCGTTATCCGTTGACAGCCGAAGAACAGAGCGAGATCGACAAAGCGGTGGAAAACGCAAAGAAGAGCGATGTGACTGTAGTCGTGCTGGGCGGAAGTAACCGCACCTGCGGAGAAAACAAATCACGTTCCAGCCTCGATTTGCCAGGCCGCCAGCTTGACTTGCTACAAGCTGTCGTTGCCACTGGAAAACCGGTCGTATTGGTGCTGATCAACGGACGTCCGTTGTCTATTAACTGGGCGGACAAATATGTTCCGGCTATCCTCGAAGCCTGGTATCCGGGTTCGCAAGGCGGTACGGCCATTGCAGACGCTCTGTTCGGCGACTATAACCCAGGTGGAAAGCTGACCGTTACCTTCCCGAAGACAGTCGGACAGATTCCGTTCAACTTCCCGACCAAACCGAATGCACAGGTCGACGGCGGACGCAACAAAGGATTGGACGGCAACATGTCCCGCGTGAACGGTCCGTTGTACCCGTTCGGCTACGGATTGAGTTATACGACTTTCGAATACTCAGACATTTCGATCCAGCCAGCTATCGTGACACAGGTTCAACCGGTCACCGTCCGTTGCAAGGTGACGAATACAGGTAAACGTGCCGGAGATGAGGTAGTACAGTTATATGTACGCGATATCCTCAGCAGTGTTACGACCTACGAGAAGAACCTCGTCGGCTTCGACCGTATCCATCTGAATCCGGGAGAAACGAAAGAGCTTACCTTCACTATCGAACCGCGCGACTTGCAGCTGCTGAATAGCGATAACCATTGGGTGGTAGAACCGGGAGACTTCAAGGTTATGGTCGGAGCCTCATCCGAAGACATCCGCCTGAACGACCGTTTTACGGTAGTGGAATATGGTAAAGAGCAGGCAAACATATCGGCAGCTTCCCGACAGCAGAAATCAGTTATTGCCAGCTCTACTCAGGAGTCTGCTCCGTCAGTATTAGACGGCAACCCATCTACGGCTTGGAAAGCCAACAAGGGTGAATACATAACTTTTGCACTCGAAAACAACGCCTCTCCTAACAACATCGCGATTGCCTGGAAAGAAAAAAGCAAAGATGCCAAATTTGAAATCCAACTCTCCGGTGGCGGAGGCCAGTTCCTGACCGTATATGAAGGGACGGTAGAAGCTACGAACGAGCTGACGAATTACCGGTTCAAAGGCACGACCGCCAGTGATATCCGTATCGTAATAACCTCCGGCAATGCAAGTATCTCGGAAGTAAAAATCAAGGAGTTGAAAAATTAAGAATTAAGAATTAAGAAATGGTGTCTTATGCATTCATTTCTTAATTCTTAATTTATAAATAGATTTCCCCAAAGAACTCCGGACAATGGAAGTTCGGAGAAGGAAGATCAATCGGACTCCAACTTACGAAATGCGGAAATTCCGTATCGTCCGCACATTTATAGAAGTTGCCCATTATCTTTTCCGGTAGGTTGTCAGGATCGAGGCCCATCAACTGGAAAGGAATGGCAACCACCAACTCCCAGCTATAAACCCCCAGTTTCTCTGTAAAAGCGACATGAGGAAGACTTGAAAAACGACGTATCGAAGCATACTCTTCGGGGGTCAGAGATTTCTTCGAATCACGCGATTCCCGATAGGAAGCATCACATGTTCCGATACAATTAAACTCGAAATTGTAGTAATTGGGATCATTCACCCGCTTCATAAAAAACTCCACGCAACTATCTTGATAGACAGGTGAACCATCCGTTTCATAAAGAGCTTTCAATGAATTGCCTTTTACAAAGTAACGAATATACAGATTCACTTTCGATCTTGCGATATCGAAAGCCACGATAGGCTTATAGGAATATTCCTCCCAGTTAATCACATCGATCGACTCTCGCTGGGCCTTTTCCATCAAAAAGCCTACGGACGACAGATCCAGTACGTCCAGCGTTTCCAAATAAGGGACTTTCAGTTTCTTCATTATCAATTATAGATTTGGAGTAATGGTAAATGTAAATAAGAAGTCAGCAATACGGATAAGACTCCGATTATAGCCAAAACAATAATGACCGATCCTACAATCCTATTCAATAACCATATACCTCGCACGTTAAACCATTTTTTCAATTTAGCAACTATATAAGTGATTCCGAACCACCAGAGAACAGCCCCCACCCCAATAAAAGCAATGCCACCCGACAGCATCCAAACAGAATGTTCCGGCAAGACAAAACCAAAGCGGGCAAACAAACCAATATATAGCAATACGATTAATACGTTGCTAAAGGTAAGAAGAAAAGCTGTAATAAAATCCTGAGTGAAAGATAACTTTTTCTCCCGTTGTTTTCTAAGATTCCGGACAGGATTGGATTGGAAAATATAATAGCCGAAAATACCCAATACGATACTGCCGATCAATTGCAAAGGAGCCTGATTCGCCTCCACAAAGTTCACCACAACTCCCATCCCCAAGCAAGTCAGTGCAGCGTAGATCACGTCTGACAGAGCAGCCCCTAATCCGGTAACAAACCCATGCCAACGTCCTTTGTTCAGCGTTCGTTGTATACATAGCATACCGATCGGACCCATCGGGGCGGAAACCAGTACGCCAATAACAATTCCTTTACTTATCAATCCCAGCATTATCCTTCTATTTTCTGCCTAATGATTTGCAAAGATAACGCAAACCGGGAGCAGAATAAAATGAACTCGTCCATTTTTAACCAAAAAACACCTGCAGGAATGTTTTTTAGATTACCTACAGGCGTTTTCACACTTTATGTAAAAAGGCTATTTAGCTTTTTCCTTTTCCAATATAGCTTTCAACTTTGCAACGATTTCGGGATGTTCGGCCGCCAGATTCTTCTTTTCTCCGATGTCCTGCTTCAAGTTGTAAAGCTGTTCTTCCTTGCTGTTGCCCAACTCGATATTCGTCAGTTTAGCATAAGCAGCACCATTACTCGGAGCTATGTACTTCCATTCGCCGTCGGAGACAGAAAGAGAACCGGCAACTTCGACCACATAGTCGCGCCCTTTCAGATCCTTCCCCAAGAATGCGTCCAGATGATCCCGGCTGTCAGGACCGGCCCCTTCTTCGAGCGGCTTGCCCATCAGGCTTGCCATGGAGGCATACAGGTCGATCTGTGATACCAATGCGTCGGAGACACCCGGTTTTACCTGAGCCGGCCAGCTCACAATCATCGGAACACGCGTACCGGCTTCGAAGATACTGTATTTACCACCACGGAACGGCCCCCAGGGTCTATGTTCGCCCAACAATTCCACAGCCCGGTCTGCATAACCGTCATCCACAACAGGACCGTTGTCGCTACTCAACACGATCAAGGTGTTTTCGGCAATACCGGCTTTTTCGAGTGCGCCCATTATTTCGCCTACAGTCCAGTCGAATTGCAACAAAGCGTCGCCACGAGGGCCCATGCCGCTCTTTCCGACAAAACGGGGATGCGGCCAACGGGGAACGTGCGCGTCATTGGTTCCGACATACAGGAAGAACGGTTCATCTTTGTGGTTTTCAATAAATCGGACAGCTTTGCAAGTGATGCTGTCTGCAATGTTTTCATCTTCCCACAAGGCCTGCTTGCCCCCTTTCATGTAGCCGATACGCGAAATGCCGTTCACAATCGCCATATCATGCCCATGGTTCGGACTCGGTTTCAATTTGGTAAGCAATTCCGGATGGTCTTTTCCCAACGGTTCGCCAGGGAACGGTTTTTCATAGCTCACTTCAATCGGATCATTCGGATCAAGATTGACGATCCGCTGATTCTCAACCCACACACAAGGCACACGATCGCCTGTGGCAGCCATTATATAGGAATAGTCGAACCCTATATCTGAAGGTCCCGGCGTGATAAAGCCATTCCAATCCTGTCCTCCCGTCCTGTCAGACAATCCCAAATGCCATTTACCTATAGCACCTGTTGTATAACCACACTCACGAAACATATCGGCAACAGTCGGCTGTTCGGGACGAATGACCATTCCGGCATTTCCAGCCGCAATCCCCGTGTCATTCCGCCTCCAAGCATAATGCCCCGTAAACAGCGAATAGCGCGACGGCGTACTGGTCGCAGCCACTGCATGCGCATCCGTAAAACGGACACCTTGGGCTGCCAGGCGTTCCACATTCGGCGTATGGATCGTTTTTGATCCGTTGCAACTCAGGTCGCCATAACCGATATCATCGGCTATCAGGAAAATAACGTTCGGCTTCTTCTGTTGCTGTGTTACTTTTTCTTCCGCCTTTTGTCTGTTTCCAGAACAGGAGGCCAGCAAGGTAGCTCCTATTCCCAATACGATTGTTGATTTCATGATAATAAATTAACTGTTAAATGATAAACCCTTTCTCCATTTTGAGATTGTCAATCCGAGAATCCCGAAAACGTCCTCCACACTCCGACAATTGTTTTTCAGCAAATCTCGCCGGGAGCTATAACCTTATTGTTGACAAATATACAATAAAACGAAGTATATCACAATTTTCCAAGATTGTAATCTGCATACGAAGTTTTCTGCTAATCCTCTATCACTCTATCACTACAAAGGTTGTAGCTATTCATATTCAAACGTCCAAAGGCAGTGATACAGGACGTTTTCCCCTATCACTCCTCTATCACTTCTAAAACAGGACGTTTTTGTCATACAATTGAAAACCAACACATTACCTTCTATTACTTTTGAAAAAGCATATAAAATAATCGAATAAACAAATGTAAAAACGAATATAACAGGTATTAAATTGGTGGAATACGGTTCTTCATTCCACAAAAGCTATCTCTTTTTTTAGCAAAGACAAGCACATAATTCTATAAACACCCCCATGTTGCCATCCTTAACATCCGGGTGTAGAGAGCCGGTACATCCGGGTGTAAGAGGGGGCAACATGGGGGTGTCCGGCAACAAAAGTACCGTGCCGAACAATGAAAACCACCCGGTTTTACCTATTTTATAGCCGTTTTTACATAAAATAATCGAGTGATTTATAGGGATGGAAATTGGGTGTTTATTGTTTGTGTTATTTATAATACGCTAATCTACAGATGTGTATAAGCGTAATTCCTGTTTCCCATCTAAATTGCCAGTGATAGGGTAGTGATACCGTAGTGATAGAGAAAACGGGCATATATCACTAACGAAACAGGTTGAATATCAATCGATAAAAAAGGAATCAGTGATACAGTGACAGAGGAACACCGTTTTGACATACTTCAATAAACAATTATTTGTAAAATGGTTTCAATATATTCCCTGCCGAGCCATACGCTCCACATTCGGTGTCCTATACCAGTCGTTCAACGCACTGCGAACCAGATTACCTCACCTTATCCGTCAAAAAAAGGCAAAAAGGTATCCATTACTCCCATATCATCCACCAAGAATAACACAATATTAGGAAATTCTTGTGCCAGAAGCAACCGACTCGAAAGAAGTAACCGATCATCAAAAACTCTCCTTCCGGACCATTTTTCCAGATTTCCATTCCGTAAGGAGAAAAGTAACTTTTAGGATGTCCGATATGATTCCCAGCTATATTAATATCCATCCGTTCTGCAATGGATTTTCTGTCACATGCCATTTTCCTATATGGCAAGTCTGGTAGCCTGTTTTTTTCAATACTTCCGGAAGAAGCCGGACACCCGGCTCCAGAGCTGTCCGGTTGGGATATCTCCAAAGCATTAAGCGAGATACGCAACCACTTGGTTCGCCTCGATATTCTTGCCATACTGATCTGTCTGATCGACAGTTCGTCCGGCCATTAGTTTTTGACATTTTGCGCAAGTCCCGCCAGTTTCCCTATCGGGCACCATCTGCGAGGCTCCGTTTTTAACCGAAAAAGGCCTTTGTTGGAACAAATTTATTTTCTTCAACAGATTTAAGGGAAATTCGGTTAGTAAGCACTATCTTTGCACTTTGTAAGCGAGGGGTATCCTTATATTATCCCCCGTATGAACGGAATACCATTAATAAATCGACGATATGATTCTATTCTTTCAATCTCCAACAAAGACGGTGTTAGCTGTGGAGGCTGCACACGCTTTCTCTCCTGAAGATGTAGAAAAATTAGTTTGGGCTTTTAGCGAGGCAAAACCTCTCCAGGCTGAAACATTGGAAGGCTGGTATGTTGGTCCACGCCGGGAAATGATTACCCCGTGGAGTACGAATGCCGTGGAAATCACCCAGAACATGGGACTCACCGGTATATCACGCATCGAGGAATACTTCCCCGTTTCTTCCGGCGAAGCAGAACATGACCCGATGTTACAGCGTATCTATGACGGTCTGAACCAGGACATCTTCACGATCAGTAAACAACCGGACCCGATTGTTTATATCGAGGATATCGAAGCCTACAACAAACAGGAAGGACTGGCATTGAGCGATGAAGAAGTAGCCTACCTCAACGAAGTAAGCCAAAAGCTGGAACGCCGGCTGACCGACAGCGAAGTGTACGGTTTTGCACAGGTGAACTCGGAGCACTGCCGTCACAAAATCTTCGGCGGTACATTTATTATCGACGGAGAAGAGAAAGAAAGTTCTCTCTTTAACCTGATCAAGAAAACATCGGCGGAGAACCCGAACAAATTGGTTTCCGCCTATAAAGATAATGTGGCTTTCAACGAAGGTCCGGTGATCGAACAATTTGCTCCGGCCAGCGGCGACAAACCGGATTTCTACGAAGTGAAAGAAATCAAATCGGTTATCTCACTGAAAGCTGAAACCCACAACTTCCCGACAACAGTCGAACCGTTCAACGGTGCGGCTACCGGATCGGGTGGTGAAATCCGTGACCGCCTGGGTGGCGGAAAATCATCCCTGCCGATTGCCGGAACAGCCGTTTACATGACATCTTATCCGCGTATGGAAGGTGCACGCGAATGGGAAAAGATCCTCGATCCACGCCCCTGGTTGTACCAGACTCCGGAACAAATCCTGATCAAGGCCTCCAACGGTGCATCCGATTTCGGTAACAAGTTCGGACAGCCGCTGATCTGCGGTTCGGTCCTGACATTCGAACACGAAGAGAACAAGAAGAAATATGCTTACGACAAAGTGATCATGTTGGCCGGCGGTGTCGGTTATGCTAATATGCGCGACGCGTTGAAGGGCGATCCCGCACCGGGCGAAAAAGTTGTCCTGTTAGGTGGCGACAACTACCGCATCGGTATGGGCGGAGGCGCTGTCTCTTCCGTAAACACGGGCCAATATACCAGCGGTATCGAGTTGAACGCCGTACAGCGCGCCAACCCGGAAATGCAGAAACGCGTTTCCAACGTAATCCGTGCGATTGCCGAATCGGACAACAACCCGGTAATCTCCATCCATGACCACGGCGCAGGAGGTCATTTGAACTGTCTCTCCGAATTGGTGGAAGCAACCGGCGGACATATCGACATGAGCCAGTTGCCTGTCGGTGACCCGACACTTTCCGCAAAAGAAATCGTAGGTAACGAAAGCCAGGAACGTATGGGTTTGCTGATGAAGGAAGAAGATGTTGCCCGTGTACAGCGCATTGCCGACCGCGAACGTTCTCCGATGTATGTGGTAGGTGAAACGACCAACGACATGAAGTTCGTCTTCGAACAGGCCGACGGCGTGAAACCAATCGACATCAAACTGGAATATATGTTCGGTAAACCGCCAAGAACGATCATGAAGGATCATACGGTCGAAGAAACATACGCTCCAGTCGTTTATAAAGAATCCGAACTGCATCACTATCTGGAAAATGTACTTCAGTTGGAAGCTGTTGCATGTAAAGACTGGCTGACCAACAAGGTGGACCGTTCGGTGACAGGTAAGGTCGCACGCCAGCAGTGCCAAGGCGAATTGCAGTTGCCGCTGAGCGACTTGGGTGCTGTAGCACTGGATTACCGTGGAAAAGCGGGTATCGCCACATCTATCGGGCATGCTCCGCAGGTAGCGATGATCGACCCGGCTGCCGGTTCTGTCATGGCGATTGCCGAATCATTGACAAATATCGTTTTCGCTCCACTGTCCGACAAGCTATCAGGTGTATCTTTGAGTGCCAACTGGATGTGGCCATGCCGTAACGAAGGCGAGGATGCCCGCCTGTACAAAGCGGTCCAGGCTGCTTCGGACTTCGCTTGTGCACTGGGCATCAATATCCCGACCGGTAAAGACTCTCTGTCCATGACACAGAAATATGGCGACGACAAAGTGATTGCTCCAGGTACGGTGATTATTTCTGCCGGTGCAGAAGTCAGCGACATTCGCAAGATCGTATCTCCGGTATTGGCCCACGAAAAGAATTCTTACATATATTATATTGACTTCTCGTTCGACACGATGAAGTTGGGCGGTTCCGCTCTTGCACAAGTTCTGAACAAATTGGGCAACGAAGTCCCGACGATAAAAGACAGCGAATATTTTGCCGACGCATTCAACGCCATACAAGATGCCATCCAAAAAGGGTTAGTTCTCGCCGGACACGACATTTCTGCCGGTGGTATGATCACGGCATTGCTCGAAATGTGTTTCGCTAACGTGGAAGGCGGTCTGGAAGTAAACCTCGACAAGTTGTCGGAACAGGACATAGTCAAGATTCTGTTTGCCGAAAACCCGGGTATCCTGGTCCAGGTGAAAGACAAGAAAGCTTTCGAGAAGTTGATGGAAGAGGCAGGAGTAGGTTTTGCCATTATCGCCAAGCCGACTTCCGAACGCCACATTCTGGTTTCCAAAGAAGGCGTCCAATACCATTTCGGCATCGACTACATGCGCGACGTATGGTACGAATCATCTTATAAACTGGATATCAAGCAGAGTGGTAGCGTATGTGCAGGCAATCGTTTCGAGAACTACAAGATGCAGCCACTGGAATTCAAGTATCCGAAGAGCTTTACCGGCAAGCTGTCTTCTTACGGTCTGACTGCCGATCGCAAAGGAAAGAGCGGAATCCGTGCCGCCGTAATCCGTGAAAAGGGTTGCCAGTGCGAACGTGAAACGTCTTATGCACTGTATCTGGCAGGTTTCGATGTGAAAGACGTTCACATGACCGACTTAGCTTCCGGACGCGAAACATTGGAAGACGTAAACATGATTGTATTCTGCGGCGGTTTCTCCAACTCCGACGTTTTAGGCTCTGCCAAAGGATGGGCCGGAGGTTTCTTATTCAACGAGAAAGCCAAGAAGGCGCTGGATAACTTCTATGCACGTCCCGACACCTTGAGTCTGGGTATCTGCAACGGTTGCCAGCTGATGGCCGAGTTAGGGGTTGTTTATCCGGAACATGAGAAGAAACACAAGATGTTGCACAATGATTCGCACAAGTTCGAATCGAACTTCATCTCGGTCGAGATCCCAAAAAACCATTCTGTCATGTTCGGTTCTTTAAGCGGTTCCAAATTAGGAATCTGGGTGGCTCACGGCGAAGGCAAGTTCTCTTTCCCGTATGAAGAAAAAGAATACCATATTGCACTTAAATACAACTACGAAGGCTATCCTGCCAATCCGAACGGTTCGCCTTGGTCGGTTGCCGGTGTCTGCTCTCACGACGGACGCCATCTGGCAATGATGCCTCACTTGGAACGTGCGATGTTCCCATGGCAATGCGGTTACTATCCTGAAGACCGACGAAACAGTGACGAAGTCACTCCGTGGATCGAAGGTTTCGTGAACGCACGGAAGTGGATAGAAGAGCATAAGAAATAATATTTGGATAGGAAGTTGCGTTATAATAATATAGCGCAACTTTTTTTATTTATGAAAGGTTTATCTATTACTCATTTAAATATTATCCATTATGAAAAAGATTGCTTTATTATTGTTGATGTTCGTGGCGTTTCAGGTCAGTGCACAGGATTTCCATTTCTTACCGAAGATCGGATTGAACCTTGCCAATATGACAAATAGTGACGGAAGTATGAAGCCTGGGTTGAACGTCGGGGTTGCCGCCGAGTTTCCTATCAATCCGCAATTTTCCATCGAGCCGGGAATCTATTATTCCATGCAAGGAGTGAAAGAATCAGAAGGCGGAATCTCCGGCAAAATCAAAAACGATTACATAAACATTCCTATCTATGCAAAAGCCTATCTATACAATGGCTTTTATGCATTTGCGGGACCACAATTCGGTTTCTTAGCCCGTTCTAAAGCAAGCGCCTCTTATAACGGTACTGACATTTCGGTCAATTCGAAAGATGCATTCAAAACATTTGATTTCGCACTAGGAATCGGCGTCGGCTATCAATTCGATTTAGGCTTGCTGGTTTCAATGAACTATAATATAGGATTCACCAATACCTTATCCGATGGCGACATCACATTAAATGGCAACTCCATGAATTGGGATGGGGAGAAATCCCGTAATGGCGTCCTGCAGATCAACCTCGGTTGGAGATTCTGAAATATCCGCTTGCCGGTATAAAATCCGACAGGCATCCATTTTGAAACGGATAGGCTTCGAAGAACATTCGAATGCTTATCCGTTTTTTTATGCTGCCCGACATTATAAATCACGGATTCTTATTATTGCGTCTTCCGTATTAATCCCTATCTTCGCGACCTAAACAATAAACAAGTACACTGATTCATGAAAAAGTTGCTATTTATCTTCTTTACAGCAGGTCTTATACAGGGATTTAGCTCTTGTTCCCACAAAGACACTCCAGATAATGCACTTGCATTGATCCCACAGCCCCAAGAAATGAAAGTCGGGACGGATCATTTCAAACTGACTCGCCGGGCAGCTATCACACTCGACACATCCAATCCTCAGTTAATAGGGATAGCTCGGTACTTCAACAATAAAGTTGCCCCCGCAACAGGTTTTGAAATTCCGGTTGAAAAGCACGGCAACATTGAATTTAAGCTGACCGACAATACCGCTTTCGGTGCAGAAGGATATCGCTTGCAGGTAAAACATGGCGATATCATCATCACCGCCCATCAACCGGCCGGGATCTTCTACGGGATACAGACTTTATTGCAGATGCTTCCCCCCGAAATAAAAAACAGCCAGAAACAAAAAGGCATCAACTGGACGGTTCCCTGTACCGACATCACCGACAAACCCCAGTTTGCCTGGCGCGGACTTATGCTTGACGTCAGCCGCCACTGGTTCACTAAAGAGGAAGTAAAGAAATACATCGACGAACTGGCAGAATACAAAATGAATGTATTCCACTGGCATTTGACCGACGATCAAGGATGGCGTCTGGAAATAAAATCCCTGCCACGCCTGACAGAGGTTGGCGCCTGGCGCGCTCCGCGTGTCGGGCAATGGTGGCAACGCGCACCACAGCAACCTGGAGAAGAAACGACCTACGGAGGCTTCTACACACAGGAAGATGTGAAGGAAGTATTGGCATACGCTGCAGAACGCTACGTACGCGTCATTCCTGAAATAGACGTGCCGGGACATAGCCTGGCAGCACTCGTCGCCTATCCTGATCTGGCGTGTATGAAAGCACCATCGGCTGTCGGGGTCGGCAACAAGTTTTACGGCGAAGACGAAAACACACTTTGTGTCGGCAAAGATGCCACTTTCGAGTTTATGGACAAGGTCTTGACAGAAGTTGCCGCCTTGTTTCCGGATGAATACATCCATATCGGAGGAGACGAATGTTTCAAAGGTTTTTGGCACAAATGTCCGCGTTGCCAAGCTCGCATGAAAGCGGAAAACCTGAAGAACGAAAACGAACTACAGAGTTACTTTATCCACCGTATGGAAAGCATCTTGAAAGAAAAAGGGAAAAAACTGATCGGCTGGGACGAGATTATCGACGGCGGGCTGGCTCCCGATGCTACCGTTATGAGCTGGCGCGGTATGGAGGGCGGAATCAAATCAGCAAAAGCCGGTCATCATGTGATCATGACACCGACCGAACATTGCTACATCGACCTCTGGCAAGGAGAACCATCTGTCGAACCGGACACCTACTCCATGTGCCGCCTGAAAGATTCCTACAGTTTCAACCCAGTTCCCGACAGCGTGCCGGCCGAAATGATACTAGGAGGACAAGGCAATCTCTGGGCTGAATCCGTCCCCACTTTCCGGCATGCCGAATATATGACCTGGCCACGTGGATGGGCACTTGCCGAAGTCCTTTGGACTGGACCTTCCAAGACGGATTGGGACCGGTTCTGGCCACGTGTCGAACGACATTTCGTTCGTGCAGACCAGGCACAGATCAACTATGCACGCAGCATGTACAATGCCATCGTCACTCCTTACTATACTGAAGATGGTGTTTTGGAAATCAAACTGGATAGCGAACCGGGCAATCTTGACATCTACTATACATTCGACAATACGGACCCCGACAACTTCACTCCGAAATATGAAGCTCCGCTCCGAATACCCAAGAATGCGACTTGGTTACGTATTGTCACTTATCGGGACAACAAGCCGATTGGCAAAGTTATAACATTGACAATCAAAGAACTTGAAAAGCGGGCGGATAACACTCGCCATGTCGTCGGCAACTTGTAACATAAATGTAACATATATGTCGTAAATGCGAAACAGTTTTCTCGTTCCTTTGTAAATAAAATCATAGAGTCCAAAAAGTTAGGAATGAAATCAGGAAAGATTATTGCGCTTGGCCTGTTGGCGCTGCTTCCAATTGCGATGAAGGCACAGGAAGCTCAGGAAATAGAAAAGCTGAATGCTCGTATCGATTCACTTTCGCAGGAGACGACAACCCTGGATAAAATCGTCCGTAAACTCAGCAAATTCAAAGTATCCGCTTATATCCAAGGACAATTCCAATATGGTCAGGAAGATGCCACCCTGAAAGTCGGTGACAAGAACGAACATGAAGACAAAGGTTTCAACCGTTTCGGCATCCGCCGCGGACGGTTGAAATTCGAATATAATGACGGTATCGGAACCGGTGCTGTACAGATCGAAGCCAACGACAAGGGTGTCAGTTTCCGTGACCTTTACATCGGTATAAAAGATCCCTGGACAAAACGCTGCCAACTGATGGCGGGTGTTTTCAATCGCCCTTTCGGTCACGAAATCGGCTATTCGACTAGCGGATTAGAATCTCCCGAACGTGCCACCATCATCCAATACTTCTTCCCCGACGAACGCGATTTAGGCGCCATGCTGACACTCCGGGCTAAAGAAACAAGCCCGATCGGTTTTCTCCGTCTCGATGCCGGACTGTTCGCCGGTAACAGCATCAATCGGGAAACAGACAGCCGCAAAGACTTCATCGGCCGCTTGGGAGCCGAAAAGAAAATCGGCAACTGGGGAAAATGGGGATTAGGCGCCTCCTACTACAACGGCGGAGTTTACAACCCGACGACAACCGCCTACGAACTCCAGGATAAAAAATTCATCGCAGTCGACAAAGGAGAAACCGGTACATACATGAAACGTGAGTACATCGGCTTGGACGCTCAGTTCTCATTCAAAAACAGTTGGGGAACGACAAGCTTGCGCGGTGAAGGACTGTTAGGTACACAACCGGGTATCGCCGGCAGCAGCAAAAGCCCCAACACAGGGACACGCCCGGCCAATGAACCGGAGAACTCCCTGTTCAAGCGTCCTTTCATCGGCTACTTTTTCTATTTGGTGCACGACATCGGAACCACTCCTTTCTCTGCCGTCTTGAAATACGACGTTTATGATCCCAACACCAAGTTGAAAGGGAATGAGATCGGCGTTGAAAACAGCTTGACCTCCAAGACCGACCTCGCCCAGAGCACACTCGGCATCGGCGCTTTGTACCGTTTCAACAAGCATATCCGCGTGCAAGCCTATTACGAGTTCAACTTCAATGAAAAGAGCGATTTCGTAAAGGGATATGAAAAGGACAGGGAAGACGACGTATTCACCTTGCGTCTGCAATATAAGTTTTAATACAAACGTAACATCTGTTTCACACGCTTGCAACACTCCTGTATTTACTTTGCATACAGAAATTTAATTCAAAACAGAGTAATGAGAAAGACAATTGTTATGGCCGCAGTAGCCGCCTGTATGTTTGTATCGAACGTGTTTGCACAGAGAATTAAAGGGAGCGACACTTGCCTTCCCTTAAGCCAGACGGAAGCAGAAAACTTCATCAACAAAAATAAATCGGCAAAGATAACCGTGACGGGCGGCGGCTCCGGCGTTGGTATCTCAGCCTTGATGGAAGGGACAACCGATATCGCCATGTCTTCCCGTAAGATGAAATTCGATGAAAAAGTCAAATTGCAGGAAGCGAAGAAAAGCACCAAAGAAGTGGTGATCGCTTACGACGCACTGGCAGTAGTCGTACACCCGTCCAATAAAGTGTCCAACCTGACGCGTGAACAGCTGGAAGGCATTTTCACAGGAAAGATCAAGAACTGGAAAGAAGTGGGCGGCGCCGACATGAAGATCGTAGCCTATTCGCGCGAAACGTCTTCCGGAACATACGAATTCTTTAAGGAAAGTGTCCTGAAGAACAAGAACTATATGAACGGCATCCTTAGCATGCCCGCAACAGGAGCCATCATTCAGTCTGTCAGCCAGACAAAAGGAGCCATCGGCTATGTCGGCTTGGCTTACATAAACAAAGAAGTAAAACCGATTCATGTCTCTTACGATGCAGGCAAAACATTCACCGAGCCATCCTTCGAGAATGCAAAAAACAAGGCATATCCGATCGTCCGTCCGTTGTTCTATTACTACGATGTAAAGAATGAAGGCAAAGTGAAACCCTTTATCGATTATATCTTATCGGCTGAAGGACAAGCAACGGTTAAACAGGTCGGTTATATCCCGGTAAAATAAGTCAAAAACCATATAGCTCCCACGCTTGACACGGGATCGCGTTAAAGCCGGCCATATACATCTGATTGATATGGCCGGCTTTTTTGCGTCCCCGCGTCAAGCGCGGGGACAAGAGGGAATGCACAGTCATTATTTATTTGTGCATAATATCGGTTGATTTTGCACATTCTTTGGTTTATTGTGCTACCTTTGCCACATATATATTTTTTATTTACACATTTTACTTACATGAAGACATTAACAATTGGGGATCTGAAAGCCCGCATTCCAATCATCCAGGGTGGAATGGGCGTAGGAATCTCTCTCTCCGGCTTAGCCTCAGCCGTTGCAAATGAAGGTGGGATTGGCGTTATCTCCGCCGCCGGTCTCGGTCTCTTATATAAGAAACTTTCTCCCAACTACACCGAAGCCGGCAATCTGGGCCTTGCAGCCGAGATCCGGAAAGCCCGCGAGAAGGCCAAAGGCATTATCGGCGTGAATGTGATGGTCGCACTTTCAGACTTCGCCGAACTGGTGAAAACCAGTATTGCGGAAAAGGTAGACATCATTTTCAGCGGTGCCGGACTACCTTTGGACCTGCCGTCTTTCCTGAAGAAAGACAGCGTGACGAAGCTCGTCCCCATCGTTTCCAGTGCACGTGCCGTCCGCATCATCTGCGAAAAATGGAAAAACAACTACGACTACCTTCCCGATGCCGTTGTGCTGGAAGGGCCAAAAGCAGGCGGCCACTTAGGATACAAGGAGAACCAGCTGGAAGACGAGCATTTTTCACTCGAAGAACTGCTGCCTCAGGTAGTGGAAGAAGTTTCCCACTTCGAAGAAAAATATAACAAGAGAATCCCGGTAATTGCAGCAGGAGGCATTTACACGGGTGAAGACATCAAACGCGTGATGGACCTGGGAGCATCGGGCGTTCAGTTAGGAACCCGTTTCGTCACCACTACCGAGTGCGACGCTTCCGATGCTTTCAAGGAAAGCTACGTCAAGGCACAGGAGAAGGATATCGAGATCATCAAAAGTCCGGTCGGAATGCCGGGCAGGGCAATCCACAGTCATTTTCTCGAAAAGGTAAAAGCCGGGATGAAACAGCCGAAGGTCTGTCCTTTCAACTGCATCAAGACATGCGATATCTCGCGAAGCCCCTACTGTATCGTAACAGCCCTGTACAACGCCTTCAAAGGGAACTTCGAGAACGGCTACGCTTTCGCAGGAAGCAATGCCTGGCGGACAACCCGCATCATGTCGGTGAAAGAAACGATAAGCGAGCTGATCAACGAGTGGAAACGCTCTGACCAACCGACTCTTTCCTCCCGATAAACAAAAAGTTTCATCGGCTTTGTACTTTTTTTTCCCCCCGCTCAATGTTGCTGCT